>WNFF01004632.1_pt1 | contig 13370 bp, 15 predicted proteins | sample 5400441 | NCBI WGS metagenome assembly WNFF01 (sample SAMN13153345, study PRJNA577476) | soil metagenome | isolation source: 120 cm saprolite under Douglas fir tree site 2 hole 3 replicate 1 | place: USA:California | collected 2015-04-18
TCGCCTCCGCCTGGAGACCCTCGAGCAAAAGCCCAGGCGCCTCGCGTTCGAGCTGCGGGCACGCGACGGGGCCGCGTTCCCGCCCGATCCGGCGAGGCGGAGACGAACGGAGATCGTCTTGATGCCCGGTGCCCGGATCGAGGTGCTCATCGCACGCTGCAGCCACGGAGCCGGTGCGCCGGGCACGAACGAGCCCCGCGACTGTGTCGATCCCTCGCAGAGAGTCGAGGCGCGGCTGCGCACGGCTGGAGTCGCGACCGGCATCGATGCTGACAGCGGCGATCAGTGGCCTCCCGTCGACCTGGCCTCCGTCGTCTTCGAAGCAGCGCCAGGAGCTGCGAAGGCGACGACCCGGTCGGTGCCGCCGCCGGCGCCCAGTCCGCTGAGCTCCGGACCCGTCAGCCAGACACCGCCGCCCTCTCCCGCGCCCGCAGGCGAGGTCTCGACGCCGCCGCCGTCCCCGCGGTCGGGCGCCTGCGATTACCGCCGATACCAGGCAGGTCCCGCCGACTTCACGGTCGATTCCAACCTGGTACGCCTGATCCGGTTCAACAATCGGGATTTCGGCGAGCACGGTGGCGAGCTGTTCGGCATTCACGTCGAGAACTTCCGGATGCTGGACCAGGCGGGAAAATCGATCGCCGTGGCCGATCTCCTGGCCGAGGGTCGAGTCGAACGGCGGGAAAACCAGACAACCGCAATCGCGTCGATCTCGCTCGACGATCCCTGCTGGAAGGCGACCGCCGGCGAGCACGCGGATCCCGCGGAGTTCGCAAAGTTCTACCCCGCGTTCAAGATGGAAGGCGCTCCAAACCTGACCGCAGCCCATGGCGCGCGGGAGTATTGGCTGCTCGTCAATGACAGCGACGAGTGCCACAACTTTCATATTCACCAGTCGAAGTTCATCGTTCTCGACGCAGACTTCGGCGCGGCTGGCGCGCGGACCTCCGTGACCCAGTGTCTCGGCGATCGAGGGTTCATCCCGCCCATCAACCGGAACGTGCTGCACGATACCTATCCGCTGCCGCCTCGCGCGCGCGTGTTGGTGATGATCATCTTCAACGGGCCAAAGCTCGGGCGTTTCGTGTTCCACTGCCACATCCTCGAGCACGAGGACAAAGGCATGATGGCCACCATCGGAGTCGTAGACGGCCCGCCGCGCTAATAGCGAAAGGCCCTTCCTTGAGTCCGCTCCGGCTCGCGGCGCCGATGCCCTCGGGGTGCGGTGTAACAGCGGAAGCCCGCTGGTACGGGTAACGTCCTCAGTGCGAACTGGAGCCCGCCTGGCGCTTGATCATTCTCTCCTGTGTTAACTCCCAGATCTCGATCGCACAGATTTGTTCGTAGTTGAGAATGGGGTCCGGTTTCGCGTAACACCTGCGTCGTCGTTTGCAGAGTTATCTCCTCTACTACCACGCCTCGCGGACGCATCTCGCGCTAGAGAAGGACGCACCCGAGCCGCGCGCCGTCGAACCACCCGAGCACGGCCGCGTCGTTGCCCTACCCCACGTCGGCGGCCTCCACCACCGCTACGTTCGTCGAACAGCGTAGTCGCAGTCGACCCTCTCCCCTCGGGCGCCAAGATCAGAGCGCAATCGGCGCTCGCGCGACGGTCTTGCCGCTGGCGGCGCTGTCGACGCGCGCTCGTGCTCAACTCCGTAGCACCCGCCACTTGACGCTCATCGGCGTGCCCGATCACGTCAATGATCGCCGGCGCCGATCTAGCATTTATGGTTCATCCGCCGCGATCGAGCTTTGGCCAACGACAGGGTGTCAAAATGGTCCCGCTCTCAAGAGCACGCTCAGGAAAGCAAACAACCCGATCAGAGCGATGATCGAAGCGATCGTCAGCGTGAGCGACCACATGTGCTTCGTTTTGTCGGCATCCAGGACTCTCAGCAGCTTCCAGTGCTGGATGGATGCTGCCACGAGCCCGCCGGTGCCCAACAGAATCAGCGACAGGCCAAGGTTCCGCGGACCCTCTACGCGAATCCCCGTTCCCTCGCGCTCTCGAACATATTCGAGAAACTTATAAATCGTGAAGCCGAAGGTGATCATCGATAATGCTGTTCGGATCCATGCCATCAGCGTTCGATCGGCTGCCAGGCGGTTCCGCATCAAAGCCAGATCTGTGCGTTCGTTCGCCAACTCCGCTGGAGTGAAGTCCGGCGTTGGCGTATCCTCGCTCCTTCAGCGCAACGCCGCGTCGACCAACGCCGCCACAGCCGAAATGTTCTTTTCGAGGCCATCCGGAAGGCCATATCGCCTGGCAATGAAAGCACTGTCCTGGTAGCTCGCCCAGACGCGGCCGTCCGATGCGCGCCAGACGAGCACCCGGGCGCGCGGATTGCCGAAGATGAGCACTTGCTCGTCCTGCATGTCGAGGCCGGCTTCGCGCGCTCCGGCGCGGTGATCGATGCGGGCGAACACGGTGAGGCCCTTGCCGCGCACGACTTCGTCGAGGCGTTGAATGGTTTCGTCGACGGAGTACGGGCTGGGTTTGGAAATCACTCCATCTGCTGACGGGGCTGTGGCCGGCGTATCCATGATTGCTCCCGCGGCTGAAAAGCAGAGCAGCCACAAAGGTCGATCTCATTGCTGGACCTGCACGGGCGCGCCCATGCTCGACGGCGAGCCGGCGGTGATGACGAGGTACCGCCTCGGCGTTGGGCCGCTGGTCTGGACGATCTGGCGGATCGGCCCGACGGCGTTCACGATGGCAGCCCCTGCAGGGTTGGTCATGAAACCAGCGAGCGGTTCCAGCGCGGCCATCCCCGCCGGGTCGGAAGAGAGCGCAAGCACATACGGCTTCTTCGCTTCGAGGCCGGTGACGGCCGCCTGCAGCACCTGGGTCAGGCCTTGATCGAAGAGCGAGACGCGTGTCGCCGGAGCGCCGCCGGCCGGTCCGAGCACGACTTGCGCCACCTGGCCGGCCACACCCAGCGGTTGCAGATTCTCCGTCCCGGCTCCCTCGGGCACGGCGTTGGGAATGTAGACCACCGCTTGGGGTGCCTGGCCGATGGGGATCGTGGCAATCACCTTGTTCTCGAGCGTGTCGATCGCCGTCATCGCATCGCCGTTCTCGATGCCCACATAGACGCGAGTCCCGTCGCCGGACGGCCATATGCCGTGCGGCACCTCGCCGACCGGGATCAGTGCCACGCGCTCGAAGGTGTCGGTGCGGAACACCAGCACCTGGTTGAGCCCGCCCACGGTGACGTATGCGAAGCGGCCATTCGCGTTGCGCACGATGTTGACATGGTTGGTGATCGGACCGGTATCGAAAACCTTGAGCACGTTGAACGGCGGCTTTGCCTCGAAGACCATCACCTTGCCAACGTCCTTCAGGGTGAGCCAGACCTGATCTCCCTCCGGCGTTGCCGCAATGTTCGGGCAGAATGGCGACTCTTGTTTCACCCTGCCGACGACCTTGTGATCGGCCACCGAGACGATGGCGGTCTCCGGGTTGAAGCTGGAGCAGACGTAGCCGTACTTTCCGTCCGGAGAGAAGATGGTCATGCCTGGACCATTGGCGACCCTGATGCGCCTCTTCGCGGAGAAGGTCTTGCCGTCGAGCACCGCGACGTAGTCCTCCCCGCGCACCGTCACCCAGACTTCGCTTCCACTCGGGGTAAAGAATGCTTCGTGAGGCGCACGGCCGAGGTAGGTGACATGCTTGATGGCGTTGGTTGCGGTGTCGATGAAGGTGACCGAGTTGGAACCGATGGAGACCACCACGAGAGTGCGGTGGTCGGGCGACAAGCCAAGGCCGTGCACGAGCAGCTGCCCGCGGTAGAGCGGCGAGAGATTCGCCGGCTGTGGATCGCCGAGCCGGATTACCCCGAGGAGCTTGTTGGCCGCCGGGTCGATCACGGAAACGGTGTTCGAGAACTGTTCGGCGGCGTAGACGCGATCGCGGGCGCTCACCGGGACGTCGGGCGCCGCGGCGGAGCTCGGCGCCTGGCCAGCGCGCGCGGATGCCACGGCGAATGCGGCGAGGGCGAAAACGAAGGTGCGGGCCATGTCAGTGCTCCCAATGAGGCTTGATCTGCGTGGGCGTGGGACTGCCGGGCGGAATAGCGTCGCCGAGAGCGAGATGCATGACTGCGATCTCCTGCTGCTGCGAGACGATGATCTCCTGGGCGAGCCGCTTCAGACGTTCGTCCTTGCCGTAGCGAAGCTCGATCAGCGCCATGTCGATGGCGCCCTGGTGGTGCGGGATCATCATGCGCGCGAAGTCGCCGTCAGCGTCGCCGGTGAAGGGCACGTTCATCGCCGTATGCATGCGCGCGACCGCGTCGTTCATCATCGCGCGAAAACTGCTTGCCGTGGCGGGATCGGGATTGCCTAGAGCCATCCCACCCGCAAGAACGATAGCCATCAGGAGAACGGGCCGGAGCACCAATCGGCGGCTGGCCAACATCCTTGCCTCCTTTTTTTCCTGGCCGAAGGAACGCATAAGTCATCATTCCTGTCGCGCCGAAGACGATCACCTCATGCTAGACGGTTATCAGCGGCAACGCTCGATAGCGCTTTCCTGTCAGCCGGGCGAGAGCGTTGACGACCGCCGGCGCGATCACAGGCACCGGGCACTCGCCGCCCGGCCATCAATTGCACCAGGCCGAAACCGATGCCTCCTTGAAACTGCGCCTCCACCGACAGCGGGTTTACCGCCAGGCCGCAGTCCAGCGCAACCGTCGCGCGATGAATTCTCGGCCGCTTGTTTTCGATGGACACTTCAACGGCGCAGGCGACGCCCGTGCCGTGATGCTCGTTGCAGGCGATCCCGGCGGCATGGTTCCTCGGCAGGCGATTGCGCCAGGCGGCGCTGTCGCTCGCCAAAATCCATCCGGAATCTCTTTACGCCGCCCAGTCGTACCGGTGGTGCAGACCGCCGAGCCGCCGGCTGGCGACGACAGCGGGGTGAGGTTCACGTAACACCGAGGGAGGGCGACTGCCCGGAGTTTTCCTTCTCAGGCGCGTAGTGCGTTCGATCGTCGTGGTAGTAGGCAACAAACTCTCCGACGAGTCGCCGCAGATGGCGCTCGTTGAAGACGACAACGTGATCCAGCAGCTCCCTGCGCGCGCTTCCGATCCAGCGTTCCGCGAGCCCATTCTGCCACGGACTCCGGTAGGCAGTTCTCGTCGGGCGCAGGCCGAGCGCGCTCGCCACCGATATGACGTGGTCACCGAAGATCACATCACGATCGAAGATGAGGTGGCGCGCGCCGGAGTCGTGAGGAAACGCCTCGCGTAGCTGCTGAGCGACCCACACTGCTGCGGGATGGTCGGTCACGTCGAAATGCAGAATCCGCCTGCTGGCATGATCGATCGCGAACCAGACGTGGAGAACGCGGAAGGTGACGGTCGGAACCGTGAAGAAGTCCATGCCTGCGATCGTGTCGCTGTGGTTGCGCAGGAACTGGATCCAGCGCTCGAGCGCGCCGGGAAGGGGCCGGTGTCGCGGAAAGTACCTTGACACGGTGCGCTCCGAGACCTCGATGCCCAGCATGCGCAATTCGCCATGGATGCGAGGAGCGCCCCAGGTCCAATTCTCCGCAGCCATGCGCAGGATCAAGTCCCTCAGGTCATACTGATGGTCGGTCGCCCTTTCCGAGCACGTCGCGAGAGCCAAGTCCAATACTTACGAAAGCCCGTTCGATGTCACTGGACCACGGTCTCGGGCTTCACGAAAGCCAGCGTATCGGACCACCTCGACCACCACCGACTTAGGATCATCCAGAAGATTCGGTCGGCTCCGCCGATCCGCGGACGCCGCCCGCTGTGGACGAGAACGGCGAGTTGCTGCCGGAGCGCCAAGTTCTCAAGCAGGAGATCTGCGCGCCGTAGGAACAGGGACCGGACCACGCCAAGAAGCAGTCGAGCAAGGCGGAGCATGAGGTTCGGCAGCATCTGCCGGGTCTCAGAAAGGTCAAGAATTCTCGACCGAACGAGTTTTGGCGAGGGACAGGCTAGCCGTTCATCCTCAGCACCGCCTGCTTCAGGTCACTCGGCACCACGTGCGCGTACTTCTCCGTTTGCGTGATCGACGCAATGCCCGAGCGCATCGCGCACCTGCTCGAGCGTCGCGCCGGAGCGCAACATCCGCACCAGACCGAGGGCGGGAGGCTAACACCACGGTGACGGAAGCGCTGTTATCGGACATGTAGACGAATAGGCCGGAACGCTGAGTCCTTTCTTCTCAAAGCCGACGTTGGACGGCGTCGAGCCAGCTCAGTATGTTCTTGCGCACGACTGGCGAAACACACGACAGGGCGTTCGCTCTCTCTTTCAAGACGTCCAAGTCGACGAGTTCTGCCTTCAATAGCGCCTCCGCGAACTCCCGATCCTTTTCGCGCATGGCGACCAGCTTGGAAATCACAAGATCGTGTTTATCCAAGCACCTGGCATGGGCAGGGTCAGCGGACGCTGGCTGGAACGGGACGAGTCTTTGTTGCCAGCCGTCTGGCAGTTTCGCCGTTTCGAGATCAACTCCTTGGGCGTAATAAGTGTGCGTCTCGTGAAAGAGGGACAGCTCCCCGATCGATCCGTCGACTTCGTCGGCCTTCTGTTGCCCGCGCTCGGCGTCGAAAAACGCTAGATCCGCCTCGGCCGACAACCATGCGACCTCAGGAAGCTCGGCTTCTTGATACGAGCCGAGGATAGCCTGACTGCCGACCACGAGAATGTCCGGGTCACTCGCGATCTGAGCGGCGGCGCGCAGGACGTGTGCGAGCTGCTCACGCGTCACCGCACGACGCCATCGCGGTGGGCGCGCGAGAACCCACTGAGAGCTGCTTGGCGCTGTTCTTCACTCAGCACTCCAGCGAAAGGGCTATTCTGCCGGAGTTCTCGCGAAATGGGCGAACGCGAGGTGAGCGCCTCCAGAACTCCCTCTACCGGCCCGGCCAGCAGCTGCTGCCACTTCTGCACCCAGATCTTCGCCGATCCGCGAGTGGACCCAGCGAACATCTGTGCGAGGTTGCTCCGGGCGCGAGCCAATACTCCGTGCGGATCCTCGACTAGGCGGCCCGCAACAGCATGAGAAAGCCACAGGCTTCTCAGTTGATCTCGGGTCCACCTCCGCGTGCCCGCGCGGACCGCCTCGACATCCCGACGCGACACGCGGCGATGGCGACCCACGGTGACATACGGTAGGTCACCGGCATTACAGAGGTCGACGACATGCTGTCGAGATGTGCCGAGCAACTGAGCGGCTTCCCCAGTCGTGAGGAGTTCTCCGCTGTCCGTGTCGGTGACGAGCTTTGTGACAGCCTCCCTCATGGCGTGGAACGTTAACATGAACCACAAAAAACGCAACTCTACGTCTCACCAGTTGCGCCTATTGCGGATAGCGGAAGCAGCCCAGGGTACGCGTCGGGACCACACCCACCCAACCCGCTAGACACAAAAAACGCAACCTAAGCACAGACGTGTTGTTGCGTTTGTTGTGTTCGACGGTTCGCAATCAGGCGTACTACGCTACATATTGTGTGTGTGTTGCAGATAGCCACACCAAATGGTAGTCTCGCGGACCATGGTAAGGCTCTCTCCAGAGCAAGCAGCGCGGGAGTTGCTCGCCCGGTTCGCTCGCGCGCATCGAGTCGATGCCGCCGACGTACGCGCCGGGCTGAACCTGCCCCTGCTGCTCGAGTTCCTCGCGCTCGAGCAAAGGGATGTCCCACAGATCGTCTATGGCGGCCGAGAGTTCGTCGGGGAGCTAGATGCGGCTCAGCGCGTGATGCTTGTCTCAGAGGCGTTCCCGAAGATGCGGATCTTCACGATCGCGCACGAGATCGGGCACTACGAGTTGCACCCCAAAAAGGTCAGCTATCGCGACCCACCTGCGTACGTTCTTGGTCCTCAGCCGGGTCGCCCAGACGAGAGAGACGCCAACCTGTTTGCAACCGCTCTGCTCATGCCCGAGCAGGGCGTCAGGGCTGCCTACTTCGCGCGTTTTGACAGACCTTTCATCCGTCATGCGCTGACCGAGGAGCAGGTTCACTGGCTTCGTCTCGGCCACGGCAGGAACATTTCTCGGGAGAAAGTCGAGACAGGAAGCCTGCGCAGACTTGCTTGGCTTGTCGCAACCTGCGGGTCTGCGAACCATGAGCCGCTATACCGAGACTTCGGTGTGTCGAAAGAGGCGATGGCCATCAGGCTCGAAGAACTCGAACTGGTGCGCGATGGAACGCCTCAGCCTCGGGTTCTCGAGCCGGTATGGGCGGCGAACTCCTTGGCCATTGTTGCACCGCCGAAATTGCAGGTTCTGCCTCCGCAGCCCGCTGCCGCCTCGTCAGAGCAAAGAGCTGTGGCCCTCATCGGGGAATTTCCGTGGCACTCGAGGAACCGCATCCTGCTCAAGCGGCACGGGTGGAGGGCCATCGATGATGATTCTGCGGACGCCGTAACGAAACTGCGAGTTGATCCCCCGTGCGGAGTGGTGGTTCACACCTCGTTCTGGAAACGGCTTACTCCCGAGCGACGGAAAGAGGCCTTCAGGAAGCTGGTTGAGCTCTCGTCGTACATCTTCGTTCGCGTCGATCTTTCGGGTGCGAGCGAGCTCGCAGGAACGGCCTTCATCGAGCTACCGGCACCGCTATTGGAAGAGCGCACTATCGGGGCATTCCGGCAGACTGACGGCGACCTCGACGAACGAGACCTCTTCGCGCTGAAGCGCGTCTACGATTTCAAGGAGAAGGGAAGCAAAGCCCTTCTTCATGCGAACGCGACGGCGGCTGACGCGAATCTGCTGAGATTGATCGCGGCGGAACGATTTGTCCCCGCAGATGAGCAGCAACACGTAGTAGCCGCGGCGAAACGGTTGCGGTCCGGCAACTCAGGATCGCGTGGATATGTTCTGTCGAGCGACCTGAACACCGAGCCGCTCTTCGTCAAAGTCGGTGAGCACCGCACGCTGGCCGCCGAACTCGACCGCGGTCGGAAGTTCCAGCGGTACGTGTCGGACCTCGCAATTCCAGAACTACGATTTCATGGCCCGTCCGCAGCGCTTGTTCAGCCACTGATTTCTGCTAACGGCAATTCGCCAGAACCAGCCCCTTCGCTTCACGAGTTCCTGTGTTACCTCACGACAGATCGAGCGAGACTGTTTCTCGACTCGATCCTTCCTCGCATCTTGACGGTGTTGAAGGGGGCGGCTGGCCGGCGCACGAACGACGAGCCAGGTCGTCACCTCGTCGCCAACTTGTCCAGCTACAGGTCGTACATAAGGGAAGGTTTGACGTGGATGCCTTCCTCGATCAGTCCCGCGTCCATCGACGCTCTTGGCGAGCGGGCTCTACAGACGCTCTCGGCGCACAAGGTGGCCGCGATCGTTCATGGAGATGGGCACCTCCGGAACATCCTGTTGCGAAACGGCGTCGAACCCGTCCTGGTCGATTTCGCGAACGCCGGTTCAGGTCACCCTTTGCTCGACTTCGTGCGGCTCGAAGTCGGCATCTGGACGGTGCTCCTCAAGCAGGCGGAGCCCAGAGTTGCCGAAGCGCTGGTGCGTGAGCTCCTGACGCGCGAAACAATCGGCCCGGGCACGGGACTCGCCTTCAAGGGAGACGGCCAGGGGATCAATGCAGCTCTGCAAAGCTCTCTGAAGATTCGCGATGCGAGTCGCGCGGTGGCAGACGGGGATGATTCCTGGTTCGAGCAATATCGTGCGATGCAAACGCTGCTGGCGCTGCTCGCTCTTCGCCGGCCCGAGGACCACTATTTGTCGTTCGCTGTCTTTGCCGCCGTACCGCCAGCGGTCAACCAATCCTGACGGCGCCCGCCAAGAGACTTGCCGGGCCCCGCCTGTCACTCGAGGTGCGCGCGTCAGGTGTCTTTGCGGTTTTCCGCCAGTCAGCCTTCCCGAGGTCAGGTCAGCGCCCTCCCCAGCACTCGGCAAGCGACCTGATCGCGTTCTGCGGGTCCCGGTGGTGTGGCAACTCGCCGCGCTCGAGAGATCGTAGACGTGCGCAAGGACGGCATCTAGACTTCACTATATGGCGCGGGCTGAGGAACACCTTGCAGAGCTGCTGAGACTGCCAGTCGACGAGCGCGCCAGAGCAGCGCGTGCGCTGCTGGATAGCCTCGACGAAGATGGCGAGGACACAGGCGTCGAGCAGGCGCAGGTTACGGAACTGATCCGCAGGATGCAGGCGTTGCACGCCGGCCAGGTCAAGCTGATCGACGACGCCGAGGCCGGCGCAAGGGTCATGGCGCGACTGCGATCCGTCCGCGGCCAGTGACCGGTCCGAGATTCTTCGCCGAGGCGCTGGCGGAATACGAGGATGCTGTCGAATGCTAAGAGAAGCGCGAGGCGGGGCTCGGCGCGGGGCTGATCCGGGAGTTCGACGAGGCTGTCGCCGTCGCGCTGGAGTACCCAAGAGCGTTCGCCAGCGTGCCGGAGGCGCCCGTAGACTTCAGGCTTCGCTCGGTGATGCTCCGGACCTTTCCGATCAAATTGGTCTACACCGTGCGCGGCGAGGCGCTTCTCGTTGTTGCGGTGTTCCATGCGCGCCGCCGTCCAGGCTACTGGCTGGAAAGGCTGAAGCAGTTGGGGCGCTGAGGAGTGCCCCCTCCCGCTGACCGCGTTGCCGTCAGGTTGCCATGAAGCCGCGGTTCGGGCCGGCACGTCGCGGGACAAGGAGGGAGGCGACGGGCTGACGTTCTCGAAGAATCTCAAGCTGGTGCGCGGTAAGGTCGCGTCTCGCAAAGAGTTGTCGCACCAGCGCTGAGCGTCTTCGATTCCCGCCGCCTCCACTTTTACTGATAACTACATGCACTTGCTGCAAAAGCGTCCCCCACGGACGCCCTAGCGTCCCAATGGCCGGGTCCGCCGTCCTGGCGAACTGATGCCGCTTCGACGAGCGCTTGAGTGGCCCTGGTTCCGTACCGCTTCGCCATCTCGCGCAGCCGCTCGCGCGTGAACTTCCCTCGGCCGAGCGCACGCACGCGTCAGCGCCGCCGGAAGCTCGGTGCGCGACGCGCCGGCCCGATCAGCGTTCTCGAAGAGGTCAACCACGAACCACTCCGGTGGTGGGTTGGGCGGGAACGCTACCCGACGCAGGGCGAGGCGACGACCTCCCAGCTCGAACGCCCCAGAGCGCTTCGTGTTGTAGACGAGGGGAGCTGCGAAGACGGCGGTCGACCCGAGCCCCAGCGCGTTCCACCGCTCGGGGCCTGGACGAGTGCGCCCTCCCGGACGAGCCGCTTGGGTCATGGCACTCCCAGTCCTCAATGGCCTGCATCACGACTACCGAAGGGCGGCGTGACAGACACCGGCTTGTGTGAATGGAGAAAGTAGCCAGCACGGCCATATGGGGTCGGCTCGTCCGCCTTCCGGGCGTTCCTTCCCGCGCGCTTGCCGCCGCATCCAGCTCTCGATCTCGCGAGGATGCAACGCTCACTCGAGGCGGCGAGCGTGGCACTCGGCCGGCTCGACGGCATCGGGCAACTGCTGCCCAGCCCGGATCAATTTCTCTACAGTTATGTGCGAAAGGAAGCCGTCCTCTCGAGCCAGATCGAGGGAACTCAGTCGTCGTTGACCGACCTTCTTCTTCACGAGCACGCTGCGACTCCCGGCGTCCCTTTCGACGATGTCAACGAGGTGTCCAGCTACGTTGCGGCGATGAATCGCGGCGTCGAGTTGCTCGCGCGATTGCCGCTCTCTGTTCGCGTCCTCAAAGATGTCCACAGCGTACTCCTCGCAACTGGTCGCGGCGCAGGGCGCGCGCCGGGTGAATTCCGCAGGGTGCAGAACTGGATCGGTGGCAAGTCACCCGCGGACGCGCTCTTCGTTCCTCCGCCTCCACACGAACTTCCGAACGCGATGAGCGATCTCGAAAAGTTTCCTCCACGCAGACGAACTGCCCGTCCTGATCAGGGCAGGCCTCGCGCACGCCCAGTTCGAAACGATTCATCCGTTCCTCGATGGGAACGGGCGCATCGGTCGCATGTTGATCGTCCTGATGTTTCTCGCTGAAGGATTGCTTGCCCAGCCCTTGCTGTATCTCAGCCTGCACTTCAAACGCCACCGGGAGGTCTACTACGAGCTCCTGCAGGCGATTCGCACGAAGGGTGCCTGGGAAGACTGGCTCGAGTTCTTCGTCGGCGGCGTCACCGCGGTTGCGGATGACGCGGTCCGCAAGATGCAGGAACTCTATCGCTGTTCGCTCGCGATCGTTCGCGGGTCAGCGGCGCACGGTCGGGCGGGTCGACCTTTCAGCAAGCCGCACTGAAATGGAACCTCGACGTCTTCGATCACTTGCGGCTGAAAGTCGCTGTTACGATTGCCGATACCACAGCAGCATGCGGTTCAACGAAGCCGACGGTCGCGCGCGCTCTCGACGAACTGGTGCGTCTTGGAATCGCTCGAGAGGCGACCGGCAAACAGCGGAACCGGGTTTTTGTATACGACGAGTACCTGAAGATTCTCGATCGCGGGTCCTGGTGCAGCCCGATTGCTGGCACATCACCTTGCGCCTTTTGCCTTGTTGAATGCGCGCCTTGCTCCGTCGCCGAGCGTAAGGTGGGGCTCGCTTCTGAAACACCCGCTTTGGTCGAGCGTGTCTCTGGCGCACGCCGAGGGCCCCATCGTCTGCGCGAAGGTCGCAATGTATCGGCCGCTGCCTGAGGGTATTGGTGATGGGGCCCGTGGCTGGCCTGCGGAAATGTCAGCAGCTGCAGCGTGGGCAACGTTTGATTCAGCGCATACCAGGCGCAGAACGGCGCGGCGGAGCTCCTCGTCGATCGAGCGATTCGGCATCGAGCTGTTCGTTGACGGGGGCTCGGCCCAGGCCCAGACGACTGGCGAGTTTGGGTCGCCGACAGCTCCCAAGCTCGTGGCTCTACCGGAATGCCACTGCCGCCGCGGCTAGCGCGACCGGAAGTGACCAGGCCCAGTCTCCCAGCAACGACACTGCTGCAGCGCCCACGACGCAGCCTGCGAAGAAGCCGACGAGGAGCCTCACGGTCTTCTTCAGCCGCTCGTGGGCGCCTTCCATCAGCGGCTCCCTGTGCCGCAGCGTGTCCAGCAGCGAAAGCACGGCGTTGGTCAAATTGCCCGTCATCACGGCCGTCGAAGGTGCGCCGGGCACGGCGAGGCGCAAGAGCGAGAACTGACACGCCATCGCGGAGACCGCGATCATCGCGGCGATGCCAGCCATGCATCCGCGCGGACTGGCCGCGGGATCTCGCGTCACGCTGAAAATTAGAACGCAGCAGAGCAGCAGAAAGTGAACCACGAGAAGCGGCCGAGCCAAAGCTGGACCGCGTCTGTCGGCCGCGTAGGCGATCAGCCAGACGGCCGCGACCGCGGCGATGAAGACGGGAACAGCCAGGATCTGGGTCAGGTTCGGTGGCCCGCCGCGCAC
>WNFF01003247.1_pt1 | contig 13369 bp, 13 predicted proteins | sample 5400441 | NCBI WGS metagenome assembly WNFF01 (sample SAMN13153345, study PRJNA577476) | soil metagenome | isolation source: 120 cm saprolite under Douglas fir tree site 2 hole 3 replicate 1 | place: USA:California | collected 2015-04-18
TCTTCGATGACCGAACTGCGGACTTGCGAGAGGGGTAGGGCACCGGCCGCGGTGCTCATCACGTGCTTTTGCAAACGCTGCCGTTCTCCTTCGCGGCTCGCGATGGAACACCGGTTTTGCAGCCACCAAAGGCAAAGGTCAGCGAGCGTGCCGGTCAGGTCATCCGCGGTGACTTCCAATCCGCGCCGTTGGAGCCACGCCCGGCGCTCGAGTCTGGCTGCCAGCTCCTTTGCCTCAGCTTTGTTTCGAGCCGGAACCGATTCGCGAACGCGCTTCCCATCCGGTCCAGCGTAGATCGCCCGCCAACCGTTCCCGTGTCGCTCCACCGTGGCCATAGCTCACCCGCCTTCTCCCTGGCCCTGAATCGGTACCACGCTCGTCAAGGGCGATTCCACGCCGTTCGCATAGGCATAGAGCTGCGCGGGGACGAAGCGAAGTCCCCATCCCATTCCGCGAGCCCGCGGCAATTCGCCTCGCTCAGCGGCTTTGTAGACCCATGAGACGGAGCGGCCGAGGAATGCGGCCGCCTGCCGTACCGTCCACAGTCGATCAGCAGGGAGAGGAATCTGCTCCCTCGCGACATCCTTTGCCTCTGGTGCCGTGCGGGCTGGGCTTGAATTCGCCTTGCTCATGCTAGCGCTTGATCGACTTCTGCGGACTCGGGCCTTTGTCAGGAACTTCTTTTGCGAGCACCTCGCAGCGGAGGGCGAGAAGCTCCTTGATGTAGTCCATCAAGGTTAGGCCGCGCTCCTTCCGATCGCGCTCCAAGCGCTCGACCATGAAGGCCGGCAGGCCAAAGTGGGTGCGCAGACTCTTGATGATGTCGCGCAGCGCTTCCGAATTGGCATTGGCTGCCATTTCCCTCTTGCGCTCCTCCAAGAACTTCATGTCTTCCGGGGGCAATCGCGTGGTGAAGGAGAGATCCACTCGTTCAGCGGGGGTTCTTGGCATTGGCGTGGCCGCTTTCGGCAAAGCGCACTATGTCGCAAACAGCATGCAAAAACGAGTGTTATTGACATTAAAAACGCACCTATCGCAGGCAGTCATCGGCGTTCTCCGGACTAATGCCGCTCAGGCCGAAGGAGCTAGTTGGCGCGGTCCCTGGGGCAGGTACCTCGGTTCTGAGAATAGCCAATGAGATGGATCTTTTCCGCCAGCAGCCGATCACGCCGCGACGAAATAGCCGAACGCCCCTCGCCGGTTCCGGCTGTGCTTGTCCCGAATTTTTATTCGCCCGTGATCATCGCCGGCGACCCGAGCTTCCAATTGAAATTGAAATAGGTTCCACCAGCATCATTCCGGCTCTCATCCAAGATGGAGAAGTCTTGTCCAGGCTTCGCACCTTGATCCCCAAATCCCTCCGTTCGCATTCACACCAACTTGCCCAAAGATCAGCTGCCGTGCCCGACCCCTCTACCCAGGTCGTTGGGGGAGAGGGGTCGGGCACGGCGGCGGGTGGTTCCGCGGGCGATGCAAATTGGTGCGGAGTAGGGTGCGGATCCTCTGACATCAACCACTTGCAGAAACAGAATTGCCAAAGAAACTGCCAGCCGAATTGCCGAGAAATTCGCCGAACTGGTGGCAACTTTGTTGGCAACTCGGTTGGCAATTCGGCTGGCGAAAGTTCTCGTTCAAGCCGTCTCCCGGAAGACCGACGGTCCGGCCTCGAAAAAAGCGTGCCCGATGGCGCCCTGATACAGATCCGTGCATCCTTGGTAACAGGCGCGTGGCCGTCTGCGCCGCTCCCCCCGCCGTTTCTCACGCAACTGTGAGTGGTGGAGTTGGTGGAGCAGGACCTCGCGGGTCATCGCGTCGGGAAACCAATGAGTCCAGCGTTAACGGACTCTTGTCTGAATCCCGTTGCTACGGCCTCCTCATCAACCGGGTGGCCCTCGATCTGAATGTCGCTGTTGCGCGGAAGGAGCAGTCGAACGCGCCATTCCAGTTTCGGAAGCTCGGCACGTAGATCGAAGAGATGAATCCGAAGAGTTTTCCCTGTGTGCGCTTCGAGGCCAACTCGGACGATCCACGAAAGCTCGGCATCGAGGGCCGATAGGCTCAGTCCGTAGATGCAAAGCCTCCGAGTAGCCTGAATCACGTGCCAAGCAGTCCCAGTGAACTTCCCGATTCGCTGGTTGGCTTCGTCACTTCGGTGCGCCTCGTAGCTCGTCTCACTCGGCAGGTAGATGCAGCTATGTTCGTCGACAACCCCATGGATGTGGACCACACTACTCTTTGGCAAAGCGAGCTCGACCTCGAGTAGCCGATCCCAATTTGCCGTCAGAAAGATACGTCCGCCTCCCCCATCCCAACAGGGTCGTCCAACTACTTGAACGAAGAGACGTCGAAGTCGATAGGTTTTTTCGGCAGTCGCCCGAATGAGATGATCTGCGATGGTCTTCTTCAAGCGCAGATCGTCTCTCTCCATTTCAAGCAATTTCTCTGCAAGCTGTGGTGTGACATTTCCTTTTTGCATGCGACGCGCGCGAAGTCGCTGCGCGTAAACCCACGAGGTAAGGAAGTGGTTCGCCTGCTCATCCGTGTGGACGTCGGCCTCGGGCGCAACTTCGGCGAGAGCGGCAATGATCGGATCCCAAGCGCGGTCGACAACACCCGCGCCTAAAAGGAAGACGGTGTCTGAATGAACGTCAGCCATGTGTAAAGCAGACCTCGCCCTTGCCGCAGTCGAAGACCCAGACTCTTCGGAATGGCAATCGATCCACCTGCGAATCGACGAGCTCTTCCAATGCCGGTCGCCAGACGCTCTCGGGGAACATTGGATTGCCATCAATGTACGCGAGTAACTCCATCGGGTGTGGAGTGACGTATGCCGTCGCGAAAGCCTTCCGGAACTTTTTCCCGATCGCCGGAACGGTCGGGTCCCCGACCCAGGCCGACGCGTCCGGGTTGAAGAGTGGTCCGGGAAGCGCGGGACGGCGGCCGATCCATATGGACCGCAGCATACCGGCGAATGCGGGGTCGCGCTCAAACACAGATCCTGTGTGGCGATCGGGCAGATCAAGTAATTTCTCGAAAATGCGAGGTATCAACTGGCGTCGTTGGTTGCTACTGGTGCGCTCCGAAAAGAAGAGGCTCAGATCGGCATCGCCATACTTCGCCTTGAACCGCGCTGCTACAGTTGCGGGCAGAGCCTCCAGGTGATCTCTTAATGCGCGCTCGAGGCCGGCGCGCCCCCCCATTGTTCGCGCCCAGTCCTCGTCGAGAAGTTCTACGAGCTCGTACGCGACAACCGAACCGTCTGACTGACGGAACAGGAGATCCGGTTCGGGTGGATTGCGCTTCGTGACGGAACCTGGTGCGGCAGTAATGCCCCGAGCGGTCAGGAACGCGTCGAAGACCTGCAGCTCTTGATCTCCTTGGTCTTGCTGCGACATCGACGGCTCCCGGATCGCTCCCGGTGGAAGATACGCGGGCTGCCGCTCTGGGAGGACGTGGCCTGGGGTTACCCGTGCCCGCGAGTCCTGTAGATTACCGCCGCGCTCCGACTCAACCAGGTCTGTGTAATTGATGTCGCGTGAAGGGGGCGTCCATTGCAGCCACATCAGCGCAAGCTGAATGCTCGCACTGACGCTGTTATTTCGAGGATGAGCCCGCCTTTGCCGATACCGCCGAATTGCCGCAATCAGGCCTCCAGGTCGCCGTGGCGCGGTCCCAGACCGCGATCTTCGCGCTGGCGTATCGTGTCCACCCTTCACCGGCAGCCTTCTTTAGGGGCTCGTGCTCATCGACCGTGACGACGCAGCCCTCCGCGGACGACAGGATTCGCTCCACCTGCCGTCGGTCCGTCGCTTGAAACAGGTGCTGGCGAAGCACCTTCTGCGTCGTGACGTGCTCATGGTTCAGCTTCGGGGCGCCCGGCTTTCTTCCTCTCATCCAGGAGCGCAACGGCCCGTGAACTTCGCACGCGGCGACGACGCCGGCTGAGACGTAGCGGAGATCGTGCTTGAACGAGACCTTAACCTCCGTCACCGCCCAGATCGATTGCTTGAACATCCTCGTCATCTCCCGGCGCACGATGGGATCCCGTTGCTCCGGCGCAAACTCCTGAAGAATCGCCCACAGCATCGCGACGTGGACCTGGAGGACGGGGTTCCGCTCAAGCTTCTCCTGCCATAAACCGCATGGGTCGTTGGGCATAGGCCTCGTCGCCGAAAGCACCATACTTTGAAAAGCCTCGGTTCGGTTTGACACGCGCGACGCAAAGTGAAGAGTATCGATATTCTTGCGCTAGAGTGATCGCGGCCACCAAGCCAACTGAGGGCGGGATGCAATTTAGAATGCTGTTCGTACTTTCGGTGGCAGGTCTCTTGATGGCCTGCGGGGCGGCCTCAAACGGTGTCACGAGCCATTTGACGAAGGCTATTGCGAAGGCGGCCGGCAACAGCGCAATCAGAATCGATGGTCAGCGCGACGGCACGGGTTGGACCATCAATTCGCCCATTCCGGAACCTACGGGCGTTGCCCAGGGCGCAACGGTTGCCTCCGCCGATGGCTCGCGGATTTACCACATCGGGGGGATTACAGGGGCAATGACTCCGACGAAGAAGGTGCGAGCCTACTCGCCCGCGGACGACACCTGGTCCGACGCAGCGGACATTCCCGTCGGCACGGGGATTCGCACGTTCGGAGCCACGGTCGAACTGAACGGCTTCATCTACGTTTTCGGTGGCGTGGACGAGACAGGTGTTTTGGACACCACCTGGATTTACGACGAGGCGAAGGACGCATGGTCGCGGGGAGCGACCATGCCTGGCCCTCGCTTCGGTTCTCTGGTGGTTGTTGATGGCAGCTCGATCTGGGTCGGGGGAGGAAAGCAAAGCCTATCTATAGCTCATGGGAGCCTCAACATGTGGCGCTACGACACCAGTAGCGATAGTTGGCCCCAGCCCCAGGCTCAAGGACTAGGCATATTCATGGGGAGGTCCAGAGGTGCAATGCTTCCCGACGGGAGCATTCACTATCTGGGCGGAGATTTTGATGGAAACGCACACTGCCTAGTCAACTTTCGTGGGCGTTACGGGGATTGCAGACCGCAAATCCCTTTTGGCGTCACCGACGCGGCGATCGTCACTGACGGCACGCGCATTTACGTGGCAGGCGGCGGTGGGCCGGCGCCCCGCGCGCCGGGGCGTACCCAGATTTTCAACACCGTCACCAGGACTTGGTCACTGGGTCCGGCGATGCCTTCCGGTGTAGACAACACCAGCGGTGCGATTGCCAACGGAATGCTCTATGTCATGGGCGGCTACGATGGCTCTACTCCGGTCTCTATCAATTACTCGTTGCCGCTCTCATCCCTTGGATCCCAAGAGACTGTCTCGGCAGGCTCGTGGAATCACAATGCCATTCGTATCGACAACCATGAGCTCACAGGCGAAAGACGGCTCGATCAATCACGGTGGAGAACCAATTGGCCTATTCCTGAAGTTCTTGGCTGCGCGCAAGGCGCAACGCTTGCCTCCAAGGATGGTTCGCTCATCTACCATCTCGGGGGTTGGGTTGCGGGGGGGTATTATTTGTCGAATAGGCTCAGGGTCTACTCCCCTGCCGATGACATCGGCGACGCTTCGGCGCTCCGGTCGCCGTGGTGGGATGCAGCCAACATTCCACTCAGCCGCGGAATTCGCTCGTTCGGCTCCGCTGTGGAATTGAACGGGTTCCTCTACATCTTTGGTGGGTTTAGCGGGAGCGAGTCGAGTGGCGGTGAGGTGCTAAAAACGACGTGGATTTACGACGAGGCGAATGACTCTTGGTCCCGAGGCGCGGATATGCCGGATTATAGCTTTGGTTCGGCCGTGGCGACCGACGGTGCCGTCGTCTGGGTCATTGGCGGGTTCGGTCCGGGCCACACAGTTTGGAGGTATGATCCCAAAGTCGACGCCTACACGACGGGTTTCACCGACATGCCTATCGACCTTGGAAGAATCCACGGCGTTTGGCTTCCGGACGGAACCGTCCACGTCTTCGGGGGGTTTGACTCTTTCATTAACCATCATCTTGTCTATGACACCATCGCGAATGCGTGGTCTTCTGCTCCTTCCATTCCTCTTGTTGTTATCGACCCGGCCGCGGTCACTGACGGCAAGCTCATCTATCTGGCAGGAAGTCCGTACGGCCCAAGCCCATTAGGGCCAGGACATACGCAAATCTTCGATCCAGCCACCAGTACCTGGTCCGAGGGGCCGCAAATGCCTGGCCCCTATGGCATAGACAACACCAGCGGAGCCATTGGCAACGGTGTTTTCTATGTGATGGGCGGAAACGTTGGTGGGGGCAGCTTGGTATCGGACAGCTACTCGATCCCAGTGTCTGAGCTCAGCGCCTCGAGTCGTTGAGACCAGCCTCTGCGGACGTAGCGAGAAAGCGCTGCAAATAGGGTTACCTAGACGAATCAGGGTGTGCTGGAGACTGGCATGAGGTTACGGGCGCTCTTCGTGCTGCTGGTGGTGGCTTTCTCCGCGAGCGATGTCGGGGCACAAATCGGTGACGCGACCGGCTTGATCCCCCCTCGTGCCGCGGTGCCTGCAGACAATGCTGATCTAAGAACTGACGATCAGATCAATGGTTCGAGTTGGCAGATCAACGCCCGACTCCCGGAACCACGCGGCTCGTCGCAGGGTGCAACCGTCGCCTCCAGCGATGGTTCGCTGATTTACTCTGTCGGCGGCGGCTGCTGCCATTCTGATTATCCGGACGGAATCAACAGGCTGTGGGCTTACTCCCCCAAAGATGATTCCTGGTCGGCTGCAGCGGACGTTCCAGTCAGCGATGGGATTCGTGCGTATGGGTCTGCGGTCGAATTGAACGGGTTCATCTACGTTTTCGGCGGCGTGGCCGGACCGGCCTCGAATCCGAGGATGCTAAACACCACCTGGATTTATGACGAGGCCAATGATGGCTGGTTCGAGGGCGCGAACATGCCTGATTTTCGCGCCGGCTCGGCAGTGGGCACGGATGGCGCCGTCATCTGGGTGATTGGCGGGTTCAAAAGCCTCGGCTTCTTCGACACAACGAATACGGTTTGGATATATGACCCGAGCACCGACGTTTATTCGACCGGATTCAGAGACATGCCTCAATACCTGGGCAGGATTCACGGTGTCATGCTTGCGGACAGGACCCTCCACGTGCTCGGCGGGCACTGGGACATGAATGACCACTGGGTCTATGACACCAGCGCGGACGCCTGGTTTTCCGCTCCGCTTATACCGTCCCAGGTTCTCGACCCAGCCGTTGCGACCGACGGGACACTCATTTACGTGGGGGGTGCCAATCTGGATCCCCCGCGAGGCGCCGGGCATACGCAAATCTATGACCCTGCCACCCGTGTCTGGTCGGAGGGGCCGCGGATGCCCGCTCCAGCCCTCAACAACACCAGCGGCACCATCGCAAACGGTACGTTCTACGTCGTCGGCGGCTACGACGGGGTGGCTCCTAGCTCCGTCAACTACTCGCTGTCGCTCTCTGGCCTCGGTAGGTCTAATCGGTAGGGAGCCTTTCGCAGAAGCTCGTCGATCGCGTCGACAAACCGCTGCTGGCGTCGGGTTCATTTCATTCCGGTCTTTACGGCGAGGTCGAGCCCTCGTGTCTTCTCTGATGAATGAGGGATGCCCTGCGTGCTCGGTGACAATTACTTCTCCCGAAGCGAAGAAGCAGTTGACGACAGGGACCTGCGTCCGTTGCGTTGCATTGCCGCTGTAGGATCCGAGCCAGGCCGTCGGGGGCGATCCAGAGCTGGTTTCCGATGCGCCCTTGCTGGCAATTGGCGTGATCGCCTCCTGTTCTGCGAGAACGCTGAAGTTTCGGTCCCGTTTGACACGCGCGCCGCAAAGTGAAGAGTATCGACTGTTCTTGCTAGCTGAAGTGAGCGGGGCCAGCGGGCCAACTGAGGGCGGGATGCAACTTAAAATGCTGTTCGTATTTTTGGTGGCCGCTCTCTTTATGTCCTGCGGCGCGGCCCCAGACGGTGCTGCGAGCCCTTTGACGAAGGCCATTGCAACCGTCAACAGCGGTTCTTTCCGAATCGATCGTCAGGCCAACGGCACAGGTTGGATCATCAACTCACCCATCCCGGAACCTCTAGGAGTCGCCCAGGGCGCAACGGTCGCCTCCGCCGATGGCTCGCGGATTTACCACATCGGTGGCATTACGGGGGCGATGACGCCAACGAAGAAGGTGCGGATCTACTCGCCCGCGGATGATAGCTGGTCCGAGGCAGCAGACCTTCCCGTCACCACTGGAATTCGCACGTTCGGAGCCGCGGTCGAGGTGAACGGTTTCATCTACGTTTTCGGCGGCGTGGACGAGACAGGTATTTTGGACACTCTCTGGATTCATGACGAGGCGAAAGATGCATGGTCGCAGGGGACGAACATGCCCGGCGCGCGATTCGGTTCGGCGGTGGCTGCCGATCGCGGCATCATCTGGGTTCTTGGGGGCGCCAAAGACCTATCTATAGGTGGAGAAAGCGGGACCGTCTGGCGGTATGACCCGAGTACCGATAACTGGTTCGCTTTCGACCAAATTGGCACATTGATGGGCAGGACGCGTAGCGTCATACTTCCGAATGGAGACCTCTACTTTCTCGGCGGAGGTTTTAACGGAAACAACAATTGTTTTTTCAACGTCCGTGTGCCTTCCGGCTTCTGTAGGCCGCAGATTCCCTATGGTATTACTGATGCTGCCGTTGCCACGGACGGCGTACGCATTTACGTGGCAGGAGATGCCGGGCCCGCGCCCCGAGCGACGCGACGCGTTCAGATTTTCAACACCGTCAGCCGTAGCTGGTCACTCGGCCCACCGATGCCATCCGGTGTGGACAACACCAGCGGCGTCATTGCCAACGGAAACTTCTATGTCATGGGTGGGTACAATGGGACGAGTCCGGTCTCGGTCAATTACTCGCTACTGCTCTCAAGTTTCGGAGCGCAAGAGAGCGTCTCGACGGACTCGATAAATCCAGATGCCGTCAAAGTGTCCGATCACCGCGAGATGAAGCTTGGCACTCAGCTCACTGGATCCAGTTGGTCCCTCAATTGGCCAGTTCCAGAATGCTGGGGTGTCCTGCAGAGCGCGACGCTTGCCTCCAGCGATGGTTCTCTCATTTACCATATTGGGGGCTACACGGGTGGGGGGGCTTCAAACAGGGTTAGGGTTTACTCTCCCGCCGATGACAGCCGTGATGCTTCATCGATGCGCTCGCCTTGGTGGGATGTAGCAAGCGTTCCAGTCAGCCGTGGGATTCGTTCGTACGGATCCGCGGTCGAGTTGAATGGGTTCATCTATTTCTTCGGCGGCGTGAGCGGGACGCAGTCGACCGGCGAAGAGGTGCTTAACACGACCTGGATCTACGACGAAACCAACGACGCGTGGACCCGCGGCACGAACATGCCAGACTTTCGCTTTGGTTCCGCGGTGGCGACCGATGGCGAAGTCATCTGGGTGATTGGCGGGTACATCTTCGGTCCGGGACACAACGTTTGGAGGTACGACCCGAAGGCGGATGCCTACTCGACGGGGTTTGCCAACATGCCTTCGAACCTGGGGAGAATCCACGGCGTTTGGCTCCCCGACGGAACTGTCCACGTGTTGGGTGGCGGGGAAGGTGGCAGTCTGAATAATCATCTTGTCTACAACACCGCCCTGGATGCCTGGTCCTCCGCTCCACCCATTCCTCTTGGCATCCTAGACCCAGCCACCGTGACCGACGGCAGGCTCATCTACTTGGCCGGAGCTTATGACGAGTACCCGCGACATCTGGGACACTTGCAGATTTTCGACCCTGCCCTGGGCACTTGGTCGGAAGGACCGCGGATGCCCGCTTGGCCCGGGCTGGGCGATTGGGGAATAAACAACACGAGCGGTACCATAGCCAAAGGCGTTTTCTACGTTATGGGCGGGTACAACGGCGGGGGCTACAGTTGGTTCAGCTATTCGATACCCTTGTCCGACTTCGGGGCTCAGACTCACTGAGACATGCTATGCGCTGCGGCGACACAACGAAGACTTCGCAAGTGCAGACCGGAATCAGCTCCAGGAGAACGATGTGAGGTTACGCGCGCTCTTCGTGCTGCCCGTGGTGGTTTTGTTCACGGGAAATGTCGCGGCGGAAGTCGGTACCGCGACGGGTTTGATCCCGCCTCGTGCCCCGGTGGCTGCAGACAGCGCGGGACGAAAGGTCGACGGTCAGATCAATGGAGCGAGTTGGAGCGTCAACGCTCCGATCCCAGAACCACGCGGATCGGCCCAGGGCTCGACCGTCGCCTCCAGCGATGGTTCGCTGATTTATTCCATCGGGGGCGGCTGTTGCTCGATCTGGCCTGACGGAATAGATAGGGTCTGGGCTTACACCCCGAGTGACGATTCCTGGTCGGCGCGAGCGAGCTTTCCGCTGAGCACGGGAATTCGTTCATTTGGGGCTGCAGTCGAGGTGAACGGGTTCGTCTACGTTTTCGGCGGAGCGACCGGGCCGTTCTTGAGTTCGACGATCCTAAACTCAACCTGGATCTACGATGAGGCGAACGATGCCTGGTTCCAGGGCGCGAACATGCCCGATTTTCGCTTTGGTTCGGCAGTGGCTACCGATGGCGCTGTTATCTGGGTGATCGGCGGGTACAAAAGTCTGTCGTTCGGTGACGTTACAAATACAGTGTGGATGTACGACCCGAATATCGACGTTTACTCGACGGAATTTGCCAACATGCCAACGTACCTGGGAAGAATCCATGGCGTTGAGCTTCCGGACGGGACCGTCCATGTCTTCGGCGGGGACTATGGCATGGACCACCACTTGGTCTACAACACTGGCACGGATGCCTGGTCTTCCGCTCCGCGTATGCCGGCCGAGGTTCTCGACCCAGCCGTTGTGACCGACGGGACCCTCATCTATCTCGGCGGGCGCAATGGGGATGTTCCTCGACCGCCTGGACTTACCCAGATCTATGACCCCGCCAACGGCACTTGGTCGGAAGGGCCGCCAATGCCGGCTCCGGCTGTAAACAACACGAGCGGTACGATCGTAAACGGCGCTTTCTATGTCATTGGTGGTTACGACGGGACGGGCCCAGTCTCGGTCAACTACTCGTTGCCGCTCTCCGATCTCAGTGCGTTCAGTCGGTAGGGGAGCCTCCGCAGAAACTCCTCGATCACGTCGAGAAAGCGCTGCTGTCATCGGGTCGATGTTGTTCCCTCTTCACGGCCGCTGTTCTCAAGCTCTGGGTTTTCTCTGATGAATGAGGGATGCTCTGCGTCCGTTGCGGTGCCGCTGAAGCACCCGAGCCAGGTCGTCAGGCGCGATCCAGATCTGGTTTCCGACTCGCCTTGCTGGCAGTTGGCCCAGAGCACAGAGGCGGTAGATGGTCGCTGAAGATTTTCGCAGCACGCGCGCCACGTCATTGACGGTGAGCAATGCGGGAGCACCGATGGGTAATTCGGAGGGAACCCTCACCCCCTGCTTTTTGCCCGTGATCTCTCCGAGTGGCTGGGGCTCATATGGGGCATTTTCGAGGGAAAAGCTTGCTAAAACTGGCAAAGGCATGCTTGTTGCTTTTGAGTCTGAATCCAGTAATTGCGCAGATTTGACAACACCTGCCGAGGGCTGCCATCCCCCCGACTCGAGTTCACACGGCAGCGGTCGCAGGTTCAAACCCTGCTGCGCCCACTCGTCGTTTCCCGTAGGAAGTCGCCGGGCTTGGACGATTTCGCCGGACTGCCCTCGCGGGCGTCTTGGAGCAGGCGGCGGTCAAGTGTCAACCGGGGTTGTTGCCGCTCTGATTGAGGCTGACGCTCACTGCGGCGCGGGCGAGCCGACCGAACGCGCTACCGCTAGCCCGTTCGTTGGGTATCAGATCCCCGATCTCACATTCGCAGTATCTACACCCCATCCGGTGGGGCGCCATAGTGGCACACCGAAGGCAAATAAGCCCCCGAGGCATATCCGGGCATCTCTCCGCATCATCGCTGAAATTGAACGTCGACGCTGCGCGAGTTGATCCCGTGGACGTACGAGCCCTCGATGTTGCTCGGAGAGGAACTATAGGCCTCGACCGTAATTCTGGCCCCGCCTGGAAACGGCCAGGTCCACGTGTCGGAGCCCTCGCGCTGCGCGAAAGAGGCGTCGATCGTGCCAAAAGGGATCGTTTGCGCAATGTAATCGATGTAAACGCTGGCGCCGGCAGCTGAGGTCCAGGAGACATCGAACGGCACGTCGGTGTGAAGCGTCGCCCCGGGAGCTGGAGCGGTCAACTGAAATCCGTCGGGAACGGCGATGACTCGATCGAAGTCCCTGAAACCAGTCGCATGGACTCTGAGATCATTGGGGGCTCCTGCGGCTACAAAGAAGCTGGCGTCTTCAAGCTGATAATCTCCCCAGGGTGAGCCATCGCTGCGCTGCAAGAGCCTGAAGGGAATGACGCGGCCATTGACCCGGACCGACGCATCTGAAACGAAGCCGCCGCTGCGAGCATTTATCACCGTCAAAGAGACGGACGAGCTCGTCGCGCTTCGGGCAATGACTCCTTGCACCACCAGAACGTCTGGCGGTGGGATGACACCACACGACCAAGGTGGGCCGGGCCGGTAGGACTGAATGTCACAAGCGAACAGATCATTGGTCCAGCTGCTGGTCAGGTCAATCGGAACGCGCGTCTGCATCGGAACAATCGAGTAAGGCGAGTTCTGAACGAGATTGAATCCGTTTTGAAAAGGAGGGCTGCTACCCGCGGGTCCATCGAGATATACCAGCTGGAACCCGGTCGCTGCCAATCCAACTCCCAGACCATAATTTATGTACAAATAGTAATCGCCCACCGATGTGCCGAGCACTCTATCAATCGGCGATCCTTCGGGCGAGATGATATCTAATTTCCCGTTGTTGTTCACGTCTTGGTAAGCGATGACGACCCCGACTGCCCACCTGGTTCCATTGTCCGGCTGCGATAATTCTTGCAAGGCTTCGGGCGGCGGGGGCTGATAAAGACTGAATGAGTAGTCAATGGGGAAGACGCCTTGATACTCGACATCCTGGGTGAAAACGCTTCGCGGCGTGCCCAGCTCCGTCGAGGTTCTAGCACTTGATGGCGGATTGATAATGTACCAGGCGACGGACAGCCTGACGGGACCGCTGATGGCGTTGCCCTGAGGAACGGTCAGTTGACCGTAGATGGTAGCAAGAGGTTCACCGGGGTAGTGGGAATTTGTCGCGGGCCCGCAAGCGGCAGCGACCGCGAAGAGAGCGGGCAAGACATGTTGGCAGAGTGCGATCGAACAATTCCTCATAGAGGCCCTCTTGTCCTACTGAATGGCCGCACTGTCGCGGTCCAACGGTAAGACTTGTTGGCTCAAAGCTTTT
>WNFF01014829.1_pt1 | contig 13365 bp, 10 predicted proteins | sample 5400441 | NCBI WGS metagenome assembly WNFF01 (sample SAMN13153345, study PRJNA577476) | soil metagenome | isolation source: 120 cm saprolite under Douglas fir tree site 2 hole 3 replicate 1 | place: USA:California | collected 2015-04-18
GGCGTCAAGGACGTGGTGAGCTTCCGCGGCGGCACCAAGGCATGGAAGGAAGCCGGCCTTCCGATGGAGACTCCATGAGCGATCTCGCACCCACGACGCAGGTGGCGGAGGGCGCCACGATCAAACCGGAGGACGTCATCGAGGTGCTGCGCCAGTGCTTCGACCCCGAGATCCCGGTCAACATCATCGACCTTGGCCTGGTCTACGACATCGCGATCAAGCCTGACCGCGTGGACGTGAAGATGACGCTGACCGCGTTGGGCTGCCCGATGGCGGCCGATGTGATGGCCGACGTGCGCGACCACCTGCTGACCTTACCCGGCGTTCAGGACGCGGGCGTGGACATCGTCTACGACCCGGTGTGGACCCCCGAGCGGATGTCAGAGGAAGCCCGCTGGGAACTGGGGATGGTCTAGGGCGTCACTCCGTCAGGCAGGGTGCGGCCACACGTCCCAGACGGCGCTGATCACGGACTGGGTCTCGGTGCCGTCGTTCAGGTCGTAGATGTAGTACTTCCCCGAGTCGGTCGTCGGCGCCAGGCAACCCCCCGACGCGCACGGAACCTCGCCCTTGTACCAGATGAGGTGCGCGTTCAAGTACGCCGGCTCGGCCCTAGAGCTCTTGAGCTCGTGCACCTTGCCCGACGCGGTGTCGAGCACCAACACGTGAGCCGTTGTGTCGCCGGCATCCCTGGTCTCGTAAACGATCTGGCCTCCACCGGGAGAGGCATGGGGGCGGACCCAGCTCACCGCGGGAAGCAGCAGCGACTCGGTGCCGGCCCTCCAGGTCTCGACTCCCTTCTCGTCGCGCCAGTACAGCGTGTCGCCTGACCAAACGGACATCGTGAACTGCCCCGCATCGAGGCTCTTGAGGAGCTTCCCGTCTGCCGTCCAGATCCTGAACGCAGGCACCGGCAGCTGCTCGATCAATGAGATGTAAGCCCCGTCAGGCGAGTACAGGAGGTGGATGTCCCAGCTGTCGCCACAGCCGCGCGACTCGCAGCCGACTCCGAACGAGAGCGCCGGAGCGGTTCCTGCGGCGGTGTCGCGACCGTCGCGCACCAGGTGGAGCTGCTGCACCTTCGGGTCCGCGGTGGGACCCATGTAAGCGGCGGCTGTTCCGTCCGGGCTCCACGCGAACGGGGTTCCTCCGCACTTTGTGACGGTGGTCACAGGGCTACCCGACAGCGGCACCCGCACCAGCCCGGTCTGGTCGCTATACGAGATATCGGTCGCGCTGACGAACTGCGGTGGCAAGAACGCGGCCTGGTTGACCAGGCCAACCGTTGTTGGATGGTTGATGTCTGTGATGTCTCGGATCACGACCTTTGAGCTATCACTTCCAATCCAGGCAAGAACCAGGTTGCGGCTCGATGAAACCGCTGGAGCGAACGTCGGCGCAGGTACGACGGACTGGCATTGGTTCGGCTGTCGCGCACCTGACGCAACCGTTGTGCCTGGGTGGGTGTATGGCAACGCGGCGAACGGCGAAGACAACGGGGTCGCAGATGTCGTACTTCGAGCCGTACCGGTTGTCGACCCACAAGCGGTGCCGAGCAACGCCACCGAGCCCAGGACGATCATCCATCGCGTTGCCTTCATGTTCCTGTGCATGCAACGCCAGGCAGCCGAGTTCGTTACCGGCTCGAGATCGCCTGGTGGACGGTCAGCACACCGTTGTTGCAGTCGTAGCTGGAGGCATGCCCCAGGAACGAGGCGGTTGTGCCTCCCGACTCGCCGGTCGGCGGGCAGACGAGGTAGTGCCAGCTGAACTCAAAGCCTGCCACCAGGAGGGCGATGGCCACGACGGCGGCGAACGCGACCGATATCAATATCCGTCTTCCCGGCCGGGCGTCGATCGCCAGCACGGTCGAGCCCATCGCGAGCCCTGCCGCCAGCAGCAGGGGGATGCCGATCGACATCGCGCCCAACCAGCCGAGGACGAGCAGCCCGGCCGCCGCGGCGGCCCTGAGTGCGGGCCGGACCGCCGGCGGAACAAGTAGTGACGCCAGCAGCAGGAGCGCCATCAAGACCTGGTATGCGGCGAGGAACGGTACCGTGAGCACGTCCGGCGTCGCCGGGCCGCTCTGGCCCCTGATGACCGAGACGTACAGCGCAACCACCGCAAATGTGATGACGACCGCCACGGCGACCAGGACTCGCGCCGCCATCCCTTCCGATCGGGGCTGAGCGGCCACCACGGCCGAAGTCTAGGTGTAGCGAGAATGTGCAGCGCGTGAGCGATCACCACCACGACGAGGGCTCCTACGCCGACGCCGCCGCCCGGCGCGCGGTCATCGTCAGCGCCCTGGTTCTCGGCATAGCCTCGGCCGTCGAGTTCGGCGCCTCCGTGCGAGGGCACTCGGCAGGCGTGCTCGCCGACGCCCTGCACAACGCCGGCGATGCGGCCACGACGCTGGTGCTGCTGGTCGCGTTCGCCATCGCCCGCCGCCCGGCGACGCGCCGGTTCCCCTCTGGCTTCGGTCGAGTCGAGGACGTCGCCACGCTGGTCATCGTGGTCGTCATCCTCATCACCGCCGCGGCGGCGGCGTTCGAGTCGGTGGGTCGCCTGCTTTCCAGCGAGGGCTACACGAACCCGTACGCCGGCCTCGCTGCCGCGGCGATTGCTGTCGTCGCGAACTTCGGTGTGTCCGAGTACAAGATCCGCGTCGGCCGCCGCATCCGGTCGTTCGCGCTAGAGGCCGACGGGCTGCACTCACGGCTGGACGGGCTTGTGTCTGCCGGGGCCTTCGCGGGCCTGGCTCTCGCGTGGGCCGGCTTCGCGATCGCAGACTCGATGGCGGGCATCCTCATCGCCTTCGCGATCATCTACATCCTCGCCGGCACCGTCGGCCGCCTGGTGCTGCGGATGATGGACGCCGTCGATCCGCAGCTGATCGAACAGATCAGCAGCGCCGCCGCGAGCGTCACAGGAGTTCTCGGCGTTCACGACGTTCGTGCTCGCTGGGTGGGACGCGAGCTGGTCGCAGTTCTGCACGTCGACTGTCCACCTGACGCAACCCTCGCCCAGGCCCACGACATCGCGCAGGCTGTGGAGAAGGAGGTTCATGAACGAGTGCCGGCCGTCCATCTCGATGTGCACATGGATCCGGGAACCGGGAAGCACTCCCACTCTCCCTAAGATTTGAGACGTGACTGAGTACAGCCCCGGGCTGGAAGGAGTCGTCGCCGCTCAGACCGCCATCAGCGAGGTCGACGGCGCCAACGGTCGCCTCATCTATCGAGGCGGATACCTGATCGAAGACCTCGCACCTGCCATCTCCTTCGAGGAGACCTCGTACCTGTTGTGGAACGGTGAGCTGCCGAACAGGTCTCAGCTCGACGCGCTGCGCCAGGAGATGGCCGCCGCGCGCAAGCTCAAGGACTCCACGCGCAGCGTCATCACCTCGCTCGAGTACGACACCGACCCGATGGACGTGCTGCGTACGGCCATCTCGGCGCAGGGCGCCACGAAGGCACTGCAGAAGCCGACCGTCAGCGAGGCGATCGCGCTCACTGCGGTGATGCCGACGATCGTCGCCGCGGCGCACCGGCGCCGCCACAAACGCGACCTGGTCGAGCCCCGTGCCGAGCTCAGCCACGCCGCGAATCTCCTCTGGATGATGGAGGGCCAGGAGCCGGCGAAGGAGCGCGTCCACTGGGTCGACCAGTACCTCGTTCTGCTGGCCGACCACGGCCTCAATGCTTCGACGTTCACCGCGCGCGTCGTCGCTTCGACGGGGAGCGACCTCACCTCGTGCGTGGTCGGCGCGATCGCGGCGCTCAAAGGTCCCGCGCACGGTGGCGCGACCTACTCGGCGCGCACGATGCTCGACTCGATCGGGTCTCTGGAAAATGTCGAGAAATGGCTCGCGGATGCGCACGCCAAGCACGCGCGGTTCCCCGGCTTCGGCCATCGCGTGTACAGGACCTACGACCCGCGCGCCAAGATCCTGCGCGAGATGGCGACGACCGCAGACCCGAAGCTGCACCAGCTCGCCGCGCACACCGAAGAGGTCGCGCTCAAGATCCTCCACGACGCGCACCCCGAGCGCCCAAACGCGACCAACGTCGACTTCTGGGCGTCGGTCGTGCTGACCGGTGCAGGCATCCCGAAGGAGCTCTTCACGTGCATGTTCGCCACTTCGCGCATCGCGGGTTGGACGGCCCACGTGCTCGAGTCGCTGGCGGATCTGCGCATCATCCGGCCGGCTTCGCAGTGGATGGGTCCGGAGCCGGGCAAGAAGCCGGTGCCGCTGGAAAAGCGCTGATGCCCTCGGAGTACGTCCCTGGCCTCGAAGGCATAGTCGCGGCGCAGACCGAGATCTCACTCGTGGACGGCGCGAACGGTCAGCTCGTGTATCGCGGTTATGTGATCGCCGACCTGGCGGAGGAGATTTCCTTCGAAGAGGTCGCGCACCTCTTCTGGTACGGCAGCCTGCCGTCGAGAGCTCAGCTCGATGGTCTCGCGGCACAGCTGTCGTCGGTGCGCACGCTCACCCAGGCTGCGATGACCACACTCGACGCGCTGCCCACGGACTCCGACCCGATGGACGTGCTGCGCAGCGTTCTGTCTGTGCAGGGCGTCCTGCCTCACCTTCAGAAGCCGACCGTCGAGCACGCGGTCCACGCGACGGCCGCCCTGCCCACGATCCTCGCTGCGTTCCACCGCCGCCGGAAGGGTCTCGCCTTTGTGAAGTCGCGACCGGACCTCGGCCACGCCGCCAACTACCTCTACATGCTCAACGGCGTCGAGGCCCCGCCCGAGCTGGTGCGAGCGCTCAACACGTACCTCGTGCTGCTGGCGGATCACGGCATGAACGCCTCCACCTTCACGGCGCGCGTCATCGCTTCAACCGATTCGGACCTGGCATCGTGCGTCGTCGGCGCCATCGGCGCCCTGAAAGGTCCGGCCCACGGAGGCGCGCCCTCGGCTGTGATGGACCAGCTGGAGCAGATCGGCACCGCCGAGAATGCCGAGCACTGGCTGCGCGAGGCGCGCAACCGCAAGGAACGATTCATGGGCTTCGGGCACCGCGTCTACCGCACCTATGACCCGCGCGCGCGGATCCTCAAGGTCATGTGCCAGCGCCTGAACCCGAAGTTCTACGACCTCGCGTCGAAGGTCGAGGAGACCGCTCTCGCCATCCTCCACGAGGAGCATCCGGAGCGGCCGCAGGCCACGAACGTCGAGTTCTACTCCGCCGGGGTCCTGCAGGCGATCGGCCTGCCGAAGGACTTCTTCCCGCCCACCTTTGCCGTGTCGCGCGTTGCCGGATGGTCTGCGCACGTGCTCGAGCAGGCATCGCACAACCGGCTCATCCGTCCGCAGTCGGAGTACGTCGGACCCCAACCCAGAAAACCGGTCCCGCTCGCCGAAAGAGGCTAGGCCTCTGACTCGGAAGCTCGGGTTGGCAGGCCTGGCCTGGTTCCTCGTCCTGGTCGCGGCCGTCACCGGGTACTGGGTGCTGCAGCCCGTCCTGAGCGACCCGCTTGCCAGCGATTTCACGCTTGTCTTCATCGCGGTCCGCATCGGCACCGAGCACGGCTGGAGCCACATCTACTCGCTGCAGCTGCAGCATCAGCTCTTCAGCGAGCTGAGGCCGGGGATCTTCTTCAACGACGGGCAGCGTTTCATCGCCCCGCCACCGCTGGCCTGGGTGACGCTGCCGTTGACGGGGTTCGGCGCGGCCGGCGCCTTCTACGCGTGGACGGCCCTGTCGGTAGCAGCGCTCGCAGCCGCGTGGTGGTTCGGCGCTCCAGGTGGTGGCCTCGAAAAGGCGGTGTGGCTCATCGGCGCGGTCGCCTGGTACCCGGTCCTGTACTCGGTTCAGTACGGACAGCCCGCGCTGGTGGTACTGCTCACTGTTATCGCTTGCTGGCGTCTCGCCGAGAGCGGGAGGCCCTACCTCGCCGGGCTCGCTCTCGCCGTGGGCACCAGCCTCAAACCGCAGCTCGTGCTGGCGGTGCCGCTTGTGCTGCTGCTCGGCGGAAGATGGCGAATCGCCGGGGCCTGGGCGGTCTCCGTCGGCGCGCTCGCAGTCTTGTCGCTGCTGATCCTCGGCGCGCCCGGCCTCAACGACTACCGCAGCCTGCTTGCCGAAGCGCAGGCGCTCCCCAACAACCGCTACTTCACCTGGGCCTACCTCCTTGGCCCTGGCGCGCTCAGCTACTTGGCCCAGGCGGTGATCTTGATGGCGGCCGCCGCGGGGGCATATCTGAACCGGCACAGCTCGACTGGACGCCTCCTGGCGCTGGGCCTTCTGGCCGGCGCCGTGGGCGCGACGTACTGGCACCTTCAGGATTTCACGATCCTGGTGGGTGCGGCCTGGCTCTTCTGGCGCGACAATCCGCCGGCATGGCAACGCACATGGATGGCGGTGACGGCGTTGACGATCGAGCTCGCCTGGCCGCTGACGCCCCTGCCCCTCCTGATCGCGACCGCCGCCTGGCTCGCGTTCCTGGTCTACCCGGCAAACAGTGAGGATCCGCCACGCGCGGATCATCGTCGCCGCCTGCGCCGCCATCCTGGCGCTGGCGATCCTGCTGCTCTCGCGCAACTTCATCTTCTACTTCGACGAGTGGGATTTCATCCTCGCCTCGCCCGACTGGACGTGGCTGAGCATTCTGCAGCCGCACAACGAGCACCCGGTCGTGATTCCAAAACTCATTTACGCGGCGCTCCTCAACACGGTCGGCCTGCGCGCTTACTGGCCCTATATGGCGGTGCTGCTGGCGCTTCACGCGACCAACGCCTTCCTGCTTTTCGAGCTGGTGCGGCGGCGCAGTGGCGACCTCATCGGCATGGCCGCTGCTGCGCTTATGCTGGTCCTCGGCGCCGGCTGGGAGAACCTGTTGTGGGCTTTCCAGATGACCTTCGTCGGCTCCGTCGCCTGCGGGCTGGGCGCGCTGCTGGCGCTGCAGCGACTGTCCGGACCGCGAGGCATCGCCGCGGTGGTCGCGCTCACGATCGCATCGATTCTTTTTTCGGGAATCGGCCTCTTCTTCGCGGTGGCGGTGGCCGCGCAGATGGCAATCGAAAAGCAGCACCGTCGCGACCTCCTGTGGCTTGCGCCCCTTGCGATCGCCCTGGCGGTCTGGTACCTCACGCTCGGACGGACCGGCACGCCGACTAACCCACCACCCTCGGTCACGAACCTGACCATCACGCCGGTCTACGTGCTGTGGGGACTCGGCGCCGCCGCGGCCGCGCTCATCGGCGAGAGTGGCTGGTGGGGAGCGGTCGCACTGGTGATTGCACTCGCGAGCGTCGGATGGAGCTGGCGCCTGCGCACGCCCGACGCGTTCGCGCTGGCGATCGCGGCCGCGGCGCTCAGCCTGTACGGTGTCACCGCGCTGACGCGCGGCCAGTTCGGCTACGACCAGGCGGCATCGGGCCGATACGTGTACGAGGGCGCGATCTTCTGGCTGCTGCTTCTTTCCGACGCGGCGGCCGCGCTCCCGTGGCGCGGAACGTGGCGGCCCGCGCTTGCGGCGTGTGTCTTTCTCGCGTGCTTCAACAGCGCGGCGCTGCTGTTCGAGTACGGCTCCGCCAAGACGGTGCAGATGCAGCGCGAGGGCGCCGACCTCCAGGCGCTGAACAGCCTGCGCGGCGATCCGTGCCTGAAGCCGAACGGGTACGCCGACGCGCTCGTCATGCCGCAGGTGGGCTCGCCGGCCCTGTACTACCGCGCGGTCGACCTGTACGGCGATCCCGCACCGAAGGGACCCGTGGCGGACCGCACCGACTACGCCCGCGCGCGCCAGAACCTGCTGTTCACGGCCTGCCGTTGATAACGCCGAGGCAGTTCGCCATCGCGTATGCGATGGCGCTGGTGCCGGCGCTGGCGCTCGCGATCGGTCAGCCCGTCTGGTCGCGGGTCGACGAGGCCGCTCAAGACGATCGAGATCATGCAGCGATCGGGCGTGTACGGATTCGTCGTCGACAACGAGTACGTGAAGCCCGACCCCGGCCTGCAGGCGATGCCGTCAGGAATGACGTCAGACGCGCAGGTGCTCTGGATCCGGCGTCATGGATGGGAGTTCTCGTACGAGGCGTTTCAGCCGCCGCTGTACTACGCGCTCGCGCTGCCCGCCTGGTTCGCCGGCCACGCGATCGGCGGCGCGCTCGGTTCTCTCTACGCGGTCCGCATCTTCGACGCGGTGCTGGCCGGGCTGCTCGCGCCGTTGGCGATGATGATCCTGCTCGCGTTGTGGCCGGGCCATCAGCGCGCGGCGTGGGCGGCGGCCGCTCTCACAGCCGTCCTCCCCGGCGTGGCGCTCAACCTGACCAGCGTCACCAACGACGTCCTCGTCAGCGTGCTCGGAGCGCTTTGCATCCTGGTCGCGGTCACCGGCAAGTGGTCATGGCGTCGAGCCCTGCTTCTCGGCGCACTGTTCGGAGCGGCGCTGCTGACCAAGACCTCAGCCATCGGGATCGCGCCGGCGTTGGCTGTCGCGCTCCTGCAAACGCGACGCGACGGGGGAGTGCGACCGCTGCTCATCGCCGGCTCCGTAGCCGCCGCCTGCGTGATCCCATGGCTGGCCTCCAACGCGGCCATCTACGGCGAGCTCATCACCACCCGCGAACAGCTGGCCATGGCGGCGTTTCCTCCCCGCACCGTCGATCCGGGTTTCTGGAGCGTGTCGACCCTCCACGCTTTCGTCACCTTCTGGACCGGCGATCCATTCCTGTCAATGCCGGGCGCGGTGGCGCTGGGCATCGTCGCCGCCTTCATCACTGCCCTCGCTGCCGCCGGCCTGTGGCGCGCGTGGCGGCTTCATCGGCGAGGGATGTCGCTCCGGGTGCTGGGCATCCTGGCGGCGTCGGGAGCGGGCGCCGCGCTGGTCAGCGTCACCTCGCCTGTGCTGGCGGCGTTCAACGCTCCCGGCCGCCTCGCCTATGTGGCCGTGGCGGCGGCGATGGCTCTGGTCGGGGCCGGGCTCTGGGTCGAGCTGCCCTCGCCGCGGCTGCGCTGGGGCACCTTCGGAACGTTCGCCGGGCTCTCAGTAGGCGGCCTCGCGCTGACCGTCTACAACGGGGCGCTCCCTCCCCCGGCTAACGGGATCCCGGCCGTGGTCCGCCAGGCGCCGCTGGGCCAGTCGGGGACCTTCCAGGACCTGGACGTATCGCTGGTGGCGTGCGGCGTGGACGGGGCCGGCGACCGCCTGGTCCTGGTGCGCTTCTACAACACCGGGACCGAGCCGGTCGAGTGGACCCAGTCCGCGGAGCTGCGCGACGGAACCGAGCACGTGGCGACATCCGACTTCAACCGCTCGACGCAGTTCCCGCTGGCGTTCGCGCCCGGCCACCAGTACGACGGCTGGCTGTTCCTCGGCACGCCACAGCACCGCCTGACCAGCCCGACCATCTATTTCCGGGACTTCGCGGCGGCGGGATATAGCACAATCGGCGACCTGTCCATTCGCACGGATCTGTGTTGAGGCTCGGCCGGGAGCCCGCGCCGAGAGATTCGGCGATCCAGGTGGTCCAGATGCGGGTGAAGCTCCGAGCAGCGGAGCGAGCGCATTGGACAACTGCGTGAGCGAGCAGCGGAACCGCTGGGGTCCCCGCGCGAAGCGCGGGAGGCAGTGGGCCGCATGGGCGCCGAAGATCCGGCGTGGGTCTATCCGGCCGAGCCTCCTCGACTCCTACTATTCATTGACGATGGCTGACTTCGACGTTGCGATCCTCGGCGGTGGCATGGGCGGGTATCCCGCAGCTATTCGAGCCTCCCAGCTAGGCCTCAAGGTTGCCCTGGTCGAATCCGACAAGCTCGGAGGCACCTGCCTACACATCGGGTGCATCCCGACCAAGGCGCTGCTGGAATCGTCGGAGCTGTACCACCGGGTGGCGGTCCGCGGGCAGGAGTTCGGCATCGCCGCGGAGAGCGTCGCGTTCGACTACCCGCGCATAGCCGCCCGGCGCGACGCCGTCGTGCTCCAGCTGTACAAGGGCGTGCAGTACCTGATGAAGAAGAACAAGGTCGAGGTCATCGCCGGCAACGGGCGCCTGCGCGACCGCGGCACCATCGAGGTCGGCGCTCAGCAGATCAAAGCCAAGAACCTGGTCGTCGCCACGGGCTCGACGGTGAAGTCGCTGCCTGGCATCGAGTTCGACGGCCAGTACATCGTCTCGTCCGACCACCTGACGCTTTCGGACAAGGTCCCTGAGTCGATCTGCATCATCGGAGCGGGCGCGGTAGGCGTGGAGTTCGCGACGCTGTACAACCAGCTCGGCGTCAAGGTCACGCTGCTCGAGGCGCTCGACAGGCTGGTGCCGCTCGAGGACGAGGACGTGTCCAAAGAGATGCTCAGCGCTTTCAAGAAGGCCGGCATCGACTGCCGCGTCGGCGTGAAGGTGAAGGGCGCCAAGAAGGCCCGCGACGGGGTGAGCGTCGACACCGAGCAGGGTGAGGTGTGGGCTCGCCAGCTGCTGGTCGCCGTCGGACGCGCCCCGCGGTCGAAGGAGATCGGGCTCGAGCAGGTCGGCGTGACGACGCATCCAAACGGATTCATCAAGGTGGACGAGTGGATGCGCACCTCGGCCGAGGGCATCCACGCGATCGGCGACGTGGTCGGCGGGTACCTGCTCGCGCACGCCGCGTCGCACGAGGGGATGACCGCGGCCGAGGACATTGCGGGCCAGCGCGTGGCGCCGATGGACCAGACGCTGGTAACACGCTGCACGTACTCGCACCCGCAGATCGCGTCAGTGGGCCTCACCGAGAAGCAGGCGCGCGACGCGGGCCGCGAGGTGAAGGTCGGCAAGTTTCCCTTCACCGCCCTGGGTCGCGCGATCATCCACGGCGAGACAGCGGGCTTCGTGAAGATGGTCGCGGACGCGAAGAGCGGAACGCTCATCGGCGCGCACGTCGTCGGGGCGAGCGCCACAGAGCTCATCGCCGAGCCCGCGCTCACGCAGCTGTTCCAGGGCGACGCGTGGGAGCTCGGTCGGAACATTCATCCCCACCCGACCCTGAGTGAGGCGGTGATGGAGGCGGCGCTCGCTGTGGACGGGCACGCCATCCACATCTAGCTCGGCGATGGCGCAGACCGTAAAGACAAAGGGCTCCGAGTTCGCGCCCGACTGGCGTTTCCAGGAGCCGGTCGACTGGCGCGACACCGACATCGACGAGGCCACGCTCAAGCAGTGGTTCAACTACATGCTGCTCGGCAGACACATCGACTACCGGTTCCAGGTGCTGAACCGCCAGGGACGCGCGCCGTTCATCATCTCGTGCGCCGGCCACGAGGCCGCGCAGATCGGAGTCAGCTGGCCGCTGAAGCCGAAGTACGACTGGCTCGCCCCTTACTACCGCGACGTCGTGCTCTGCATGCGCATGGGCATGACGCCGCTCGACCTGATGCTGGCGGTACTGGCCAAGCCCGCAGACCCTGCATCGGGCGGCAAGCAGACTCCCGGCCACTTCTCCGACTCGCGGCTGAACATCACGTCGGGCGGATCGCCGGTGGCGGCGCAGATGGTGCGAGGGGCCGGCGTTGCGTACGCGCTGAAGATGGACGGCACCGACAAGGTCCTCATGACCTGCTACGGCGAAGGCGCGGGATCCGAGGGCGACGCGCACGAGGCGTTCAACTTCGCGTCGATCTACAAGCTGCCCGAGGTCTTCGTATGCGAGAACAACGGGTTCGCGATCTCGACTCCAATGCGCAAGGAGTACGCGATCGAGCACGTCGCCCAGCGCGCGTCCGGCTACGGTTTCCCTGGCGTGACCGTGGACGGCCGCGACCCGGTCACCTGCTACCACGTCGCCAAGGAGGCGGTCGCCCGGGCGCGCGCAGGCCACGGGCCGACACTCATCGAGTGCCTCGTCGACCGCCTGGGCGCGCACTCGTCCGAGGACGACCAGCGCCGGTACCGGACGCAGGAGGAGATCGACCAGCTTGCCCAGAACGACTGCCTCGAGCGCGTCAAGAAGCGGTTGCTCGAGGAGGGCATCCTCACCGCCAAAGAGGTCGCCGAGTACGAGGAGCGCGTCAAGGACGAGGTGACCAGGGCGACGAAGGAAGGCATCGAGTCGCCCGACGCTCCGGCCGAGAACGCCTACACGAATGTCTACGGGATCGAAGTGCCGAAGGCGATCGAGCCCGCGGCCGGCGTGGAAGTCGAAGAGATGAACATGGTCTCGGCACTGCGTTCCTGCCTCACCGAGGAGATGGAGCGCGACGAGCGGGTGATGATTCTCGGCCAGGACGTCGGGGCGAAGGGCGGTGTATTCCTTGTCACCGACGGCCTTTACAAAAAGTTCGGCGAAGCCCGCGTCATCGATACGCCGCTGGCGGAGTCCTCGATCGCCGGCGTGGCGCTCGGCCTCGCAGTCGCCGGCAAGAGGCCGGTGGCGGAGATGCAGTTCACCGACTTCGCGCACTACGCGTTCAACTCGATCGTCAATGAGGCCGCCAAGTACCGCTACCGGACCGACGGCGACTGGTCGGTGCCGATGGTCGTGCGCGCCCCGATGGGAGGTCACGCGCATGGCGCCCTCTACCACTCGCAGTCGATCGAGGCGCGCTTCGCGACACCGGGCTTGAAGATTGTCATCCCCTCGGGTCCATATGAGGCGAAGGGCCTTTTGCTGGCCGCGATCCGCGACCCGGACCCGGTGCTCTTCTTCGAGCACAAACGGCTCTACCGCATGTTCAAGGAGAAGGTGCCCCTCGGTGAGTACCTCATTCCCCTGCAGAAGGCTCGCATCGCGCGTGAGGGCTCTGACATCTCCGTCTTCTGCTACGGCCTGATGGTCCAGTACGCGCAGGAGGCGGCGAAGGCGCTTGCAGAGAGCGGCGTCAGCGTCGAGATCGTCGACCTGCGCACGGTCTACCCGCTGGACAAGGAGGCGATCATCGCATCGGCGCGGAAGACGGGCAAGTGCCTCGTCCTTTACGAAGACAACTTCAGCGTGGCGATCGGGTCGGAGGTCGCCGCGCTGATCGCCGACGAGGGATGGCGCTGGCTCGACGCGCCGGTGAAGCGGCTGGGCGGGCTCGACGTGCCCTCCATGCCTTACGCGCCCGCGATGGAGGAGGCGTTCATGCCGACCCCGGAAAAGATCACGGGCGCGTTGAAGGAGCTCGCCGCGTACTGAGATGGCTACCACCACTCGTGTCGTGATGCCGCAGCTCGGAGAGTCGGTGCACGAAGGCACGATCTCCAAGTGGCTGGTCAAGCCCGGCGACAAGGTCGTCGAGTTCGAGCCGATGCTCGAGGTCGACACAGACAAGGTGAGCGCCGAGGTGCCGGCGCCGGTGACCGGCATCCTCAAGGAGATCCTGGCCAAGGAGGGCCAGACCGTCCAGGCCGGAGCCGAGATCGCGGTGGTGGAACTGAGCGACGGGAAAGTGT
>WNFF01017504.1_pt1 | contig 13363 bp, 14 predicted proteins | sample 5400441 | NCBI WGS metagenome assembly WNFF01 (sample SAMN13153345, study PRJNA577476) | soil metagenome | isolation source: 120 cm saprolite under Douglas fir tree site 2 hole 3 replicate 1 | place: USA:California | collected 2015-04-18
TCTCGAAATCTACATTGAAACCAGGCAGCAAAAGTATCTCGATCTCGGCAGAGCGCTAGCCGATAAGCAGTGGGCGGATCCCACGCCCGATGGCCTCACCGCCCAAACCCGCTACTGGATCGACGACATGTACATGATCACTTTGGTTCAGGTGCAGACGTATCGCGCGACCGGCGATCCGAAGTATCTGGATCGCGCGGCGCTGGAAATGTCCGCGTACCTGGACAAGCTGCAGCAGCCAAACGGCCTCTTCTATCACGCGCCCGACGCGCCATTTTTCTGGGGGAGGGGCAATGGCTGGGTCGCCGCTGGAATGACGGAACTGCTGCGCTCTCTGCCGCAGAGTCATCCCCGGCGCGCCCGCATCATGGAGGGCTACCGCAGGATGATGGCGTCGCTGCTGAAGTATCAGGCCAAAGATGGCATGTGGCGCCAGTTGCTGGATCATCCGGAAGCCTGGCCCGAAACCTCGTCCACTGCAATGTTTACTTTTGCCATGATCACCGGGGTGAAGAACGGCTGGCTCGATAAGAAGACCTACGCACCTGCCGCCCGCAAAGGGTGGCTCGCTCTCATTACCTATCTTGAGTCTAACGGCGACATTCGCAATGTCTGCGAAGGCACCGGCAAGAAGAATGATCTCAATTACTATCTAACGCGCGCCCGCAACACAGGAGACCTTCACGGCCAAGCGCCTATCTTGTGGTCCGCCTCAGCCCTGCTGCGATGAATCCCAGTGTCGTAGGTGGTGAAGGTTGCGTCATTGCCATGCCAGAGAACAGCCACAACAGGCTCTCGCCAGGCCCCGGCCCGATTTCGTAAGGACAAATGGTGGAGTAGGAGCCGAGGCAAGCGAGGCTTCCGTGGGCTGGAGCGACCTTCCGCTCCATTACGGGATACGGGACGCGCTGTAGGAACTGAATGCCACTTCGAATGAAAGATTTACTCACATTTGCTCAATCATTTGCACTTTGGCGCGGCGGTAGAGCCCGGCGAGGGTTCCAAATCAAGCTCGTTACCCACTGCCTGTTACTTCGGGAATGGACGCTAACCCCTACATATGACTCTGGAACGTTGCCTCGTCGGGAAAAGGCAATGGAAGCCGTTTGGAGCGCAACCGGAACGTCCGTTTCCTCACCTAAGCTATACCGGGAAGATGAGTACTCTAGCTCAGAAGAATGGCATGCAGAGTGCTACGGTCAAGGTGGGCTTGTGGGTGTGGTTATGGCAGGAGTGGTTACGATCCGGGTTACTGCTTTTCTGTTGTTGGCAGCGTGCGCCGCGCTTTGCCAGGAGAGCCCAATATCGAGTTCGTTGCCGGATGCTCCGTCGGCAGTGGTTGCAGGCCAGGCAGAAACATTTCGGCCACCGACGGAGGAAGCGATCACGCCTTTGGCGGTTAACCCTAATCGCGGCGTGACGCAGGAATCCGGACTGGCAAACATTGCTCGACGTACCCAGCCGACCTTCGTTATTCTCCACAATGCTGAGCCCGTTAAAAAAGAATCCAGCGATTTTTTTGGGAAGTACCTGTATCCGTCGTTGCTGAAGCGGAACCTGAATTACCATCCTTCGAGCAGCAGCAGCCTGATGGGCCGCGCAATGTATGCGGCTTCGCGGATTTTTGTCACGCGAGACGAGTCTGGAAAAGGACGGGTGAACACGTCTTATTTTATTGGCGTGCTGAGTTCAGCCGCTATCCATACGGCGTACCGTCCCTATTGGGCGCGCTCGGCTTCCACCCCGCTTAGCGACTTTGGTTCGACGATTGGCAATGATGCCGGAATGAACCTGTTGCATGAGTTTAGGCCCGGCCTGCAGCAACTGATGAAGAATCACGCGCCGAAATTTGTCTCCAAGATCGAAGAGCGCATCGGGCACAACTAGCGCGGGCAAGAATTCTTCGGCATCTCTATTCCACCCACAGCACTCACACGCACGCTCCCGGCAGAAGTCGCTTGCTACGCCTTGCTGGCCACTGAAGACGTAGCAAGCTGCGTCTCTAAGTCTGGGCGGAGAGTCACATTAACAGGCGCATTAAGCCGCTGGCGGGCATATCCGCCGACAGAAATCGCGTAGACTTCATCCCTGCCGCGCGCGCCAATGCTTCCGCTGCCAGATATCCGCTGCGGACGGCGCCCTCCATCGTGGCGGGCCAGCCGGTAGCGGTCCAGTCGCCGGCGAGAAACACGCGGGGCCATGCCGTGGCTTGCTGCGCCCGATAGGCGTCAATGCCGGGGCGCGGCGAGTAGGTGGCGTGGACTTCCTTGATCACGGTGGACTTCAGCAAATTCGCTGCACGAGCCCCGGGGAGAAATTCGCGGACTTCCTTCAGGGCGAGGTCGACGATCTCGGCGCGCGATTTGTCGATGAGGCTCTTCGAGGCGCTGACGACGAGTTCGATGTAGCTGCCGGTAGAATCTGTACCGGCTGAGCCATTGCGCGTAATCAGCAACCGCGACTTGTGAAACAACCACTGTATTGTTCGGTCGAGGAGGACGGCGTGGTCAAGGTCGGTGATCTGGCGGTCGAACCAGAGGTGGATGCCGGTGATGGGAGAGGACTCGAAGTGATCGGCGGAGAATGTTTCGAGGGAATTGCGGAAGCGAATGTCGCCACCGCGGGCGCGGATGTATTCGCCGGCGCGGTTGTAGAGTTCGGTCAGGGGGACGCTGGGAACGCCCATGTGGCGCGCGGCGGGCGACTTCATGGACTCGCGAACGACTTGTGCTGCGTAGGAAATGGAAATGAGATCGAGATCTTCGCTGAGCGCGCTCACCAGGATTGGCTTCCAGAAACGCTCGATGGCAGTTTTCGTCTGCCGGTGCTGATGACACCAGTCAAGAAAAGAATGTCCAGTGTCTGCTTGCCTGCTCAACGTGAGGGCCGCGATGGCGCGCGAAATTGCGAACTTGTCTTTCGCACTGAGAAAAGGAAAGCGCAGGAACGATGGCGCGGTGTGCAGCGGTGCCGGCAGCGGCGAAGCATGCATGACGCTGGTGCGCCCGCCGGGCTCAATGAATGTCATGTCTTCGTACCAGCGAATTTTGTCGTCCACGCCAATGCGCCGATAGAACTCAACCAGATTGGTGCAGACGCGAAAGAGAACGTGCTGGCAGTTGTCGACCACTTCGCCAGTGCCGGGATGTTCGTAGGAAGAAGCCCGTCCGCCGAGATAAGGGCGGCGCTCGAACAGTGTGATGCGGAAGCCGGAATCGGCTAGCGCGCAGGCCGAGGCGAGACCAGCCAGGCCGCCTCCAGCTATGGCTACGGTGGGTTGCGTGGAGCGTTGAGTCATTCGGGATTCGAGGCTGCCAGCGACATTGCCACTCCTGAACGAACAGCAGGTTCCTCACCGGGCCTTCGGCCCGCTTCGGAATGACAAGTGTATAAAGTATCAGGTGAGGCGCTGCAGGAAACCTTTCGCGAGAATCTTCAGCTTTTCGCTGACGGTAAGGCTGACCTTGCCGCTGAAGACGTCGTACTGGCGCTCGGCGATTTTCTCCAGCAGCTTACGATAGATATTGACCAGCACCCACAATGCGGGCTGGCTATCCTCCGAGACATAGGAACTCAGTTGCTCGCCGGCTTGATAGTACTCGCGGGCTCGGTCGGCTTCCATGGCCAGCAAGGGGCGGAATCGGGCCGTGCCCGGCGCGGAAAGCAGCTCGGCGGCCGACAAGCCGAATTTTGCGAGATCCTCTTGCGGCAGGTAGACGCGGCCCATCGCGGCGTCTTCTTTCACATCGCGAATAATGTTGGTGAGCTGAAAGGCGAGGCCGCATTGTTCGGCCAGCGATTCGGCGGCGGGATCGCGATATCCGAAGATGTGAATGCAGACCAATCCAACGACTGACGCCACGCGATAGCAATATAGTTTGAGATCGTCGAAGGTTTGGTACTGAACGGTCAGCCCGGGAACGGGGGCAATAACGGAGACCGGATTTTCTGAGCCGCCGGTTCCGGGATCGACATCCATCGCCGTTCCCGTCGCTAGTTCATCCAGGAGACCGGCGGGAATGGTGTATCGGCGCTGCGTGTCGGTCAGCGCTAAGAGAATCGGGTCATCGCTGGGCTCGCCCTGCTGCACGCGGTGCAGCGCATCGAGCCAGGCATCCAGTTTGTAGCGGCGTTCCTCCATGCTCAGGGTTGGGTCGTCGGCGATGTCATCGCAGCGGCGCATGAAAGCGTAGACCGCGCAGAGGGATTCGCGCTTGCGTTTGGGCAGAACCAGAAATGCGTAATAAAAATTCTTCGCGTTGCTGCGCGTGATGCCGCGGCAAACGGAATACGCCATGGTCAACTGCGCCGGAGCGGGAGTCCACGGTACCAACATCGGCTGCGCTCCCGCACTCATAACAATTTCCCCAGCGCGGCGCGCGCGACCAGGGCCAGCTTGCGCGTTTTTGAAATCACGGGACGGCGTCCCAGTACGGCGAAGCCCTGGCGCTCGATGGCGTTTAAGATCTCCTGGCCGCCTCGGCTGAAGAGTTCCAGATCCACCGCTAGCTCTTTGTCCACTTTACCCACCAGCGGGAGTCCGCGTTGAAACCACTGCCGGGCGCGCTCGACTTCAAACTTCATCATTTCGCGAAACGCGGGCGTGTTGCGATTGTGCGCCACGTCTAGTTCGCTAACCGAATATTGCTGCAAATCTTCGAGCGGCAAATAAATTCGGCCTTTACCGTAGTCCACGCTGACGTCTTGCCAGAAGTTCGCCAGCTGCAGGGCGGTGCAGGTGTAGTCGGAGAGTTGCTGGCGCTCGGCATCGCGATACCCGCAGAGGTAGAGCACAAGATGTCCGACTGGATTGGCCGAATAGCGGCAGTATCCGAGCACGTCGCTGAAGGTTTGAAAGCGGGTGATGATCTGATCCTGGCGGAAAGCGATCAGCAGGTCAGAGAATTCGTGCCTCGGGATATCGAACTTGCGAGCGGTTTCGGCGAGTGCGACAAAAACCGGATGGCGTGGAGTGCCGGCGTAGCAGGCATCGAGTTGCGATTGCCACTCATCGAGTAATAGAAGCGATGCAGCGGCGTCTCCGACCTCGTCACTCAAATCGTCAGAGATGCGGCAGTAGGCATAAACATTCAAGAAATCCTGGCGCAGCTTCTTTGGAAGGAACCATGTCGCCACTGAGAAATTCTCGTAATGAGTGCGAGCCAGGCGGCGGCAATATTCGCGGGATTCTTCGAGCGAGGGCGCGGAATCGGGGATGCCGTATTCGGCAGGCAGGCGGCTCCAACCCTTGGCGGAGGGTGTAATCGTTAGGCGGGAGTCGGTGCTGGTTGCAGGAGTCATTCGGTTACAAATCGTACCATTTCAGTTGGCGTCCAGGTGTGTGCGATGTGCATGAGGAGCGGTGCCGACCCCTTCGAATGCGCTCAGGGCAGGCTCTGAAGGGACTCGGTTATCTCAACTCTGCCTCTTCCAGCACTTACGTGCTGGGCTAATGAATGTCGTCGCTTCGCGACTGGAGCGCAAGCAGCGCAACTTGTCAGTGGCCTGGAATGATGGCGGTCTTGATGTCGCCTCCGCGGTTCAGCATGTGCCGCAGGACCTGCTGCAGGCGCGACAGCGGAGCTTCGCCGGTAATGTAGTCGGTGGGGCGAATTTTCTTGGCAGCGATCAGGCCAAAGGCACGGCGCACGGTTTCCGGCGTGTGATGAAACGTGGCTTTCAGCGTGATTTCGGAATAATGCAAGCGGTTGGTGTCGAGCTGCACTTTGGATCCGCTGGCGCATCCGCCAAAGAAATTTACTGTACCGCCTTTGCGCACCATTTCGACTGTCCACTCCCAGGCTTCGGGACGACCTACGGCTTCGATCACAACATCGCAACCGCGCTTCTGCGGCGTAAGCGCGCGCACCGCTTCGACCACATTCTGAACCTTCGTAGTCTGAACGATTTCATGGGCGCCCATGTGCTTGGCGGCCACAACTTGTTCGTCGCGCTTCACCACCGCGATCACGTTGCAGCCAATCGCCCGCGCCACCTGCACAAACATCAGGCCGATGGGGCCGCCGCCGATGATCGTAACCGTGTCTCCGATTTCTACTCCGGTTTCATGCAGGCCGCGCAACACGCAGGCCAGGGGTTCGGTCATGGCTGCATCTTCGAAACTTACGTTCGAAGGTATCACCAGCATGTTGGCTTCGACGATGCGCCGCGGTACGCGGATGTATTCCGCATAGGCTCCGTTGTTGAACAGCAAATCTTCGCAGAGGTTTTCCTGGTGCTTGGAACAATAGAAGCACATCTGGCAGGGCGCGGAATTCAGGGCTACTACCCGCATTCCCTTCTTGAAGGCGTGAACGCCCTCACCCACCTCCTCGATCACCCCGGCCAATTCGTGACCGAACAGCGCGGGAGGCACGATCATGCGGGCGTGATAGCCGCGCTGATAAACTTTGAGATCGGTGCCGCAGGTGAGCGCCACCTGCACTTTGACCAGCACCTCGCCTTTTTCCACGCGAGGGATGGGTACTCTTTCAATTTTGAGGTCCTCTTTGCCGTAGAGGACGGCAGCCGTCATTTTTCCGTTCACTGCGGACTTCCTTCCCCGGCCTGATGTTTCCAGGTGCTGCCGGGCTGAATCACGACTTTCATGGACGCAGGCTGGGGATGAGCCGCTAGTTCCAATGCCTGCGCGGCATCCAGCAGCGGGAAGCGGTGAGTAATCAACTGTTCCAGGTCCATTTCGCGGTTCATCACAAATCGAACAGACTCCTCCTGCAAATCCACAGAGGCACTGTAAGAGCCGACCAGCGTCTTCTCGTCCACGCAAATCGCCGCTGGATCCACACTCACCTCGCCGCGTTGCGTTTGCGCGAACAACAATACCCGCCCGCCAGGACGGGCCGCATCCATCGCACTACGAATCAAGGCGTTGCTGCCGACAGCTAACATTACTGCGTCGGCTCCCCGACCTTCGGTCTGCTGACGTACAGACCGGACCGCGTCGTGCTGGGATGCATCAATTGTATGCTCGAATCCAAGGCTTTTAGCTATTCTAAGCCTCTCGGGATACAAATCGGAAGTAATCACCACGGCCCCCGCCCTTCGTGCCAGGACACTCAGTATGATGCCGATGGGGCCCTGCCCGATGGCCAGCACGGTCTCGCCCGGTTGCAAGCGTAGGGCTTCGATACCCTTCATGCAGGTATTCACCGGTTCCACAAAAGAAGCCTGCTCGAACGAGACGCCGGTGGGAATCTTTACTGTTCCTTGTTCTACGATCCAATCCATGACGCGAACGTAATCCGCGAAGCCTCCGCCCGAGGGCTCGAAGCCAGCCGTGCATCCCACCTTCTTATAGGTGGGACACTGCGCAAATGTCTTGTGGCGGCAGTAGTAGCACTGGCGGCAGGGTATGTGATGAAACACCATCACCCGGTCGCCCACCGCAAACTTCGGGACATTGGCTCCTACGGCGGCGACTACGCCGGAGGTTTCATGTCCGAAAATGCGCGGCGCGGAATGGGAACCGGTGGCAATTTTTTTCAGGTCGGTGCCGCAGACACCGCAGGTATGCACGCGCACGAGTAACTCCCCGGGGCCGATCTCGGGCACGGGAACGGTCTCCAGGCAGATCCTGTTGACTCCGCGATAGACCGCGGCCAACATAGTCGCAGGAATCGACTGGCTGCGGTCTTCGATCGCGATTTGTCCGGCAATGCCCATCTCGCCTTAGATGAAGGCTACGTAGTCTTTGCTTCAATTACATCGCTCAGATGCGGGCGCAAAGTCCTCAGATGCTCGGCCAGGATTTTTGCCGCCTTGTTAGTGTTGCTGGCAAGGATGGACACACGTTTCCACAGCCACGGCCGCAGTGCCACAAAGAGGGCAAAGCTTGAAGTTTTGAAACGACCCCGTGCATCGATGAAGCGGGCCGCCTCCGGCATTTCAAAATGTAACTCGTCGGAGATTACTTTTGTCGCGCCGAAATGGATTCCGTGTGCGCGCGCAGCGGCGGCGACTGCGGCCGCTTCCATATCCACCGCCTGTGCGCCGTAGGCTTGTGCCAGGTGCGCTTTCTGATCCGCGTCCGCCACCGCCGTGAATGTTATCAGCACGCCTTGTCCGCCTTCGACTTCGGCCCGGCTGGCGTCTCGTGCATCGATCACTACGGCTGGGGAAAATATCTGGCCGACGCGCAGGCCCGCATGCAGTGCTCCGGCAAAACCCACCGACTGGAGCAGCATCGGACGGTACAGAGCGATCACTGCTTCCGCTGCCCGGCGCGCGGCTTCCATGCCGATTCCTCCGCAAACGATAACCATTTCATCGCAATTCCTAATGAGCCCGCCGACCTCGCGCTCGAGGGCGGCCACGATGGCGATTTTAGGCATAGCCGTTGGCCCGAAACCACTCCACTGCTCGGCGCAAGGCGTCGTTGACGGGAATATTCTTCCATCCCAGTTCGCGCTCCGCTTTGTCGGAACTGGCCCACATTTTCTTCTTACCCATGCGAACCGTTTCCACGGTAGCGCGCGGCTCGCGCCCAAGCAGGCGGCCGGACAACATCTCGTCCACAAAACCCGCCGCATAGGCAACAAGATAAGGCAGTTTCACGGTGGGCGAGGGAAGGCCGGAAATCGCGCCCAGCTTGTCCAGAATTTGCTTCAGAGTCAGGTTCTCGCCGCCCAGAATGTACCGCTCGCCGCTCTTGCCTTTCTCCAGCGCCATGATATGGCCGCGGGCGCATTCGCGAACATCCACTAGGTTCAATCCGGTTTCCACATAGGCGGGAAACTTGCGCTTCAGAAAATCCACAACGATTCGTCCGGTTGGAGTTGGCTTTACATCCTGTTCGCCCACTGGAGTCGTCGGATTTACGGTGACCACGCGCATCCCGGCGCGGCCGGCTTCCATCGCCAACTGCTCAGCCATAAACTTCGAACGCTTGTAGTGCCCAATCATGTTGGCCAGCGAAACCGGGGAATCTTCGTCGGCGGGACGGCCGTTTCCGGTGAATCCTATCGTCGCCACGCTCGATGTGTATACGACGCTACGCACACCGTTCTTGCGTGCGGCTTCCAGCATTGCCCGCGTCCCCTCCACATTCGAACGGTACATCTCGGCGGGATCGCGCACCCAGAGCCGGTAGTCAGCGGCCACGTGGAATACCGACTCGCAACCGGCCATTGCCTTTTCCAGGGATGCCGGATCGCGCAGATCGCCGGCCGCGGTTTCAGCCTTGAGGCCTTCCAAATTTCTTAGATTGCTGCTGCTGCGCACCAGCAGCCGCAAATCAGCTCCTTGCTCCGCTAGAACGCGGGCTACGTGGGAGCCTAGAAATCCGGTTGCGCCTGTGACAAAAGCTAGCATTCAGCAGTCAGCATTCAGCACTCAGACCGCATGGCCAAGAGTCGCGCCAATCGGCAAGGACGATACCTGGCTGAATGCTAAATGCTGAGTGCTAATTGCTGCCCTTCTCCATCACCTTGGCATACGTCGTCAACGCGAGCAGTGGGAAATACTCGCGATAGAGGTGATATTTCAAATAGAACACGCGCGGGAAACCGGTGCCTGTGAAAAACGGTTCATCCCACGATCCATCTTCTTTTTGAGTGCGCAAAAGATAAGCGATGCCGCGAGCCACCGAATCGCTACGCGTGTCGCCCACGGCAAGCAATCCCAGTATCGCCCAGGCAGTTTGCGAAGGCGTGCTCTCGCCAACGCCGCGCAGAGTGGGATCGTCGTAGGAACCGACGCTTTCGCCCCAGCCACCGTCGGGATTCTGCACCATGCGCAGCCACTCGGCGGCCTGCTGGATGCAAGGCTCGTGGTTGTCCATACCGATGGCTTCCAAGCCGCGCAGCACCAGGGCCGTACCGTAGATGTAATTCACCCCCCAACGTCCGAACCAGCTTCCGTCGGGCTCTTGTTCGTCGCGAATGAATTGAATCGCGCGCTTCACTGCAGGATGGTTCTTATCGGATCCATACGTTGCCATCATCTCGAGGATGCGGCCCGTGATGTCCACCGTCGCCGGGTCGAGCATGGCGTTGTGATCGGCGAAGGGAATATATTGGAAAACCATCTTGTCGTTATCTTTGTCGAACGATGCCCAACCGCCGTTCTTGCACTGCATCGACAGGATCCAATCAATGGCGCGCTGCACTGATTCGCGCTGATAGCGGCCGTTGGGATGCTCGACGCGACTCAACGCCAGGCAAACCATCGCGCTGTCATCCACATCAGGATAGAACTCGTTGTTGAATTCGAAATACCAGCCGCCCGGTTTGCCGGTCGTGTTCTTGACCTGCCAGTCGCCGGGATTGCGCACCTGTTTCTGCAGGATCCAGTCAGCGCACTTCACCATTCGCGGATCGTTGGCGGGAACGCCGGCTTCGCCCAGAGCGAACATTGCGTAGGCCGTATCCCACACTGGAGACATACAGGGCTGCATGCGGAAAGTATCGCCTTCTTCGATGCCCAATTTCTCAAATTCGTCCAGAGCGCGAATCACCTGCGGATCGTCAAGGGAATAACCCTGGCAGCGCAGGGCGATGATGGCGTTCATCATCGAGGGATAAATTGCGCCCAGGCCGTCGCTCATCTCGAAGCGTTCCAGCATCCACTTCTCCGCGCTCTTCAGCGCGATCGAGCGCAGAGGACGGATGTGAACGCGCTCAAACCAGTGCGTCATGCGGTCAAGACAGAGGAAGAAGTTGCGCCACGAAAACAGTCTTGTCGACCAGCGCAGGTGCATGCGTGACTTCTGCATGCCTCCTACAAACAGCTCTTCGACGCCCATCTCACGGGGAATCTTTTTGAATGGTTTTTTCGCATAGCAGATCGAGAGCGGCACCAGAATGGCCCGCGACCAAGATGAAATCTCGTAAATATTGAACCAGAACCAGTTGGGGAATAGAACAATCTCTGGCGGAATGGCCGGCACCGCATCGTAGTCATACTGGCCGAAGAAACACAGATAGATCTTGGTGAATGTATTGACTTCGGTCACGCCGCCGAGTTCGAGAATTTTCTTGCGAGCGCGCTGTAGCACGGGATGGTCGGCGTCATATCCCGCCAGCTTCAGACCGAAATATGCTTTTACCGACGCGCTGATATTTGAAGGCCCGGCCGCATAAATACTCCAACCGCCGTCTTCATTCTGATGTTGCGCAATCCAGTTCGCCGCCTTCTGGAAGCGCTGGGGATCGCCCGTCCCTAACAACGCGTGCAGCAGAATGTAATCCGACTCGAGCGTAGTGTCAGCTTCGCACACCAGTAGCCTTGCTCGTGCTGCGCGGAGAAAAGAAGCTTGCAGGCGGCACTCATCGCTGCCGCTACACGGCCGGCTAAGCCGTCGATTTTGCCGAAGCGAAGTTGTGGCTCGGATGCTAGATGTGCGTCAGGGGAGTTGGTATCCATCTCCATTAATGAGCGCTCCATTTAATCCGCAGTAGCACCTGCCGGAGCGGCGGCGATAGCCTCGACAATCTCCGGCGGCAGCCCGAAGCGGACATTTTCCGGCATCACTTCGAGTTCCTGCACGTTGTCGAAACCTTGGGTGGCCAGAAACTTCATCGTCTCCTCCACCAGGCATTCTGGCGCGGAAGCGCCAGCCGTCAGCGCGATCGTCTTCACATCAACCAGCCATTCGGATTCAATGTCTTTGTAACTGTCAATCAGATGCGAGGTCGTACCCAGGTTCCGTGCCACCTCGACCAGACGATTCGAGTTTGAACTGTTTTCCGAGCCCACCACCAGCAGCAAGTCAGCGTCTGAGGCTACCTCTTTCACCGCGACTTGCCGGTTTTCCGTGGCGTAGCAAATATCCTGCGCCGCCGGCCCTTTGATGTTCGGGAACTTCTTTTTCAAGGCGGCGATGATGTCCTTGGTCTCGTCGAGGCTGAGCGTTGTCTGGGTGAGATAAGCCACGCGGTTCGGATCGGGCACGGTCAGCGATTTCACCTGCTCGGGATTACCCACAACTTGCGTGACCAGCGGAGCCTCGCCCAGCGTTCCCACCACTTCGTCATGGTCGTGGTGCCCGATCAGGATGAGCGAATAGCCTTCCTTGGCGAACTTCACCGCTTCCACGTGGACTTTGGTTACCAGCGGACAAGTCGCATCGATCACGCGCAGGCCGCGCCGGGCGCTGTGTTCGCGGACCTCGGGCGAGACCCCGTGCGCACTGTAGATCTGTAGATGACGCGTTCGCCGTTGGGGACTTCATCTTCGCTGTCGACGAAGATAGCGCCTTTACCCCGCAGTTCGTCCACCACAAAGCTGTTATGGACGATTTCCTTCCGCACGTAAATCGGCGGGCCGAAGGCCTCAAGCGCGATGCGGACAACGTCAATGGCCCGCACCACCCCGGCGCAAAACCCCCGCGGTTTCAGCAAAAGCAGCGTCTTTCCCTGGCTATTTGGCACCATCAATTCCTGCTCCTGAATCTTCTAAACCTTTACGAATACGTGCCCTGAAACTATGCGATCAGGGTACACGAATCCCATTGTGGCGATACTAATAAACTACCGGAAAGTGCCCTTATGGTCAACGTAAGCCACAGAAACGGCGGGCATTAACAGCGAACGGCAAGAATTCGAGGTCGAAGAGCGCTTCTTGAGTATCTCGGCTGAGAATCTGAACCGCAGCGTGTTGAAGAGGTATAAGAATGTGTCTACCACAGTCTCGTTGCGCCGTATCCATCCAATCCGCGATCGTTGCTCACAATCGGTATGTTCTCGGTCAGGGCCTGAGCGATCAGCATGCGGTCAAAGGGGTCTTTGTGGGGGCCAGGAAGCAAGCCCGCGCGGATTCCGTGATCCGCACTCACGGGTAGAATCTCAATGCGTTCCCGCGCTAAATCGGAAACGAAATTTTGGACTAGATCTGCCGCGGCGGGAAGTCTCCCTAGGCGAACCTTGGTAGCCATCTCCCAGGCGGAAGCTGCGCTAACTAGCGAAAAATTGCCTTTTTCTTCAATTACAGCCTGGGCAACCTTCGACAGTTGGGGATCACTCGTCATCCACCAAATTAGAGTGTGTGTGTCAAGCAACAGGCGCAACGCAGTTACTCCCAGCCTTCCAACTCCTCCGGAGGCAGCGGCTCAAAAAACTCGGGTCCGATCTTGATTTTCCCTTTCCAGGCTCCCGGCTTCCGGTTACCGCTTTTATTCTCAATGGCTACAAGGCGCACCAGGGGTTGCTTTCCCCGGGCAATGACAATCTCTTCGCCTCGGCAGGCCTTTTCGATAAGCCGGGAGAGTTGCGTCTTTGCTTTGTGAATCGTGATGGTTTCCATGGTCTTGATCTGCTTAGCTAACCTATCTTAGCTAATATCGATCCGTCTGTCAAGAGACCTCTTTGCGAGTCTTTCGGGTTGCGAAATCCTGCCAGCGTTAACC
>WNFF01003249.1_pt1 | contig 13362 bp, 14 predicted proteins | sample 5400441 | NCBI WGS metagenome assembly WNFF01 (sample SAMN13153345, study PRJNA577476) | soil metagenome | isolation source: 120 cm saprolite under Douglas fir tree site 2 hole 3 replicate 1 | place: USA:California | collected 2015-04-18
ATGTACCGGGGCGCGGAAGCCGCGGTCAATCCGCGTGGGTTACCAGTCGAACCAGCGCGAGACCTTGATCAGGAAGGTGTTGAGCGGGTGCGTGTGGAAGAGGTCGCTCATGTCGCCGCCGAGCGACTGCGTGCCTTGCGCGCCGGCGAATTCCTGCCGCCCCTCGGCCCAGACGGCGTAGATCGCCGAACCGGGTTTGTACTCCCAGCGCAGCACGACATTTGAGTTGAACTGCTTGAAGTTGAACTGGCGCGGGTGGTTCGCGACGGACGTGTCGAAGTACGCGGTGTAGCGGTCGGCATAGGCGGCGGCGCGCGCGTTGGCGAGCTCGCGGATGTTCGAATACGTCCCCTTGCTGACGAACGGGCTGGCGTAGACTTGCAGCGTGAGCACCGGCGACGCCGTGTAGTCGACCCGGAACGTGATGGCGCTGGTCCGCTGCTCGAGATGCGCAAACGTGTAGTGCATGCCGAGCGTATCGAAGTTGCGGTACCACTGCGTGTTCTCTCGATTGCGGCTGTAGCTCATGCCCACGGAGGCGGTGGCGCGCGTGGACATGCGCACCGCGGCGGTCGGGTTCAGGTACACCCTGTGCGTGCGCCCGCCGTCGGTGCCGACGTACTGCGCGAACACGTCCGGATACACGACCTGCCGCTGGTCGCCCTGCACCTCCACCCACGGCGCGGCGACCGGCGACTGGCGCACCGCCGGCCCGCCGCGGGTGCAGCGGTCGCAGTATGTCGCCCCGAGCTGGCCCACGGTGCCGCCGATGTGCAGGTACCAGTTGTTGCGGAACTGCACGTGCAGGTTGGTGTTCAGCGCCTGCTCGAGCATCAAGCCGCCGGCGCTGGTCCAGTCGTGCCACTCGTTGAAGTTCCACCGCAGCTGCTGGTACCAGGACGTGGGGTGGAGGAATTGCAGGCCGACCCACGTGGCCTGATCCTGCCAATCGGCGCGACGCAGGAAGCCGAGATCGTTGATCTCGTAGCCCGGCGAGACGCGCTGATAGCTGGTCTCGAAGATCACGATGCCGCCGCCGTACTTGGCGAGGTGGATCGTTTCGGCATCACCCGTGAGCGCCGTGCGCGCCGTGTCGAGCCCCAGCGGCGCGTCGGGCCGCTGGTAGTAGTGCACCGGATCGGCCTGCGTCGCGGCGATGGCGGGGCGGCTGCCGCTGACGCGGCTAGCGGTCACGGCGCCGGTCAAGAGGAAGTTGTGGCCAGGGCCGAACTGATGTCGGAAGTCCAGCCCGCCGACGTAGGCGGCGCTGCGCAGGCCCGGGCGTGTCCAGGAATCGAGCGCCCGATCGACCGATGTAAAGATCGCGCCGATGCCGCTATTGTGGTTGTTGAGGTCTTGCTGCAAGCGCAGCACGCCGTAGTTCGTCGCGGGCTCGATGGTGGCGCCCGCGACGCCCGTCTCGTGCGCGGTCACCGCTTCGAGCAGACCGACCGTGAGGCCGCTCGCGGAGCGGCCGGTCAGCTTGCCCGCACCCAGAATCGTCGAGGCCGTGGGCGAGCTGGCGTCCCCATACACTCCGCTGAGCTGCGGCTGGCGGCCGATGCGACGCGAGTAGAACAACCCTTCGCCGCCACAGTTTACCTGATTGCAGTCGACGGCGAACTTGTAGACGCCGGTGCCCTCGAGGAAGAACGGCCGCTTCTCCTGGAAGAACGTCTCGAACGCCGACAGGTTCAAGACGGCGGGGTCGGCCTCCACCTGCCCGAAGTCCGGATTGACGGTGCCGTCGAGCGTGTAGTTGGACGTGACGCCGTACTTGAAGTCGGCGCCGCCGCTGAAGCTCTGGTGCCGATCGAACCCCGTGGCCGTCTGCAGCGGCGCATTCTTGGCGACGGTGTACGGTGTGACATCGAGGCGGCGCGGCGCCGGGATGTCGTCGATGCCCGTGAGGTCGCCCAACTGCGACATGAAGCCGATTTGCGACGGGCGGTACGCCGGCCACGCGACGCGCTCCTTGTAACGTTCGATATCGCGCCAAATCGCGAACCCGAACGTGTGAGTCTTGGCGGGCGCGAAGCGTAGCTGCGACAGCGGCACGCGAAACTCGGCGGTCCAGCCGAGTGAGTCCACGCGTGTGGCTACGTCCCACACACCATCCCAGGATTGGTCTTCGTTGTTGTCGTCATATACGGCGTAATCGCGCTTCACGCCCCCCGGGCTCACGGCGAACTCGTAGCCGGTGCGCCGATCGTGGTAGGCGTCGATCATGATCTTGAGCTGATCGGTGGGCGGGCGCACGTCACGCCGCGCGAGTGCGCTGGAGATGGTGCGCGGCTCCGGGTCGTATGCCCGGATGAACACGTAGAGATTGTGGTCGTCGTAGGCGACCTTGGCCTCGGTCCGATACCGGGCCGCGGCGCCCTCCGTTGGAGTGAACTCGGTGAAGTCGGTGATGGCGGGCGCGGTGGCCCAGATGGCGTCGTCGTCGCGGCCGTCCAGGACGACCGGTACCGCCGCGCGGACCGCGACGGCGGTGGTGGCCGCCGTTCCCGCGCTGGCGCGAGAGCCGGTGACCGCGGGGCCGGGGGCACCCTGCAGCAGCGCGAAGGCAGCAACAATCGTGGCGCTATGGATCATGGCGTGCCCAAGATACGGTCACGTCTTTCGACACGTTTCGACCTAAAAGGGTTGCATTGCGTCAGGAAACGATGGCGGCGGACCCGAGCAATACCCGGCGCGCCGCGTCGAGCACCCGCTGCTGCGCCTCGGCCAACGAGACGTCGAGCGACGCGCCGGCGGCCTTCTTGTGCCCGCCGCCGCCGAACTGCTGGGCCAGCGCCGCGACGTCCACCGCGCCCATGGACCGGAACGACACCTTGATCCGCCCGTTGGCGATCTGGCGAAACAATAATGCCAGCCGGACACCGGCGATCGACCGCGGGAATTCGACGATGCCGTCGAGATCGTCGGCCGTGGCCGCGAAGCGCTCCAGCGCGCCGGGCGGGACCGTGACCCAGGCGAGGCCGACGTCCCCCTCGACCACCAGCGTCTGCAGCACCTCCGCGGTGAGCCGGATACGGCCTTCGGGAGCGCTGGCATACACGGCCTCGTAAATCGATTCGGGATCGACGCCGCCCTCGAGCAGGGCGCCCGCCACCCGCAGCGCGCGCGGCGACGTGTTGGAGAAGCGGAAGCCGCCGGTGTCGGTGAGAATCCCCACGTACAACGCCCGCGCGGCGTCCGCGGTGATCGGCCAGCTCAGCGTGGTCGCGAGATCGAACACCAGCTCGGCGGTCGCCGTGGCTTCCGGCGCGACCAGCCGGGGGCCGGGCGGCAGCGTGCCGGGACTCACGTGGTGATCGATGCACGCCACGGGCACGCGCCGGGCCTGAACCGCGCTTCCGAGATCCCCGATGCGGCCGAGGTCCGAAATGTCGAGCACCACGACCGCGTCGGCGCGCTCGATCTCCTTGGCGGCGCGATCCGACTGATCGGCGCCGTCGGGGATCAGGAACGCAAAACGCTCGGGGATGGGCGTCGGATTGGTGATGCTCGCCCGCACGCCGCGGGCGGCGAGCAGGTGCCAGAGACCCACCTCGCTGCCGAGGCCGTCGCCGTCGGCGTTGACGTGGGTCGTCAGGGCGACGCGGGACCCGGCCTTGAAGACGGCGGCGACTTCCTTGGCGGCGGCGGCGCGATCGGCGGGAACCGGAACCGTCATGCCGCAAGATGCGTCTTGCGTGACGCGTTCGCTAGACGTTTCCGCTAGACGGGTCTCTTCGGAGAACGGCGTGCTTCCGCCCGTATCCGAAATAAACGGCGAGCCCGATCGCCATCCACACGAACAGCCGGATCCACGTGTCCACCGGCAGCGTCGCGGCCAGACCGAGGCAGGAGAGGATGCCGAGCACGGGCACCACGGGGACCCAGGGCGTCTTGAACGGCCGCTCGAGATCGGGTCGCGTGCGGCGCAGGATGAGGATGCCGCCGCACACCAGCGCGAACGCCAGCAGCGTGCCGATGTTCACGATCTGCACGAGCAAGTCGATCGGAAAGAATCCGGCGAACCCGGCGGCGAACACCCCGACGAGAATCTGCGTGAGCCACGGCGTCCGGAACCTAGGGACGTCAAGCGAAGACGTCGAGCAACCACGTCGAGCAAGAGCGTCAAGCCGAAACGTCAAAGCGGAGACGCCGTTGCTTGACGCCCCCGCTTGACGGTTTCGCGTGACGGTCTTCGCCCTTACGGCTTTTGCGCCAACCTGGACTTATGGATCCCGTACCCGAAGTAGATGAACATGCCGATCACGAACCAGATGATGAGGCGCTCCCAGGTCACGGGCGGGAGGGACTTCATCAGGTAGGCCGCCGACAATGCTCCGGCGGGGGCCACGAACCAGACGGCGGGCGTCTTGAATACGCGCGGCAGGTTCGGCTCGCGCACCCGCAGCACTAGGATGCCGACGGAAACGATCACGAACGCGAGCAATGTGCCGATGGAGACGAGGCTGGCTGCGTCGCGGATCGGCAGGATCGCGGCGAAAAACGCGACCAAGACGCCGGTCACGATCGACGTCACGTACGGCGTCTGGAACCTGGGGTGGACCTTGTTGATGACCGGTGGCAACAGGCCATCGCGCGACATGGAGTAAAACACGCGCGACTGCCCGAGCAACATGACCAGGATCACTGATGACAGGCCCGCGATGGCACCCAGTTTGATCAGCGTGGACATCCAGCCCAGCCCCGCATGGTCCGCCACCACCGCAATCGGATCGGGCACGTTCAATTCCTTGTAGCTCATCACGCCGGTGGCGATGGCCGAGACGATGATATACAGCACCGTGCAGATGAGGAGCGATCCAATGATCCCGATGGGCATGTCCTTCTGCGGGTTCTTGGCCTCCTGCGCCGCCGTGCTGACCGCGTCGAAGCCGATGTAGGCGAAGAACACGATGGCCCCGCCGGTGAACACCCCACTCCACCCAAACAGCCCCGCCTGGGGGACACCGTCCTTCACCGTCTGTGGGGGAATGAACGGGTGCCAGTTGGCGGGATTGACCGCATGCGCCGCAAACGCGATGAACAACAGCACCACCGCGACCTTGATGAACACAATAACGTTATTGAAGTTGGCAGATTCCCTGATTCCGACCACCAGCAACGTCGTCACCAGCCCGATGATGATTACCGCCGGGAGATTGAAGATGGCGGCGACCTGCGTGCCGTCATGGCACGCGACCATCGTGCCCCGCGCCGCCGAGAGGGCGCACGGGACGTCGACGCCAATGTCGTGCAGGAACGACACGACGTATCCCGACCAGCCGATCGCGACCGTCACCGCGCCCAACGCGTACTCAAGTACCAGGTCCCAGCCGATGATCCATGCGATCAGCTCACCCAGCGTGGCGTAACCGTAGGTGTAGGCGCTCCCGGCCATCGGCACGAGCGAGGCGAACTCCGAGTAGCACAAGGCCGCGAAGATCGAGGCGATCCCGGCGAACGTGAACGACAGGACCACCGCCGGACCCGAGTTCACAGCCGCGACCGTGCCCGTGAGCACGAAAATCCCCGTCCCGATGATCGCGCCGATGCCGAGCATCGTGAGATTGAGTGCGCCCAGCGCGCGCTTCAGGCTGTGATCGGTGGCCGCTTCAGTTTGCAGGTCGGTGACGCTCTTCCGTCGGAACAGATCCATGCGGACCTCTGTCAGGAGGATGGACAGAACTGACGATTCGTCGGTAAACCGGGCGCAATGGTAGACCCCGGCTTTCGACGTGTCAAGCGCTCAGATGCTGTAATTCGGAGCTTCGCGGGTGATGACGACGTCGTGCGGGTGGGACTCGCGCAGTCCCGCGGTGGTGATCTGGATGAACTCGGTCTCGATGCGCAGCGCCTTGATGTCGCACACGCCGCAGTAGCCCATGCCGCTGCGCAGACCACCCGTCATCTGGAAAATCACGTCGGACACGGGGCCCTTGTACGGGACGCGCGCCTCGATGCCTTCGGGGACGAGTTTGGACGGCGAGACTTCGCCTTCCTGGAAGTAGCGGTCGGCCGAGCCTTCTTCCATTGCGCCGAGCGAGCCCATGCCGCGGATCACCTTGAAGCGACGGCCCTCGAGCAGGAACGATTCCCCGGGACTCTCCTCGGTGCCCGCGAGCATCGAGCCCATCATCACGCTGGCGGCGCCCGCGGCGAGCGCCTTGACCACGTCACCGGAGTATTTGACCCCGCCGTCAGCGATCACGGGCACGTCACCCGCGCCCTTCACGGCATCCACGATGGCGGTGATCTGCGGCACGCCCACGCCGGTGACGACGCGCGTGGTGCAAATCGATCCGGGTCCAACGCCCACTTTCACCGCGTCCACGCCGCGCTCGACCAACGCCTTGGCACCGGCCGTGGTCGCCACATTGCCCGCGACGAGCTGCGCGTCGGGAAACGCCTCGCGCAGCAGCGCCACGACGTCGAGCACGCCCTTGGAATGACCGTGCGCCGAGTCGATCACGATCACGTCGACGCCCGCATCGAGCAGCGCCTTGGCGCGCGCGTGCGCTTCGGCAGTGCCGCCCACCGCCGCCGCCACGCGTAGCCGGCCGTGCTGGTCCTTGTTGGCGTCGGGATGCTGGCGCCGTTTGAAGATGTCCTTGATGGTGATCAAGCCACGCAGGACGCCTTGCTTGTCCACGACGGGCAGCTTCTCGATGCGGTGTTTGCCCAGCAGGCGCTCCGCGTCCTCCATCGTGGTGCCGACGGGTGCGGTGACCAGCTTGTCCTTGGTCATCGCGTCCTTGATGGGGCGGTCGAGCTGGCGTTCGAACTGCAGATCGCGGTTGGTGATGATACCGACGAGCTTGCCCGCATCGTCCACAATCGGGACGCCCGAGATCTTGAAGCGGGCCATCAGCTGGGTGGCTTCGCGCACCGGCCGATCGGGCCCCAGCGTGATAGGGTTCAGGATCATCCCCGACTCGCTGCGCTTCACCCGGTCCACCTCGGCCGCCTGGCGATCGATGGACATGTTCTTGTGGATCACCCCGATGCCGCCCTCGCGCGCGATGGCCATCGCCATGTCCGACTCGGTGACGGTGTCCATCGCGGCGGAAACCAGCGGGATGTTGAGGGGGATCTTGCGGGTGAACCAGGACTTCACGTCGACGCTCCGCGGGTGCACGGTGGCGTGCCGCGGCACGAGCAACACATCGTCGAACGTGAGCGCGGGAGTCGGGCGGAAGGTTCCCATGGCGAAAGTTATGCGGGGGGCCGCACCGGTTCAACTACCGCTTCCGGCGCTTCACCGCCTTGGTGGATTTCTTGGCGTCGCGCCGGTGGCGCGCGGCCGCGATCCCCGCGGCCACCGCGGCGACGAGCGCCGCCCGGCCCGCCGTCTTCAGCACGCGGCCGGTCTTCAGAAGCGTCTGCTTGAGCCGGCGCCGCCGGTCCTCGGATTCGGCCCGCCGCTTCGCCTCATGCATCAAGCGGTCCGCCTCGCGCACCGCCGCCTGCGCCCACTGCTTGGCTTTCGTGGCCGCGCGCACCGCGACGCCCACGACTTTTTCGGTTCGGGTTGGCATGGTGTCCTCCAAGGTTGCTCCCTACTACCCCCGTACCGTCCCGTTGGTCAGCAGCTCGAAGTGCGGCTTCTCCACCAAGAAATAGAAGGTCAGAATCGCGACTTGATCGAAGGCCGCGGCCAGCAGCCCCAGCCAGGAGCCGCACATCAGCGCCAGGCCGTACGCCGGCAGGTAGCCGACTGTATACATGGGATTCTTGAGGAAGCGATAGGGGCCGGACGAACGGGGCGAGCGCGGCGGGTCGGGAGCGAAGAAGTTGTGCCAGTAGTAGCTCGGTACGCCCAGCTGGGCGGCCGCCCACAACTTGACCGAGCCTCCCACCACAATGAGCAGGACGCCGCTCACCAGCAGCACGGTCGGCGACGGGCCGGCCTCGATCGTATGCCGCGTCACGACGCACAACAACACGAAGCTGAACACGTCGTTGTTCATCAGCGTGGCCGCCAACCGGCGGAAGCGGCGGAAGCCGGCCTCGGCGCCGTCACGGCGCGTGAACGCTTGATCGCGCTGCTGGCGCGCGAGGGCGATCCCTACACCCCCGGCGTACGCCACGCGGCTGGCCAGGTGATACCCCAACGCGAGCGCCGTCCCGGTCATGCCGCCCTCTCGCTCAAGGCGCGACTCTGGATGTACGCGTCGAGGCTCCGGGCGGCCTGGCGCCGGATGCTGCGCTGCACGGGCGGCAACCAGCCGAGCAACAACCCCTTGAGGCCGAGCGCTTGCGACGCCCAGCGATGCAGATCGAAGTAATCGACGTGGCGCACGATTGAGCCGTCCGTGAACTCGAACTGAGCGGTGATCACGTTGTGCACCGGCCGTCCGGTGGCGCTGAAGGTGTACCACGCTTCCCACCGGGCCGATCCGGTCGTGGCGTCGCCCTGAATGTCTCCCACACTCACGCGCAGGTCCTTGCCCCGCTCGCACAGCATCCGCCACATGGCGCGGGCGCGCCACCCGGCGAGCGTGAAGACGGGGTCCTGAAACGTGACGGTGGCCGCGTAGCACGCCCCCATGGCGGCCGCATCGCGCCGCTGGAAAGCCGCATAGAACGTTTCGATGAGCGCAGCGTTGGGATGAATGGGAGCAGTTCCGGGCGACCTGCTATGTCGCACCCGTGGAGCCGCGCGACGGCCAGCCGCCACCCATGGCGTAGACCAGCCACGCGCCGGCCGTGTAGATCGCCAGATCGGGACGCCACTCGCCTTGTAGGGAGTGGGCGACGAACCCCAGGCCGATCACCGCCACCAACAGGAGGGCGCCGGCGCGCGACACGCGCGGCAGCAGAAACAGCACCGCGCCGATTGCCTCGACGGCCGCGATCACGGCGAGGTGCTGATGCGAGTGCGAGTGAATGTTCTCGGGAGCGAGCGCGTGGCGCAGCGTCTGAATGCTGCCGGCCAGGAGGCCGAGCCCGAGGACGAGGTGGAAGGCAATGAAGGAGCGACGCACCAAGACCGATGTCACCGCGTTCCCTCCACGCCGCCACTGTCAGCCGGCGGCGGCGTCCCCTCTTTCTTCTTACTGGTGACCTCCTCCACCGCCGCCTTGCCCGCGGCGGCGAGGCCCTCGAGGAATTTCCCCGCCTTCCCCACCGCGTCCATCGTGCCCTTGATGATCGTCACCGGCACGCGGCCCGCGCGCAGCGTGTCCTCCAGCGTCTCCGCCACCCGTTGGAACGGCGGCGCGCCGGCGGGACGCTCGGCGTACTTCGATTCCAGAAATTCGATGTAGTCGAGCACCTGATACGCGCGCTCCTCCGACAACGTCTCGAGCTTGCGCAGCACGCGCTCGCGCAGAATGTCGTTCATGGCCGTACCTCGAGGGACATCAGGTCCACCACCGGATTGCCGAGGTAGCGGCTCCGGCCCACGCGAACGCGCGCGGTGATCTCGATGTTCGCGAGCGGCGCCAGCGACGCCACCAGCGCCTTCTTCGCGTCGGGCACGACGACGTACACGAAGCCGTGCTCCGGGCTGGGCCCGCGCGCGAGCAGATAGGTCGCGCCGTCGGGCACGTCGGGGCGCAGGTCGTCGGCGATCTCGAGGGCGATGAACTGCAGCTTCCATTTGAGAACCTGCCCCTGGAAACGCGCGGGATCTGTGCGCAGCTCGGCGGCGCTCACACCCACCAGCACACCCGGCGTATTGGTCTGCAGGTCGGACGTCTTGACCCAGCCCTCGAACTGCACGCGCGCCCACTCGCCCGAGCGCGACAGGATGCGCAGGGGCGTCTCGGACGTGATGGCGCCTGCGGGCGGCCCGTCGGGCGCGCGGTACAGCGTGGTGCGGCGGTTCGGTTGGGCTTTGGAAGGGTCGACGGCCGTGGAGTCGGATGGGCTCACCGCGGCACCATGCACCGCGGTGACTGGCGGCGTTTTCGAGCTGTCCGAGTCGCCCGCCGTCACCGTCGTACTCACGGCCGCGAGCGGCAGCAACGACGCCCGCTTCATCCAGCCCTGGCGCTGTACGTGCACCCAGCGGGCCTGCGTCGCGAGCTGCTTCAGGCCGAAGCCCTTCGCGAGGTGGCCCACAAGCGCGCCGCCCGCCGCCGCGCGCAGGTTCTCACCGCCGTCGGGCGTCACCGCGAGGTCGAACTCAGGCTTGGGGCTCGGTCCCACCGAGGTCGCGAAAATCCAGCCGTCCAGCGTCACGGTGATCCAGTCGCCCTGGATGGCGCCACCCTGCACCTCGGCGCCGCGCGCGATCTGCGCCAGCCGGCGCCCGTCGGCCGCCTGATAGAACCATTCCTTGTCGGCGGTAACGCGGTAGCGCGCCTGCGACGCGAGCGGCGCGACAACCAGCAGCGCAACTGGTAGCGCGCGAAGCGCGTGGGTAGATTGCATCCCCTTCAATATGCCTACGCTACGTGGGGCGCGCACCCCGGTCGTGTTGATCGTGCTCGACGGCTGGGGCTTCCGCCCCGGCCGCGAGGGCAACGCCATCGAGTTGGGCGACACCCCCGTGTGGCATCGACTATGGGAGCGCGCGCCGCGCACCCTGCTCGACGCCTCGGGCCTCGCAGTGGGTTTGCCCGACGGCCAAATGGGGAACAGTGAAGTCGGCCACCTGAATCTCGGCGCCGGCCGCGTGGTGCCGCAGGACATCGTGCGCATCTCGCAGAGCATCGCGTCGGGAGAATTCTTCCGGCTGCCGCCGCTCGTCGCGCTGTGCGACGCGATCAAGCGCCGCCGCGGCACGCTGCATCTGCTCAGCTTGATCGGCACGGGTGGCGTACACGCCCACGACGAGCATCTCCTGGCGGCCGTGGAGCTGGGCCATCGCGCCGGCATCCCGGTGGCGATCCACGCCTGGCTCGACGGCCGCGATACGCCGCCCCAGTCCGGGCTCGAGTTCATGGAAGAATTGCTGCGGCGGACGGCCGGCCGGGCGGTCGTGTCGAGCGTCGTGGGGCGTTACTACGCGATGGACCGCGACCAGCGCTGGGAGCGCACCAAGCTCGCCTTCGACGCGATGGTGCGGGGCGTGGGCGCCCCCGCTCCCGATGCGGCGACCGCGATCCGCCAGGCGTACCCCGCGGGTGAGACCGACGAGTTCATCAAACCCCGCGTGATCACGGGCGCGCCGCGCATCAGGTCGGGGGACGGGGTGTTTGTCGTGAACTTCCGCGCCGATCGGGTGCGCCAGATGTGCCGCGCGCTCGCTCTGCCGGGGTTCGATGGGTTCGACGTCAAAGACCGGCCGCAGGTGGACCTCGTCACGATGACACAGTACGACGCCACCTTCCCCTTCCCCATGGCCTTCGGGCCCATGACGCTGCACAAGATCGTGGCCGAGGTGTTGTCCGAGCGGGGCAAGACGATGTTCCGCACCGCTGAGACCGAGAAGTACGCGCACGTGACGTACTTCTTCAACGGCGGCATCGAGGCACCATATAAAGGAGAGGAGCGCCTGCTCGTCCCATCCCAGAAGGTGGCCACCTACGACCTGATGCCGGAGATGAGCGCCGCGGGCGTGACCGATGTATTGTGCAAGGCGATTGCCGCCGGCCAGCATGACTTTATCCTCTGTAATTACGCCAACGGCGACATGGTCGGGCACTCCGGGGTACTACCGGCGGCGGTGAAGGCGGTGGAAACGGTGGATCAGTGCCTCGCGCGCGTGATCGCTAGCGCCGAGCAGCGCGGTGCGACCCTGCTCGTGACGGCGGATCACGGGAACTGCGAGTTGATGATCGATCCGACGTCGGGCGGGCCGCACACCGCGCATACGACCAATCCGGTGCCGTTCCTGGTAGTGGGGGACGATGCGAAGACCTTACGCCACGGCGGTGCGTTGCGCGACGTGGGACCGACGATCCTGAACCTGCTGGGTGTGGAGGTTCCGAGCGAGATGACGGGGAAAGACTTGAGGGAGATGTGATGACGCGACTCGCAACGGTGCTCGTGGGTGTCTTACTAGCGACTAGCCGGCTAGCCGCCCAGGACGTCGGCCACGATCCCACGCACTCCCCGTATCACGACATCCCGCACGGCGGCGGGCCCGTGTTCACCATGGGATATGTGAGCGGCAGCCGCGGCGTGGTGGGTGTGGGACCGTCGAGCGGCATGGTGTGGGGCCTGCGCTGGAACGCGCGCCTCGGCGGCATGACGACGCTGACAGGGAATCTCGCCTACGCGCAAACCAACCGCTTCGTGGTGAACCCCGCCGACTCCGTGAAATACCAGAAGAAGGGCCCGTTCGACTCGCCCACCGCGCTGGTGGACGTCGGCCTGCAGTTCGCGCTCACCGGCGGCAAAACGTGGCACGGCGTGGCGCCCTATCTGGGCACGGCGCTGGGCCTCGCGCTGCAGACCTCCCCGCCGCGCGATTCGAGCGGCTACAAGTTCGGCACCAAGCTCACGCTGTCGCCGCTGATCGGCGCGCAGTGGCTGCCGGCGCGCCGCGTCACGGTGCAGGCGGATCTGCGCCTCGTCTTCTGGAAACTCAACTATCCGCTCTCCTACAACCAGATTGCGGCCGACAGCACGCGCGTGCTGGCGCTGAACTCGGCCTCGAGCCAATGGACCCGGCACCCCTACGTCAGCATCGGCGTGGGATGGATTTTTTAGGCGACGGGCTGCGCCGCGCCCTTGCCTTGATCGGCTCCGCTGATGCCGAGGTCTACGGCATCGCGCTCCTCACTCTCAAGGTTGGCTGCGTCGCCACGATCATCGCGTGTGCGGCCGGCATCCCCGTCGGGTACACGCTCGCCACCAAACGCTTCTGGGGCCGCCGCGCGGCCCTGACCGTCGTCAACACGGCCCTCGCCTTCCCCACCGTGGTGGTGGGGCTGTTGTTGTACGGCCTGCTGTCACGCCGGGGGCCCCTGGGAGGCCTGCAATGGCTCTACACGTGGCAGGCGATCGTGGTGGGTGACGTGATCCTCGCGTTTCCCGTCGCCGCCGCGCTGTCGGCCGCGGCCGTGCAAGGCGTCGACCCGCGCGTGCGCCGCACCGCCGAGACGCTCGGCGCCGGGCCGTGGCGCGCGGCGTGGACCGTGGCGCGCGAGGCGCGCTTCGCGCTCGCGGCCGTGATCACCGCGGCGTTCGGACAAACGGTGGCGGAAGTGGGCGCGGCGATGATCGTGGGCGGGAACATCCGGGGTGCCACCCGCACGCTCACCACCGCCGTGGCCCTGTATACCGCGCAGGGCGACTTCGGGCTGGCGCTGGCGCTGGGGATCGTGCTGCTGATCGTCGCGCTGCTCGTGAACGTCGCGCTGCAGATGCTGCAGGGACGCGGCCATGCTTGAGCTGCGCGGCGTGCGGCACAGCTACGCGGGACGCACCGTGCTCGAGCTCGACGCGTTCGCGCTCGCGCCGGGA
>WNFF01003250.1_pt1 | contig 13361 bp, 9 predicted proteins | sample 5400441 | NCBI WGS metagenome assembly WNFF01 (sample SAMN13153345, study PRJNA577476) | soil metagenome | isolation source: 120 cm saprolite under Douglas fir tree site 2 hole 3 replicate 1 | place: USA:California | collected 2015-04-18
CATGCCCGTTCGAACGGCCTTCTACGGCATGAAGGAATTCAGCGTCCAGGATCCCGGCGGCCACTTCATCACTTTCGCGCAAACTGTCGCCGCGCCAAAGCACTAGCACGCGGCGCAAAAGCCCAGCCAAACGAGGCCAAGTACTGTTGCTCAGTACCTGTCCTCGTACCATTAACTGTACCAGTACACTCGTCGTTGACAGGCCACGCGCGCAAATCTACTCTCGTATTTCGTTGCGCGTGCTTTCCGATTCGACCCGCAGTCGGCGGACTCGCCCGTTCGTCAGCTCCTGCAGTTCTATTTTTGAGAAAGGGTCACAACACCAGGGAGAACTATGCTCACTGATGCCGCATCCAAAGCCGTGCTCGTTTCCGCTCCGGAAGGGCTCTTCGTCTTCGATTTCGAAGGGCGCATTGTTTTCGTCAACTCGCAAATCGACGAGCTTTTCGGCTACGCTCCCGGCGAGTTGCTGGGACAGAGTCTCGAAATGCTTCTGCCAGTTTTGTTCTGGAAAATGCGCGAGCTGCAATCAGCGGCTTCGATCCCCACTCCGGGACTTTCAATCGAGCGATACGGACTTGAACAGATGGGCTATCGCAAGGACCGCGCGGAAATACTTCTCCAGGTCAGTGTCGGGCACGTCGAAGTCCAGGACCGGCCTTTGGAATGCTGCATCGTGCGCGAAATCGCCACTTTCGAGCAGCAGAGCCGAGCGCGAAACGAGTTCAGCGATCAATTCCGTCAAATGGTCGAGAATAGCCATGACATCCTTACCATTCGTGACGCCGACGGCCGCGTCCGCTACATCAGCCCGTCGATTCACAGCGTATTGGGGTACAAGCAGGAAGAAATAATCGGCTCGACCGGCTTCGAACTGCTGCATCCCGAAGACCGCTCCGCGGTCGAAAACGCACGGAGCGAATTCTGGAAGAATCCTGGCGCGAGAGGTTCCATCCAGTATCGCGCCAAGCACGCCAATGGCACGTGGGTTTCTCTTGAAGTTGTGGCCTACAATTTGCTCGACCATCCCGCCGTCCGCGGAGTGGTCATCAATGGACGAGACATCAGCCAGCGCAAGCAAGAAGAAGCCGGGAAAGATCAGAAGATCTCTGAGTTGCAGCAGACTCTCGCCAATGTGAAGACTCTGACGGGCGTTCTCCCTATCTGCGCGTCTTGCAAGAAAATTCAAGAAGCCGGCAACTGGCAGCAAATCGAGGCCTACATCCGCGATCGTTCGCAAGTGGAGTTCTCGCACACCATGTGCCCCGAATGCACCGAGCTTTGGTATCCGGAGTACTCCCAAAGTTAGCCGCGAATCACTGTTTACTCGGCGATGGCAACGGCGGAGGGCGCCGCTCGATCTCCGTGGGGACCGCAATCGAGCGAGCGCCATTCTTGCCCACGGCGCGCACGGCAAAGAAATGATTGTCCGTGGATACGCCTTTCAAGACTGTTTCACCCGGCGCGGCGGCAGAATCATAGACGGTCCAGCGCGGATCACTGGTCTCGCGCCACAAAATCTCGAACCCTGCTCGCTCCGCATCATCTTCGGCAGCCCACGACACTTTCGCGTCCGGCGTGACGGCCCCTGTTAGCCTTGCCTTCGCGGGCGTTGCAGGCGCCAGCGCCAACTGCCGCAGCGCTTCGGCATTGTCCCGCGCAACGTCGCCCATGAACGTAAAGTTGAGATATTTTTCGAAATCTCCATACTCAATTCCATTTTCCGTGCGTGGCGTTTGATGCTGGTGGTTGTAATCCTCCAGCGGCTCGGTGAAGCGCACCGCGGGCAGCCCCGCCTTGTAAAACGGATAGTGATCCCCGCCGCGGCCGTAGCGGTCTACGCGGAAAATCATTCGAATCGCCGCGCGCCCGTCAATCTCCTCGATCGTCCGCGCCAATTCCCGCGAAGGCGAATCCGCGTCGTCGATTTCACCATTTCCGGAAAAAAGCCGCACGCGATTCGGCGCACCCGCCGCGGGATCGGCGCCCACAATATCGTCGTCCAGCATCCCGCCGACGTTGTAGCCCTGCTGTTTCGCCCACTCGAGAAGATGCGAACTGCCAAGCAGCCCCTGCTCTTCCCCGGAAACAGCCGCAAACAGTATCGTCGCGCGATACGACGCGGCGCCTTTCGCCCCCGCCTTGCTCAGCAGGCGCGCGCATTCCACGCTCACAGCGACTCCCGAGGCATCGTCGTCCGCTCCCGGAGCATCCGCTTCCGGATCCATCACATTCGAAGGCCGCGAATCAAAATGTCCGGAAACGATGAAAATAGTTTTCGCCAGCTTCGGATCGCTTCCCGGCAAGATCGCGTACACATTCTCCAGCGGCATGGGTTTCCCCGAAGTTCGCTCGGAAGTCGATTCGAATTTGTCCACCACCACCTGCAATTTTCCTCCGGAATCTTTTGCGATTTCATTGAATCGCGCCACGATGGCGTCGCGCCCGCAGCCCGCGCCACGCTTGGGGTTTTCCCAAGACGAAAGCGTCAGGCGCGTCCCGCAAGCAACCAACTTTCCGATCAGCGCCCGCATGGATTTTTCATCCACCGAGGCGCGCGCTATGCGCCCTGCCGACCGCGTCAGAATTTTCGGGTGCGGCTTCCCCTGGGCCGGCTCCGCCGGGTCCCGCGGTGCTGCCTGCTGCCCGTACGCCGGAAAACACGCAAGCACCAGCACTGCCAAGAGGGCAGTCCTCACTAACGTCTTGCGATTCTTTTTCGTCTGATTTCTCATCGTCTTTATTTCTCCGCTAGGATTCTTTTTCACGAAGGGTGCATTCTATCCCGAATCTAGGGATTTTTTGGAGTGCAGCAGGTTGCGGCCGATTTTCTTCCCATTGATGGTTGGCTCCGCAGGCCCGGAAGTCATCTCGCAGGAATGGTGGAGGGTCAGTTTCCGGGGCGCATCCGACTAGCAGCGTTGTCGCAAATCGCACACCATACAGCACCGCGCCGCCCTAAGTACTTCCGATTCGGCTTGAGAAATTTTCTCTCCCCTGAATAAGAACTTTTGATGATGAAAGCTCTCTCCTTTCAGTGTATATAGGTGCACATGGTTAGGTATTTTCTGTATCTGTGGCACGGGGTGGGACGCAGCTCGATGGTGTTTGGGCCCTTCTCGCAAGGGAAACTTTTCCTCTCCATGGCCATTGCGGGCAAGAAAGAACAAGCACAGTTCGCAGAGGAGGCAGTCATGAGGCACTGGGGTCGTGTTGTCGGTCTAACTCTCTCTCTTCTATTTTTCGCCGTGCGAGTCGCCCCGCAGGGCGGCGCTACCGGTGCGATCAGCGGTATCGTTCAGGACCCGTCCGGGGGTGTGATTGGCAGCGCTAAGATCGAGATCGTGAGCGAAGCGACGGGCCAAGTTGTCCGCGATTTGATAACGGACTCTTCGGGCTCCTTCACCGCCACTCTTCTCCCAGTGGGCTCCTACTCCGTTGAGGTGAGCGCTGCGGGCTTTGCCAGGACGAAGTTTACCGGCGTCCTGGTGCGCGTAACGGAAACCACCCAGATGACGGCGGCGCTGAAAGTGACTCAAGCGACCGAGACGGTGACGGTTTCGGCGGAGGTCGCCACGATCAATACGGCGAATGCGGCAACGGGGGAAGCCCTCGGTGCTACAACCGTTTCCACCCTGCCTCTTCCGACTCAAAATTTTCAGCAGTTGCTCTCACTTTCAACGGGCGCGTCTTCGGACATCAACAATGCCGGCGAACTGGGCCGAGGCAGTGCGAGGATCATGGTGAATGGCCAGCGAGAGACCAATAACAACTACCTGATCGAAGGAATTTCTTCCGCCGACTTCGCCAGCGGAGAGTTGACCTTCACCCCCATTCCAGATGCCAACGCCATCCAGGAATTCAAGGTTTCCACCAGCCTCTACGACGCCACACAAGGCCGCAATGGCGGCGGCAATATCGACGCCGTCTTGAAAAGCGGGACAAACAAGTACCATGCCGATGCCTGGGAGTTTTTTCGCAACACCGACCTCGACGCGAATGACTTTTTCCTCAACGAACAGGGCAAGACTCGGCCCCGGATCCAGCAAAACATCTTCGGGGCAGACGGAGGCGGGCCGGTTGGCCGGAACGCGCGGCTTGGGTACCTCTACTTGAATTATCAGGGCTCGCGCCAGCGCGCAGGCGGCTCGCCGGGAACGCTCATTAATGCCACCATCCCGGTGCTCCCGCCCCAGCGCGACCAGGCCACCTTAATCAGTACCTTTTTCCCGAATGGTCTCCCGGCCGGGGTGACTAATCTCGATCCGGCGGCGGTGAAGCTTCTGAACGCGCAGAGCAACCAGTTCGGTGGTCCCTTCCTCTTCCCCACCGTTCCTGGCACTCCGGGGCTTACAGCCGGTAGCGTGAACACCGGTCGGCTGACGCTCGCCGCCGTCGGGAAATTCACCGAGGATCAGTTCCTGGTCAACTGGGACCGCCATTTCCGCGGAGACAAGGACAGCCTGTCGTGGCGCTTCTTCTGGTCCGACTCCGAGAGGTTTCAACCCTTCGGCGCTGATTCCTTCCAAGTTCAAACCGGCGGGCCACCGGCCGAGAACAATCTAAATTTTCCGCTCCAGATTCCCCTGCGTGGACGTTTCGGAAGCATCACCGAGACCCACATCTTCAACAATCGGATGGCGAACGAGTTCCGCTTCGGCGTCAACATCATCCGTGACGATCTTCTTGGCCAAGACACAGCTACCGCAGCGCAACTGGGCATTGTCCAGCCCGGCGGCAGCCTGGGAATCGACCGCTTCCAGCTTGGGAGTTTTGCGTTTGGCCCGTTTCCCGGCAGCGGTCAATTCGAGCTTTCGGATTCCTTCATCGTGGAAGACACGATGAGCTGGACACGCGGGCCACACACGTTCCGGTTCGGCGGCGAGCTGGACCACACCAGCCTTCGCCGAATCCTTAACGTTATCGGCAATCCCCTGGTGTTCTTCGTTCCCGGTGCCCCTTTCAATGTGTCGGACTTTCAAAACTTCTTGCTGGGCTCCCCCATCGTGGCTTTGGGCAGTGGTGGGGCGGCTAACCACGATTACCGCCTCCCCGCTTATGCCCTCTTTGCCCAGGACGACTATAAAGCGACCGGGCGCTTGACGCTGAACCTCGGCTTTCGCCTGGAGCTTGTCGGCGCGCCCTATGACGAGCTTTGCCAAATCGCCAATGTGGATACGGCGGCGGCGCCAACCGGGCAGCCTTTCGCGTATCCCTCCTGCGTCAGCCGCTTCAAGATTCCCGGTTTCACTGGGAACCTTAACCGCACGGCCCTGCACAACAATTACGCCACTGTCCCGGAGCCACGAATCGGCTTCGCTTACGACCTCTTCGGCAATCACAAGACAGTCGTCCGAGGTGGCTACGGCATTTACGCCAATCGGGAGGACATAGGCGCCGTGGACAACTTGTCCTTTAACCCTCCCTTTTTAGTTGTTAGCGTTCCCTCCGTGCTGCCGGCGGGAAGTTTGTCCTGCCTCTTTTTTGTAAACCAGAATTGCAGCGGCGCGGCGTTGATCCCGGGTCCGGGCGTGGTGAGCGCCAACTTCGTGCCAACTCCTTCCTTCTTCCAGGGCTTTCCCGGCGGCGACACAACCGCGTCGCCGATATTTGGTCCGGGCAACGTCAACTCCTTCGGTGCTCTGGCAATCCCGCTCCACTGGGTCGCGGGAACGACCCAGCAGTGGAACCTGTCCGTGGAGCGCGACTTGGGGAAGAACTGGTTCGTCTCGGTGGGCTACGTGGGAACCAAGGGCACGCATCTGCGCGTGACCTACGATCCCGACCAGGCCAACCTCGTCAGTCCGCAGAATCCTATTACGCTGACCGCGCAGGGCGGCCCGCAGAACGGACAAAAATTCACCATTACGCAAAATACGATCGCTAACGCCCCGGCAAGGGCGCCTTTCCAGCCCCTTGGGCCTTCCGGTTTCGAGGCTTTCTCCCCTATTGCCAACTCCATCTACCATTCCCTGCAGCTCACTGTTGCGCATCACTTCACCGGGGGCCTGTATCTCCAGAGCGCCTATACCTATTCCAGATCGATCGACAACGACTCAACGGTCAGTGTGGCGTTTGTCAGCTTTTTCAACGATCAGAACAATCCGCGCGGCTCCCGCGGCCTCTCGGATTTCGATCACCGGCATCGCTCCATCACGAGCTTCGTATATGAACTGCCTTTCTACAAAAACACGGGCGGAGTCATAGGGCGGGCGCTGGGTGGCTGGCAGACGAGCGGCGTGCTCACGGTGCAATCCGGTGCGCCTTTCTCGGTTCTGGATTCCGGCGGAGGCACCGCCTTACAACTGGACGGCGGCTCGTCATTCACGCCGGGTTTCGCCCCCGGATTCAGTTGCCGCAACGCGGTCACCCGAGGGAGCGATGAGTCCCGGCTAAATCACTTCGTGAGCGCCGCCGCCTTCGTGCTGGCGCCGGTAGTTGGGCCGGATGGCTCGACGGGCTTTGGCGACGTCCCTCGCAATTGCTTTATTGGACCACATCAGGCGAACATGGACTTGTCTGTTGGCAAGACCTTTCGCATCGCCGAAACCCAGAGCGTTCTGTTCCGAACCGAGTTTCTCAACGTGGCTAACCATCCCTCGTTTGCCAATCCGCCGGCCGCGGACGTCGAAAACCCAAGTTCGCTGGCAAAGATCAACTCGACGGTCGGCAATCCGAGGCTCATCCAGTTCTCGTTGAAGTATTCGTTTTAGTGCATCCCGTGCGGCGGCGCAGACGTAAACCTAGAGGCGGGCGCGTCGACTTGCATTTTATTCCTTGCTCGTCTCGTATCCGCGAAGCAATCAGCGCACGCTTGCGCAGCCACGCGGCTGAGTCCTGATAAGTCCTAACTGCGACTTCAACGCGTCGCTAGTGCCAGAAACTTGGCGGGATCGACTTGTTGATTTGAAAGAACTTATCAACAAGTTGCTGGAGAGTCGCGTCACCGAACCATCTAGGGTACTAGCGTCCCACTTGCCCGGTAACGCGCTGCAAGTGTTGCGTCGACCGTCTGAACTTGCATGCCTTATCGGAAAACTGACCGACTACCCAAAATTGACTTCTGCGCCGATACTCTGGAATCATCGCATGCGTACTTAAAACCATCGGTGGCCTGGCGCACGACCTTTGGCGCTAGCCGAATATCTTTAGTGGCTCTGAAAGGCTCTCCGGAATGGTAGCGGGCATTCGCACCCTCAACCTGCGCAAGGTTTACACCTCGGCTCCGCCGGTGGCTGCCGGCACCGGTGGCTTTTCGTTTGGCGCGCCAAAGCCAAAAGCCAAGGGCAAGCAGCCCAAGCCAGAAATTGTTGCGCTCGACGGCATCTCCCTCGACATCTTGCCCGGAGAAATCTTCTGCCTGCTCGGCCCCAATGGCGCCGGCAAGTCCACCACCGTGGGCGTTCTGACCACGCGCGTCCGCCCGACCAGTGGCCAGGCGTTCATCGGCGAACACGATGTGTGGCAGGCGCAGGTCACCGTGAAGCGCCTTATCGGCGTGGTAGCGCAGCGCCCCAATCTTGATTTCTCACTTACCGCGCGCGAAATTCTTACTTTCCACGGCGCCTATTTCGGCCTTTCCTCTCACGAACGTGCCAAGCGCGCCGAATCGCTCCTCGAGCGCTTCAAGCTCACCGATCGCGCCGACCAGATGGTTCGCGGATTCTCCGGCGGTATGATGCAGCGACTCTCCATCGCGCGCGCCATGATGCATGACCCACAGGTTCTTTTCCTGGACGAACCCAGTGCCGGACTGGATCCGCAAACCCGGTTGCTCCTGTGGGAGATTGTCCGCGAATACAATCACAGCGGGAAAACGATTCTGCTGACCACGCACAATATGGAAGAAGCCGACGCGCTCTGCAAACGCCTTGCGATTATCGATCACGGCCGCGTCATTGCGCTGGGAACTCCGCAGGAGCTGAAAGCGTCCGTCCCTGGCGGGTACTTGCTGCGCCTTCGGCTGGGCGTGCATTCGCCGGATCTGCTTCAGCGGCTCCAGGGGCTGGCTGGCGTCCGGGAAGTCCGCGCCACCGATGGCAACGGCGCCGATCTCTACGCCGATCGCGGAGGTCCGCTGGTCGCCGAAGTCGCCAATCTCGCTGCTGCTGCCGGCGTCGAATTGTGCGACGTGCACATCTCCGAGCCCAGCCTGGAAAATCTTTTTCTGCACCATACCGGAAGGAGCTTGCGCGAATGAACTGGAAAGCCTTTTTCGCCATGCTCGGGCGTGACGCCCACGTGGCTCGCCGCAATTTTGTGGCGCTGCTGTTTCAAACTTTTTTGCAGCCGCTGATGTTTGTCTTCATCTTCGGCCGCGTGATGGTCGGCAGCGGTTACATGCCGCCTTCCTACAAGAGCCTGCTGCTTCCGGGAATCATGGCCATCTGTATGGTCGGCACCGGCATTTGGGCGGTTGCCATGCCGCTGATTGCCGAGTTTCAGTTCACGCGTGAAATTGAAGACCGCCTGCTCGCGCCCATGGAGATTTCCTGGCTGGCCATCGAAAAGGTTGTCGCGGGCACACTGCAATCGCTCGCTGCCGGATTCATGGTTATCCCCGCCGCTTGGTTGCTGCTGCGCCCCGGCGTCGACTTGCACGTGCCCCACCCCTTGCTCTTTGCGGTTGTGGCCGTGCTGGTGGCTCTTTTCTCCGCGACCGGTGGCCTCGCCCTCGGGTGCAGCATGCAGCAAACTCACATCGGCCTCATGTTCAGCCTCGTCGTCGCGCCCATGATTTTCTTCGGCTGCACCTACTATCCCTGGAGCGCGCTCGAAAAGTTTCCCATCCTGCAGAGAGCCGTGCTCGTAAATCCGCTGGTTTACGCCAGCGAGGGCCTTCGCGGAACTATGGTTCCGCAGTTTCCGCATCTCCCCTTGCTTGCGGTGGTTGTCGGGCTGGTATTCTTCAACGCGCTGTTGCTTGTCACCGGCCTCCGCAGCTTTCATGGCAAGTCCGTCAGTTGAGCTCGTGAAATCGTCAGCCATCGGAGAGAGTGATGAAATTCGCGAAGATTGTATTTTGGATTGCGGGCATTTGGGGCTTTCTTGTCCTCACCCCGCTTTACTTCATGTTTGATCTCATAGGGCGCAATGATCCTCCTCCCATCACGCATCCAGGATTCTTCTATGGATTCGTGGGGATCGGCTTGGCGTGGCAGGTCGCCTTTATCATCATCGCGACGGACCCGGAGCGCTTTCGGCCTTTGATGATTCCGTGCATCCTCGAAAAAGTCAGTTGGAGCGCAGCGGTAATTGTCCTCGTCTTGCAAGGACGAATGCATCGGTCGGACCTGGTTTTTGCCGGCACGGATCTGCTGCTCGGCGTCCTGTTCATAATCGGCTACTTCAAGACTTCTTCCCGCGCCTCCAATGGCGCAATGGCATGAAGTTTGCGTTGCAACTTGGATTGGTGGCGCTGCTGGCCACGGCCGTGTACTACCGATTCGCTCGCCATGATGCAGGCACGTACTACCTCCTTTTCGGCGCTTAGATCGTCATCCTGGCGATTTATGTATTTCGCTACGGCAAGAATACAAACTGACCACTACTCCTCGATCTGCTCGTTTTGCCGATTCCGCCGCTTGTGCTAACGTTTTTCGTTTATGAAGAAGCGCATAGGCGTGCTCTTAAGCGGCCGCGGCTCGAATTTCGAGGCGCTTGCGGAAAGCGTCGCGGCGGGAAGGATTCCCAACGCGGAGATTGCCGTCGTCATCAGCAATCGCGAAGGCGCTCCCGGCATTCAGCGCGCCGAAGCCCGCGGAATCAAGACTCGCGTCATTCCGTCGAAGGGCCTCGAACGCGAAGTTTACGATCGCCAGGTCGCTGCCGCCCTCGACGAGCACAGAGTCGATCTCATCTGCCTCGCCGGGTACATGCGCCTGCTGTCTCCCTTTTTTGTCGCCAAATTTCCGAACCGCATCCTGAATATTCATCCCTCGTTGCTCCCGTCGTTCCCTGGGCTCGAATCGCAGCGCCAGGCCCTCGAATATGGCGTAAAATTCGCCGGCTGCACCGTTCATTTCGTGGACGAAAACCTCGACGCCGGCCCGATCATCGTGCAAGCCACTGTTCCCGTGCTCGATGAGGACACCGAAGCCTCCCTCTCTGAGAAAATTCTGAAGGAAGAGCACCGCATCTATTCCGAAGCCGTTAAAATTGTCCTGGAAGGAAAATACAAAATAACCGGCCGCCGCGTGCTTCGCAGCAGCTGAATTCAGCTTATGACGCCAGCAAAATTCAAACCTGTCGAAGAACAACTCGCCTACTTGAAAAAAGGCGTCGCTGAAGTCATTCCAGAAGCTGAGCTGAAGGCGAAACTCGAAAACTCTCTGAAAACGGGAAAGCCCCTGCGCGCTTATCTTGGCGTTGATCCCACAGCTCCCGATCTTCATCTTGGCCACACCGTGGTCTTGCGCAAGCTCAAACATTTTCAGGATTTGGGCCACACTGCCGTTTTTCTGATCGGCGATTTCTCCGCTATGATTGGCGACCCTACGGGGGTATCGGAAACGCGACCGCCGCTGACGCGCGAGCAAGTGGACGCCAATGCCAAGACGTATCTCGAACAGGTTTACAAAATCCTCGACCGCGAAAAAACAGAAGTTCGCTACAACAGTGAATGGCTCAGCAAAAAGTCCGCCGAAGACATCGTGCGCCTTTGTTCTCACTACCGGCTGGCGCGCATGCTGGAGCGGGAAGATTTTCGTTCGCGCCTGCAAAATAACCAGCCGATCTCCGTTCATGAACTGCTCTACCCGCTGCTCACCGCGCTTGATGCCGTGGAACTCAAATCCGATGTCGAACTCGGCGCCACTGAACAGAAATTCAATTTGCTGGTGCACCGCGAAATCCAACGCGAGTATGGTTTGCCAGGGCAAGCCATTTTGACCATGCCGATTCTCGTCGGCCTCGACGGCCAGCGCAAAATGTCCAAGAGTCTCGGCAATTACGTCGGCATCACCGAACCGCCTGAGGAGATGTTTGGGAAACTCATGTCTATTCCCGACTCTTTAATGTGGTCTTATCTTGAGCTGCTTACTGACAGACCAGCGAACGTGATCGAGAATCTAAAAACGAATGTCCAGGCAGGCACGACTCACCCTAAGCAGGTCAAGGTATCGCTGGCCAGCGAAGTTGTTAGAGAATCCTACGGTGAAAAGGCAGCAACTGAAGCTGCTCAGGCTTTTCAGCGTGTTTACAGCGACCGCCAGGCCCCTGAGCAGATGCGGATGAAGCGCATAAGCGGGGGCCTATACACTGAACATCACAGTGACGGCCGCGTGGTGCAACATGTCATCAGCGGCTCACGAAAGTGGTCTCAAGTGTTGGCTTACATAGGTGAAATGGAGTCAATCTCCAAAGCTGAGCGGGTTATCGAGCAGGGTGGCTTAGAGATTAACGGTGAAGTCGTTGCCGACACAACGGCTAAACTTGACTCGGAAAAAGCTGCAACTTATGACTTGCGAATTGGCAAGAAAAAATTCCTACGAATCGTCGTCGAATAATCTTACGTAAGAACTTCCGCGACCATTTTTGAGACGTGCTCCGCGACGGCCGGCGCTGCTGTCAGCCCGGGTGATTCCATACCGACAAGGTGAATCGCTTGCGGCACCTTAGGATCCCGCGTAATTACAAAATCGACGATCCCTTTGTGGTCCGGGGGAACGAGTTTCGGGCGCAGCCCCGAATATCCAAGCTGTAGGTCCTTCTCCTCAATCTCCGGCAACAGCGATTTCGCGCTGTGCGCGAAATCCGCAATGGGCAAGCGGTTCTTCTCGTAATTGTCTTTGCCCTCGACGTACGTCGCCGTCGGCCCAAGGAGAAACGTTCCCCAAAGCGTCTTCGTAAAGTGCACGCCGAGACTTAATCCATCGCTATGCGGCAGCGGATAAACGAGGTTGTTGATCAGCGACGACCGTGGCCCACGCACCTCGCAGTATTCTCCGCGCACGGGATAAATCTTCCACGCATGATTCCCCAGCATGGCCGCAATTTCATCCGCGAAGAGTCCAGCGGCGTTAATGACGCAGCGCGCCTCAATCGTCTCGTTCTGAGCGTCTTCCTCATCGCCGATGCGCAAGCCCACGCGAATGGTTTCCCCGGACGGCTCCAGTGAAGTGACTTGTGCAAACGTAACAATGTTCGCTCCCTGATTCGTCGCCACGCGGGCATACGCATGAACCAACTCTTCCGCCGAGACGATTCCGGTCGAAGGCACGTCCAGCGCGGCGACTCCTTTGATGTGCGGCTCGCGCTTGTGAATCTCATCCGCATCAATCAGGCGCAATCCCTCGACGCCATTGTCTACGCCGCGCCTCATCAGTGCCGCGAGTTCCAACATCTCATGAGCATTGGCGGCCACCACCAGTTTTCCGCAATGACGAAACGGCACATTGTGTTTCTTGCAGAATTCGTACGTGAGGCGATTGCCTTCTGCGCAAAGCCGTGCCTTCAAGGAGCCCTTGGGGTAATAAATGCCGGAGTGATTCACGCCACTGTTGCGCGTGCTGGTGGCCATGCCCAGCTTGGGAAATTGCTCGACGAGGAAAACGTCCTGCCAGCGTTTCGAAACGGCGTTGGCGATCGCGCAGCCGATCACGCCGCCGCCGATGATTAGAATGTTGGCCTGGTCCATAAACCCATTTTATTCGTGTGCGTTATTCATGGAGATTAATTTCATCGAAAAACGGTTTGCATTCGGCGAGGCGCGCCTCGGTGCCGTCGTGAACCGCATACACCGAGTGCTTTTTTTCCTCGTAATGATTGCGCCAGAGAGAGGCCGCGCCGTGGACACCGTCTTTGTTCAGCGCGTAGAAAAAAATGTGAAAGGTCGAGAGTTTTCTCTTGTCGTTTTTGTAGTTGCGCGCGATGCGCGCCATCGCTTCGAGGCACGCGTCTGTCGGCGATTTGCCCTGGCGCATCATTTCGATGATGGTATGGCCACCGGAAATCTTGATGTTTTCCTCGCCCTTGCCCGTCGAACCCGCCGCGCCCACTTCATTGTCCACGCAGCAACCTGCGCCAATGATCGGTGAATCCCCGACACGCCCGGGAATTTTCCACGACAAGCCCGAAGTCGTGGTCGTAGCGGAAATATCGCCATTCGAATCGACGGCCATGCACGGGATCGTGCCCGTCCGCGGGTGCGCGATGGCGCGTTCCGCGTAGGCGATTTGTTTTTCGTCGCCATTGAAGATGGCTGATACATGTTCTTTCCATTCCGGCGAATCGATTCCCGGCCGCCAGTTGAAGGAAGATTTCGCCTTCCACGCCAGCCAGATTTTCCGCGAATGCTCAGTGAGAAGATTCATCTCCTCGAATCCTTCAGCGACAGCAAATCGACGCGCCCCGTCGCCCAC
>WNFF01012033.1_pt1 | contig 13361 bp, 10 predicted proteins | sample 5400441 | NCBI WGS metagenome assembly WNFF01 (sample SAMN13153345, study PRJNA577476) | soil metagenome | isolation source: 120 cm saprolite under Douglas fir tree site 2 hole 3 replicate 1 | place: USA:California | collected 2015-04-18
CCTCACTCGTTCTCCCCAAGAAATACACTTCGTCCACGCTTGTCCTTGTCGAACAGCCGACCGTTCCAACAGACGTGATCAAGCCTGTGATTACGAACGACCTCAATCAACGTATGGCTTCGATGAAGGCGCAGATTCTCAGCCGGTCAAGATTGGAACCGATTATCAATAAATTTGACCTGTACCCCCTTGAGCGCAAGACGACGCATATGGAAGATCTGGTCGAAAAGCTGAAGAGCGCGGTGCATGTGGACCTGATTGAACCCTTAGCCGGATCGGCCGACCGGGAACCGCCGGGCTTCAATGTTAGTGTGACATTCGATAATCCCCAACTGGCACAGCAGATCTGCCAGGAAATCACCTCGATGTTCATGGAGCAGAACGCGACCGCGCGCGGGGCGCAATCGAACAAGGTGACGAAATTCCTGACCGAGCAATTGGATGAGGCAAAGGCCAAGCTTGACGAACAGGACAAGCGGCTGGCGCAGTTTAAAGCTGAGCATCTGGTATCGATGCCGGATCGGGAGCAGACGAATCTTACTCTTCTGACCGGAATGAATACGCAATTGGATGCCACCACGCAGGCGTTGACCAGGGCGCAGCAGGACAAGTCACTGAATGAATCCTTGCTGAGCAATCAGGAAGCAAGCTGGAAGGCAGCGCAGGTGGGACAACAAAATCCGGAATCGCAGGATCAGGAGTTGGCCGTGCTGCAGCAACAACTATCGGCTTTGCTGGCGAAATACACTCCAGAGCACCCTGATGTGATCAAAGTAAAGTCGCAAATTGAGGAGCTGACTCGAAAAATGGCAGAGGCGCCTGCCCCCAGGCCCGCACCATCGGCTGCGCAAACGGCTCTCCGTGAGCCGCCGGCGATTCAGCAATTGCGAAGCCGGATCAAGCAGGACGAATACGCGATTGCGGACATGACGAAGCGTCAGGGGCAAATTCAGGATCAGATCCGATCGCTCCAGGGGCGCTTGCAGGCAAGCCCGGTGGTGGAACAGCAACTAAAAGAGCTGACGCGGAGTTACCAGACAGCCTCGGATATTTACAACGACCTGCTGAAGAAGCGGGAAAACTCGGCGATGGCCACGGATCTGGAGCACGAGCAACAGGGAGAAAACTTCAAGGTGCTGGATGCGCCCAGCCTTCCCTCATCGCCGTCATTCCCAAAGAAAATTATTTTCGTTGGAGGGAGTCTTGGAGCGGGGCTTGCCCTGTCTCTCGGGATTCTTTACCTGCTGGCGGTTAGCGACAAAGCGATGTATTCAGAGCGTGATGTGGAGCTCTGCCTGAAGCTGCCGGTGCTGACAACGGTCCCCAGTTTTGATGTACGGGCTCACGGAAACAGATGACAGAGAAATATTTGATCAGCAATGTCAGGAAGGCCTTGGTTTAAACTCGGGAGCGTCACTGAGAAGGACTGAAAAGAGCGAAAGATGAGCCGGATCCACGAAGCCTTAAAAAAAGCAGCAGAAGAGCGAAGCGCGCAGACTGTAAATCGCGCGGCCTCTGATCTCGTGGAACTCTCGATCCAGGGGGACATTGCCGGGAAACCGCCAGGGAATGAGGACATCCAGGCGAGGCCCCGCACCGCCGAGAAGGCCGATCCCGGGCTGCTGCGATTCGAGGAGTTTGCGAAACGCTGCACGCATGTGAAGTGGAAGGTAGATTCAGACGTGAGCGTTTATTCCGCGCATTCGAACAATTCGGTCGGCGCCGAGAAATTCCGGACCTTACGCTCGAGGCTTTACCAGATTGCTTCGGCGCAACCCTTGAAACGAATTCTGATCACGAGCAGCACTCCCGCCGAAGGCAAAACCTTTGTGGCAGCGAATCTGGCTCAATCGTTTATCCGGCAGGAAAACCGCCGGGTTCTGCTGATTGACTCCGATCTCCGGGCTTCCCGCCTGCATCTTCATGTGGGTGCTTCGGAGCGACCGGGACTATCCGATTACCTGCGTGGAGACGCCAACGAATACCAGGTTACCCAGGCGGAGGACGGTGGGAACCTGTGCTTGATACCGGGCGGGAGCGAGGTTTCGAATCCGAGTGAGTTGCTGCATAGCGAACGGATGAAGCAGTTGCTCGACCGAATGTCGCTGATCTTCGATTGGATCATTCTGGATTCTCCGCCGGCCCTGGCCGTACACGATGCCAGCATTCTTGCCGATATGTGCGATGGCGTGCTTTTTGTGGTGCGGGCCGGAGAAACTGATTTTGAGCTGGCCTCCAAGGCCTCTTCGGAGTTTCACGACAAGAATCTTCTTGGCGTCGTGCTCAACCGCGTGGAAAAAGGCGATTCGTATGGCGGATATTACTACGGGTATGGCTCACAGCAAGAGGGCGAGCCGAAAACCAAGGGCTGATTCAAGTCTGGAACCCTTCGCGCCAGTGTTTCGTTCAGGAATAAATTTCTACTGCTGCTCCACAGCTACAAGAGATGCATCTGGTTCGCCTTTCCGCAAAGCCCAATAAACGGGCATTAGCAGCGCCAAACCAATCAGAAAGAAAACGATTCCACCCTGATGGTGCAGGCTCCCGGTCAGAAAAGCGGGGTTGACGTAGTTCGCCAATAAAGTCAGTGTGGCGATTCGAATCCCATTTTTTACGAGCATCATACAGAGTCCCGCGGCCACGAATGCCAGCTTCTTCCAGAACGGCCGGAAGGAGAAGTGGGCCACGAGCAAAGCCAGGATTAGAAGCGCCAAACTTGAACGGATTCCGCTGCATTCCTGCGCCACTTCAATGGACATTACGGGCAAACGGAAAACAAAGCCCTGGCGCAAGACGGGGGCGCCGCTCAGATTGAAAAAGATCTCCGCAATCGCCGCAGAACCGGCCTGCAATCCATAAATGATCTTGCCAAGCAAAAGATCCGGAATGGGAACCGAAAAAAGCAGGAATGCGAGCGCGAACCGCGAGGATTTGGCAACGGTTGCGCCTAAGGCAAATATGAATCCGGCAATTACCAGGAGGACGAGAGACAGGATGTAGCCGCTCAAGCGAGTTTTGGGAGTGCAGGACTGGCAGTTTAGAGCAAGGAAAGCTATCAGGAGCGAAGGCAAGAGGAGGAGCATTGCCGGCCTAATGCTGAAAACAGCTTCCGGCCGCAATTGCTTTCGCTCCGTGTAAAACAGCCACGCGGTAATGAATGGAATCAGCAGAATGTGGGAAGCGGTTTCATCGTGATTAGCCAACTGAAAGAGCTCATAAACTGGTTTGGCAAACAGCAAAAGGGAAATTAAAACCCAAGCTCCAAAGATCAGCCAGCGATTTAGAGAGCGAGGAGGATCAGGAGTCAAGAAAGAGTCCTTCCCTTGAACTTCAATGTTGAAATTTCTACCATACTTACCCTGGGAGTCCGCAGGTTTCCCCGACTCCGAACTAATTCATAACAGCATCCACAAATTCCAAGCATAAGTATTTCAGATATTCAGCCGAACACATGCAAGGCGATTTGACCCGATGCCGCATGAATCAATCGTTCAAAATCACCTGCCCATTTTGCGATTTCACAACCCGCCCTAAAGAGCGTCGCAAGGGTAAAGACTCCTTGCTTCGCCGCCCTGCGGGGTATCGGCGCGAATGCGCCAGGCTCGGATATCGGGGCCGGAAAACTGAGTCCCAGCACTTGGCCTGCCTCCAGGGAGCTTGCGAGACTTCTAGGGGTTCGTTTGATGGTGGGGTAGGGGATTTCCCCGTTTGGGGTCAAAAGATCTGCAAACACAACATTCTGATGGGAAAAGAAGGTCTTTACACAAAGGTAAAGGTATTGTTTTCAGCTTATTAAAGACTGATTCGGAGTGGCTAAAACCGAATTGGGGAATCCGATTGCAACTATAGGGCATAGCTTTTCTCATTGCCGCCGGGTCTTGAGTTTGGAGAATCGGCGGGCCAAATGCGACCTTTTGTAACTATAGAAATATCAGTAACTTAGAAATGGGAGTGAGCAGAAATGGAGGGGTCCAGCGCGCGGGGAACTGGCAGGGTAATTGCCCTTAAGGGGGCTGACAGCCGAATGGGACTGTAACGGCGATAGCCTACCGAAGAGAGAAGTTGGATAGGAAACGGACGGAACTTTGACCCCTCTAATGGAAAGTGCGTCAAGCGGTTCAACCCCCAAGGCTTCTTGGTACGCCCTCCAAGTGCGTTCTCGCAAGGAAGGGTACGTCGCTTCGCAGATTCAGGGACAGGGATTCGAATGCCTGTTGCCGACCTATAAGAGCGTTAGAAAGTGGTCGGACCGAGTAAAAGAAGTGGAACAGCCACTTTTCCCCGGGTATCTCTTCTGTCGCTTTGATTTTCAAAATCGCCGTCCTGTGATCACGACCCCAGGGGTCTTGCAAATCGTTGGATACGGCCGGACGGCGATTTCTGTTTCGGACGAAGAAATTCAATCGCTTCAACTCGCAGTGTCCTCCGGAATGCCCAAGCAGCCCTGGCCCTATCTGGAAGTCGGCCAGCGCGTCCGTGTGAACTACGGAACATTATCTGGATTGGAAGGAATTCTGGTCAACGTGAAGGGCAATCATCGGGTGATTCTATCGGTGACGCTCCTGCAGAGATCAGTGGCAATGGAAGTGGAAACCTCGTGGCTTTCCGTCGTCAAGGAAGAGACGCGAGAGAGTATGACACAGCGGATACTTCGCCCGATCCGCGTGCCGATGGGGATTTAAGTTCAACCGGATGGGAATCGGAGCAAGAAAAATGAGCCCAATGGAAGCGGTAGCGCGGCGAGAGAAGGAAAGGCCCAAGCTGGAGGTTCGCGCGCATTTGTCGGTGCCCAACACGGGTAATACGCCGCCACGGATGTTGCTGAACGAGGACGCTTTTGTCTCCATGCTGTATTTGGAGCGGCGTCGAGCAGAGCGCGCCCAAAACCGATTTGTTCTGATCCTGGTGGATGTACAGAAGATTGTGAACGGCGTTTCCGGCAAAGACCGCATGGTGCAGATGCTGGCAAAATCCCTATCGGAAGCCACCCGGGAAACGGACATCATCGGCTGGTATCTCGATAACAGCCTGATGGGAGTGATCGGCACAGAACTCGGAAAGGCCTCGAACGAAATAGTCCAGAAGAGATTTCTGGACAAGCTCCGGAAGATTTTCGAATCGACGCTGGGAATTGAGAAGAGCGCGTCCATCTCGGTTTCTTTCCACTTCTTTCCGGAAGAGTACGGAAGCGGAGCGAACGACCATTCGGCGAACATCAAGCTTTACCCGGAAATTCAAAAGCGCGAAGACGCGAGAAAAGTCCCGCTGGCGATTAAGCGCGCCATTGATCTGGCCGGCAGCGCCGCGGCGATTGTATTCCTTTCTCCGGTTTTTGCGGCTGTGGCCCTGGCGATCAAGTTTTCCTCAAAAGGCCCTGTGCTGTTCAAGCAGGAACGCCTAGGCCAGCATGGAAAGACTTTTACAGTGTTGAAGTTCCGCTCGATGCGGACGGATTGTGACGCAAAGATTCACCAGCAATACGTTGAACAATTCATCGCCGGACAGGTGGACGGAAATTCAGAGACCGCGGCCAAGCCGGTATTCAAGATTCAGAAAGACCCTCGCGTGACGCCGATCGGCCGCTTTATCCGCAAGACCAGCCTGGATGAGCTGCCGCAATTCTGGAATGTGCTGCGGGGAGACATGTCGCTGGTTGGCCCGCGTCCGCCGCTGGCCTACGAATTTCGGAAATACGAAGTGTGGCACCGTCGGCGTGTCCTGGAAATCAAGCCCGGCATCACCGGTTTGTGGCAGGTTGAGGGACGCAGCCGGACGCGCTTCGACGAAATGGTGCGCCTGGATCTGAAGTATGCGCGTGCCTGGTCCGTTTGGCTGGACTTGAAAATTCTGGCGCAAACTCCCGGAGCCGTGATTCAAGGCGAGGGCGCTCATTAGAATTAGCCGGATGTATCCGGGTGCCTGCTTTTCTGGAATTTCAGCGGAATCGCCTGTGCGGATTCGACTGAAGAACAAGACCTCATCAAATAGTTCCTCTGTGATCGCTCCACAACGCGCCGTTGCCCCCGGCGTAGCCTAGGTCGAAGGAAGTCCCAAGGAGTTTTGCCATGCGTATCGGTGTGATTGGTTACGGTTACTGGGGTCCGAATATCGTCCGGAATTTCCATTCCCAGGACAATTGCGAAGTGGTTCTGGTGGCGGATCGCAATCCAAAGTGCGAAGCACGGCTGAAGAAGACGTTTCCGGCGGTTGGCTTTACCACGGATGAAAATCAAATCCTCACATCGCCCGATATTGATGTGGTCGCGGTGGTGACTCCGGTCTGGACCCATTTCGAACTGGCCAAGAAAGCTCTTGAGAATGGCAAGCATGTATTTGTGGAAAAACCGTTCACGTACAGCGTGGCGCAGGGCGAGGAACTGGTGGAACTCGCGGAGCGCAAAAACCTGAAGATCATGGTGGACCACACCTTCCTGTTTACCGGCGCCGTGCGAAAAATCAAGGAATTGGTCGACAAAAAAGAACTCGGAGACCTCTACTACTATGATGCCCTGCGCGTAAATCTCGGGTTGTTCCAGCACGACGTGAACGTTATCTGGGATCTGGCTCCGCATGACCTTTCGATCATGGATTATGTGATTGGTGAAAAGCCCGAAGCCGTGGTGGCCACCGGAGAAAAGCACCTGAACGGCGTCGAAGACGTTGCATTCATCACGGTGTACTTTCCAAAACACATTATTGCCCATGTGAACGTTAACTGGCTTTCGCCGGTGAAAGTGCGCACGACGCTTATCGGCGGCGAAAAGAAGATGCTGATGTGGAACGATCTGGAAGCGGATGAAAAGCTTAGGATTTACGACAAGGGAGTCAGCATGTCCACAAATCCGAGCAATCTGCACCAGTTGCTGGTCAGCTATCGCTCGGGAGACATGTGGGCGCCGCAAGTGGAGCAGGTGGAAGCACTGCGCGCGGAGACAGCATATTTCATCAAGTGTATTGAAGAAAACACCAAACCATTCAACGACGGTGAAGCGGGTCTTCGCGTGGTGCGAATCCTGGAAGCCGCCGACCGATCCATCCGCAGCCGCGGGGAGGCCATAACTCTGTGAACGATTACGTTTGCATCGCGCCCAGCGTGAAGCTGGGGAAAGACGTCAAACTCTCAAAATTCATCAATCTTTACGGATGTGAGATTGGCGACCGCTGCTGCAAAATCTCCAGCCACACTTTCATCTGTGAGGGCGTGGAAATTCAAGACGACGTGTTTATCGGACACGGCGTGACGTTTATCAATGACGTTTACCCGCGGGCAACCGTTGCCGGCATCGGACTGCAGACGGAAGCCGATTGGAAGGTTGAGAAAACCCGAATTTGCAAAGGCGCCTCGGTCGGTTCGGGGTCCACGATTTTGTGCAATGTGACGGTTGGCGAAAACGCGATAGTCGGGGCGGGAAGCGTGGTGACGAAGGACGTTCCGGCAAACGCAATCGTAGCGGGGAATCCGGCTAGGTTTTTGAGATTCGTGAATGAGGAGAAAAGGTAAAGACATGGCAAACCCGACAAAAATACCGTTTCTTGATCTCGTGACGCCGCACCAGGAACTCCAGGAAGAGCTTCTGGCGGTGGTGAAGAAGGCCTTCAGCAACGCGGGATTCATTGGCGGGCCGATGGTGGAGGAGTTTGAACGGGAATTCGCGGCATTTTGCGGGACGAAATATTGTGTCGGCGTGAACAGCGGCACAGACGCTTTGCGGTTTGCCTTCATGGCCGCGGGCGTGCAGCCGGGAGACATCATCGTCACGGTTCCGCACACGTTTATCGCGACGACAGAAGCCATTTCCCAGGCCGGCGCGCAGATCGCATTCGTGGATATTCACGAACAGACTTACACGATGGATCCGGAAAAATTGCGTGAATACCTGGAGGCTCGCTGCGAAGTGAACGCCAAGAACGGCGAACTGATTGAGCGCGCTTCGAAACGGCGCGTCGTGGGAATCGTCCCCGTGCATCTCTACGGGCAGACCGCTGACATGGACCCGATCCTCGATCTGGCGGTTAGATACAAGCTGTTTGTGATCGAAGATGCTTGCCAGGCCCACGGAGCGCAATATTTTTCCAAGAAAGACAACGCGTGGAAGAGTGCAGGCTCGATGGGCGAGGCCGCGGCGTTCAGCTTTTATCCGGGCAAAAATTTGGGTGCCTGCGGAGAGGGTGGAGCGGCCACCACGAACGACCCGGCGATGGCGGCTCGAATGAAAATGATCCGCGATCACGGCCAGGCGAAAAAGTATTATCACGACATCGAAGGCTATAACGGCCGGCTGGATTCGATTCAGGCGGGATGGCTCTCCGTGAAGCTGCGGCACCTGGCGAAATGGAATGAATCACGGCGAGCGCACGCCCACCGCTATCACGAATTGTTGGCGGAGGCCAAGGACGCGATCGTGGTTCCCCTGGAAGCATCCTGGACGAAGGGTGTTTATCACCTTTACGTTGTTCGCGTGCAGGATCGCGAGGCATTCCAGGCCGCGCTGGCAGAAGCCGGGATCGGCACCGGAATCCATTACCCGATTCCGTTGCACCTTCAGAAGGCCTACGAGTCCCTGAACTTCAAGCAGGGTGATTTCCCGGTCACGGAGCGCGTGGCTGCCGAAATTGTTTCCCTGCCGATGTTCCCGCAAATGACCAGCGACCAGGTGAATGAAGTTTCGAAAAAAGTGAAAGAGTTTGCCGGCGCGCGAGTCTCCTCCGTCCGGTAGATTCGCCCATTCGACTACGTTCACAAGCAAAAGCGCATCTGTCCCAAAGCAACCCCCGATGATGCCCCGATTAGATCAATTCATAACTCTGTACTTATATACGCCCCTGATGCGTTTCACGGGACGCACCCGGAACGGCTTTGTCCCGATTCTCAAGTACCATAGTATTTCGAGCAACCTGTTCGGGCAGTCACATCCCTACTTTCAGATTAATACTCAGCCAGAGATTTTTTCGAAACAGATGAGGTGGCTCAAGAGCCAGGGATACCAGGGAATTCACCTGTCCGAGATGCTCGACGGACTAGCCTCTGGACTGGACATGTCCAACCGGGTTGTCATCACATTTGACGACGGTTACAGGGATTTCTTCACAGAAGGGTTTGCAATCCTGAAGCAGTGCGGTTTTAAGGCGACGGTTTTCCTGGTGACGGACCGGATCCGCAAGACTCCGATGCGCAATGAGGGCGTCGACTACCTGACCTGGAACGATGTCAGGCAGTTGCACGCGGAAGGCGTGCAATTCGGGTCGCGGACGGTGACTCATCCGGACCTGCGTTCGCTGGAACCTGAGCAGATTGACTACGAAATTGGTTATTCGAAGGAAGTAATCGAACAGGAGATTGGCGAAGCGGTTGAATCGTTTTCCTATCCGTTCCCATTTCCCGAAGAGGATCGCGATTTCGCCAGATTCATCAGCGATTCGCTGGAAAATCAAGGCTTCAAGAGCGGCGTCTCCAGCATCATCGGCCGGGCACATAGCCGGAGCAATCGATTTTCATTGCCGCGCGTGCCGATTAATTCCTGGGACACGCCGGAGTTGCTGAAGGCCAAGCTTCTGGGGGGGTACGATTGGATGCATGTGCCGCAGCTCCTGAAGAAATTCATCTATCACAATGTTACGCTGATGAAAAGCGAACCCCACGTGGATTCAAGAGGCGCAGTCTGATTCAGGATGCGATGACATGGAATCTCGCGTTGCACAGGCCGATGTGGTTAAGGATTAGATCAAATTGAAAACCACCCCCAAACCCGGACGGCCGTCCAAAAAGAAAATTTGGGTGGATCTGGATAATTCACCGCATGTCCCTTTTTTCATACCGATCAAAAGGGAGCTCGAAGAGCGCGGCTATGAGGTGTTGCTGACGGCCAGGGATGCTTACCAGGTTTCAGAGCTGGTGGAATTTTATGGCTTGAATTGCAGAAAGATCGGCCGCCACTTTGGGAAGAACAAATTCCTGAAAGTTGTGGGAGTGGTCACACGCGCGCTTCGCCTAATTCCATTTTTGCTGAAGGAGCGGCCAAGTCTGGCGGTCTCGCACGGCTCCCGAGCGCAGATTCTCGCGTCCTCTCTGCTTGGGATCAAGAGCATTAATATCGGCGACTATGAGTTTGTGCAGGACCTGGTGATCTTCCGCCCTTCCTGGATGATTGTTCCGGAAATTATTCCCAACGAGTCCGTGGGGAGCCGGAAGAATAACATTCTGAAATATCGGGGCATTAAAGAAGACGTTTACGTGCCCTCTTTCAAGGCGAATCCTTCCGTCCGAAAGGAACTGGGGCTGACAGAGCAGGACATGGTCGTTTCGATCCGGCCGCCGGCGAGTGAAGCTCATTATCACCGGCCGGAGAGCGACGATCTTTTCTATGCCGTGATGGAATACCTGAAAGCCCAGCCCAGTGTCAAAATCGTTCTGCTTCCGCGGAATTCGCACCAGGAAGCCGAGGTGCGCGGGAAATGGCCGGACCTGATTGCCCAGCGGCGGGTTATTATCCCTGAGCGAGTTGTGGACGGGCTCAACCTGATCTGGTTTTCTGATTTCGTCGTAAGCGGCGGTGGCACAATGAATCGCGAGGCCGCAGCCCTCGGTGTGCCGGTGTACAGTATTTTCCGGGGGAAGATAGGCGCCGTGGACCGCTATCTTTCGGAAACGGGCCGATTAACCCTGATCGAAAACCCGGCGGAGATTCCGGCAAAAATTAAACTGGTCCGCCGAACTGGCATTGGCGCTTTCAAGAGCAGCAACCGCCCCGCGTTGCAAAACATCGTCGAGTTTATTGTGAGTATCGTCGAATCGGAAGACCCGAAGCTGTTATCCCCGCAACAGGCTGCCGACTGAGCGTGCAAATCACGTGGAAGCCGTCAATACGCGAGATTAAATAATGATGGACGGAAAGATGAAAATCCTGACGATCGTGGGCGCAAGGCCGAATTTCATGAAAGTCGCGCCGATCATCGCCGCGATCAACGAGCACAATCGGCGGACGGACGAAGCCGCTGCGGAAACCGGTGCACGCGCCGCACGGATTCAGCACGTTCTTGTACACACCGGGCAGCATTACGATGAAATCATGTCCGGATCCTTCTTCAGCGATCTGAATCTTCCCAAGCCGGATGTTCACATGGGCGTTGGCTCCGGCTCGCATGCGGCGCAAACGGCCGAGATCATGAAGAAGTTCGAAGAAATCGCGATGAACGAGAAGCCCGATGCGGTGGTCGTTGTCGGCGACGTGAATTCCACCGTGGCTTGCGCGCTGGTCACATCCAAGATTGCCTTTGACGCGGCAGGCAAGCGGCCTGTAATCGCTCATGTGGAGGCTGGTTTACGGTCGTTTGACCGCACGATGCCGGAGGAAATTAACCGCATCGTGACGGATCACGTCTCCGACCTGTTGTTCGTCACGGAAGAGAGCGGACTGGCAAACCTGAAGCGGGAAGGAATCCCGCCGGAGAAAGTACACTTTGTCGGCAACACGATGATCGATTCGCTTCTCACGTTCCAAGGCAAGGCAGATGCATCGACCAAGCTGGACGAACTGGGCCTTCGATCGCGATCGGTGCAAAGCGGGGAAGCGAGTAAGGTCGCTCGTTACGCATTGCTTACCTTGCACCGGCCGGCCAACGTCGACCATCGAGAGCCATTCGAAAACATTCTCGCGGGCCTTCAAGAATTGGGAAGCGACTGCCCCATTATTTTTCCAGTTCACCCGCGCACGCGGAAGCGCATCCAGGAATTTGGCCTCGATCTTGGCGCGGGGACGAAAGATTCTCAAGCCGCGCGGCAGTCTGCCAGCGGTCGAGGAATAATTCTGATTGACCCGGTGGGGTACCTGGATTTTCTTTGCCTGATGAAGAACGCCTGGATGGTTGTGACTGATTCCGGCGGCATTCAGGAAGAAACCACGTGCCTTGGCATTCCGTGTGTCACGGTCAGGGAAAACACCGAGCGGCCCGTTACCGTTGAGAAGGGCACGAACATTCTTGCCGGGACGAGCCGGGACGGAATTCGCGAAGCAATTCGGACTCAATCGCGGAGAAAAGTGCGGGGACAGATGCCAATGCATTGGGATGGCAAAGCTGCGGCCCGCATTGTCGATATCCTGTTGCATTCATGTGCCAATCAGCGGCCATCGCTTCGCCCGGTTTTGGTCTAACGCGCTCATTATTGCGATCATCAGCCATGAATAACAGCAACACTCTTCAAACCGACGCTCAGTTGAGCAATGCGCTGCAAAAGCTTTTGGCGTATTGCCGCCAGAATGATTGGGCTGGTTACGATCCGTATGACGCGTTGAACAGCAAAATACTTAAAGCGCTCCCGATTCTCGACTCCAGAATTCCCCGAATTGCATTCACGCAAGCTCTTAAGCTGAGCCCAGTGAACGTACGCGGTCTGCTGGGAATCTCGAAAACTCAGAATTCCAAAGCGCTCGCCGTTTTTCTCTCTACCTTCATCAATATGTCTGCCGAGCAAGTTTCCGACCGTGACAGCCTCATCGCGGAAATGATCCGGTTGATCGCGGCGAAAAAGTCACCGGATTCCTCTTATTGGTGCTGGGGTTACAGCTTTCCGTGGCAGACCAGGTTTGAAGTGGTGCCGGCGGAGGCTCCAAATCTGGTATGCACCACATTTGTGGCGTTGACGCTGCTGGATGCGTACGACCAGATTGGCGATCCCAAGTGCCTGGAAATGGCGGTGAGCGCGGCGGAATACATTATTAATGACCTTTACTGGACCGAGGGAGGCGAGGTTGCAGGCTTCAGCTATCCCCAACCTGGGGTCCGGAGCAAGACGCATAATGCGAACCTGCTCGCTGCCGCCCTGTTGTGCCGCGTTTACAAGCACACGGGGGATGCAAAGCTCCTGGGGCCAGCGTTGACCGTGGCCCGCTACTCGGTTTCAAAGCAGTGCGACGATGGCTCGTGGCATTATGGCGAAGCGCCATCACAGCGCTGGATTGATAATTTTCACACCGGATATAACCTCCGCGCATTGCAGGCAGTGTGCCGCTATGCAGGAACATCCGAGTTCGAATCGAGCATTCACCGCGGCTTCGAATTTTACCGCACGCACTTTTTCCGCGAAGATGGCGCGGCGCGCTATTTCCACGACCGGACTTATCCGATCGATATTCACAGTGTGGCGGAAAGCATTCTCACGCTGATCGCGTTCCGGGAATTGGATCCGGGAAATATCGCATTGGCGCAATCGGTGATTCATTGGACGATGAATCACATGTGGGACGACCGGGGTTTCTTCTACTACCGGGTGCACCGTCTCGGAACAATCCGGACCTCGTATATGAGATGGTCCCAGGCGTGGATGCTTCTGGCGATGTCCACGCTGCTGCGCGAATTGAAAGTGG
>WNFF01003861.1_pt1 | contig 13359 bp, 11 predicted proteins | sample 5400441 | NCBI WGS metagenome assembly WNFF01 (sample SAMN13153345, study PRJNA577476) | soil metagenome | isolation source: 120 cm saprolite under Douglas fir tree site 2 hole 3 replicate 1 | place: USA:California | collected 2015-04-18
CCAAACCGGGCTCCGAAAAAAAGTAATAAGCAGCGAATTCTCAACTCGGGGGCGCGATGCCTGAGTTTAATCTGAGCTTGCTTGCTGTCCTCGTGATTTTGCTGCCGGGATTCCTTGCGGCACGCTTGGAGCAGCGCCTTACCGTTGGTCCAAAGCAAAACGAATTTGATAAAGTGGTTGAGGCATTATTGTATAGCCTTTTGATTTATTTGGCATCTACTGTGGTAGCTCGATCCCTCCCGGTTTCTATCAAAGTTGAAAAGATAGGTGAGGCGACCCGTTATTCCGTCGAGACGAGTCTCTTGCGTCTTGCTATTCTGCCGCTCATCGCTTTGCTTTTTGCCGCAGCGATGTCATGGGCGAGCAACAACGACATCCTTGGTCGATTCTTCCGCCGAATTGGTGTGACCCGAAGGACCTGGCGGGCCTCCATTTGGAGCGATGTATTTCACGGATACGGTGGGGTTGTACAAGTGGAGTTGGCTGATGGGCGATCCGTTTTGGGCTGGCTAAAGTATTATTCTGACCGACCGGAAAATTGCAGTTTGTTCCTGGAGCGCGCGGCCTGGGTTTCCGGCGAAGGGTTGGTTCAGATAGATGGCCCCGGAATTCTTTTGACGAAGGACTGCGGTATCCGCTCAATTGCATTCCTAAATTGGAAGGAGGCAGAGAGCCCCTTACACGACTATTCAAATGAAGTGGGATAGCCTGAGCTTCGCAGACCCCCGCTCCTTCACTCTTCCTAAATTGTTCCGAAACGCAAGGATTTGAGATATCGTCGCAACCATATAAGATTCACGGGGATCAGACCTGCCCGGGGAAAGCCGATTACAGGAGGAACTTCATGAACACTCTCGAACGGCGCCACGGTGCGTTTAGCTTTGTCTCATCCTTCGCTGTGACGCACGCCAAACTTGGCGGCAACTTGGCGGCGTTCACGCTAGTTCTGCTCACCTCGCTTGCCGTTGGCGCGGCCCCGGCCGTAGCTGCCGATTGCGCCAGCCTCGCCGGCCTGGCGCTGAAGGACACCACGATCACCTCCGCAACAATCGTTCCGGCAGCGGGCATGCTTCCTGAATACTGCAAAGTTCTGGGGAGCATTCACAATCTCCCGCAATCCACGATTCTCTTCGAGGTCTCACTGCCGACTACGAAATGGAACGGCAAATACTTTGTTGCGGGCGGCGGCGGGTACAACGGCGTGATCCCCAGGCTCACGCAAGCACTCATGGAGGGCTATGCCGCCGCGGGCTCGGACACCGGCCACGAGGCCAAGAACGCAAACTGGGCAGCCAACAACCTGGACGCCCAGAACAACTACGCCTATTTGGCCACGCATGTCGTAACGCTTGTCGGGAAGCAGATTCTCCGGACGTTTTACAATCAGCACGAGCGGCGCTCTTACTTCGTGGGCTGTTCGAACGGCGGCAAGCGATTTCGACGCGGCCATCTCCGGCGACCCAGTGATCGATCGGACCAAACTCATGATGCAATATGCCTGGAACGCGCAGGCCCTGGCGTCCGCCCCGATTCCGCCGGCAAAAATTCCCGTGATCGAAAAGGCCACCATGAACGCGTGCCGCGAAAGCGGCGGAGCAATCAACGGCGTGCTTATGATTCCCGGCCGCTGCAAGTTTGATCCGAAAACAATTGTGTGCCCGTCTGGCGATGGCCCCAACTGTCTGACGTCCGGCCAGGCGCAGGCGCTGCAGAAGATTTTGCAAGGGCCGGTGAATTCCGCGGGCGTGAAGCTCCATCCCGGATTTGTCCCGGGGCATGAAGAGGACTACCAGGCCTTCATCACGGGCGATGGGACGGAGGCTGCCAAACCTGCGTCCACTTGGTCCCTGGAAGATTTGTTCATGCGGCAGTTCGTTTTCGGCCCGAACTTCGATTCGGTGAAGCAATTCAATTTTGATACCTCGCTATCGGCTCTGGTGCCGCTGGCTGCTGCGCAGGATAACGCCAACCCGGACCTTTCCGAATTCAAGGCTCACGGCGGCAAATTGATTATGTACCACGGCTGGGCGGACCATTCGATTACGCCTCTCAGAACCATCGAATATTACGAAGACGTGATCGAAACAATGGGAAAAGCGCGTCGGGAAGGGCAACGCGAGCCGAACGCCTATGCGGTGACGGATTTTATGCGCGTGTTCATGGTGCCCGGCATGCACCACTGTGCAAATGGTCCAGGGCCCGACGTCTTCGGCGGTGCGAATCAGGGCCTGCCGCCACAGCTCGATGCACAGCACGATATTGTGATGGCGCTCGATCGGTGGGTGGAAGATGGTGTGGCACCCGAAAAAATAATCGCGTCTCACCTGACGAATGGCAGTGTGGACCGCACTCTGGCGCTGTGCCCGTACCCACAGGCGCCATTCTATAATGGCTTAGGGGACGCCAACCTGGCCGAGAACTATCACTGCGAGGATCGCAGCTTCCACTGGGCTATTGAAGGCGTACAAGATTCAAGGAAACCACCGGCGGCTGTGGCGCCATCGCGAAAACAGTCAGTTCAGCAACCAGTGAAGTGATCGCGCCAGCCTATTTCATGTTCGATAGGCTGAACATGGCCTTGCGCTCCATGGTAAAGAGCGTCAACTTGTTGAGAATTACTCCAATTTCTGGAACCGTTTTCACCAGACGCGGCTCGACACGGGGGGCACCACTGTTGCTGTATGATTCGCGGTGGCGGATTCGTAGGGTGCATTCCTAATTCGGTGGTTTCAGGAGGAAAAAAATGAATGAGCGCCTGTTTGTAACTTTGACGGCTACGTGTGGCTTCCTCTTGGGGATATTCGTGCTCATCAGCAGGCCAGGGATATTTCGGGGACAAGCCACTGTGTTGGCACAAAATCACGAAGCAAGCGACGAGCAGGTCACCGGACCTTATGATGTCGTGAAGGATTGGCCGAAGCCCGTGGCCACTTTATTCCCCGAAGAGAAGGGTTGGACCTGGGGAGCGACCCAAGCCATTTTCGCCCAGAATCCAAGCCGCATCTTCATCTCCATGAGAGGCGAGTTACCCATCATAAATAGGGGAGACCCGTTGAACGTTGAAGTTCCCGGGATTGGCGAAAACGGCCGAGGGATTTGGCTGACTGTTCCCATGCCCGGAGTGCCGAATCGGAATGCGTCGATTGGCCCCACGGCCAGTCCTGGAGAGCCGCACGTCAAATTTGTGGCCCAGGAAGGCAGAGACTACCGCTGGCAGCATCTGGTCTATGCAGTGGACGGCGAGGGCAATCTCGTGGACGACTGGTCGAAATGGGACAAGACGTTCAAGCGCGTGCACAAGATCTTGATCAGCCCCTACGATCCGGAAAAGCGTGTCTGGATCGACGATGACGGGAAGTGCGCCATCTTCGTCTTCAGCAATGACGGAAAGCAACTGCTGCAGACCATCGGCGTTCCCGGCACATGCGGGGATGATGACAAGCACTTCAATCGTCAGACGGACATCGCCTGGCTGCCCGACGGCACATTTTTCGTGTCCGACGGCTACGAGAATACACGCGTCGTGAAGTTCGAAAAGACCGGCAAGTACCTGACGTCCTGGGGGAAACCGAGCTGGGATTGGCGAACGCGAAAAGATGTCCCCGGCGTGCCGGATCCACCTCCGCCGAACTATTTCCATACCGTGCATGGAATTCAGGTGGACCCGGTCACACGGCGTGTATTCGTTTCGGACCGCGAGAACCACAGGATTCAAGTGTTCGACGAAAATGGCAAATTCCTCGACGTGTGGCCACTCGGTCCCTACGCAGCCATCTATCACCTGCTCCTCACCGAAGACCGGAACCTGTGGATGTCTGATGGGCATGGAACATTCAAGATCCTGAAGTATGACCTCGACGGCAAGATGCTATATCAATGGGGCACCTTCGGACCGCTGCCAGGAGAGATGTGGGGGGTGCACGAGATTTCCACGGACCAGCAGGGGAACCTGTTCACCGCAGAAGTGTTCAACGGCCGCCCGCAGAAGTTCCACCCGAGGGCAGGGGCTGACCCCTCTCATTTGGTGGGCAAGCAGATGCGTGTAGCTTGGAAGGACTAACCAGCCATGTCGATCTGAGGGCCGCCGGGGCGCTAGAGACCGGCGGCCTCAAGCCTGGAGAAGGGCTAAAGCTCAAGACATTCTAGAAGTTCGCCCTACACACGCAGGTCGCCTTGCGATGATGCAGGCTAGGGTGTCAAAATTTCAAGTTTAAGGTTAGACTTTGCGTTCGCCCGTTGGCCGCGAAGAATTGAATAGGAAGACCAGCAAGTCACATCATCCAAAGAAAGGGAGTTTTAAACATAATGGACACAAGATTCTTGGGGCAGCCACACGAATGGGATCCGCGGCGGTTGTACAGCCAGACGGGAGCGGACTGGCAGTATCGTGTGGATTTTGACCGGTTGCGCAAGGAGCGTTTGGAAAAGCTGCGCGCGTCAATGAAGGCGCAGGACTTGGGGGCGCTGGTGCTCTTTGCCGGAGCCAACATCCGCTATGCCACGGCGTCCTATCAAGGAAATTGGAAGTACAACATTAACATTCGATACGCAGTGGTGACACACACGGGCGAACCCGTTCTGTTCGAAACCGCGGGTTCAGACCTGCATTGCGGCGAAATCGACTTGCCGTGGATGGAGGGTCGGATTCGTCCCGCGATCACTTGGCAGTGGGCCGAAGGCGCGGTGCCGTACATGGCCGGGCGCATGGCCGAAAGCGTGGTCGACGTGTTGAAGGAGCAGGGCGTCGCCAAGGAACAAATCGGCATCGATAATTTTGATATGCCGTCGCTCGAAGCGTTCCAGAAGACCGGCATCAAAATTGTCAATGGCTGGCCGGCTGTGTCGAGGGCGCGCGTGGTCAAGACGCGCGACGAAATCGAATTGCTCAAGCAAGCTTCCAGCATTGGCGACGCGGCGATGTGGAAAATCAAGTACGAGTGGCTGAAACCCGGCGTGCGCGAGCGGGAGATCGAAGCCAATGTGCATCAGTTCATGCTCGAACGCGGCTGCGAGATCATCTACGACATCATCGTCGCGTCCGGAGGAAACACGAGCCCTTACCGGCGCTGGGCTACCGACAAACTGATCCGTCAAGGCGACCTGGTGATTGTGGACATCAATGCCGTGGGTCCCTCGGGCTACTTCATCGACTTCGTCCGCTGCTTCAAGTGCGGCGGGGCGCAAGGAATGAAGATGACCCAGAAAGAAATCGACCTTTACAGGGAAGTGTACGACTCGATGTACGCGGGCCTCGAGAAGCTGCGCCCGGGGAATACGACTGCCGACGTGGTCGCGGCCTTCCCTGAATACGACGACGACAAATACGGAACCGTGACGCTGCAGCAGTTCGCGCACAGCATCGGCATCACGCTCTACGAAGGCATGTGGATGTCGCGGGCCTATTCGATGAAATTCCCGGCGGAGATCAAAGAGAACATGTACTTCGCCATCGAGACCTTCGCCGGACACCCGGGCTTGCAGCAGACCTGCCGCCTGGAAGAGAACGTCCTCGTTTCCGGCAAGGGCCCCGTGGTGTTCACCCTGATGGAGCACATGGAAGAGGCGATGAAGCGTTAGCCATGGCTCAACCACTGGTCGCAGTTTCTGATTCTGTTTTTCCGAACCTGGACCTGGCCCGCGGCGTTGTGTCGCGGGTTGGCGCCGAATTGCGCATGGCCGCGCAGCCCACGCCGGAAGGAATCGTTGAAGTGGCGCGGGACGCGGACGCGCTTCTCGTAACCTACGCAAAGATCACGGCGGAAATGATCGCGCAGATGAAGCGATGCCGGATCATCTCACGGTTTGGGATCGGCGTGGACAATGTGGATATCGCCGCGGCGACCGCCTCGGGGATCGTTGTGACGAAAGTGCCGGATTACTGCATCGACGAAGTTTCCGACCACGCGATGGCGCTGCTGCTTGCGCTGGTGCGCAAGATTCCGTTTTCAAGCGCGCGGGCGCATGCCGGAAGGTGGGAGATGCCAGCGGTGGTGCCGATCCACCGGTTGCGCGGGACGGTGCTTGGTCTGGTGGGATTCGGAAGGATCCCGCAATTGGTTGCGCCAAAGGCAAAATCGTTCGGGTTGCGCGTGGTGGCGTTCGACCCCTACGTCCCGCAAACGGTGCTGGACCAGGCTGGGGTCGAGCGCGTAGAGTTCGATCAGCTGGTACGGGTGTCGGACTACATCTCAATTCATACGCCGCTGTTGCCGGAGACGCATCATTTGTTTAACGCGGAAGTATTTCGTAAGATGAAGCCAGGGGCGGTCATTGTGAACACGTCGCGGGGTCCCGTGGTGGACGAAGCGGCGCTGGCGAAGGCGCTCGATGCGGGGCAATTGGCTGGCGCGGCGCTCGATGTGCTCGAGAAGGAGCCGCCGACCGGTTCACCGCTGTTCGGCCGCGACAATGTGATTCTGACGCCGCACACCAGTTTCTACTCCGTCGAAGCGCTAGAAGAGTTGCAAACCAAGGCGGCGGAAGAGGTCGTTCGCGTCCTGAGCGGACAACCCGCCCGGAATCCGGTAAATCCGGAAGTTTTGAAAGCTGTGCGAAGCAGCTAGACCTTAAATCCCTGGAGGAAGTCATCATGTCAAGTCAGCCGTGGAAAACGGATAAATGGTTTGTGAGCCCCTGGAACTTCGATGAAACAGTTCGCGGGCAGCTTCATTTTGCGAAGCAAATCAAATTTCACGACATCACTTTGCGGGACGGGGAGCAGCAGACCGGAATCATCTTCACGAAGGACGACAAGATCAGGATTGCCGAGGGGCTCGCGGAAGCCGGAGTTCACCGGATTGAAGCCGGGATGCCTGTGGTATCGCCAAGCGACGAAGCGGCGATCAAGGAAATCGTGAAGCGAAAGCTCGGTCCTCAGATTTTCGCTTTCTCCCGCTGCATGGTGGATGACGTGAAACGCGCGCTCGATTGCGGCGTCTCCGGAATTGTGATGGAGGTGCCGTCGAGCGAGCACATCATTAAGTACGCGTATAAGTGGCCGCTTGAGAAGGCCATCGATCTGTCGATTGAGGCGACCGCCTTCGCCCACGCGCAGGGACTCGAGGTCGTATTCTTTCCGATCGACTTTACCCGCGCGGATATGAAATGGGTGCTGGACCTGATCCTGCGCGTCGCGAACGAAGGCCATATGGATGCTCTCGCGCTCGTCGACACCTTCGGGGTACTGTCGCCGCATTCCATTCAATATCTCGTGCGGTCGGTGAAGGCGCGCATCAACAAGCGGCTCGAGGCCCACTTCCACATGGATTATGGAATGGGCGTCTCCAACACGATTATGGCCCTGGCGGAGGGCGTCGAAGTGGTTCACTCGACCGTGTTGGGCATTGGCGAACGCGCGGGGAACACGCCGATGGAAGATACCGCGCTGGCGCTTCTCACCCTCTACGGGATCGACACAGGCTTGAAGTACAACAAGTTCACCAGCCTTGCGAAGCTCGTGCAGCAGCTTTCGGGACACGCGGTTCCCAGCAACCGGCCCGTCGTCGGCGACGCGCTCTTCCAGATCGAGTCCGGAATCATCGCCAGTTGGTATCAGAACTGCGGCGATGAGAACGCCACCGAGCTTTTCCCGTTCCATTGGGATGTCGTTGGCCAGTCCGCCGCGAAAGTGGTCATGGGGAAGGGAAGCGGCATCGATTCCGTGAAAAATGGGCTGAGAAATCTTGGCGTTCAGTTTACCGAAGAGGAGGCCATGCGCGTGGTTGCTGCCGTCAAGGATTTCTCGCTACGGCACAAGCGGCTGCTGACGGATGCGGAATTTCGCAACATTGTCGCGGCAACTCTTCCGGGCAATGTCGCCGCCTCCGCGAAAGGCGTCAAGACAGCGGTCTGACGAGCGATTCTTTCTATGAAAGCAATGGTTCTTACAGCTCCGCATGAGCTGGGTGTCGACGAGGTTGAGCGGCCCAAGCCGGGCCACAATGAGGTCCTGGTTCGTGTGACCAACAGCGGCATCTGTGGCACGGACCTGAAAATCTACAAAGGCGCGATTCCCGTTCGCCATCCGTTGATCATGGGCCACGAGATGATCGGCGAGGTGGTCGAGGGAGGCGACGAAAACCTGCGGCGGGGCCAACGTGTCATCGTTGACCCGGCTATTTTCTGTGGCATGTGTTTCAATTGCCGGGCCGGCCAGACCAGCCTGTGCCCGAATGGCGCTCTACTCGGAAGAGACGCGGACGGCGGCTTCGCGGATTATCTTGTGGCTCCGCGCAGCCACGTATTCCCTCTGCCGGATGCGATCGATAACCAGACGGCGCCATTAATCCAGGTCGTCACGGTCTGCCTGCACGCACACCGCCTCGTCAACACCTTCCCCGGACAATCGGTCGTTGTCGTAGGCCTTGGAGTGACCGGGCAATTTCATGTGCAACTGGCCAAGGCCTGGGGGGCCTATCCGGTGATTGGGATCACGCGAAGTGCGTGGAAGCGAAAACTCGCGCAAGACCTCGGCGCCGACCTGACCTTGCCAAGCGGATCAGAGGGGATGCGCGGCGTCATGGAGGCTACGGGCGGCCGCGGCGCCGATCTCATCATTGAATCAACCGGCACGGTACCCGCGATTGCGGACGGGATTTCGATGGCCCGGCTAGGCGGAACGCTGCTTCTGTTTGGGACGACAACGGCAACCCAAGCGACACTGCCTTTCTATCAACTATATTTCAAGGAACTCAAGATCGTGAATACACGAGCCGCGAAGAGCGAAGATTTTCCCGCCTCGATCGATCTGGTGGCAAGAGGCGTTGTCAAGCTTAAGCCGCTAGTGACCCATGTGGTGTCGCTGTCCGATTTGGAGTCGGCGATCGGGATGCTTGAATCCGACGAAGACCAGCGGATGAAAATTATCCTGGAGAACAACTAACTGTATCACTATTCAGATAAAGATTTGGATCGCCGAGATGAAACCGGATGTGGTTGTGGGTCGCCGCTTCCGAGGACACGCTACCGTAGAGGGGGGAGAAAGTTTGGGTGCGGCACCCGCGCAGTCGCGGTATACAAGAGGGGGTAATACCGGACCGCGGTTGTAGAGAGCCAAGGCTAAGAGAAACGGGAGGGAAAAACAATGGCTGACTCAGTAGCCGCAACCGGGACAAGCACCGCGGACACCCAGGCTGGCGCGCGCAATACCGCCATTGCGATGTACTGTGTTTTGCTCGTGGCCTACTCGCTGATGGCAGCGGACCGGTACCTTTTCCCGTTCCTCAATTCCGATGTGCGCAAAGAGTTTGGTTTTTCGGTTCCTACGATCGGTCTGCTCTCCACTATTTTTACTTTGGGATTAGGCATTGGCGGGTTGCCTACCGGATATCTGCTATCGCGTTTTTCGCGCAAGACTGTACTGATGCTGGGTATCGCGATTTTCTCTGGGGCAACGATGCTGACTACCGTCGCCGGCGGATTCTGGACGATGCTCTTCTGTCTGGCTGTGACGGGCATCGGGATGGCCATGCTGGCGACGTCCATGTTTGCGCTCGCGGCAAGCTATTTCGTCAACTACCGCGCGGCGGCGATTGGTTCGGTGAATTTTTGCTACGGTATCGGCGGCTTCTACGCGCCGATCTTGGCCAGCGCGTTTCTGTTGTCGTACAAGACTTGGCGCGCCCCGATGCTCGCATTTGGACTATTTGGCTTCGGCACGCTTGTCTTGATCCTGCTTTTCGTGCGTTCCTGGTTCTCGGAGACGCGTCGCGCTGCGCAGGCCCGTGCGGATGCCGGCGGAGCGTCGACCCTCCTGAACAGGAATTCGGTACTTCTGACAATTCTGAGTATGCTCCACGGCCTGAGCATGTACGGATTTCTGGGCCTGTATCCACTCTATCTGCGGGAGGGTCTCCATTTCCCGCCAGGAACTGCCGGGGGTGTCTACAAGTTTTTCGGTGTTGGCGCTCTCGCCTCCATATTGTGCGGCTGGCTGGGCGATCGCTTTTCGCCCCGCGTGGTCCTCAGCGGAGGATTTCTCTGCAGCGCGGGTCTAGGCTACCTGTTTTTTCACGGTTCGAGTTCAGTCTTGGCCGCGTCGATCATGACATGCACTTATGGCGTAGTGGCAAGCTCAATTCTTTACGTGAATCTGGCCGGCTATCATGTGAAGGCTGTGCGTGGCAGTCTGGCTAGCCGCGCCTCGGGAATGTTCGTCACGAGCCTTTATGCGGCTGCCGCATTCGCCGGCTTATTGATGGGTTGGATCGAAGCTCATCATGGATGGCCAATGGCAGGCATGATTCAGATGTCCGTGCTTTCGATTGTTGGCGCAGCTCTGGCGCTGGCGCTGCGGCCCAGCGAAATGTCTCTGTGACGCGATGAAGGCAGTCACAAGTTTGCATTTCAGGGGGTCGGGGCTTCAGAGTCTGTGTGACAACTTGAAGTCCAGCCCGCCAGCGCCTAAAGGCGATTTGAAAATGCAGGCTTTATGTCACGGCTGAAGCCGTGACCCACAAATAATTGGGGGTTGCCACACAGACTCTTCAGCCCCGACGTACAGGGCTAAAGCCCCGAGTTGGGCGAATGTGATCGTCGGGGCTGAAGCCCCGACCTCCTAATCAGAGTCGTTCAGACAATTTTCAAATTATCACAACACCAGAATTCCGGAATAAAGAACTATCGCCGAAAAAACGCCGACGATCCGCCGCAAAGGCCGCGCCGGGAAGGGCAAGCTATGAGCGTGACGCAGCATTCTCAAGTTTCGAGTGCGGCAGGACCTACGGGATTGTCTGCCGCGCAGCAGCGCGCAGCGGTGATTTGCGGGTGCATCGTCGCGTTCGCCTATTCCGCGAATTACACGAATCACGCGCCTTTGGCGCCCGCGCTGATGCGTGAGTTCGGGTTCAACCAAGCGCTGGCCGGGTTTTTGACGACCGGCATATTCGCCACTCACGCAGGCATGCAGATTCCGGGCGGACATCTCGTCGACCGGCTCGGCTCCAGGCGCGTGCTGCTGTTCGCTCTCGCGTGGGTGGCGCTCGGCAACATCGGAATGGCATTCGCCGGCGCGTATTGGCAACTGCTTCTGTGCAAGATTTTTACCGGCATGGGAACCGGAGTTTGCTTTGTGGGCGGCGCGCGATACGTTCACAATGCGGCGGCGGGACCCCGGCTGCACACGGCACAGGGATTTTTTGGTGGTTCGATTCAGCTTGGCGCGGGTTTCGTGATTCTGGCGGTGCCCAGGCTCTACCTGCTTGCTGGATGGCGGGCGACATTTCTAGTGTCCGCCGGAATGGCGTTGACGGCTGCGATCATCTGGCTGACTGCGGCTCCAGACGTCGCAGCCGCTTCCGCCGCACCTGGCCGGTTCGCCGAGATGCTGGTGGCGCCTCAGCTCTGGCTGTTGGGATTCGTCCAGATGGCCACATTCAGCATTTCCTTGGTCGTGGGCTCATGGGTGGTCGTCATGCTGACGAAGGTTTTGCACGTTCCCGCCACTCGGGCGGGACTCATTGGGTCGCTGGTACTTTTGCTCGGGATTGTTTCACGACCGCTCGGTGGCGCGCTGCGCCGGCACATTGGCATTCGTCCACTATTCATCGGCAGCCTCATGATGATCGCGCTGGGCTGTTTCGTGTTTGTGTTCCCCTCGATTTCATTTGGCCCAGCCTTGATGGCGGTGGTCCTGATTGGGACGGGTTGCGGGCTGCCATACTCCGCCATGTTCTCGCGTGCGGGAGCTCTTTTCCCGGGCCGGGTCGCGACGGCCATGGGGCTGGTGAATATGGTGGGCATCGTCATGATCCTGGCGGGCGCGCCGCTTGTGGGGCATCTGGCGGACTTGACAGGCACCTTCAGGGCAAGCTTCGTGGCGCTCGGAGGGTTTGCGTCGCTTGTGTGCGTGACGGCGGTCCCACTGATCCACCACGATGAGCCTGCGCCACACGCGTAATTGCTGGGCAGCCGCTGGCTAGTTGATCCTCCTGCCCAGTGGGGAGTGACGCAGTTTGGTCTTTGAAAGAACGAACAGCTGCCCGCGCCAAGTGCGGGCGGTTCACCGTGAGCGTTCACCGTGAACGGCCTCCACAAGACCAACCGCAATCAACGAGGACGGTTTTGTAGAGGACCCTCCGTCGCGTTCACGGAGAACGTTCTCGGTGAACCGTGTTCTTCGGGGCGGAAAGGTCACGTTTCTTTGCAACCCGAGTCACCACTGCCCCATCAAATCATTTGTAAAATCGCGGTTAGGCGTATACATTAAGCCCATTAGTTTCCAGATTTTTTTCAAGCTCGAACGGAAGAAAAAACCTCTTCAGTGACCCCCGGTGCATGCCTGAAGAGACCCGCCTTCCGGAGGGTCCCATGGGTGGAAAGAAAGAGAGTCCCGCAGTCGACCGGGCGCTGGATATCCTGGAAGCGATTTCTGAGCGTTATTCTGGCCTTTCGAATTCCTATCTTGCCCGGCGTTTAGGAATCCCAAAAAGTTCGGCAAGTTCGATTCTGCGAGTTCTTCAGGAGCGCGGGTACGTGTGCCGCTACTCGGATAATGGACGCTATAAGCTCGGCGCCAATGTTCTCACCCTGGGGCGAAAGGTGCTGGAGACTTCCGACATTCGGGATTTGGCGCTGCCGTTCATGCGCGTGTTGGTGGACCAAGTCGACCTGACGTGCCACCTCGCGATTCTGGGCCAGCACGAAGCGGTGCACCTCGAAAAAATTGTGGCGCGAAGATATTTCAAAATGGACAGGACCAGGGCGGTCGGAGAGTGCGTCCCGTTGCACTCCTCGAGCGTGGGGAAGGCGCTGCTGGCTTGGCGGCCCAGGCCCGCCCTGGAAGCGTTTCTGCCCGACCTCGATTTGCACAAATTCGGACCCCGGACGATCACCACGATGCCGCGGCTCTTGACCAAGTTGGACGAAGTGCGCAGGCAAGGTTACGCCGTCGATGATGAGGAGTGCAGACCAGGATGGCGCTGCGTCGGCGCTCCTATTTTCGATCAGCTGGGGAGAACGACCGTGGCGATATGCCTCACCGGCACGGTTTCTGAATTGGATGATTCAAAGATTGCGCCGATCGCCGTCGTTGTGAAGGAAACTGCTCAGCGGATTTCCCGCCAACTCGCTTTGGAAAATATTCAGTTTGCAATGTAGGTCTTCGCTGGTTTTCTATCCACGCCCGTAGTGGTGAATTCGCATTTTTGTCATGTATTGCGGTGAACTCTAAACCCCGACCCTTCCAAAAAACGGAAGGATCGGGCACCCAAACGTCAAAACCCTTTTCCAGAAACGACGGGCGTGTGGCCGATATGCCAACTGCCAAGACGCCTTTGGGTGCCGGACCCTTTGGTTTGTGAGGGTCCGGGTTTAGAGTGAAGTCCATGCGAGATCATGGGTGGGCTTTGAGCGATTTTGAAC
>WNFF01013660.1_pt1 | contig 13359 bp, 10 predicted proteins | sample 5400441 | NCBI WGS metagenome assembly WNFF01 (sample SAMN13153345, study PRJNA577476) | soil metagenome | isolation source: 120 cm saprolite under Douglas fir tree site 2 hole 3 replicate 1 | place: USA:California | collected 2015-04-18
AAGGGGATCGAAAACGACCATGAATCCAGATCGGAATTTCTTGCCGGCACAATACGACTCCACCGGTAAGCTGGAGATCAATCACAACTACCTCAAGCAGCAGTTCGCCGACTGCGACGAAATCTTGGCAAAGATCAAGGAAGTCGTTGCGAGCGGCGAATTCACGCTCGGCCGTGAGGTTAATCGGCTCGAGGACGAGTTCGCCGCCATCATCGGTACACGCTACGCGATCGGCGTCGGCAGCGGCACCGATGCATTGTTTCTCAGCCTGAATGCGCTCGGCATCAACAAGGGCGACGAAGTGATTACGACCCCATACACCTTTTTCGCGACGGTCGGGGCAATCGTCGCGACAGGGGCGAGGCCCGTGTTTGCGGACATCCGCGACGACTACAACATTGATCCAGCGAGGGTCGCGTTGGCGGTGACCGAACGCACCAAAGCGATAATTCCGGTCCACTGGTCCGGTAAGCCCTGTGACATGGACCCGATCATGAAGATCGCCAACCGACATGGGCTGGCCGTCGTAGAGGACGCCTGTCATGCAGTCAAGGCTCGTTACCGCGGGCGCGGCGCCGGCGCTCTGGGGACCATCGGTTGTTTCAGCTTTCACCCTTTGAAGAACCTCAATGTCTGGGGTGACGGGGGCATCATCACCACAGACTCGGACGATCTCGCCGGCAAGTTGAGGTTGCTGCGCAATCACGGGCTTCTCAACCGCGACGAATGCGGCGCTTTCGGTTACAACTCGAGGCTAGACACAGTCCAGGCGGTTGTCGCCCGGCACCTTCTGCCGAAGCTGGACAACATCACCGAGCGCCGCATAGAAAATGCAGCGCACTTCGACGAACAATTGCGGGCGATACCCCAGATCCGCGTACCAACGCGCGAATCCTCGGTGAAGCAGGTCTATCACCTCTATATTGTGCGCTGCGAGCGGCGTGACGAGCTGCAGCAGTTCTTGGTCGCGCGCGGGGTGGACGCCAAAGTACACTATCCGGTGCCGATGCATCTCCAGCCGGCCTCAAAGTTTCTCGGATACAAGCCCGGTGATTTTCCCGTTTGCGAAGCGACGGTCCAATCCGTCCTCTCGCTGCCCGTTCACGAATTCATTACGCGGGAGCAACAGAATCTCGTGGTCGCCCTAATCCGGGAATTCTTTCATGGATAGAGGACCGGTCATGCAGGTTCCTTTCGTCAGCCTGGATCGCCAGTATCTCAGCATGCGCGACGGGTTGATTGCAGAATTCGACCGCGTCGGCAGGAGCGGCGTGTATATCATGGGCGACACGCTGGAGCGCTTCGAAGCCGAGGCGGCGGCCTATTGCGAGGTGCCCTTTGCACTCGGCGTTGCCAGCGGATCGGACGCCCTGTTCCTGATCTTGAAGGCTCTCGATATAGGTCCCGGCGACGAAGTGATCACTTGTCCGAATTCGTTCGTTGCCACTGCGTGGGTGATTGTTGCCGCCGGTGCCAGACCGGTGTTCGTCGACGTGTCCGAAGACTACAACATCGATCCGACCCTGCTGGAGCGGGCGATCACGCCCCGTACGAAAGCGATCATTCCGGTGCATCTGACCGGCCGCCCGGCCGAGATGGATCGGGTCAACGATATCGCACGACGCAGGCGAATCGCGGTGGTCGAGGACGCAGCCCAGGCGATCGGCGCTCGCTACAAGGGGCGTCGGGTCGGCTCGCTCTCTACGGCCGCCGGCTTCAGCCTGCATCCGATCAAGAACCTCGGGGTCATGGGCGACGGGGGATTCGTCGCCACCGACAGTCGCGCCATCTATGAACGCATCTCCAAGCTTCGCAATCACGGACTTCGCAACCGCGACGAATGCGAGATGTGGGGTTACAACTCGCGTCTCGACCCGCTGCAAGCGGGGTTTGCGTCCATCAAGCTCAAGCGGCTTGACGCGTGGAACCAGCGCTGCCGGGAGATCGCGGGCCAATATCGGAAAGGCCTTTCCGATGTGGTATGGGTTCCGCGCGACCGCGATCACGAAGAAAGCGTGTACCACACCTTTGTCATCCAGCTTGAGGAACGCGATCGCCTGGTCGAGCACCTCTCGCGACAGGGAGTCGGGAGCCGAATTCACTACCCGATTCCTATCCACCTGCAAGAGTGCGCGAATTCGCTCGGGTACGGCCCGGGCGTTTTCCCGGTCACCGAGAGACTTGCGCGGCGCATTCTCAGTCTTCCAATTTACCCGGAACTCACGGACGCCGAGATTGGTCACGTTATTGCCTCGGTGAGGAGCTTTTTCCAGGCGTGAGGAAATATGGGCAAAGATACCGATTCCCTGGTCAATGCCCGCCAGTGATTGTTCCTGGACTACTCCCTGGTTGTCGCCCATGACTCACATCGTTTCCGCCCCCGGTGCGCCGATGCTGGATTTGGAGCGCCAGGAAGAACTTCTGTTCCGGATGAAGCGCATCCGGCACGTTGAGGAACAGATAGCGGCGCGCTATCACGAGGGCAAGATGCGGTGCCCCACCCATTTGTCAGCCGGTCAGGAGGCGGTCGCCACTGGCGTCGGCCTTGCTTTACGGCCCGATGACTTTGCCGTGAGCACCCATCGGGCGCACGCTCACTACCTCGGAAAGGGCGGCAACCTCAAGGCCATGCTGGCGGAGATCTATGGCAAGGAAACCGGCTGCTCCAGCGGGCGTGGTGGCTCAATGCACCTAGTCGACCTGAGCGTTGGATTTGCGGGTAGTACCGCGATTGTGGCCAGTTCCATCCCGGTGGGAGTCGGGCTCGCACTGTCAGCCCAGCTTCATGGCACCGATCAAGTGAGCTGCGTTTTCCTCGGTGATGCAGCGGTTGAAGAGGGAGCTTTCTTCGAGTCAGCCAATTTTTCCGCCGTCAGAACGCTGCCGGTGCTTTTTATTTGCGAGAACAACCTCTACTCGGTGTACTCACCGATGCAGGTCCGCCAGCCGCCCGGACGGAAAATTCACGAGATGGTGCAAGCCATCGGAATTGCGGCATCGGACGGCGACGGCAACGACGTGGAAGCAGTTTACCGGCAGTGCGTCGAGGCTGTCGGCAACATACGCCGCGGCCAAGGCCCCCAGTTCCTGGAGTTTTACACGTACCGCTGGCGGGAGCATTGCGGTCCGAATTACGATAACGATATCGGTTACCGCAGCGAGGCTGAATTTCTTGAGTGGAAAGCCTTGGATCCCATTCCGCGCTACGAAACATATCTGACCGGATCCCGTCGGCTGTCGGACGAACGCATCGAAGCGATGCAACAGGGCATAGAGGTTGAAGTGAACGCAGCGTTTGAATTTGCGGACGCCTCGCCTTTCCCGAGGCCGGGCGAGGCTTTCCTCCGCGTGTTCAGATAACGGACGGTATAGCCACATGTCTCGAAAAATCAGCTACGTCCAAGCCATCAACGAGGCTCTCCACGAAGCCATGGCCGCGGATCCAAACGTTATCTGTTATGGTCTGGGTGTCGATGACCCGAAAGCCGTCTTTGGCAGCACCAAAGGGCTGAGAGAGCGCTTCGGAAACTCGCGCGTGTTCGACATGCCGACTTCGGAGAACGCGATGACCGGGGTTGCAATCGGTGCGGCCCTCAACGGCGTCCGCCCGGTGATGGTTCACCAGCGGCTCGATTTCTTTCTGCTCGCGATGGACCAACTGGTCAACAACGCCGCCAAGTGGTATTACACCTTTGGCGGACAGCGATCTGTGCCAATCACTATCCGCCTCATCCTCGGCCGCGGCTGGGGTCAAGGCCCGACCCACTCTCAGAGCCTGCACGCCTGGTTCGCTCATGTCCCCGGACTGAAGGTCGTAATGCCGACCAGCGCGGAGGATGCGAAGGGCCTCTTGCTATCCAGCATTTTTGACGACAACCCGGTACTGTTCCTGGAGCATCGCTGGCTGCATAACATGATCGGGGAGGTCCCCGAGGGGGGACAGCGCATCCCGCTCGGCCAAGCGCGCACTCTTCGGGAGGGTGACGACGTGACGATCGTCGCGATGTCGTATATGGTGGTAGAGGCCCTTCATGCGGTGGATTACCTTCGTCCGCACGGTATCTCATGCGAGCTTATCGACCTGCGCACGATCAGCCCCCTCGATTGGGAGGCGGTGTTCCGCGGGGTCCGCAAGACGGGGCGAATCCTAGTACTGGATACCGGTGCCAAAACAGGTTCTGTGGCTGGGGAACTCGTCGCCCGTGTGACGATGGAGTGCTGGAGCAGCCTCAAGCAACGACCACAACGCATCGCCATGCCAGATATTCCCGAGCCCACCAGCTTCGGCATGACGCATGGCCTGCACCCACGCGCCGAGCATATCGTCCAGGCGGTAAACGAAATGCTAGGGAGACAGATCCCGACTGAGCCGCTCCAAGCTCAGAGGCCGCATCCCCACGACGTACCCGGCGATTGGTTCAAGGGTCCGTTTTAGCGGCCCAAGTCCCTGAGCCCGGGGCCTCGTCAGGTCGAGCACCTATGAGCGTAGCGATGCCGCGATGGCGGCATCGGAGGACCAAACTCAGCCATCCTCACCAATTCGAAAGAGTATCGTGACCTTACACCCCGATTCCGTTTCTGCCCTTGAAGAAATTTCCGTACGCGCCAGGAATGCAAAGCGCGTCGTATTCGTGTCGGGTAATTTCAACGTTGTTCATCCTGGACATCTTCGGCTTCTACGGTTTGCGGCCGATTGTGGCGACTTTTTGGTCGTCGCTGTCTTGGATTCCAGGCTACTAAACGCGATTCTCCCCGATGATCTGCGGTTGGACGGTGTTAGGTCGATCAGCCTGGTCGACTTTGCATTTATCCTGCGGGATCAACCCGAAGCTTTTGTCGCCCAGCTCCGGCCCGCTGTTGTCGTCAAGGGCAAGGAACACGAGACGAACATCAATGCTGAACAGGCGGCGGTGGACGAATATGGTGGCAAGCTGCTGTTCAGTTCCGGAGAAGTGTCCTTTTCCTCGCTCGACCTCCTCAAGCGAGAGTTTGTCGAGGCGAGCCTTTCGACGATCACGATGCCAAGGGATTTCCCTTATCGGCATGGTTTTACACTGCCCGACCTGAAAAGCGTGCTGGGTAGATTTCCCTCCCTGAGGATAACCGTGGTCGGAGACCTGATTGTCGATGAGTACGTCAACTGCGATCCGTTGGGAATGTCACAAGAGGACCCGACGATAGTCGTGACACCCATTCATCGCGATCGCTTTCTCGGGGGTGCAGGCATCGTCGCTGCGCATGCGCGCAGCCTCGGCGCAAAGGTTCGCTATTTCTCGGTCGCCGGTGAGGATGAGGTGCATGCATTTGCGGCGGAAAAATTGCGGATAATGGGCGTGGATGCTGAAGTGCTCGATGACGTGAGCCGTCCGACGACACTGAAGCAGAGATTCCGCGCGAGCGGGAAGACGCTGCTGCGTGTCAGCCACCTGCGCCAGCACACCATCAATCGGGAACTGGCGGCTAAACTTACCGCAAACATAAGCGGGGTGCTCGACGACACGGACCTCATGATCTTTTCGGACTTTAACTACGGGTGCTTGCCTCAGGTCGTCGTGGACGACGTTACCGCGGAATGCCGACGTCGCGGAGTCATGATGGTGGCCGATAGTCAGTCCTCCTCGCAGGTCGGCGACATTTCCCGTTTCACCGGGATGGAACTCGTGACACCGACTGAGCGAGAAGCACGCCTCGCGCTTCGCGACTTCAACGTCGGCTTGGTCGTGCTCGGGGAACAGCTGAGGGCCAAATGCGGTGCCAAGAATGTCCTCGTGACACTGGGCGCCGAGGGCGTGCTCGTATATGCACCATTGATGCACGATGGAAGCTGGCACACCGACAAGCTGCCCGTCTTCAACACCGCGCCGAAGGATCCGGCCGGAGCGGGAGATTCCCTATTGACCTGTAGTGCCATGGCGCTGGCCGTCGGCGCGAACATCTGGCAAGGCGCTTTCCTTGGGTCGCTCGCGGCAGCCCTTCAGGTTGGGCGTGTCGGCAATTCTCCGCTCACCTCAGAGGAGCTGCGCGCGGAGATAGACCGCACCTGAGAGTGTCAAACAATGAAGGCACTGCTATTGGCCGCAGGTTTGGGTACCCGATTGCGACCACTCACCGACTTTCTTCCGAAGTGTCTCGCCCCGATCGGCGGCAGACCTTTGCTCGAATACTGGCTGGCAAGCCTTTTTCGCGCCGGAATCGAGGAGCTCCTAGTCAATACCCATCACCTTCCGGAGCTCGTCGAAAGTTATGTGCGGTGGACCCCGTGGTCCGACCGCATTACACTCGTGCGGGAGAAAGTGCTAGCCGGGACCGCAGGCACCGTTTGGTTGAACCGGGAATTTTTCGGCGAAGAAGCGTTCTTGGTCGCGCACGCGGACAGCTTTTCCGTTTTCGATGCGGCCGAAATGATTCAACGGCATCTGAGGCGTCCGGCAGAAACGGTGATGACGATGATGACGTTTGAGACCAAGACGCCTCGTTCGTGCGGAATCGTCGACCTCGACAATCGGGGTGTCGTCGTCGGGTTCCATGAGAAGGTGGAAGACCCGCCTGGAACTCTTGCGAATGCGGCCGTCTACATCATCGAAAAGGACGTCGTTGATTTGATAGGGGCTCTCAAGTCTCCGCACCCGGACTTCAGCACGGAAGTTCTGCCCAAGCGCTTGATACTTGGTTGGAAGCGCAGTCGAAAGCAGACCTCGGGCAAAGGGAGCTTTCGGCAGCAACTGCGTGGACCAGGATCCTTGACTCGGACAACTTCAAAATCCGCCGGGCATTCGCGGAATTCGAGCAAATGGTTGGCTCCAAGAATTGAGAGTCGCCGGTTGTTCCAGTCGCGATTCTCTTCTCATAGCTCTTGGATGATCTTCGCATGTCCTCCCGGGGCCGCGATCTGCGCCTGGTTCACGGATCGATTTTCATGAGGGAACTGCTGTTCGAAAGTGCGGCTGCGTGGGGGGTGGCCGTCAAGATCACTCAGGCCGCTGCAGTACCGATAACTGCGCTACTGATATTGCTTTACTTTACGCCGACGATCCAGGGCTACTACTATTCCTTTGCGAGCCTGCTGGCACTGCAGATATTCCTCGAGCTCGGTCTCGCCACCGTAATCACCACGTTTTCTTCGCACGAGTGGGCGCGACTACGGCTCGACGACAAAGGCGCGGTGGTCGGAGACGCGGTTGCCCTGAAACGACTGTCCGGCCTTGCCTTGGCATCCTTTCGATGGTACCTGGCGGCAGGACTGATACTCTTCGGGGTCCTGGCGATTGGCGGAACCCTTTTCTTCGACATCCCCGGCCCAGGAGCGAGTGTCGAATGGCGGGCTCCCTGGCTGCTCCTCTGCACCGCGAGTGCGCTGACCTTTCCTCTCACGCCAGTGTGGGCGTTGCTGCAAGGCTGCGGGCAAATAAACGAGGTCAACCGCTACCGGTTCATCGATGCCATTGGCAGAAGCCTGGTGCTCTGGTCCGGCATTTCTGCCGGCTCGGCGCTCTGGGCGGCGGGTCTGAGCGCCTTGTTTTCGGCATTCCTCGCCGCTTGTTTCTTGCTGCTGCGCCACCGCTGGTTTCTCGCCTCACTGTTTGCGGGGTTCGACCCCTCGTTCTCCCTGCACTGGTGGAGAGAGGTCTTCCCTCTTCAATGGAGAATCGCAGTCAGCTGGATAAGCGGGTTCTTTGCGTTCTACCTGTTTACGCCGACGGTATTCTATTTCAGCGGCCCGGAAGCGGCGGGGCAGATGGGGATTACCTGGGCCGTGGCAAGCGGAATATCCGCGCTTGCATCAACCTGGGCGCAGACCCGCGCCCCTCAGTTCGCTCGGCTTGTAGCAGAGCGAAAGTTCGAGGAACTCGATCGCCAAGCGAAGCACATAGGGATTATCGGGGTCGTAGTCAGCCTAGCCTGCGGCCTTGCCGCGATGGGAGCTCTGGTCGTCCTGCAAGACTACTCGCCGAGCACTGCGGCCAGGTTTCTCCCGTTTGGCCCCGTCGTATTGTTCCTGGGATCGGACGTACTGCATCAGATTTCAGTCACCCAAGCCACATATTTGCGGGCCTTCAAGCGAGAGCCGTTCATGATCTTGTCCCTGGTATTTGGCGCTGTGATTGCAGCGGGAACGATCTTGCTGACGCCGACGATGGGAGTAGCGGGACCGGCAATCAGCTATCTCGTCGCTATGATCATCGCACTTGCGATGGCTACGCGAATCTTTCTTCGAGCTCGAAAGGAATGGACGTTTCCAAGAACCGCGAGGCAATGACTGTTCGAGAACCAAGGAACCGGAAATCCAGGAGCCCGAAGATGAGCGCAGAGATACCGACTGACTTGATCGGGAGGCTGAAACGCAATCACCTTGTCCCTACACTCCGCAGGCGGGTCAGAACGGCAGCGGCTCTTTTGCGCTGGCACTTCCGGGCATTTTCCGATTTAGTAGCCGCGGATGGCCTCTCAGACAGACGGCGGTTACTGGTCATCTACGATTTCTCCAGTCAGCCTTTCAGCATTGGGGATATCCTGGTGATACAGGAGGCATCTCTCGTCTTGCGCCAGGTTGCGGGCGTCGACCGGGTGGATCTGGCGCTCGTTTACGATCCAGCCTCTCCCGTTGTTCCTGACCCGGCCTTCTCGCAGATCGGCTCTGAAAACTTCCTCTGGCACCTTCCGACGGTCTTGCAGGCGGCGCAAGTCAACCCTCATCTCGGTTCCCTTTTCCTCTTCGATTCTCACCGCCGCCTTGAGGAATTTGCGTCCGGGAACCTTGACATTTACGACGTCTGGCCGCCCCTTCTGCAGTATGCCAATCGCGAGTACCTGTACTACCGTGTCTTCAACGAGGTGCTGTTCGATTACTTCCAAAGGGAAAAGGCCCTGCCCCGTTTGGAGTTAAGACCGCCAGCGCGGGCATGGTCGAGAGCTTTCATCGAGCGACATGTCGGTTCCGATGTTCCCGTTACCGTTCAAATGAGAAGAAACCCGGCGAACCCCGAACGCGACACTCACAGCGATAGTTGGATAAGTTTCTTCCAATTCTCCCTGGGACGGTATCCAGTGAAGTTCTTGATCATTTGTGCGCAGCACGAGATTGACGCGGGGTTGCGCCAGTGTCCCAACGTGATAGTCGCCAAGGACCACTGCACAAATGTGGAACAAGATCTGGCGCTCGTCGATGCCGCAGCAATACACATGGGGGCATCTTCTGGGCCCGGTGTGATTGCTATTTTCAACGACAAGCCATACTGTCAATTCAATACCAATCTCCAGCTGGATCGTTACAGAGGCAGTATGCTGGAGGGAAACCGAGGGCGTCTTTTCTTCAGCAAGTCGACCCAGAGCTTTCTGTTCGGACGAGAGACACCGGACCTCATCGCTGAGGAATTCGAGCGGATGTGGAAGGTCATCGAACCTTCGCATTCCGGTGATCGTTCCACTCAGGCCTAGGTTGGGCCAGGGCGATCGCTGATTCGCAACGGCAATGACCCGTTCTGACCCTCTCGTTTCAATCGTCATCCCTTGCTACAACCAGGGAACCTACCTGCAGCAGGCGATCGAAAGCGTGCTTTCTCAGGACTACTCGCGCATCGAGCTGATGGTGTTTGACGACGGTTCGACCGACGACACCCAAACCGTTTTGGCCGCCTACGCCGGAAAGTTCCACCACGAGACCCATGCGAACATGGGGCAGGCGTGGACCCTGAACAAGGGATGGCGGATGTCCAAGGGCGAGATACTTTCGTATCTTGCAGCCGACGACTTCCTCCTGCCGGGAGCCGTCACGAAATCGGTAGGCAAACTCATCGCGACCCCTGAGATCGTTTTGACCTATTGCGACTTCGACCGCGTCGACCCGGAATCACGCGTTCTATGGCGGGTTCGCACTCCCGAATTCAGCTATCGCGATCTTGCCGTTGGGATAGTCTGCCAGCCCGGGCCAGGACCCTTCTTCCGGCGGGACGCATTCGAGCGTGCCGGATTCTGGAATGAACTGCTGAAGCACGCTCCTGATTACGAGTATTGGCTGCGACTGGGATTGGAGGGCGCGTTTGTAAGAATCCCGGAAGTCCTCGCAGCATACCGGATGCACGACCGCTCACAGTCGCTCGCTCCGATCAATCCCGGCCGGGCGGATGAGATGGTGAACATCATCTCCGCGCACTTTCGCAATCCCCGCCTCCCGCCGGAGATTGCTCAGGCAGAACCGGAGGCGAGGAGTAACGCGCATATCATCGCGGCTCGTCAGCACCTGCGTTCAGGCCGTTTTCCCGCGGCACTGAAACACATGCAACAGGCGTTCGTACTCCATCCACAAAGCTTCCTTCGCCTCCGGAGCTGGCGCACGCTGGCAAATGGGCTATTCAACAGGATCGGTTACAAGCTTGTGTGGCAGTTCAACCGGATTTTCTCCAGAGAATGAACTGTGTGCGCGTTGAGCGGTCGCGAAAAGTCTTCTCGTAGAAGGTTCAAGTGGACATAGCCGTGACCGGGGCCACGGGGTTTGTTGGAAGCGCTCTGGTCCGACAACATATCCAGCGCGGCGATTCGATTCGCGTTCTGGTCAGGGACCCGTACGCGACGGCCCGCCGATTTCCGTCAGTCCACGTTTTTACAGGAGACCTGGCGTCTGCGGAAACGATCTCCGAAGACTTTGTCGCTAACGCGGACGTGCTCTACCACTGCGCCGCGGAGGGTCAAGACGAGGCCAGGATGGAAGCGATCAACATCGGGGGCACCCGGGCACTCGCGCGCCTCGCCGCCGGCAGGATCGGCCGCTGGGTGCAGGTCAGCAGCGTTTCGGTATACGGGGCAGTCCGCGCCGGTACGATCACCGAGGACAGCCCAATCGAGCCGGATAGCCTCTACGGCAGGACCAAATCCGAATCGGAGGCTGCTGTGCTGGCCGAAGGTGCCGCGGGAGGATACGAGGTAACCATCGCGCGTCCGTCAAAGATCCTGGGGCTGGGGATGCCCAACGATTCGCTCTTCAGACTGTTCACGATGATAGAGCGCGGCTGGTTTTGCTTCATCGGAGAACCGCACGCGGTGATGAACCTCATCCACGTGGATACAGTCGCAAGCGCATTGGTCCTGTGCGGCACCCGCCGCAGCGCCGCCGGTCGCACATACAACCTTTCTGAACAGATATCGATCGAGGAACTTGTCGCAATCGTAGCGGACGAAATCGGGGTCCGGCGGCCTACGTTGCGCCTGCCCGAGCTGCTTTTCCGTGTTCTCGCCAGTGTATTCGGAAGGCTGCCGGGCGTTCCGCTGACGCATCGGCGTCTCGATGCAGTGACGCTGCACGCCCGTTTCGCGTCGGAACGGATCACGCAGGAACTTGCTCACAATCCTGTAGTGAGCCTCGAAGCGGGCTTGCGTGAACTCGCCAGAACCTGGAAGCTGTGCCGCTGAAACACATGGAACGCGATTGGGGCGGTCTACAATGCCGCGGGTCTGATCGACCTTATGGGAGAATTTCAATCAGAATGCGCCTGATTTCGAGAAAGACGGTCGTTGCTGCGGTACCCTCCGAAGCATTGCGATGAGAATCCTGGTTCTCGGCGGGGACGGGATGCTCGGGCACCAGTTGTTGCGGCAGTTGGGGACCCATCATGAGGTTCATGCCACACTCAGGCGAGAGCCAGAGGCATACGATTCCTCCGGCCTGTTCGACGGAAAGCGGACGTCCTTCGGAGTGAATGCGTGCTCGCCGGAGAGACTGCAAGAGATCATGGCGGCCTGTCGACCGGAGACCGTGATCAATGCGATCGGGGTCGTCAAGCAGCGTGCCGAGGCGAATGACGCGATTCAAAGCCTGGAGATCAATGCCCTGCTGCCGCACCGACTGGCCGTGCTGTGCGAGGCTGCCGGGGCAAGGCTCATCCACTTCAGCACCGATTGTGTCTTCTCCGGGCGTCGCGGGAAATATCGCGAGACCGACGTCCCGGACGCCGAAGACCTCTACGGACGCACCAAGTATCTGGGCGAACCCGGCGGCAGGCACTGCCTGACCCTGCGGACATCGTTCATCGGCCGCGAGCTGACGCGGAAAACCGGACTGCTTGAATGGTTCCTCGCGCAGCGCGGCACAATCAGGGGGTACACGAAGGCTGTTTTTTCGGGGTTTACGACGCTGGAGATGACTCGGATCATCAAGAAAGTGCTTACCGCCCCCACGCTCTCGGGGGTCTATCATGTTTCAAGTGAGCCAATCAGCAAGTTCGACCTGCTCACCATGATCCGCGATGCCCTGGGCCTTACCACGGAAATCGAGCCGTATGACGGGTTCCAGTGCGACAGAAGCCTGGATTCGTCCCGATTCCGCGAGGCCCTGCCTTACCGGCCGCCCGGATGGAAGGCGATGGTCGAAGAGCTTGCGCAAGATATTCGAGGAGCTGGGCGATGATTTTCGAAGGCAAACGTATCGTGGTCACCGGCGGAACGGGATCCATGGGGAAGACTTTCGTCCACAGGGTTCTGACCGGAGAACGGGGTACCCCGAGGAAGGTGATCGTGTTCTCTCGGGATGAAGCGAAGCAGCACTCGATGCGGATGTCGTATTTGCACAAGCATGCGACGACCGACGAGGTCATCTACCGGAATTTCATGAATGTCCTCGAGTTCAGGATCGGGGACGTTCGGGATTTCGCCGATGTCTGCTCGGCGGTAAAGGATGCCGACATCGTCGTCAATGCTGCGGCGCTCAAGCAAGTTCCCGTGTGCGAGTATTTTCCGACGCAGGCGGTGATGACGAACTGCATCGGCGCTTACAACATCGTCCGCGCGATCGAGGAAAACGGCTACCCGGTCCAGACCGTGGTCGCAGTCAGCACCGACAAGGCGTGCAAGCCGGTGAACGTGATGGGGATGACCAAGGCGGTTCAGGAACGGATATTCATGGCGGCCAACATACTGAACCCGGTCACGCGTTTTGTCTGCGTCCGATATGGAAACGTGCTGGCATCACGCGGATCGGTGATACCGCTATTCCACGACCAGATCCGCCATGGGGGGCCGGTCACCGTAACCGTGCCGGACATGACCCGGTTTTTGCTGACCCTCGACGAAGCGGTCGATACCGTGTTCGCCGCGATCGAAAATGCGAAGAGGGGTGAGACCTACATACCGCGCGCTCCCTCTGCCACCGTCATGAACATCGCTCGAGCCCTCATCGCCGGCAGGCCGGTCAAGATCGACGTGGTGGGAATCCGCCCGGGGGAAAAGATGCACGAGATCCTGGTATCGGAAGAAGAGGCCCATCATTGTGTAGCGAGAGGCAAGTACTATGCGATCCGCCCGATGCTGCCGGAGCTCGCGGACGATTCTCCCGGAGAACCCAACGCCCTGAACGGCGAATACAGCTCGGCA
>WNFF01003255.1_pt1 | contig 13357 bp, 15 predicted proteins | sample 5400441 | NCBI WGS metagenome assembly WNFF01 (sample SAMN13153345, study PRJNA577476) | soil metagenome | isolation source: 120 cm saprolite under Douglas fir tree site 2 hole 3 replicate 1 | place: USA:California | collected 2015-04-18
TTCTCGACCTCGCGATTGACCTCGTCACGCATGGTCTGATCGGTCTCCGGTGAAAGCCACCCGCGTGTTATCAGCGCATCGCGCATGTGTGGGATCGGATCCTTCAAGGCCTCCGCGGCGAGCTCGGCCGGGTCGCGGTAGGCCCGCTGGTCGTCGTCGGTTGAGTGCGACTGCAGGCGTAGGACCTCGGCTTCGATCAGCGTCGGGCCTCCGCCGGACCGCGCCCGCTGCGCCGCCTCGGCCACCGCTGCGTGGACGGCGAAGAAGTCATCGCCGCGGACCCTGACGCCCGGGATGCCGTAGGCGGCCCCTCGCTCCGCCACGCCCGGTCCGGCGACCTGCAGCGCTTGCGGAACGGAGATCGCCCAGTGGTTGTTCTCGCAGAAGAAGATCACCGGACAGCGATGGATGCCGGCGAAGTTCAGGCCTTCGTGAAAGTCGCCCTGGCTCGTCGCCCCCTCGCCGAAGCTCACGTAGCAAAGGGCGCCCTCCCCTTTCCATTTCTGGGCGAGACCGATCCCTGCCGCCTTGGGGATCTGCGGGCCAACGGTGCTCGAACCGATCACGACGCCGCGGCTGCGGCTGCCAAAGTTGCCGGGGGTCTGGCGTCCGCCACTCGAGGGATCGGCCGCACGGGCGAACGCTGCGAGCATCAACTCTTCCGCGGTAAAGCCGCACGCCAGCGCGGCCGCGAAGTTTCGATAGTAGAGGCAGAAACGATCGCGGCCCGGTTCGAGTGCGGTAATGGCCGCCACCTGGGCGACCTCATGCCCGCGCGGCGAAATAATGAAGGCCAGCTTGCCGGCGCGATTCAGAACGAAGCGCCGGTCGTCGAGCGCGCGGGCCCGCAGCACCGTGCGATAGGCCTCGAGAACGCGTTCCGGAGTCAGCAGTTTGGCTTCGGGCAACGACAAACTTTAGCGCGCCGCTGGCTCAGGCAGGTCGGCGGACGACGCCGATACCAAAGCCGTCGCCAACCGGAAGGACCGTCGCCTCGAGTTGCTCGTGGTGCAGAAATTTTTCATTGAAGGCGCGGAGCGCATCGGTATTCTCGTCGTGCTCGCCGGCCGCAATCCGGCCGCTCCACAGAACGTTGTCGACCGTGATCATCCCGCCGGGCGCCATCTTCGGCAGCAAGGCATCCAGATAAGCGGCGTACTCCGGCTTGAGGGCGTCGATGAAAGCGAAATCGATGCCCGGCGCGAGCCGAGGCAGGACCCGCAGGGCCGGCTCGTTGATCACCCGGACGCGGTCGGTCACGCCGGCGCGCAGCCAGTAACGGCGCGCCCGGTCGGTACGAGTTCGATCGGGGTCAATCGTGTCGATGCGGCCCCCCGGCGGCAATGCGCTCGCCATCCAGAGGGTCGAGAAGCCGATCGCCGTACCGATCTCGACCACGCGCTTGGGCGCGACCGCTGTCACCAGCACACGCAGCAGGCGGCCCGCCGCCGGATTGACGATCGGCACCCCCTCGCTCCGGCCGATCGTGAGCATCTCCTCGAGGATTGGCCCGAGGGGCGGATGGACGCCCTCCAGGTACTCGAGATCTCGGTCAGTGGTGAGCATGCGCCACCTGCAACGACGGGAAATGATTCAGCGGTCCGTGTCCGTGCCCCAGCCCAGGAGCGGTAGCCAGCGCGCGCGAGAGATAGTCGCGAGCCTCGGCTACGGCGTGCGGCAGATCGAGGCCCATGGCCAGCCCCGCGGTGATGGCGGCCGAAAATGTGCAGCCGGTGCCGTGCGTACTGGTCGTCACGATCCTGGCAGCACGGTACTCGTGGACCCCCTCGCTGTCGACGAGCAGGTCGACGATGGGGTCGTCCTCGGAGTGGCCGCCTTTGATCACGACTGCCTGTGCTCCCTGCTCTATGATGGCGCGCGCCGCGGCCAGCCGGTCGTCCCAAGTGTTGATCCTTCGCGCGGCGAGCACCTCGGCCTCGGGAATATTCGGTGTCACGACCGCCGCGAGCGGAAGCAATCTCCGGCGCAGGGCATCGACCGCGTCGTCCCGTAACAGGCGGTCGCCGCTCTTGGCAATCATCACCGGGTCGACGACCAACGGACCCAGCCGGTCGCGCTCGATACCGGCGGCCACGGTCTCGATGATGGCCGCGCTCGACAGCATGCCGGTCTTGAGGGCAGCAATCGCGAAATCTTCCGCGACGGCATCGAGCTGCGCGCCGATGACATCGGCATCGATGTCCTGGACCGCGCGGACGCCGACGGAGTTCTGCGCGGTGATCGCCGTGACGACCGTCACGCCATAGACACCGAAGGCCGCGAACGTCTTCAGGTCGGCCTGGATCCCAGCGCCGGCCCCCGAGTCTGAGCCGGCGATCGACAGTGCGACGGGCAGCGTCATGCCATCACTCTACGAAGACCGAGATATGCCGCTCCCGCAACAAGGACGCTCGCGACCCCGGAGATGTCCGCCCCGTGCAGCGCATCGATCAACGGCTGATTCGGAAAGTGGGCGCCGGGGAAGGCGGTCGAGAAGAGATTGGGGTAGTTGACGAAGACCAGGCTGACGGCGGTGCCGATCACCCAGGCCAGCACCGCCGGGCGGGCTTTTCCCTGGCCGAAGACGAAAAAGCTCAGTAACACGACGGCCGCCCATGCCGGTGCCCACAGGTAGGTGAGGATCAGAAAGTCCTCGTAGAACAAATGAAAGTCCCAGATGACGACGGCCACCGTCGCGATGGCCGCACCGAGTATGCCGGCCGCGAGCGCCGTCTGCCAGCGCTTGAGGCGAATGCCGAGGGTCTGCGTCACCAGACCAGCGGTGTAGACATCAAGATAGTTCGCCCAGATCTCGCCCAGGATGACAAAGGCGAAGAACGGCACCGCGACCGCGGCGGGCGCGTGCTTGGTGATCACCGCCAGGACACCCGAATCGCTCGCCAGCTTCGGATCGATCGTGGGTAAGAGCAACCCAAACAGTCCCAACAGCAGCATCGGAAGCGTGACGCCGACGATGGGCCACCAGGTGACCGCGCGTACCGAACTCCGCGCCGGAAGGTAGCGGGAGTAATCGCTGGCGAACGGATACCAGGAGGCGACGAGCGCGAAGCAGCTCATCGCGCCGAGGACGAATGCCCCGGGATAATCCGCCCCTGACGCCGTCGCGCCGGCGGTCCAATGCATCTGGCCCGCCAGAAGCGCAAATAACAGGAGAGAGAACACCGCGAACGCCACCGCGCCGAAGGTCTCGAAGACTTTGATGGTTCGATGTCCGTAGACGGCGACGGCGACGCTCACGGCGGCAATCACGAGCACCCAGGGGAACAAGAACTTGCCGGCGACGTCGGGACGTACGCCCGCGACCTGAATCAGCTGGACCCCTGCGAGCGCGGCAATCACGGAGTCGACGGCAAACCATCCGACGCCCAGGAAGAGGGTGAGCACCGCACCGGGATATGCGCCGCGATTGCCGAAGATGCGCCGCGTGAAGACGATCTGGGGCTGGCCACTTTTCGGTCCGGTGTTGCTGAGGAGGCCGAGGATCACCGCGCCGGCCACCGTGCCAATGAGGACCGCAACGAGACCGTCCCAGACCCCGAGCCCGTAATAGGTCGTCAGCAGGCTCGCGGTCAGCAGGCTCGCGTAGTTGACAAAGGCTCCCGCCCAGAGAAAGCCCAGTTCTCTCGGACGGCCGTGCCGCTCGGTATCCGGAATGGCTTCGATGCCGTGCGTCTCAACCTTGAGAAACGCGTCTGACGGAATCTCGACCTGTGCCGTCATGTGTATCCCTCCGCTGGCATTACCCAGATCAGGTTCGAAGGGTTGGTGGAGCGTTCCACCTCTCAGCGTTCCAAACGCACCCCGTTACTCGAGTATAACTACCAGTACCGCTCTTCTTTCCAGGGATCGGCGGCGTTGTTGTAGCCGTTGCGTTCCCAGAAACCGAGCCGGTCGTGCTCGACCCATTCGAGCCCTTCCAGCCACTTCGCGCTCTTCCAGGCGTAGCGCTTGGGGACGACCAGCCGCAGTGGCCCGCCGTGATCCGGCGTCAGCTCGGCGCCATCGTGCCGGTAGGCAATCAAGACATCGTCGTTGGCCAGGATCTCGACGGGCAGGCTCGTCGTGTAGTCGGCGTCGCAATGCGCGATCACATGCGTCGCCGTGCTGCGCGGCTTGACCAGCGCCACGAGCTCCTTGAAGGGGACGCCCTCCCAGTTGTTATCCAGCCGGCTCCAGGTCGTCACGCAATGCATGTCGGCGGTGATCGCCGTCGTCGGCAGCTTGCGGACTTCGTCCCAGGTCAGAGTCGCCGGAGCATCGACCTCGCCATACAGGCGCAGCCGCCAGCGCGCCATGTCGTATCGCGGTGGGCTGCCGTACGACAGCACAGGCCACTTCAGCGTCAGGACCTGCCCGGGCGGGAGCCGATGCGGATCTTTCAGCACGCGCGGATCCTGTTCGCGGTCCCGGCGAAAGATCATCCGCCCCCACCCTGCCCACTGGGATCTTCTGTTGGCTGCTTGAGCTCTTTGCGGAACTGGTCAAAGGCATCGACGACGACGTCGCTGACGCCGTAGACGCTGAGCACGCGCTCGAGCGCACCCTGGACGTCGGCCTCCGGGACCAGGTCTGTCTGCACTTCGTACCAGGGCACCTCTTCGCCCTCGGCCGTCGTCCAATGGCCATCTTTGAAGCTCACCGGGACGAAGCCGTGCGGGTTCTCCGGGTCAGAAGCAGTCACTTGCCTAATCTATATCGGCGCGTATGGCCCTGCTGGATTCCGTCCCCGTTACCAGCTGCCACGAGTGCGTGGCGATGCTGACGCTGCCGCTCGCGCTCTTTCTGCTGCTGGCGGAGACCGCCGTCGGCGGCTTTGCGACGGTCGCCTACCTTCGACTGACAGGCGGCCTGACCCACGGCTTTCTGAAATTCATCGCCGTGACGTACGCGATCCTCGGCATCCTGGCATTCGTGGTGGTCCTCGCCGGCCCGCCCGCCTCCTATCACCGGCTGCTTTCGATCAACCAGCCCGCCGCCGAGGCACTGCTCTTCCTGCAAGGTGTGCTCGTCCTTGCCCTGGTCGCCCACGCGGTCCTGATCTGGCGCCGCGATGCATCGAGCCTGAGCTGGGCCCTGACCCTCTCGGCGTCCGTGTTGCTGCTGGCCGGCATCGCCGCGGCGCTGTGGCCACTGGCGGGGTCGCTCCTCAACGGTGCCGCGATCGCCCTGGTCGTGGTGCTTTCCGCCGTCGTGCTCGGTGCGGCGTCCACCGGGATGCTGCTCGGGCACTGGTACCTGGTCACGCCGGCGCTGACCAACCGGCCCTTGCTGCGCGCCATCGGCGTGCTCCTGGTGAGCCTCGTCCTCCAGGCGATCCTGTTTCCCCTGACACTCCGCGGCCTCGCCCACGGGTCTGGCTCGTTGGCTCACCCGTTGACGCTGAGCCCGGTGCTTTCCGTGCTCTGGGCGCTCGGCGCCGTTGTTCTGCCGCTGGTGGCCGCCGGCCTGGCCTTGCCAACCTGCCGGCTACGGTCATTCATGTCCACCACGGGCCTCCTGTACCTGGCGATGATCGCCATCCTTCCGGGTCAGCTGCTTGGCCAGCTGCTGTTTTTCGTCGCCGCCTCTGCGTGATAGCGGCGCTGCCGCTTACCCGGATAGCCGGGGCGGCGGGTTTCCTGGGCGCCCGACGGCTTGGTTGATCCCCCCTCGCGGCCTAGAATCCCCCAAGCCGTACCACAAGGGGGAATCTGAATTGCCACGCTCCGTTACAAGAGCCGTCGTGATCGTGGGCGGGCCCCTGGCGGCGCTCGCCACCATCAGCATTCTTGGCGCCCAGCCGACCCATCCCCTGGGCAGCCGCCCGCTCGTCGTCACGCACGCGGCCTCCATGGGCTCGCTCCAGAAGGGCGTGAACGGCCTCCAGCAGATGGCCCTGCGGCTTACTCCCCCTCCGACGACAGCCCCACTTGCGGCCCCAGCGGCGCCTGCCGCCGCCGCCGGTGCTGCCCAGCCGGCCCCGCCTCATCCGGCTCCGCCGGTTTCGGGCGTGGGCGGTGCGGCGGGCGTCCAGTTCAGCCTCGTCAACCAGGACCGGGCCGCCAACGGCGTGGCTCCCCTCGCGTACAGCGCCTCGCTGGCGCGCGTCGCCCAGTATCGGGCCCAGGACATGCTCAATCGCAACTACTTCTCGCATTACGATCCATCGACCGGCCAGCTAGCGTTTGTCCAGCTGCTGCACTTGTGGGGGATCCCTTACAGCAGTGCCGGCGAGAACATCGCCTGGTCAACCGACCCGTCGATGGGGGCGATCAACACCATGTTCATGAACTCGCCGGACCACCGGGCGAACATCCTCAAGGCCGGCTACCACCGGATCGGCATCGGCGTCGCCAGCAACGGCGCGAAAATCATGGTCGTCGAGGTCTTTTCGAACTAACCGGGCCCGTAACTGCCTCCGCAGGCCGGGACCGTTACCCGGGGAATTTCTGAGGCCGAATCTGAGTTACTCTTGATGCAGTTCGTCCAAGAAAGGGAGAGTCATGAGTAAAGCAGTTCAAGTAACGACCGCCACATTTGAGGACCAGGTCATTCTCTCGGAGCAGCCTGTCATCGTGGACTTTTACGCCGATTGGTGCGGCCCGTGCAAAATGCTGTCGCCGGTTCTGGACCAGCTCGCGGTCGACCACACCGACGTCAAGCTCACCAAGGTCAACGTCGACGAGGAGCCGGCTCTAGCTGAGCGGTACCGCGTCCGTGGGATTCCCCACGTCGTAATGTTCCGCAACGGCAAGGTCGCCGAGCAGGTCCTCGGTTACAAGCCCAAGGCCGCGCTCGAGGCCAGCCTCGGCCTCAACGGGACGGAAAAACCCGAGCCGGTAGGCCCGACTTCCGCCTGACCGTCAGCGCGCGGCTCGCGCCGCGGCGCACTCGTCGCACGGACAGATAGCCCGCAGGAAACTGAGCCCGTAGATCCCGGTGTTGTGGCCATCCTTCCAGTAGGGGCGCACGCCGAAGAGACCGACGGGCTCCATCTGGTCCAGGTCGATCTGGTCGTCCTGGAGCTCCTTGGTCGTGGCCAGCTTCCCGGGGACGCCCATTTCGCCGGCGCACTCGGCGCACGGGCAGTTCCAGCGAAGCAGCTCGAAGTCATACGCGGACTGGTGCCCGTCCGCCCATTGAATCGTCATCAGCCGGCGGGCGCGGTCCGCCAGGATGTCGAGCGGCCGCTCCCGATCGGCGGGTTCGCCCGTGTTGAGGCTCGCGTTAGGCGGCTTCGTCGTCGCCCGGCGCGAGGGTCAAATCGAGATCCTGCCAGTTCGGCACCCGGCGAAGCTGGGCGAGCTCCAGCATGACGCGACCCTGCGCCTCGAAGACGGCGTCGTGGACCGCGTTGAGGTCCTCGGGATTGATCCGCTGGACTCGATCCGCGAGCTCGGCGTCGTGGCGCACGGCGTAGGCGACCACCAGATCCCGGATGTCCTCCGGGAGGGCGCGCTCGCCCGCGAGCCGGAGCTCCTCCAGCCGGTCGAGCAAGGTGTCCATCGCCGCGATCCGCCAGTAGGCGAGCCGGACCGGGGCGTGCGTCAGCAAGTCCTCGGCGGCGGCCTGAGACATGGCGCGCATCGCCGACTCGTAGTGAGTCGCCGGCCGGGTCGACATTGCCATTTCCTGAATCACTCGTAACTCCTGTGAACGCCCGCCGTCGGGCCCGTCACTTCCTACCCTTTCCCAGACCCCAATAAACACAATAAGGGCGGCACTCCCGCCCTCCATTTGCCGGAATCCAGACTCCATGAGTATAAGTTCTCGCCAAAAGTCCGTCAATCGGGTCTTCGCCCTAGTCGGATTTGGACTCTGGTGAGATCGCCCTAGTCGGATTTTGACTCTCGGGAGAAGCCAGGTGTCTGTCCGCGGCGCTTCTCCCGGCGCAGGTACATCCGATCGGGGCCACCGTTGGGCCCTGGCGGCAGGATGGTAAAGAGCTCGAAACCGTCCTCAGACAGCTGGTTGACTTCCTCGACGGTGTTCACCACCTTGTATTCGAACGGCATCTCAGCGCCTAAGCATAGGGCAAGCTCAGGGCAGCTCGCCGAGAATTCGAATGCCCGTCGCCGAGCCGACGATCGCCGCACGGGCCATGCCGAAGAAGAGTCCGTGCTCGAGGACGCCGGGGATCGCGTGGAGGGCGACGCCGAGCGCGGCGTCGACCGCCCCGAAGCTGGTGTCGAGAACCAGGTTGCCGTTGTCGGTCTTGAACGGCTGGCCGGCCGCCATCCGGAGCTCGGGCCTTCCGCCCAGGGACTCGATCGAACGGCTGGTCGCCTCCCACAGGAACGGCAGCACCTCGATCGGCACCGGGCCACGGCCCAGGCGGCCGACCAGCTTGCTCTCGTCCGCGATCAGGACGAATCGCCGGCTGGCGTGGGCCACGATCTTCTCCCGCAGCAGCGCCCCGCCTCGCCCCTTGACACAGTTGACGGCAGGATCGATCTCGTCGGCACCGTCCACGGCGAGGTCGAGCGACCCTTCGACGCGCTCGATGATCGGGATTCCCCCAGTCTCCGCCTGAGTGCGGCTCTCGACCGACGTCACGACCGCCTGGATCTTGAGGCCGTTTCGCACCTTCCTGGCCAGCGCCTCGATGAAGTAGCGGGCCGTGCTCCCGGTCCCCAGCCCGATAATCGTGCCCGGCTTGACCAGTTCGAGGGCGCGCTCCGCCGCGGCTTGCTTCTGAGCCTCGACATCGGCTGGCGCGGTTGGCATTTAGTTGATAGAACCGATGTCAGCTAGAATCGACAGGATGGGGCGGCTGATGGAGAGCGTCCCGGGGCGCGTCATCCGCAAGTTCCTCGAAGACCAGGCGCCAAACTGGGCGGCGCTGATCGCCTGGAATGCACTCTTTGCCCTGTTCCCCATGGTGATCTTTGCGGCATCACTCCTCGGCTTTGCCCTCCGGTTGTTCGGTGAGGCGAACGATGCGGTTTACAAGACGATCTTCAGCGTCATTCCGAACGATAGCGGACAGCAGACCGAAGTGATCAAAGCCGTGAGCGGCGTGAAGAGCCAGAGCGGCATTCTGTTCATCGTCGGCCTGGTCGGCCTGCTCTGGGGTGGATCGGCGTTGTTCGGCGTCATGGAGCAGGCGTTCGCGGTGATCTATCACACCAAGCCCCGGGATTTCATTCGCCAGAAGCTGATCTCCGTTGGCATGGTTTTGCTGTTCACCATCCTCGTGGGCATCGCGGTCGCCAGCTCGTCCCTTCTGCCCGCCCTGAAACAGATCCCCGACATTCCACCAGTCCTCTACTCCGGAGTGGCAGCATTCGTCCTGCAGGTGCTCGTTGGGATCATCGCGGGCTTTCTCCTGTTCGGGACGATGTATTACGTCATTCCGAACCGCAAACAAGAGTTCCGCAAAGTCATCCCCGGCGCGCTCGTGGCGGGCATCCTGTTTGAGCTGATCACGCTGGTCTTCCCACTGTATATCTCCTTGAACCGGGGCCTCAACCAGTACGGGGCGACGTTTGGACTGCTTTTCGTATTGATGACGTTTCTTTTCTTCCTCGGACTGGTCACGATGATCGGCGTCGAGCTCAATAGCGTGCTCTACCCGGAAGAGGTCGAGCCCCGCCGAAATAAAATCAGCGCGGCGTCAAAGATGTTCGACGAGCAATGGCAGCTCGCCGAGGCCCAACCCAAGCCGTCGAGCAACGGTGCGCAGGGACCCGTTCGGCGCGGCGTCAGGGGGCGGACCGTGCTGTTGATGGCGGTTGGCGCCTCAATTGTCGGCATCTTGCTCGGACGGCGCAGCGCGAACTCCGATTGAAGGCAGCTGGCCGCGAACCGACTGCGCACTAAAATTGTCCCGTGGCCGTTGAAGCTGTCGTTCCTCCGCGGCCGGCATCGGCCAAGGAGGCATCGCCAGGGCGGGCCTGGTGGATCGAGCCGGCTCTTACAGTCGTCTGCTACAGCGCCTTCGTCATCTACGCCAGCTGGTCCGTATTTTCCGGCACGGTTGTCACGTTCGATCCCTACGTCTCGCCATTCTTCTCGACCTGGCTCGGCTTCGGCCTGATCAGATTCCCCATCATCGGCATCCTGATCCCAGTCCTCGCGGTCATCCCACTCGGCCTCCGCGGGAGCTGCTATTACTATCGAAAGTCGTACTTCCGGTCCTTCTTCTGGGACCCACCGGCTTGCGCCATCCAGGAATTGAAGCGCGGCCGCTACCACGGTGAGACCCGCTTCCCCTGGGTGCTCAACAACTACCACCGCTATTTCTTATTGCTGAGCCTGATCGTGGTGGTGTTCCTGTGGGTCGATGTCGTGCGCGCCTTTACGTTCCAGGGTCAGTTCTTCGTCGGCCTGGGCTCGGTGGTGATGCTGGTGAACGTGATCCTGCTGAGCCTGTACAGCCTGACCTGCCACTCGTTTCGATACTTGATGGGCGGCCGGATCGATCGCTTTTCGCGGGCGCGGGCCGGACGGCTGTGGCATCGCATCGTGATGCTGCTGAACCGCGCGAACCCACAGCACGGCGCCTGGGCGTGGTACAGCATGTTCTCGGTTGCGCTGACGGACGTCTATATCCGGCTCTTGATGGCCGGCGTCATTCACGAACCAAGGGTGATCTTCTGAGCGAGGCCTACCAGACACTAACCACTGACGTGCTGGTGATCGGCGCCGGCGGCGCCGGCATGCGTGCCGCGATCGAGGCAGCGGCCGCGGGCGCGCGGGTCGCCGTGGTCTGCAAGTCGCTCCTGGGCAAGGCGCACACGGTCATGGCCGAGGGCGGCATTGCCGCGGCCCTGGGCAACGTCGACCCGGAAGACAACTGGCAGGTCCATTTCGAGGACACCATGCGCGGCGGTCAGATGATCAATAACTGGCGGATGGCGGAGCTCCACGCCCGCGAGTCCCCGGACCGCGTCTACGAGCTCGAGACCTACGGCGCGATCTTCGACCGGACCCCCGACGGCCGCATCCTGCAGCGCGCCTTCGGCGCGCATACGTATCGGCGACTGTGCCATGTCGGTGATCGCACCGGGCTGGAAATGATCCGCAGTCTCCAGGACCGCATCGTCCAGCTCGGCATCGAGGTCCACATGGAGGTCACGCTGACCAAATTGCTGAAAGACTCCGACCGCGTCATCGGCGCCTTCGGCTACAACCGGGTCGACGGCGCGTTTATCGCGTTTCGGTCCAAGGCGGTCATCATCGGGACCGGTGGCTGGGGCCGTCTCTATCAAGTCACGTCGAACTCCTGGGAGGGCACCGGCGACGGCGTCGCCATGGGCTTCGACGCCGGCGCCGAGGTCCTCGATCCGGAGATGGTCCAGTTCCACCCAACGGGCATGGTATGGCCGCCCGGCGTCCGCGGCATCCTTGTCACCGAGGCCGTCCGCGGCGAGGGCGGCTACCTGACGAACCGCGAGGGCAAGCGCTTCATGCTGGAGGTCGACCCCAAGAAGAAAGAGCTGTCCTCGCGCGACGTGGTGGCGCGGGCCATTTACAAAGAGGTCCAGGCGGGGCGCGGCACCGAGCACGGCGGCGCGTACCTGGATGTCCGCCATCTCGGCGCGGAAAAAATCAAGAAAAAGCTGCCGTCGATGTACGAGCAATTTCTCAGGCTGGCCGACATCGATATCACGAAAGCCCCGATGGAAGTCGCGCCGACCATCCATTACGCGATGGGCGGGCTGCGGGTCGACGCCGAGACGGGGGCGACCACCGTTCCCGGGCTGTATGCGGCCGGTGAGGCCGCCGCCGGGTTGCATGGCGCGAACCGCCTGGGCGGGAATTCCCTGTCTGATCTGCTCGTCTTCGGTCGCCGCGCCGGAGCGGCGTCGGCCGCGTACCAGCGCGACATCGGGCTGGGCACGATCGACGCGCGCCAGGTCGCGGACGAGCAGATGCTCCTGCTCCTGCCGCTTTCCGGCGACGGTAAGGAGAATCCGTACCTGCTGCAACAGAAGCTGCAGGAGGCGATGCAGAACGGCGCCGGCCTGGCACGCGAAGAGAAATTACTCAAGATCTGCCTCGACCAGGTCCTGGAGCTGCGGCAGCGGGCGGCCCGGATCCGCGTTCCCGGCTCACGAAAGTACAACCCTGGTTGGCACACGGCCCGGGATCTTCGGTTCATGCTGACCGTCGCAGAGGCGATCGTACGCGCCGCCATCGAGCGTCGCGAGAGTCGCGGAGCGCACTGGAGGCTCGACTACCTGGAAAAAGATCCGGCGCTGGGTCGCGTGAACTTCATTGCCTACAGTGACGGCGGGCGTCTCAAGCTCAAGACGCGGCCGGTGCCGGAGATGCCTCCCGAGCTGGCCAGGCTGTTTGCCGACACCGCCTCTCCCCCACCGGCGTCCCAGCCGCCGGCGTCTCAGCCACCTAAGTCGCAGCCGGTCCGAACATGAGCACCAGGTCTCCCAACGGCCCGGTCGTCCTCCAGATCTTCCGCGGTGACACCGACGGCGGCCAGGAGCAGCGCTTCGAGGTCCCTTCGATGGAGGGCATGGTCGTGCTCGACGCCGTTCACTACGTACAGGCGCACTTCGCGAACGACCTCGCCTGCCGATGGAATTGCAAGGCCGCCAAGTGCGGTTCGTGCAGCGCCGAGATCAACGGCCGGCCGCGCCTCATGTGCAAGACGCGCGTCGACGAGTTTGGTGGCCAGGAGATCCACGTCGGACCGATGCGGGCGTTTCCCTTGATCAAGGACCTGGTCACGGACGTCTCATGGAACTACGAAGTCAACAAACAGATCCCCGGCTTCACGCCAGCGCCGAGTGAGCCGGTCCCCTACCGGATGCTGCCCGAGGACACGGAGCGCGTCTACGAGTACCGCAAGTGCATCGAGTGCTTCCTCTGCCAGGACGTCTGCCACGTGTTACGCAACCACGACGATAAGTCGGCCTACTACGGACCCCGCTACATGGTGCGAATCGCCGCGCTCGAGATGCATCCGCTGGACACGCGGAAGCGCACCGGCCTCCTGCACGGCAAGGCGGGTATCGGCATGTGCAACATCACCAAGTGCTGTCAGGAAGTCTGCCCCGAACACATCAAGATCACCGACAACGCGATCATCCCACTGAAAGAGCGCACGGCAACGGAGGTCTACGATCCTGTGGCGCGGCTGGCGCGTAGGCTGCGCCCGAAGCGGGCGACCGAGGCGAGATCGGAGCCGCCGGACGGCGCGGCCGGTGCGACCAGTCCGCAGCGATTCGCAGTCAAGGACGTCGTGCGGCTGAAAACCCGCGGTCATCGTCTGGCACGGGTCGGCAGCGTCCCCCCCGGCGGCAAGCTCGAGGTCTGGGTCCTCCACATGGACGGCAAGGTCCAACACTGGGATGGGCCCAAGGTCGTGCGGACGTCCGACGTCTCGAACAAC
>WNFF01005778.1_pt1 | contig 13356 bp, 13 predicted proteins | sample 5400441 | NCBI WGS metagenome assembly WNFF01 (sample SAMN13153345, study PRJNA577476) | soil metagenome | isolation source: 120 cm saprolite under Douglas fir tree site 2 hole 3 replicate 1 | place: USA:California | collected 2015-04-18
CGGGATAATGGGCGGCGCCTTCGCCCGGAACCTGATCAAGTCGGGCTGGCGCGTCGTGGGCTACGATGTCGACGCCGGCCGCAACCGTGTGCTCGCCAAGGCCGGCGTCGAGATCGCGACGAATGTGGCGGCGCTCGCCGCGCAAGCGCCGACCATCATCACGAGCCTGCCGAGTCCCAGGGCATTGGACGCCGTCGTCGCGCAGATCGCCGGCGTGAAGCTGCCGTCGAAGACCGTGATCGAGGCGAGCACCTTCACGCTCGAGGACAAGCAGCGCGCCCAGCGCGCGCTGAAAAAGGCGGGCCACGTCGCGCTCGACTGCCCGGTGAGCGGCACCGGGTCGCAGGCGGCCGTCGGCGACCTCGTCATCTATGCGAGCGGCGACGCCAAGGCGATCACCCGGCTCAAGCCGATGTTTCTCGGCTTCTCGCGCGCCGTGCACGATCTCGGCGAATACGGCAACGGCAGCCGGATGAAATACGTCGCCAACCTGCTCGTCGCCATCCACAACGTGGCGAGCGCCGAAGCGATGGTGCTCGGCATCAAGGCGGGGCTCGAACCGCAGCGGATCTTCGATCTCGTCAGGAGCGGCGCCGGTAATTCGCGCGTCTTCGAGCTGCGCGCGCCGATGATGGTGAAGGACAAGTACGACGACGCCACGATGAAGATCAAAGTCTGGCAGAAGGACATGGACGTGATCGGCGAATACGCGACCGCGCTCGGCGTGCCGACGCCGCTGTTCTCCGCCACCATCCCGCTTTATGCGAGCGCCATGTCCACGGGTCACGCCATGCACGACACGGCGGCGGTCTGCGCGGTGCTGGAGAAGATGGCGGGCGTGAAGCGGACGCGGAAGAAAAAACGCTGAGAATCGGTTGTTTCGGCGGAATCGCCGTGCTCCATTTTGGTGACGGCAAAGCAAACTATGTTATGCTGATGTCATTCCCGCGAGGCACGATGGGACCGCGGGAACGAAAAGGTGGCGAAGATGCCGGCGAACAAGAAGAAGGGTTGAAACAAGAAGAAGGACTGATTGTCCCGCGCCGTGCGCGCACGTGTCGCGGGGTCTCAAGCTTCACCGGCAGTGCAGAACCACGAACGACGTGAATGAGCCGGAACGCCGGCCTGGGCGAAACAACGCCTGAGAGGGGTCCCATCATGGCAAACGACTGGAACCGCTACGGCCCGACGGCCGCGCGTCCGACCGGGAAGCCCGGCCGCGCGGCGCGGCCCAAAAGCGTGACCGTCGACCTGCATTCCCATATCGCGATCCCCGAAGCAGCCGAGTTCGTCAAGCCGCATCTCGATCTCGCGACCATTCCGCTGGCGCATTTCGCGACGCCCGAAACCAAGGCGATCGGCATGCGCCAGGACGCCGACCGGCGTTCGCGCATGGTCGGCTATGACGAGCGGCTCGCCGATCTCGACGCCATGGGCATCGACCTCCAGCTCGTGATGTGCCCGCCGCCGCAGTGCTACTACACGGTGCCGCTCGATATCGCCGTGAAGGCGGCGCGCATGATCAACGATCGTATCGCGGAATATGTGACGGGACGGCCGGACCGCTTCGTCGCGCTCGGCACCGTGCCGATGCCGGACGGTGCGGAAGCCGCCAAGGAGCTCGAGCGCTGCATCAAGACGCTCAAGTTCAAGGGCGTGCAGATTCTGACCAACGTGGCGGGCCGCGAATTGTCCGATCCGGCCTTTGCGCCGTTCTGGAAGAAGGCGGAGGAGCTCGGCGCGCTCGTGCTGCTGCATCCGAACGGCTTCACGGAGGGCAAGCGCCTCTCGCGCTTCTATTTCAACAACATCGTCGGCAACCCGCTCGAGACCACGCTGGCGCTGCACTACCTCATCTTCGACGGCGTGCTCGAGCGCCATCCGAACCTGAAGATTCTTGCCGTGCACGGCGGCGGCTATCTCGGCGCCTATTCGGGCCGCATCGATCACGCCTGGGGCGCACGCGCGGACTGTCAGGCCGGGCTGCCGAAGCCGCCCACGCACTACCTCAAGAAAATCTACTTCGACACGGTGGTGTTCACGCCGCATCAGCTGCGCGCGCTGATCGACACGTTCGGCGCCGATCACGTCGTGATGGGGACGGACTATCCCTACGACATGGCGGAGTACGAGCCGATCGAGCACCTGGTCTCGGCGGGTTTAGATGGATCGACCGTTGCCGCGATCGCGGGTCTCAACGCGAAGAAGCTGCTAGGGCTGTGAATTCAGCCGGCGCGTGGCCACGTCGCTCTTGACCCCGCTATTCTTCGGATCGTTAAGATCGGTCCCGATGATCAGCTTCGTCATCAGCCGGTCTGAGCCGCCGGTGAAGCCGTATCCGACGCCGAAATTCACGTCGAAGCGGCCCACCTTGAAGTCGACGACCGCATAGATGTTGTGCTGCTGCTCGCTGAACGGCAGGAAATGCCTGATCGGTCCGAGCGCGGTGTAATATTCGAGGCCGATCGCAAGATCCTCGCCGAGCTTGCGGGCGAGGCGCGCGGCTGGCACGAACTCGACCTCACCGTCGTGGCCGAAGCCGATATCGATGATCGGATTGATGATGAATTCGTAATCGCCCTTGCGAAAGCCGATGATCGGGCGGATCTCCGCGTTCCATCTCGTCTGCGAGAACTTGGGCGTCGAGTAGCTGAATTCGAAATTCACGCCGTAGAAGAACTCGCGCTTGGCCGCGTTCGGAGTGACGAACAGCTGCCTGATCTTCACGCCGTTGCTGTAGAAGTTTCCGTTCTGGTCGATCGCGTACGGCGCGTACCAGCCCATCTCCCACCACTCGTTCACGCCGTAGGCGAGCTCGGGCGTGCCGTTGAGCGCGCGGTGGGGCACGAGCCCGTTCGGAAAATCAGGCTCGCGGCGTCCGTTGATCGCGTAATTGAAATGGTTCTGCAGGGTCCACTGGCCCTTGTCGGCGATCTCGCCGTTGTAGACCTGGATCTCGTCGACGGCGCGCGCCGCGCTCGGCGCGAGACACGCCACCACGACCAGGACCCCGGCAATCGCCCTCAACCCATTCCCCATGTCAGCATACTACAGGGGCATGGCGCGGTTGCCGACCCTCCCGGCAATCGCTGTGAATAAGGCGACAGGTCGACGTGGGCCTCTTGCGCGCCGCCTCACGCGTGCAGGAAGTCGAGCACCGCCGTCTCCGCCAGCACGGCGGCTGGAATGCCGTGGCGCTCGGAACGCGCGCGTTCCTCCTCGGTCTGCGTCGCCTGCAGGTAGGCGCCGAGATGGCGGGCGCGTTCGATGATGCGCCGGTTGACCGGCAGCCGCTCTTCCTCGAAACGCCGCAGCGCTGAGGCGACATCGTCCACCGCCGTGAGTGCTTGCGCGAGCGCGACCGCATCGTCGGCCGCTTTCGAGACGCCCGCCGCGACATGGGGACGCGCCACGAACGCCGCATCGCCCAGGATCGCGATGCGGCCGAACGCCATGCGCGGGCTTTCGAGATCGTAGATCGGCTGCAGGATCGGCTCCGTCATCAGCCGCACGATCTCGCGGAACTGGGGACCGAGCAGCCGCTCGGCGGCCGCCCGCATGTCCGCGATCGCGGCGCGGCGGATCAGCGGCGGCGGAATCGAGATCGCATGCGTGACGCCGCTCTCGTCGGTGAGCAGGCGCTGCAGCTCGGTCGTCTCGTCGGCGGGCCGGTACCACACCACGTTGTAGCGGCGGTGGCCCGGCCGCAGGTCGTTGTCGGGGCCCGCCACCGGATAGCCGAGGCACTGCTCTCCGGGCGGCAGCGCAAACGTCATGTAGGCGAACAGCTCGCGATGGACCGGCGGCGGAATGGTGTCCTCGGCGATGAGCGCGCGCCACGCCACGTATCCGGCATAGAGCGGCACGAGCTCGGGCGCGCACAGCTGGCGCACGGTCGAGCGCAGGCCGTCGGCGCCGACCAGCAGATCGCCTTCCACGCTCGTTCCGTCGGTCAGATGCGCGATGACCGAGCGCGCGCCTTGTTCGAAACCCCGCAGTCCCTTGCCGCGATGATAGTGCTCGGCTGGAAACCCGTCGCGCAGCACGCGGTAGACCCGTTCCCACGCCGTCAGGGTTTGCGGGCATTCGATCCGCGCGGTGAGGCGGCCATCACGATCCAGGATCTGCCTGGTCGTCATCTCGACGCCGAGTTCGCGCGTGTCGAGGCCCAACGCCCTGAGGGTCGCGATCAGCTCCGGCTGCGCCACGATGCCGGCGCCGCGCCCGGACAATTCGCTCTCGACGCGCTCATAGATGTCGACGTCCCAGTCGTGCTCGCGCAGCTTGAGCCCGGCGAGGAGCCCGCTCATGGAGCCGCCGATGATGAGGGCGCGCCGTCTTTCACCGCGCCCGGTTCGATCCCGCATGCTTTCTTGTCCCACGCCGCGAGGAACGACTATAATAGGCGGAAAGTCACTGGAGGAATGCCATGGCGATGTCGATGGTCGACAAGGAAGCCGCCCACAAGGACAAGTCCGAGTGGCCGAAGGCGCTGAGCCAGGAGTTCGAGCGCGAGGCGCAGAACCACAACGGCTGCGTCGGCAACGCGCTGGTCTCGGAAAACGAACGCGTGCGTGTGTGGACGATCCGCCTCAAGCCGGGCGAACGCTTCGGTTTTCACCGTCATGTGCTGGACTATTTCTGGACGTCGGTCTCCGGCGGCCGCGGGCGCCAGCATCTGATGGACGGCTCGACCGTCGAATACACCTACAAGCCCGGCGAAACCCGGCACGAAACCTACGGACCGGGCGAGTACAAGGTGCATGACCTCGAGAACATCGGCGATCGCGAGCTGGTGTTCATGACGGTTGAGTTTCTCAACAGCGCCAACAAGCCCCTCACGCTGCCGCAAGAGGTACGCGCCGCCGCCGCGGCGTAACGGCCGAGGCGGCAGGGCTAGCCAAGCCCAAAGCCTTCCTGCACACTGCCGCAAAACCCGCGGGAGCGAACCCGCGGGATTGCGGAGAACGGGGGGATGTGTGGGACGTCCGCGAATTGCATCGCCGCGCGCCTCTCCATTGCGCGACCGTTCGCCGCGGGTTTTCGCGCAGCGCTTGAGCCTTGTGCCGTCGTGGTGTGAATAGTTTACCGAGGCGGTGCATGTACGTTTCAGCCGATCTCGTGGTGAATGCGCTGGTCGCGGGCCTCCTGCTCGGAGGCTTCTATGCGGCCGTCACGGTCGGCGTCTCGGTCTCCTTCGGCATTCTCGACATCGTCAACATCGCGCATCCCGGCTTCATCATCCTCGGCTCTTATATCGCCTACATCGTGAACGCTCGTTTCGGGATCGACCCGATCCTCATCGGCATCGTCGCGCTGCCGGCGTTCTACGCGCTCGGGGCCGTCACCTATCAAGTCTATTACGTCTCGTTCGAGAAACGCGGGCAGGATGCTTTGCGCGGCCTCGCTTTCTTCTTCGGCCTCCTCTTCATCACCGAGGTGATGCTGATCCTGGTGTTCGGCGTCGACTATCGCTACGTCAGCGCATCTTACGTCGACATGACCTACAGTCTCGGCCTCATCCACCTGCCCATGCGCATGGTGGTGCCCTGCCTGATGTCGCTGCTGATGCTGGGCCTGCTGCAGCTATTCCTGACGCGCACCTTCCTCGGCCGCGCCATCATGGCGGTGGCGCAGGACCAGCTCGCGCTGCAGCTGATGGCCGCCGATCCCGTCAAGATCAAGCGCATCGCCTTTGCGATCTCGATCGCGACCTGCTCCATGGCCGGGGCCTTCCTCATCGTGATCCAGCCGATCGAGCCGTCGATCGGCCGAGAATATATCGGCCGGGTGTTCGCGATCTGCGTGCTTGGCGGGCTCGGCAGCCTGCCCGGCACGCTCATCGCCGCGATGCTGCTCGGTATCGTCGAGAGCTTCACCGCGACCTTCTATGGACCGTCCTGGGGACCGGCGGTCGCGTTCGGCCTGCTGCTGCTGACGCTGGCGGTGCGGCCGGCCGGCCTGTTGGGACGGTAAGCCGTGCGCTCGTGGACCTTCTGCCTCGTCTCGCTCGCCGTCGCCGCGCTCGTCTTCCTGTTCGCGCGCCTGTTCGAAAATGACTACGTGTTCTTCGCCGGATACACCGTGCTGCAGTTCGTGGTGCTGGCGACGGCGTGGAACATTCTGGGCGGCTATTGCGGCTACGTGAATTTCGGCACCGCTGCATTCTTCGCGCTCGGCGCCTACACCACCGTGTTCTTCCACAAGACGTTTCCCCTGCCGATCCCGGTGCTGCTCGTCATCGCGGCCGTCGTCTCGGGACTGGTCGGCCTCGGCACCGGCTATCTGACGCTGCGGCTGCGCGGCGCATTCTTCGCGATCGCGACCCTGGCGCTGGCGGTCGTACTGCAGACGCTGGTGGTGAACTGGAGCTATGTCGGCGGCTCGCGCGGCGCCTATGTCATTCGACCCAACGACATCGATATATTCGGCGTGAAGTTCGGATACATCCAGTATCTGTTCGCGATCATGATCCTGCTCGCGGTCGCGGCCATCACGGTCGCGCGCGCGATCGAGCGCTCGAAGCTCGGCTACGGCTTTGCGACCATCCGCGACGACGAGCTCGCGGCCGAGGCCTCCGGCGTGCCGACATTGAAACTGAAACTGATCGCGACCACGCTGTCCGGCGCGATCATGGGCATGGCCGGCGCCCCGTTCCCGTATTATATCGGCTACCTCGAGCCCGCCTCCGCGTTCGGCCTCCCCTATGCGGTCAACTCGATCGCGATGCCGATGATCGGCGGCACCACGACCTGGGTCGGCCCGCTGATCGGCGCTGTACTGCTCGGGACGCTGCAGCAGGTCGCGACCGTCACCATATCGTCGGTGGTGAACCTGCTGATCGTCGGATTCCTGCTGGTTGGCTTCGTCATTGCCGCGCCGAACGGCATCGTCGGCCTGGTGCAAGAATTCCTGCGCGCCGCCTCGCCGTCGCGCGTGGATGCAAGATCGATCGGCATCATCCTGTTTGCCACCTACAGCCTTATCGCGGGCGTGCTGGGGATCGTGTTCAGTTTGGCCGTCATGACGGCGCCCGGCACCGCCGGGCTGGCGATGGCCGTCGCCGGCTTCGTGCTGGCTGCGCTCTACCTCGCATCCGCCTATGGATTGTTGAAAATTCACGGCTGGAGCCCGCTGTTGGCAACGATCGCGTTCGCCCTGTCGATCCCGATCGCCGTTGTTTATATGTGGCTCGATCGCTCGCCGGGACATCTCGTCTATCAGGCGGTCGGGATCGCGCTTGCGATCGCGGCGATCTGGTTCTTTCAGGTGCGGAACGTGCGGAAGCTCTATCGGCCGCGCCTCGCCGAACAGCGGGTCGGGGCATGAGCACGCTGCTCCACGTCCAGGGCATGAGCAAACGCTTCGGCGGCTTCGTCGCGCTCGACGGGATCGAGCTGAGCGTTGCGGCGGGCGAGCGCGTCGGATTGATCGGGCCGAACGGCTCGGGCAAGAGCACGCTGGTCAACTGCTTGTGCGGCACGCTCACCAACGAGACCGGGACGGTCGAGTTCGAAGGTCGCAATCTCGGCGGCCTGACCGCGCACCAGCGCACGCGGCTCGGCATGGCGCGCAGCTTCCAGCTGCCGCGGCCATTCACCAGCATGACGGTCGCCGACAATCTCAGAGTGCCGCTGCTTTACGCGGGGGGTGCGCGCCGCGGCCATCTCTCGGCGAGCGAAATCGACCGGCGCTGCGCCGAGCTCATCGGCCTCGTCGGCCTCGCCGACCGGGCGCACAAATTCCCGCGCGATCTCACGCAGGTCGAAATGCGCAAGCTCGAGCTCGCCCGCGCCATGGCGGCGGAGCCCAAGCTCCTGATCGCCGACGAGGCGATGGCCGGTCTGTCGCATTCCGAGGTCGTCGACATCGTGGCGCTGCTGGTCCGGCTCAACGAGCGCGGCGTCACCGTCATCCTGATCGAGCACATCATGAGCGCCGTGATGAGCTTCTCGCAGCGGCTGGTCGTGCTCGTCTCCGGCAAGAAGATCGCCGACGGCCGCCCCGACGAGGTCATCCGCGATCCCGAAGTGCAGAGAGCCTACATTGGCCAATAGCATCACCATCGAGGGCGTCAACGCCGCCTACGGCTCGGTCCGCGTGCTCGAGGACGTCACGCTCAACGTCCACGGCGGCGAGACGGTGGTGCTGCTCGGCACCAACGGCAACGGCAAGAGCACGCTCATGAAGAGCATCATGGGCATCGTGCGGCCGACCGCCGGACGCATCATGGTCGAGATCGACGGCATCAAGCACGATCTCATCGGCCGCACCACCGAAGAGATCGTCGATCTCGGCATCGCGCTGGTGCCGGAAGGCCGGCGGCTCTTCCCGCGCCAGACGGTCGAGGAGAATCTGCTGCTCGGCGCCTTCCGGCCCCGCGCGCGCGCCAAGGTCAAGAACAATCTCGCGTTCTGCTTCGAAGCCTTCCCGCGGCTCGCCGAGCGCCGCAGCCAGCTCGCCGGCAGCATGAGCGGCGGCGAGCAGCAGATGCTGGCGCTCGCCCGCGCGCTGATGACCGCGCCGCGCATCCTGCTCATCGACGAGCCGTCGGTGGGACTGGCACCCGTTCTGGTCAGCCGCACGATCGACAAGATCAAGGAGCTCAAGGAGCAGTATCAGCTCACCGTGCTGATGGCCGAGCAGAACTTTCCGCAGGCGCTGCGCATCGCCGACCGCGGCTACGTCATCGTCCACGGCAAGATCGCGTTCGAAGGCAAGTCGGCCGACGAGCTCAACAACAATGATTTGATCCGGAAGTTTTATCTGGGGCTGTGACGACCAAGGCCACCAAAGAAAACACCGCCGCGCAGGCTTGCCTGCATGGCGGTGTTCTCGCTGCCCGAGATAGGGTGCGGCTTTTAGCTACTTAGGCTTGGCGCTTTCGTACGGATAGATCACCGGCCCTGAAACATAATCCGGCGGGGAGACGACGACCTGCGTCGCAACGTTCGTGAACTGGGAGACCTCATACTGCTGGATGTTCTGGAACTGCACCTGCAGCACGCGCGACGCCGCCCACTCGCCGCTTTTGTCGAACTTGATATCGCCGAGCACGGTCTTGAACGAGTTCTTGCGGATGTAGTCGGCGAGCTTGTCGTCGTTGAGGCCCTTGGTCGCTTCGATAGCCTGCTGCAGCACCTGAAGCTGAGCATATGCTTGCGGCGCCATGTAATAGCCGAGCCGATCGACACCTTCGGCGGCAGCCCGCGCCTGGTATTTCGTCATCAGGTCGCCGACTCCCGGGAACTGCATCTTGGGAACCGGTATCCAGAAGTCGTAATTGACGAAGCCGTTCAGCAGCGGCCCAAGCTGGGCCTTGATCGCGGTATTCTGCAGTCCGACCATGCCGCCGCCGATCATCTTGGGCTTGAAGCCGATCTCGTTGACCGCGCGCACCATGCCGACCGAATCCGGCGGATACGAGCAGATGACCACGATATCCGGATTGGTCGCCGCGATCGCACGCACGATCGGGGCGAAGTCAGTCGTCGACGGCGGGTATCTCTTGTCATAGACGACATTGAGGCCAGCCGCTTTGGCATTCGTGCGCGCGCCGTCCGAGGCGTTGACCGCGAATTCCTGGTCGGCGGCGACGATCGCGACCTTCGTCGGCTTGGGATTCTGCGCCATCGCGAGGTCGAAGAAGCCTTTCGTGAAGGCTGGCTTCGGATCGGGGCCGGACGGAATCATCACGAAGTATTTGGGATAGTTGAACTCGCTGTTCACCCCGAGCCCGAGCAGCCCGATGAACAGCTTGCCGCGCTGCATCATGATCGGCATCGCTGGCGCGAGCATCGCCGTCGCGTAGCCGCCCATCACGAGGTCGACCTTGTCGACGTCGAGCAGCTTGGTGTAGATGCCCGGCACCGTCGACGGATTCGACTGATCGTCGTAATAGACCAGCTTGACCGGCCGGCCGAGCAGCCCGCCCTTGGCGTTGATGTCCTCCTCCCAGATCTTCTGGGCGAGCAAGGCGGACTTGCCGTTGGGGCCGAGACCGCCGGTCAGGGCCATGCTGAAGCCGATCTTGATCGGCTCGCCCGACTGGGCCGCGGCGCTGCCGATCAGCGCGACGGATGCGGCCGCGGCGAGGACCGCCGAGCGCGCAAGCAGACGTATCAGATGNATCAGATGCATGCTTATTCCTCCCGTTGAAATTGTTGATTTGCGCTCATTTTAGGATCAATTGCCGCGCCCGCGCCAGAGGCTAACGGATGCATGGTTGACGCATGTTCCCGCCTTTTGCCCACCCTACCGCGGCGTGGCGTCGCCGCCCTCGACCATGATGGTCTCGACCTCGCCGGCGCCATTGCGCCGGAACGCCGCGGCCTCGTTGTATTCCGCCGAGGTGAAGCAGGCGACGCCCTGCTCGAAGGTCGGGAATTCGATCACGACGAAACGGTGAAACTTGTCGGGCCCTTCCATGATCTGGAAACGCCCCCCGCGCGCCAAGACCTTGCCGCCATATTTGGCGAAGATCGGCGGCAGGCGGTCGGTGTATTTCTTGTATTCGGTCGGATCGATGACGCGCGAGCGCGCGACCCAATAGGCTGGCATTCCGCTCTCCTCGCTTGGCTCCGGGATGGCTTTGAGCTTATGGAAGCGGTGAAGCGTGACCGCGTCAACGTCGCTGATGCGCCGCGCTTCTGACCGGCCAACCGAGGATCACTCATGCCGCGCCGCCTGATCGACATTTCGGTTCCGCTGGAAAACGACGTTGCGGCCGATCCGCCCGGGTACGGTCCGACGATCGAGTATCACGACCACCACAAGACCGCGCCCGAAGTGGTCAAGTTCTTCCCCGGCCTCGCCGTCGAGGATCTTCCCGATCGCGAGGGCTGGGCGATCGAATGGATCAGGCTCTCCACCCACTGCACCACGCATCTCGACGCCCCCTATCACTTCGCCTCCACCATGGACGGCGGCAAGCGCGCCATCACGATCGACGAGGTGCCGATCGACTGGTGCCTGCAGCCCGGCGTGAAGCTCGACTTCCGCCGCTTTCCCGACGGCTATGTCGCGAGCGCGGCCGACGTCGCGGCAGAGCTCGAACGCATCGGCCACACGCTTGCGCCGCTCGAGATCGTCCTCGTCAATACCAGCGCCGGCGCGGCCTATGGCCGGCCGGACTACGTCGCGCGCGGCTGCGGCATGGGACGCGAAGCGACGCTCTATCTGCTCGAGCGCGGCGTGCGCGTCACCGGCACCGACGGCTGGAGCTGGGACGCGCCGTTCGTGCACACGATGAAGCGCTACGCCGCGACGCCTGATCCGAGCATCATCTGGGAAGGCCACCGCGCCGGGCGCGAGATCGGCTATTGCCATATCGAGAAGCTGCACAATCTGGAGGCGCTTCCCGTGACCGGCTTCACGGTGAGCTGCTTTCCGGTGAAGGTGCGCGGCGGCTCCGCCGGCTGGACGCGCGCCGTCGCGATCATCGAGGAGGCGTAATTGCCGCAGGGGTCTCGCGGTTGCCCGCCATCCCCGGCCTCGCTAGTCTTCCGGCCCGCATACCGGCGAGCCAACGCCCGGACACATTGAGGAGGAACGCATGGATCGACGCAGCTTCGTGATCGGCTCGGCTGCCGCCGCGCTGCTCCGTCCGGCGCTCGCGCAGGCCGCCTATCCGAACCACGCCGTCACCATCATCAATCCGTTCCCGCCGGGCGGCGCGAGCGAGATCATCACGCGGCCGCTCGCCGCCGTGCTCGAGCCGATCTTCAAGCAGCCGGTCGTGCTCGAGACCAAGGCCGGCGCCGCCGGCGCGGTCGGCACCCAGGTTGCGGCGAGCGCCAAGCCGGACGGCTACACGCTGCTGTCCCACATCACCTCGATCTCCGCCCACTCCGAGGTCGACAAGCTCTTTGGCCGCCAGCCCAAGTTCACCCGCGCCGATTTCATCCCGCTGGCGCGCTTCGTCGCCGATCCCTGCGTGCTGATCGTCAACGACCAGCAGCCCTACAAGACGCTGCAGGAGTTCATCGACGACGCGAAGAAGCGACCCGACCAGATCATCTTCAGCTCCTCGGGCCTCTACGGCGCGCTCCACATTCCCACGGCCTTGTTCATGAAGGCCGCGGGCGACCTCAAGCTGCGCCATCTGCCGACCAACGGCGGCGGCCCGGCGCTGACCGCGTTCCTCGGCAACAATTCGCAGGTGCTGGTGTCCTCGGTCACGGCGTGCATCGCGCAGATCAAAGCCGGCAAGGCGCGCCCGCTCGCCATGTTCGGCGCCAAGCGCTCGAAATCGCTGCCCGACGTGCCGACCATGAAAGAGCTCGGCTTCGACGTCGAATACTATCTGTGGGTCGGCATGTTCGCGCCGAAGGGCACGCCGGACAACGTCGTCGCCTATCTGCGCGAGTCGCTCAAGAAGGCCGCCTTCAGCGACCCGTTCAAGACCGCAATCACCAATCTGGGCCAGGAGCTCGAGTATCTCGACGGGCCGGACTTCGCCAAATTCTGGGACGCGGACGCCAAGCGCATCGAGGCCGCGGTCAACCTGATCGGCCGCGTGCAGGGATAGGCCGGCTTCGGACCATCGTGGCTCGCATGATCATCCGGGCCGACCACGTGGCGAGCGCCGCCTTCGTCGCGGTCGGCCTGCTTGTGTTCGCGCTCAGCGGCGACCTGCCGACCGGGCAGCTCTCCATGCCGGGCTCCGGTTTCCTGCCCAAGCTCGTCGCCGCGCTCATGATCATCCTCGGCGCCGCCCTGTTCTTTCGCGCGAACGAGAGCGAGCCGCTCGCGCGGCTCGACTGGGCGGAGGGCAGGCATGCCCTGATGGTGCTCGCCATCGCGGCGGCGGCGATCGCGCTCTACACGCGGCTCGGCTTCCTCCTGACGATGGTGCTGATGATGCTCGCCCTGCTGCTGATCATCGAGCGGCGCAACCCGCTGCGCGCGGTCGTCTACAGCGTCGCCATGGTGGCGTTCACCTACGGAATGTTCGTCTGGATGCTCAAGACGCCGCTGCCGACCGGACCGTTGGGGTTTTAGGACCGAACGCGTGGAAAGCACCCTGCTCAGCCTGCTGCACGGATTCTCGGTCGCGTTGCAGCCCGCCAATCTCTGGTACGCCTTCCTCGGCTGCCTGGTGGGCACGCTCGTCGGCGTGTTGCCCGGGATCGGCCCGCTATCGGGCATCAGCATCCTGTTGCCGGTGACGTTCGGGCTCAACGCGACGCAAGCCGTCATCATGCTTGCCGGCATCTATTACGGCTCGCAATACGGCGGCTCGACAACGTCGATCCTGATGCGCATCCCGGGCGAGGCCTCTTCGGTGATGACCTGCATCGACGGCCACGCCATGGCGAAGAAGGGCCGCGGCGGCGCGGCGCTGTGCATCGCGGC
>WNFF01004537.1_pt1 | contig 13355 bp, 11 predicted proteins | sample 5400441 | NCBI WGS metagenome assembly WNFF01 (sample SAMN13153345, study PRJNA577476) | soil metagenome | isolation source: 120 cm saprolite under Douglas fir tree site 2 hole 3 replicate 1 | place: USA:California | collected 2015-04-18
GCTCCTTCGAAGATGTCGAAGATTCGCGCGTCGCGGAACCATTTCTCGGCAAGAAAGTCTTCCGACAAGGCGAGCGGCCCGAGCAAATCCAGGCATTCCTGACTGATCCGCCGCGCGGCCTTGCCGCCGATCGCCTTCGCCATGGAAGCCTCGACTTTGGTGGCTCCGCTATGGCGGCCGTCGCGATCTTCAAGCCACTTGCAGCGCAGGATGGTGAGGAGCGCCGCATCGTAGAGGGCCTCGAGACGCAGCAGCCGGTCCTGGGTAGCGGAACGCAGCGCGCTTCCCGATTCGTAGCGGAGGGCGATGCCTCGCTCGCCGAGCTTCTCTCGCGCGAAGTCGAGCAGCGCCCGGGCCACGCCAAGCCCAAAAGCCGCCACCATCGGACGCGTGCCGTTGAAGACGATCATCGTCTTCTTGAAATCGGCATCGATGCGGTTGAACTCGGGCACGCGGCAGTCCTGGAGCACGAAATCCTCGGTGTCCCACGAGCGGATACCCATCTTCTTCACCTGGCCCAGCATCTTGAGGCCCGGCGCGCCCTTCTCGACGACGAACGCCATGAACGGACGAACACCGTTCTCGGCCGGGCCACGGACCAGGACAAGGACGCCGTCGGCGCCGCCGAACCCCGAGCAATAGATCTTCTCGCCGTTGAGGATCCATTCGCCGGTCTGCGAATCCCGGGCCGCCGTGCCGCGGATCGCCGCGGGGTCGGAACCGGCGCCGGGCTCGGTCAGCGCGATCGACAGCTCCTTGCGGCCGAACCGGGCGATCTGTTCGGGGTTTCCGGCGTAGTTGACGATCATCTGGCCGAGGCCGGTGCGGGTCCGCCGCAGGCGCGTATCGGCATACGACTCTTCGAGGTGCAACAGCACGTCGATGATCGCCGGCCCGCTGGTCTGGTCTTTCAGTTCCAGCGCCAGGTCGTGGGGTGATTGCTTGCCCGCCACTTCGGGAAAGATCGGCGGCGGGAGCTCGTCCTCGTGCTTGTCGTAATAGCGGGCATGGCGGTGCCCGATCACCGCCTCCTCACGCGCGGCCTGAAGTATCCGCTCATCGGCGCCGGTCAAGCTGAAATCGACCATGTTGCGTGCTCCTGTCTAGACGCCGCCAACACCCTCGAGGACCGAAAGAGATCGGGCGTTGCGGTACCACATCTCGATCGGATGGGCGCGGACGAAGCCATGGCCGCCAAAGGCCTGGACGCCTTCGTCGGCGATCGACATCGCCTGCGTCGCGGCATAGGTGTAGGCGAGCTGCGCCGACCGTGTTGCCGGCCGCTTGCTTTCCAGCTCCGAGGCCGCCCGCCAGCTCATCCAGCGCATCGCCTCGACCTCGATATGCATGTCGGCGAGCCGAAAGGCGATAACCTGCTTGCGTGCCAACGGAACGCCGTGCACCACGCGCTCCTTGAGGTACGGCACGCAGTATTCGAGCACGCCCCGGCTCATGCCCGTAAGGATGGCGGCGATGCTGGTTCGCGCGGCATCGACGATCCGTTGAACGTCGCAACCATTGTGCTCGCCCAGCCGCATGGTGGCGGGAACCATGACGCCGTCGAATTCGACGTCGGCCATCGCCAGGCCACGCAGGCCCAAAGTGCCCTTGGCCGCGTCGACCCGGACACCTGCCGTGTCGCGCGGAATTATGAATGCGTCCGCGGCGCCATCCGATTGGGCGATGACGAGGAAATGACTGCATTCGCCGGCCAGCGGCACGAGACTCTTCCATCAGCGCAATGGCCGCCGCCGTGAAGCGGTCTCCGGCGAAGAGCGGCAGCAGCAGCTCACGCTGCCGGCGCGAGCCCTGATCGGCGACGGCTTGAACGAAGGCCATCGGCACTGCCGCGGCGAGCGCCAAGGTCGCATCCGCCGCGGCCAGCTCCTCGAGCAGCAAGGCGTTCATGACCGGCGAACGGCCTGTCGTGGCGTCGCCTTCGATGGCCTGTGCCTGAATGATCTCGGTCGACCAAATCGCCTGCAGAGTGGCGGGATCTACCCGTGACGATTGATCTGCTTCGCGGGCTGCCGGCCGCAGCACCGATCGGGCAAACTCGCCGATGGTCGCTTGTGCCACGCGCTGCTCCTCCGACAATTCAAAGGATATCACCCGTCTCCTCCTCACATTCCCGTCGGATGACGGCGCCGTTATAGCCGGCAATTTAACTAACAAATGTTAGATAAATTAAGGCAGTCGAAATGCCGATGCAAGACGAACAATCGCGTCCTACGCGATGGCTTTTAGGTCGCTAAGACGCTTGATCTCGGCGTCATAGAACCCCTCGCCTCGCAGATCGTCTCTGACCGTCGCCGCGGACGCGCCTTCAACTACGGCTTCGATCGGGTCCGCTTTCCAGCTCCCGCCCCGGCCGGCTCACGTATTCGTCTACATATGCAGATCATCAGCGTTGAGCGCAAAAAGGACGGGGTGTTCATTCGCAACGGCTACACCATGGAGCTGGAAGGCGAATCGAAGCCGGCCCTTTCGGCCGAGATGATGGTGCTTGCCTACGATTGATCGCCAGTCATCTCAATGTCTTTGCTGCAATGGACGCGAAGGAACCGGCGGCGCGGGCCAATCTAGCAATGTTCGGATCGAATGCCCCAATAACCATTCCTTGTCACTGCTGGACAGCCCGGGGTTCTCACGCAGATAGAACAACGCATCCGCCCATCTGTAGTCCATCCGAACTGCGGTGAAGTCACTGGCCCACATGATACGTTCGCGGCCAAATGCGTCGAGGGTGCGGGCGAGGTAGGGCATGACTTCGAGAAACGGATACTTGGGCGCTCCAAAGACGCGCGGAGCATGGCACCACTTGACGAAAGCGTTGGGATATTTCGCGAGCGCAAGCACCTGCTCGTAGTCGCCAACCACACGGGGCAGCCCGCAATGGTCGATCACCACGCGCAAGTCAGGGCAGGCCTGGAGATAAGGCTCCAGCAACGTCGAATTACCCGGACTAAGGACAAATACCGGGAGATCATGCTTTTGCGCTGCGCGGAAGAAATCCATGCAGCCGCCGGATGCGAGGTTACGTACCTCTTCCTCGCTACGCGCCTCGAGGCGTAGTGCTCGGCCCTGCGGCGACGCCTTGACCTCTCCCATCAAGTTGTCGAAGTCCTCGTCGTGGGGATCGATGCGTAGCAACCACGAGAAGCGCTCCGGGTACTTCATGGAGGCCATCGCCGCACCAGGCGCGATCGGACGGAACGAGCCGTTGGGCGTCTTGTAGCCCGGAAGCGGATCGTCACCGTCGTAGCCCCAGAATTCGTCGATCAGCGCCGCCTGAATGCCGAGCGAATCCATGACGGCGATGGCAGCAGTGACATCCATATTGAGGAAGAGGTGAATTTGTGCATCGACAATGTCCATGACTTTCCTCGGATATTGCCACAAGCCTGATCCGGCAATTCGCTCAAGCGACGGTCTGGCTAGCTGAGAAAAGACCGCACCGTCTGCAGCACTGCCCGTTCATCGGAGAATTGAGGCGAATGACCCGCGCCGGGGATCAATTCGGCATGCGCCGACTTGATGTGCGTCGCAAAGTCCTGCGCGTAGATATTGGAAATGAGCTTGTCCGCGGCGCCCCACAGGACGAGCGTCTTCGCTCTTATGCGATGTAGCCGCTTGGCTAGGCCGCGTTCCGGTATCGGCCATATGAAGTGTGTCACGCTTGCCATCGAGGTGATCCGCCGTAGGGTCTCTTTGATCTTCAGTTCCGGATCTTCGGGCAAGGCCAACCGATGGCGCACGGCCTCGCTGGCGGGGTCACCCAACAACAGCCACGCCTGCTTGTCGGGCGACGCGAGAAGATAATCGGCGACGGGTGCATCGTCGCGCCACAGTCCAAGCGCGTCCATCAAGACAAGCCGACGGACTCGCCCAGGATGCGCCGCGGCGATCTCAGCGGCCACCATGCCGCCGAACGAATGTCCGATCAGGTCGACCTGGCCCAGGCCCAATGCCTCGAAGAGATCGTCGTAGTAAAGCACGAGGTCATACATGCCATTGAGGTGACGAAGCTCATCTGGTTCGTCGGATCCGGCGTGAGCCGGCGCGTACACCCGGCGGCCAGCCGAGAGGCCCTCCAGAAATCCGCTCCATTCCTGTCCAAGCAATCCGTGAAGATAGACGACCGGCGGGCCGTCGCCCTTGACTAGGACCGGATTGGGCTGGAAATCGCCGAAGATCGTCACGCTCTGGACCGACGCGTTCACAGTGCCGCCTCGGCCGCGGCTACTGCCTTCCGGCGCGAATTGCGCGTCGCGCCTTGTGGCCACCAGCGGTCTTCGTATCCTTCCTTTGCCCAAATCCCTCGAACCTTCGGCAGCACCTTGTCGGCGAACAGCCGCAAACTGTACTCTGTAAGCTCGCGGTCCATCGATTGGATTTGAAAGAGAGCCATCAAGTGCCCGATGCGCAAATTCCGGATGGCTTCCTCCAGTTGCTGTGCGACGGTGTCCGGGCTGCCGCCGATCACCATGCGGCTTTCCGTGAAATCTTTCCATGACGCCGTTCGCGGATCACCCAGGATCGTCTTGTGGGCACCGCGAACGGCGCCTTGCCTCAAGGCGAACTCGGCGCTCCTCTTGGTCATGAAACCCGGAACAGCATTCATGTAGACGGGAATGTGAAGGGCCTTTGAATAGAAGTTTCGCAGGTGCTTCAGATAGAGTTTCTCCGCTTCGGCGTCGGTCGCGCCCACCACCACAAGCTGCGCAAACCCGGCGCGGTAGGGATTGTCATCCAGGCCAGCCTTTTCGATCTCGGCCCAGTAGCCATCCATCATGCTCTTCCCCGCCTTGTGGCCGCTGAAGCTCAAATAGCTGTACGTGTAATCGTTGTCGGCGGCGAACTTCCAGGTTTCCACAGATCCGCCGCCGGCCAGCCACACCGGAGGATGCGGCTTTTGAAGCGGCTTCGGCCAGGGATTGACGTAGCGCAACTTGGTGAATTCGCCGTTGAACGGAAACGGTCCCGGCTTGGTCCACGCCTGCATGATCAGGTCATGTGCCTCGTAGTAGCGCGGCCGCACTTGAGTAGGCGGTGTCCCGTAATTGCCGACGGTGTCCGGTGGGGAACCGACGGGAAATCCAGCCACCAGCCGGCCGCCGCTGAGGCAATCGATCATGGCAAACTCTTCTGCGACGCGGATCGGCGGATTGTGCAAGGGAAGCGTGTCGCCAAGGACCACGATCGCCGCATCGGAGTTGCGGCGCGCGAGGATGGAGGCGATCAGATTGGGAGAGTTGCAGAAACCGTAGCCGTTCTGGTGATGCTCGTTGACGCCGAGGCCGTCGAAGCCAAGATCGTCGGCCAGCTCGAGTTCCTCGACATTCCAGCGGAGGTACTTTGCCACCTTCTCCGGGTCGCACAGCTCGTCGTTTGGCGGCGTCACCCAGATGCTTTCGTATCGCTTGGCAAAGTCGTCCGGCAGATCTCGATAGCCTTGCATGTGAAAGAAGATCGTTTTCATGTGTTTCCTCTTTCAGTTCGTGGCCGCCAGCAGCAACACGAATGACAGTGCGGGCCGCCCTGTAAAAGTCTAGCCGGCGCCCCTGCCCGGGTTTTGACATTTCCCGCCAAAGAATTGACAGAACGCGCCACCGCGATACGATCCAGCCATGGAGCTCATCGCCGAAGCCAGCCCGGTACGACAGTTCCTCGCTTACCTGGATCACATCGGCTTCGATGAAGGCGTCCTGAACATCCACGGCCTCCATCCGGCGCTCCGCGCATCATCGGCGCCGATGGCAGTTTCGGCCCGGCTCATCGTCGACCTGATGGAAGAAACGGCGAAGGCACTGAAGCAAGCCGATCTCGGCGTCCGCTTTGCACAGTGGCTCAACCCGCGCTCGATCAGCCCGTTGAGTCTGCTGGGTGAACACTGCGCCACTTACGGCGACCGTTTCCGGCTGTCGCGCCGATATGTCCATATCTACAACAGTGCGCTGTCTTTCGATCATGTCCGCGAGGGCAATGAAGTGGTGATCCTTTGCAGCGTCAACCCCTCGCTTCGCCCGCGCGCCAGGCAGTACATCGAAATGATCGTCGCCCAAAGCGTCAGGAATGCCCGTTCGATGCTTGGCCTCGCCTGGAACCCCAGGCGAGTCGAATTTGCCCACGCGGCGCCATCGTCGATAGCTGTTCACAGGCGCCATTTCCGCTGTCCCGTCGAGCACCAAGCCGACCGGGATTCCTTTGTCGTGGCCTGTGAGGATTTCAATCGGCGTTTGCCGAGCGAAGACCGAGAGACCGTGGTCTTTCTTGAAAATCATCTGGCTCGACAGGAGGCCTATTGGCCGGACGACCTGCGTGGCCAGGTGGAAAACCTGATCGCCGCCCAGCTCGCAGGCGGCGATGTATCGCTCCGCAGGGTCGCCGTATTGCTGGCCACCTCGCCGCGGACCTTGCAGCGGAGGCTGGCGGAACAGGGAACGGATTTCGGGGAGATACTCGCGTTCGTGCGGACCCAGGTCGCGAAGGACCACCTATCTCAGCGGCCTCCTCCGACATTGGCCAGGCTCAGCCACCTGCTCGGCTATTCGGAACCGAGTGCCGCCAGCCGCTTTATCAAATCGGCGTTCGGCGTCCCGGCGCGCACCGTGGCGAAACGTTCGCTGCTCGGCGTTGCCCGGAACCGGACGGTCCGAAAGCGGCGCGCTGCGTAGTCACGGCCATCGGGCAGCATTACTTCGAGCTGCTGATAAGCGAACCGAACAACTCCCAATTCTTGCCGTTGAACTTGGCCAGTTGCATTTGCTCGATCGGCGAAAAGTCCGTGGGACTTGTGTTGAGGCGAATACCGGGGAGCAGCAGCGGGACCTTCACGTCTTTCAGGTTGCTTGCTTGTCGCATGATGTTCTCGCGAGTGAGATTGTCACCGGCTTGCTGCAGAACATGGATAAGGGAGGCGGAGACTGCCGCCGCGTAGGCGTTGAAGTAGTCCGATTTGCTCCCGCTCGGATAGTACTTGTCCATGAATTCACGCCACTCGACCACCTCGGGATCCTTGTCCCAGGTCGGATCAGTCGGATCCTTGATGTACTGGGCCGTAATCAGCCCCTTCGAAATCTCGAGGCCGGCCGGCTGAAGCGCCGACTTGACGGAGCTTGATGTGCTCGGCACGATTTCGACCGGCTTCCAGTCGAGCTCGCTCGCCTTCCGAATCGCCTGCGCGACGAATTTCGGCGTGCCGCCATTGAAAAACACGTTTGCGCCGCTCGCTTTCAGCGCAATGACTTGCGAGTCCACGGTGGTATCAGTCGACTCGTAGGTGGCTTCGGCAACGACGACCGATTTGGCGCTTTCGCCAAGGCCGGCCTTCAGACCTGCGATATATTCCCGTCCCGCATCGTCATTCTGGGACAAGATGGCGACCTTTGGATCGGGCACGTTGTCCTTGATGTATCGGCCAAAGATTGCCCCCTCGGTGTAGTAGGAGGGCCACCAGCCTATCGTCCACGGAAAGTGTTCCGGATCGGCCCATTTGTGAAAGCCGCTGCCGACGAAGATGTGGGGCACCTTCTTTGTGTTGGTGTACTTGTTGATGGCGAGGTTGGTTGCCGTGCCGAGATTGTTGAACAGAAAAAGGACTTGGTCCTGCTCGACCAGACGGCGGACCTGTTCGACGGTCTTCGGTGGACTGTAGGCGTCATCGAGGCTGATAAAATTGATCTTGCGGCCGTTCACGCCGCCCTTGTCGTTGATCATTTTGAAATACGCGCCGAGAGTCGTTCCGATCGTGCCCCAAGAGGAAGCCGGACCCGAATAGGGATTGGTGTTCCCGATCTTGATTTCGCTGTCAGTCGCTCCCGGGTCGTACTTCTTCTGGGCGGCTGCCGATGCAACAAGAGCGAACACGAACCCGGCTGCCGCCAAGGCTGAACGAAACGTCATTATCTGGCCCTCCCGCTGAGCCGTGGCCTTTGGCCTTGTTTTTCGACGATTGCCGACGAACGACAGCGCTTGTGAGAGCCGCTCGCCCACGATCGTCCTGTGCCGCCTTGGCAGAACGGCACGTCGGGGAGTCTATTCGCAGCCGGCTGTCACTCTTTGACAAAATGCGCCAAGTATTTGACCGAACGCGCCATCACCTGGTGTGGCCTACCCAACTGACTGCGAGCCGGCCTTGGCCAGACGGCGCTTCGCGTCGGATATCAACACGTCGGGCAACGGGCCTTTTTGCGCCGCCGCAAGGTTCTCCCGGAGATGGTCCAAATTTTTTGTGCCAATGATGGTGGTATCGAGTTCGGGCAAGGAAATGGTGAAGCGGACCATGAATTCGATCCGGCTCATGCCGTCCAGGATTTCATCCAGGCCTGCTTCGTCCCAGCGATTGCGCATTTGTTCACCGGTCAGCATGTAATACCGCTTGTCCCAGTTCGTTGGCGCACCTCGCGCGACTCCGCCGCGAATGATGATACCTCCGCCGGCGGTGGAGGCCTTTGCGATGACAGCTTCATGCTCGCGTTGCACGGCGGAGTACGGAACCTGGAAGACATCGAACAGGCCCGAGTCGATCTGCTCCTGCAGGTTCGGAAGGATGCCGGAAACGCCGATGAACCGCAGCTTGCCTTGCTGTTTCATCTTCACCAGTTCCGCCATGGCGCCCTCGGCTTCCCAGGCATTCCGGGTCAGGCTGTGGTGAAATTGGGCGATGTCGATATGGTCGGTCCGCATTGCCCGCAGGCTGTGCTCGACGCCCGCGCGGATATTGGCAGCCGTGTGCACGTGCGGCGTTCCCATCGGCTTGCCTGGAAGACACCCGCACTTCGTCGCGAGAACATATTCGTTGCGACGATGCGAAATCGAACGGCCGATACGCGCCTCGCTGCTCCCGTAGCAGACGGCCGTATCGATAAAGTTGATACCGGCATCCAGCACCGCGTTGAGCACGTTTCCTGCCTCGTCGTCGGAGATTTCGTTGGCAGCCGGGGGCCCGCCGAGATCCATTGCCCCAAAGCCGAGCGTCGTGACCGAGAGACCGGTCCGCCCAAGTGTGCGCCGTTCAAGATTGCCCATGTCTTCCGCTCCTCTTCGCTGATGGTCGGACAACACCGGCGGCTGCTCTTCTGACATTGCCTGCCGAATTCTTGTCCCGTCGCTGATCGACGCGCAGCACGTCGTGCGCCGTAACCGGCTCGCGACAGTGATCACAGATGGCGACAGTCGAAATCGATCAACGGTCTTGCCAAAACGTCTTGGATATCTTGCGCCGGGCGGCGCGGGTTTCGGGACGGGCAAAGTCCTCCATGCCGTCGGTCGCAAAGCGACCGGGCTTGTTGGCAAAGGGCCGAATTGGAATCTCGAACGCCATGGCGCCAGACAGCGGCAGATCGGCAGCCTTGTTCAGGGCGAACTTGGAACGCCGTACGGTAACCGGGTTCTTTGCCGCCATTACCTGCACCAGCTTATTCACCTCGACATCGAGATCGGCCGGTTTGCAGATACGGTTGATGAGATCGTGGCGCTCCGCGGTCGCGGCGTCGAACAACTGGCCGATCAGGTTCCATTCCTTCGCCTTTCGCCGTCCGGCAAATCGCGCCAGCCGGGTGACTCCGCCCCACCCTGGCGTGATATCCCAGTCAATCTCGGGCATGCCCCATCGGCTACGATCGGTGGCGACGACGAAATCGCAAACCAAAGTCAGCTCAAGGCCGCCCCCGGTGCAGACCCCGTCGACGGCGGCAATGGTGATCGGTGTCAGGTCCTCGATCATCTGCGCGGTTTCCTGATATTGGCGCGCCTGCCAATAGGGGTCGTCCTCGGTCCAGGTCAGGAAGTCCTTAATGTCATCTCCGGCGCAGAAGGTATCACCGGCCCCGCGAAAAATGAGGAACCGGCAGTCGCGATCGCGCTTTACCGCCCGTACCGCCTCGGCCAGCTCGTCCGACATCTCTCGGTCCAGGGCGTTGTGCGCCTCCGGACGATTGAAGGTGACCGTCGTGATCGCATGGTCGCGCCTGAACAGAATCTTCTTGTAGTCGCCCATCTCATCCTCCGCCGGAAGGCGATGCCATTAGACCAGGAACTGCCGCACAAGGTCGCCAACGGTTACAAAATTTCGTGCTGTCGTGGGGCGGATCGGGCGGCGGCTCGTCGCCGCGCCAGGCGATATGTCATAGATGGGTTGGCTGCACTGCGAAGACGGGCCTTATTGCTCATCACAACCTTGATATCCTGCGCATTCTGCACCGATTACGTTGCGTCGGCAGGGCAGACCGTTTCTCTTAGATTACTGTCAGGATCGCGGACTGCTTGTGAGGCAATGGATCGGCAGGGTCGTCCGATCCTGCCGTGAGGCGGGCAGCGACTACCTCGAAGACGACCAAACAGACCCGGTGGTATAGGGCGTGGAACCTATGAATGCACTAGCGCACCAGACGATAGACAACCTCATGGGGCCGCTGGAATTCGATCCGCGGCAACTCAAAAAGAAGTACGAGCTCGAGCGCGACAAGCGAATTCTGCTTGAAGGAAACAAACAATACGTCCCGACCGTAGACGGAAAGTTTGCCGACTTTGCCAAGGATCCGTGGGCTGACCCCGACTTCTCACGGGCCCCTATCGTTGACCATACAGAAGTCATCGTCGCCGGCGGCGGCTTCGGCGGCCTGCTCGTCGGCGCGCACCTGAGGGAAGCAGGCTTCTCGGACATCCGGATCATAGAGGAGGCCGGCGACTTCGGCGGCACCTGGTACTGGAACCGCTATCCTGGTGCCATGTGCGATATCGAAGCGCACATCTACCTGCCTCTGCTCGAGGAGCTCAACTATGCGCCCAGGCATCGCTATACCTATGCGCCGGAAATTCTGGAGCACAGCAGGCGCATCGGACGGCACTACGGTCTCTATGACAAGGCATGCTTCCAGACCGTCATAACGTCAGCCCGCTGGCTCGAGGACGAAGGAAAGTGGCTGGTCGAGACCAGCCGCGGCGATCGCATGACCGCCAAGTATTTCGTGCTGGCCTGCGGCCGGCAAAGCCTTCCCAAGCTGCCCGGCATATCGGGAATCGACGCGTTCGAGGGGTACGCTTTCCATTCCAGCCGCTGGGACTACCGCTACACGGGCGGCGACTCCACCGGTCAGTTGGTCGGCCTTCGCGACAAGCACGTGGCAGTCGTCGGCACTGGCGCCACGGCCGTGCAGATCGTGCCTGAAGTGGCAAAATGGGCCAAACAGCTTGTGGTCTTTCAAAGGACGCCGTCCTCGATCGGCGTCCGCGGGCAACAGGAGACGGGTCCCGACTGGGCGGACATGTCGAAGCCGGGTTGGCAAAAGGCGCGACGGGAGAACTTCCAGCGTCTCATTTCGACCATCCGTCAGGAGATGAACTACGTCGACGATGGCTGGACCGAGATTTCGGCCATGCTGAGGCCCATGTCGACAAAGGAAATGGCCGCCAAACTTGCTCGCCGGCCGACGCCGGGGGAGATTGGCTATATGGCCGAGATCGCCGACTACAGGGCGATGAACGTCCTTCGCTCGAGAGTCGACGACGTCGTAAAGGATCCGGCGACGGCGGAAGCGCTGAAGCCCTGGTATCGCTGGTTCTGCAAACGTCCGTGCTTCCATGACGACTATCTGGCGGCCTTCAATCAGCCCAACGTCAAACTGGTCGACACACAAGGGCGCGGCGTGGAGCGCCTGACGAAGCATGGCATTGCGGTCGGAGAACGGGAATACAGGGCCGACTGCATCATATTCGCGACCGGGTTCGAGGCGGGGATCACCTATACGCGTCTCATCGGCTTCGACATCATCGGGCGGGACGGCATTCGGCTGGCCGATCATTGGCGCAATGGCGTGCGCACGCTTCACGGCATGACCACGGACAAATTCCCCAACTGCCTGCTCGTCGGCGGCAACCAGCAGACGGTCGCTGCGGTCAATGCGGTCCACCTGCTCGACGAGCAGGCGAGGCATCTCGCCTACACGCTGAGCGAGGCCGAGAAGCGGGGGGCCTCGCGCATCGAGCCGTCGGCGGACGCTGTCGACGCCTACGTGGATGTGATCAGGTCATCCCCAAGGAACAAGGCGCAGGTTGACTTCTACGCATCGTGCACGCCCGGCTACTACAACGGCGAGGGCAAGGCGACCCGCAGCGAGGACTTGTTTGTCGGCGGCCGTTACGCCGATGGACCGATGCCGTTCTATGAGCTGCTCGCGGCTTGGAGAGTCGACGGAAATCTCGAGGGTTTGCGCCTGAGCTGAAGCGGTAGTCGCCACCAAACATCATATCCTTGATCAATCGAACTTCCTCTTTCGTCCGCGTTGCTTCGACTATTCGCGGACTTCATCGTGAGCAGCAAGCTCAGATGAAGGGAGGATGCCATGCGCATACTGCGCATACTTGTCGTTTCGATGGCACTGGCGCTCGCCGCTACGCCTGCGTTCGCACAAAAGAATGGTCCCGGGGTGACCGACAAGGAGATCAAGATCGGTCAGACGCAACCTTACAGTGGGCCGGTCTCCGCCTGGAGTGTTCAAGGCAGAGTGGACGCCGCTTACGTGAATCGCCTCAACGCGCAAGGCGGGATCAATGGCCGCAAGATAAAGATGATCTCTCTCGATGACGGTTACAGTCCGCCCAAGGCCGTTGAGCGCGCTCGAGAACTCGTCGAAAGCGAGCAAGTGCTCGGCTTGTTTGGTTCGGTAGGCACCGTACCCAACGTGGCTGTGGCGAAGTATCTGAACCAGCGGAAGGTGCCGCATCTGTTGATTTCGAGCGCCGCTGCGGTCTTTGCAGATCCGAAAGTTTATCCGTGGTCGACGGCGTTCTATATGCTGCAGCCTACCGAGGCAAAGCTGCTCGCCCGATACATTCTTGCGACCAAGCCCGGCGCCAAGATCGGCGTCCTCTATCAGAATGACGACTTCGGCAAAGGCTACCTGAAGGCTTTTCGAGAAGCACTCGGGGACAAGGCCGCCAAGATGATCGTACGGTCGAGAGTCAGGTCATCGAGTTGAAGAACTCCGGAGCGGACACGCTGTTCAATGCATCGACCGCCAAGTTCGGGGCGCAAGCCATTCGCAAGGTGGCGGATCTCAACTGGAAGCCCCTCCACATAATCATCCAGGCAATATCGTCTCTGGACAACGTGCTCAAACCTGCCGGACTGGAGCAGTCAAAGGATCTCGTCAGCCTGCAATTCGTAAAGTTCCCGGGCGACCCCGAGTGGGACAATGACCCGGGCATGAGGGAATACTACGCCTTCATGAAAGAGTGGGCTCCCAACGAGGCGGCATCGGATTCGACGGCTGCATTCGCCTATATGACGTCCCTGCTCACCGAGATGGTCTTGCGCAACTGTGGCAACGACCTGAGCCGGGAAAACGTCTTGA
>WNFF01004214.1_pt1 | contig 13354 bp, 12 predicted proteins | sample 5400441 | NCBI WGS metagenome assembly WNFF01 (sample SAMN13153345, study PRJNA577476) | soil metagenome | isolation source: 120 cm saprolite under Douglas fir tree site 2 hole 3 replicate 1 | place: USA:California | collected 2015-04-18
AGGACCTGGAAGCACAGGTCGCCGTCATCTCGTTTGCTCGTCCTGACCATCTCAAGCGCTACGCCGAGCATTTGGGACATCCCTACTTTTGGCTCGCCGATCCTGGACGTCGGTGGACCTATCGCGTAAGCCTGACGGGGCGCTTAAGCAAACAGCCGGCACGCATCAGAGACCGACCTGCAGGTGCGCGGGGGTTGACGCCAAACTAACCTAAGGGCGTGAACCGGACCATCGACTGGGATGGCGACGCGGTCGTAATCATCGACCAGACGCGCTTGCCGCATGAGGAGCGCGTGCTGCGGCTGCGTGAGGTGGCGGAGTTGGCCGAGGCAATCCAGTTGCTCCGTGTGCGGGGTGCTCCAGCCCTAGGGGTGGCCGGCGCGCTCGGCATCGCGTTGGCTGTGCGCCGGGCACAGGAGAACGGGACTGACATCCGGATCGCGGCCGACCGAGCCGCCGGCCAGCTCGCAGCGACTCGTCCGACGGCGGTCAACCTGCGTTGGGGGATCGACAAGGCTCTTGGCGCCCTCGGCGCGGGGGCTGATGGCGTAGTCGAGCGGGCGATAGCTGTCCTCGAGGCGGACATCAACACGAATCGGGCCATGGCCGAACGGGGAGCCACATGGGTGGAGTCGTTGAGGGCGGCCCACGGGCATCGTCTTCGGATTCTGACCCACTGCAACACCGGAGCGCTCGCCTGCGTAGAGATCGGGACCGCGCTCGGCGTCATTCAGGTCGCGCACGCGCGGGGGGTGGTGGAGGAGGTGCTGGCCACCGAAACCCGGCCCTCGCTCCAGGGAAGCCGGTTGACCGCCTGGGAGCTGCTACGGCTGGGCATCCCGTTTCGGCTGGTGGCCGACGCGGCTGCGCCCTCGCTGATCGCGAGTGGGGACGTGGACCTGGTCATGGTCGGCGCCGACAGGATCGCCGCCAACGGTGATGTCGCCAACAAGATTGGCACCTATCCGCTGGCACTGGCCCTCAACCCGGCCTTCGATGTAACTCCGGCCGATCTGATCACTGCGATCATTACCGAAGACCGCGTGATCGCGCCTGCAGCGCATCCGCTCACCTCGTCTTCAGTCAATGGGTAGAGAGCAGGCTGTTCGTGCCGGCATCGTCCGGGGCCGCACGGCGGATGCGTGATGAAGGCCTGGTGGTTGGGACCGCGGGCAATGTCAGCGCACGCGAGCCTGGCGGCAGGCACTTCTGGATCACGCCTTCCGGCGTCGACTACGCCCAGCTCACTGCTGCCAAGCTTGTGCAAGTCGACCTCACTGGAAGGCAGCAAGCGGGCCGGCTTCAGCCGTCGAGCGACACCATGAGCCACGCCGCCATCTACCGGCGGCGAGAGTGGCCTGCATCGTCCATACGCACTCGGTCTTTGCGACGGTGTTCTCGGTCCTGCGCCGCGAGATTCCAGCCCTTCTTGCCGAGGGAGCCGGGTACTTGGGCGGAGCAGTCCACGTGATGAGGTACCTGCCTCCCGCAAGTCCGGATTCGGGAGAGCAGGCAGCCGCAGGGTTGGGCAAGCATCGGGCGGCGCTGCTTCCCAACCACGGAGTGATCGTCGTCGGCGAAACGGTGGACAGGGCTTTCACCGCGGCGCTCCTTGTGGAGCAGAGCGCACGCGTCGCCTATCTGGCCACCCTGCTAGGTAAGCCGAGGCACCTACCGCCTGGAGAGGTTGAGCGGATGCATCAGTTTCTTCACCAGCAGTACGGCCAGCGGCGCTCGGTCCGGAAAGGGAGTGTAGGCGCATGAAAGCGGAGATCGGTGTCATAGGCGGCTCGGGCTTCTACAAACTCCTCGAGGACGTCGATGGCCTCCGCGTCGAGACACCTTATGGACCGCCCAGCGATGAGGTGGCGATCGGAACCGTGGGGGGGCGCCGAGTCGCCTTCATCCCCCGGCACGGAAGCCACCACACTCTGCCCCCCGCGGCCATCAACTATCGCGCCAATCTGTGGGCTCTTCACTCGCTCGGGGTGACGCGCGTGATCGCTCCAAGCGCCGCCGGCAGCTTGCAGTCACGCATCAAGCCGGGCGATTTCGTGATCTGCGATCAGTTCGTGGACAGGACCTCGGGGCGAGCCGACACTTTCTTCGATGCGGGGCCCAACGTGGCCCACGTCAGCACCGCTAACCCGTATTGCCCGGTTCTTCGCGAACTGGCCATCGACGCCGCGAGGGCGCGCGGTCTTCCCATCCACGAGCGCGGTACGGTGGTGGTCATCCAGGGCCCGCGTTTCTCCACACGCGCGGAGAGCCGGTGGTTTTCGTCGATGGGTTGGGAGGTCGTCAACATGACCCAGTACCCGGAGGTATCCCTCGCTCGCGAGCTGGAAATGTGCTACGTCAACCTCTCGCTGATCACCGACTATGACGCTGGGCTCGATGACGATCCGACCGTGAAGCCAGTATCAGTAGAGGACGTCGTAGCGCTGTTCGCAGCCAACATTGCAAAGGTGCGCGACCTTATTCTGGAACTCATTCCACTAATCCTCGAGACGCGCGAATGCCCCTGCGCGACGGCCATGAAATCGGCGGTGATACGCGGCTGATCGCCGCAGCCGTTACTACTTCTGAAGGCGCGGGAACCCGACCGCAGCCGGCGTTGAGGGCGCAGGCTCCTCCGCGAAGACCTCTTTCGGCGCCTCGGGTGCCATCAGCGGCAAAAAGACGCTGAAGCTCGTGCCGGCGCCAACCTGGCTTTCAACCAGGATGCGTCCGCGATGCTGATGGACGTAATGCTCGACGATGGCGAGGCCGAGCCCGGTCCCTTCCTGCCTGCGAGCAGCATCCCCCCGGAAAAAGCGATCGAAGATGTACGGAAGATCTGCGTCCGAAATCCCCATCCCCGTATCGGCCACCGTGATCGCGACCTCGCCGTCGCACAGCCTTCCTGACAAGGAGATCGTCCCACCGTGCGGCGTGTACTTGATGGCGTTGTCCAGCAGGTTGAGGAACACCTGGTCGAGCTCTTCCTTGTTGCCCATGACAACCGCGTCCTCGATCGTCTCGAGGTGCAGGCCGGCGATCACGACCTCACCGTCGCCGGGTTTGAGCTGCGCGATGGCCTCGCGCACCGAGTCCGCCACCAGGACGGGAATGGAACCAAGCCTGGGACCGGAGTCGGCTCGCGCCATCGCCAGCAACTGAGTCACGGTATGTGCCATCCGCTCCAGCTCGATGTGTATGTCCCGCAACGTCCGAGCCGTGAACTCAGGGTCGCCGGGACCGACGCGGGCGAGGACGTCGAAGGACGACAGGGCTATCGTCAGGGGCCGGCGAAGCTCGTGGGACGCGTCGGCGAGGAACCGGCGTTGAGTCGCACTGGCCGTAAGCAACCGCTGGTGGGCTTCGTCCAGCGACTGGAGCATGCCATCAATCGTGGCCGCCAGCTTCCCTATCTCATCTTTCTGTCCCGCATAGTTGAGCCGCCGGGCATGGTCTCCCTCCGCCCGAATCTGTGCAGCTCCCGCAGCCAGCCGCCGCAACGGGGCGATTGCCTGATGGACGAGCAGCCAGCTGCCGACGCCTGCAGTCAGCAGCGCCAATGCGGCACCTGGGAAGAGGAGGTTGCGCAGGCGCTGAAGGGCCAGGTATATGGACGATGGCGCGAGAGCGACGAGAACGTAGCCACGCAGCTGTCCATCGCTCTCGATCGGCCGCCCGTAGAGGATCAGCGGCATGCCGTCAACGCGAACATCATCGACCCGGTTCTTTAGAATCGAGTCCGGTTTGAACGGCAGCTTCCGTTGGCCCAGGTTGCCAGAGGCACCGAGGACCGACCCGGCCGGATCAACGATCTCGACGAAGGTGTCGGGCGAGTTGAACATGTCGATATCCGGAAGCTGGGGCACGGTTTGACCTGGGCCGGGCGCAGCCGCGACTGCGAAGACCGCGGCGCGATCCCGAACGCTCTGGTCCATCTCGCTCAGGAGGCTTTGTCTGGTCAGGTCGTAGACCGTAAGCCCAAAGACCGCGATAACCGCCGCGACGATGAGCAGAAAGCCGACCGTGAGGCGGGTCCGGATGCTCAAGGTCAGCCCCTGAGCGCGTAACCGATGCCGCGGATGGTATGGATCAGGCGAGAGCTTGCTCCGGCATCCAGCTTCTGGCGCAGGTGGGCGATGTGCACCTCGACGGCATTCGCGTCCACCTCGTTGTCTCCACCCCAGACCCGCTCCAGGATCTGCTGCCGCGTGAACACCTGTCGCGGGTGCTGCAAAAAGAGCCTCAGGATCTCAAATTCGCGTGCCGTTAGATCCACGGCACGACCGTCGCGGGTGACCTCCCGAGTGAGTGGATTGGCGGCAAGGTCGCCATAGGCGATGGTTTCGTCGCCGGCCTGGTGGCGGCGCAGCACGGCCCGGATGCGTGCCACGAGCTCGTCAAAAGCGAAGGGCTTGACCACATAGTCGTCAGCGCCCTGATCCAGGGCTGTCACCTTGTCGAGCACGTCATCTCGAGCCGTGAGCATCACGATCGGGATTTGATGCTCGCGACGCATCGCCCGGCATACCTCGAGTCCATCCCGCCCCGGCATCGCGATGTCGAGCAAGACGAGATGCGGGCGCACGGCCCTGGCAGCCTCGATCGCTGAGGGCCCGTCTCCGACGGCCTGGACCTCGAAGCCGTCATGGACCAACCCGCGCACGAGCAGCGCAACGAGCTTGGGGTCGTCGTCGACGACCAGGATGCGCGTCGTCATGCCCAGGCAGGTAGTCGTGCCAGCCATTCGCGCGGAATGACCGGTAGCACGGGAATCCGCAGGAACACGAGGCAGGACAGGGGAACGATCTCGATCAGATATTCGAATGTCCATTCGCCCGTCCCGATCGCTGCCGTCGCAACGTTGAGAGCCAGAAGCGCGCCCCCAAGCGCTGCGAAGCGCCCGAAAACACCTGTCAGCAGGCCGAGACCGACGGCGGTCTCTGCCACGGTGATCATGGGTCCAAAGAGGTTGAAGTGGGGAAGGACCACGTTGACCGCAAAATCGTGGTACAGGCCGATGCTGCTCTTGGCGTCGTGGGTCAGGATGCCCTGCGTGATCCCCAGGTTGATCAGAAAGGTGCGCCACGGGCCAATCGTCACAGAGCCGACCCCGGTCAGCTTGGCGAGGCCGTTCGCCAGGTAGACGACTCCGAAGAAGCCCCGCAGGACGACCAGCGCCCACTCCTGCCTGCTCAAGCTCCGGTCGGTGTCCACTGGGGACGCATTGCGCGCTCCCATCATGCGCACCGGAATGCGGCCGCGGCCGCCGCCTCGTTCTGCATCAGTACCTCAAGCCGCTGGGCGACCCGCTCCACGGCCACTGCCAGGGAGACTGGGCCGCTCGCGATCATCATGTCGGGATCATCCGCTCCCACGGGGTGCCAGAACACGCCTCGATCGGTGTAGGTGATCTCCGGTATGAGACCTTCAGTGGTGAGGACGACACCTTTATCGGCGCGGCCTCGCCTGGCGACTCGGCGGATGATCCGATCCCGACCCGCTACTCCGATGCCATCGAGCAACGCATGCATCTCGCGCTCCTCCTCCATCTCATCTCGGCCCTCGAGACCAATCGTTGCGGCGACACGCACCCGAAAGCCCAAGGCTTGTGCCGTCTTGATTCCATCCACCGCCCGCAGCCAGCTGCCGGCGCCACGATGACGGTCGTGGCGCTCAGGATCCGGCGAGTCCAGGCTGATCTGCAGGGCGAAGTCCTCGCGCGGCATCGCCTCGAGGAGCGCTCGGCGCCGCCCTCGGAAGAGCATCCCATTGGTGAGCAGGGTGGTAGGCGCCGCCGAAACGCATGAGTTCACGACGCGGTCGATATACGGCAGCAAGAACGGTTCGCCTCCGGTCAGGAACATCTCCTGCACCCCGAGCTCCCCTGCCTCGGTCGCAATGATCTCGATCCGTTCCAACCCGAGCTCACGTCTTGCCAGGCCGGGCGCCGAGCGGACGCAGCAGTAATCGCACCTGAGGTTGCAGTCGAAGTTGGTGTAGATCCAGACGCGGGAGGCCTGGAAGCTCGACGCCATCGGCGGGCGTCGGTCTTGCCGGCCGCTTCGGATGGCGACCCAGCCGGGACCCGAGGCCGACAGCTCATTGCTCGTCAGCTCACACCATCGAGCGACTCCAGCATCCGTGTCGTTCGGTCGAAGGTCCACACGAGCCGTCATGCCCTCTGCCAGCGAACCTGCCGCCTCGATCAAGTCGAGAAGAGTCAGTGCCGTCAGCCCTGGCGATGGCAAGACGCCCGCCGCCGGCTCTGGATTCACCATCGAAGCGGGATCTCCTGGTCTTGCACGGCGTCAAACAGGACCTGGTAGCCCTGCAGCTCGGGCCGAACCCAGCGCCGCAGACCTTCCATCTCGAGGATGCGCCGGTGAGCGGGGTCATCCCAGGACATCCGCAGCAGGTGCTTGACCCAGGCTTCGGCGCGGTCCTCGTCAAGCTCTGGCAGGGCGGTGAAGTTGCAGTGACAGTAATGCGGCGACCGCCAGAACACCTCGACTGCTCCAGGGGCGATCTCGCCTTTCTCGATTTGATCCCACGTACCGATTCCGATCGCCGCGGCGTCCGCCCTGTCTTCGAGCACCGCTCGCAGGGCATCAAGCTCACTGCGACCGGTATCGCCATGCTTGCCGACGTCGGTGTCGAACCGCACCAGCTCCACCACATCGCGGAGTCCTGACCTGCGTAGGAAGTGCAAGGGAAGGATGGCCGCCTGAGCCGAATCGCGCGACCCAAGCGCGAGCCGCCGCCCTCGCAGCGACTCAAGACCGGTCAGACCCATACCAGCGCGACTGACGAACACGGTCTGGAAGGCGAGATCTGTGTCGCGCATCGCGATCGCTCGACAGGCCCCCTTGGTCAGGCCAACGGTGCGAACCCACGCCAGGTTGGTGTTCCAGGCGATGTCGAGGTGTCCTTCGAGAAGGGAATCGACCTGCCGCTCGTAGTTGGAGAACAGTACGAAATCCATCTCCGCGCTTGAGCCATGAAAGTAGTCTCGGATTCCCTCCCAGATCGGTACGACGTTGGGTATGTAGGCGACAGCTCCCACGACCAACGGCGCTATCCAACTGCGGCGCGTATCGGAGCGCAGAGTCGCGTCGGCGCTCGTCTCGGTCATATCGGTCACCTCAGAACAGCGGCAGGCCGGTGATGGCCTTGCCTATGAAGTCATAGAGAACGTCCGCCGTGGGCGCCATGACGTGCCCGGCCCGGGCGTCACGGAAGAAACGATCGATGCCCAGACGCCCGCTGAAGGCGGCGCCACCGCAAACGCGCATGGCTGCATCGGTGACAGCCAGAGCCGAGTCGTTGTTGCATGCCTTGATCGAGAGCACCTTGAGGAGAGTGCCAGCGCCGGGCGAGGCCACCGAAGCCGCCGCATCTCGCAGGTAGGCGTCGCAGCAGTCGACCGCAACCTGCATCCGCGCGAGCTGGGCCCGGATCGTGGGCAGGGACGCCAGCGATTCGCCGATATGGTCGAAACGGGTTCCGCTCGCATGCGCGGCCGCCGCTCGAAGCGACGCGCGAGCAAGTCCCAGCGAAACCGCTGCGTTGCCGAGGTTGAACCACGGCAGCACCACTTCCATCATCAACTTGAAGCCACCGCCGGCTTCACCGAGGCGGTGATCGACGGGGATCGTGACGTCCACCTCGACAGGTGACGAGGCGTTTCCCCGCAGGCCCAAACCGCGCCACGGGGCGCCCACCTTGAGGCCTGGGTCTTCCGACGGCACTGCATAGATGTCCGAGTCCACGGGCCCGGACGCCTGCGCGGTGAGTGTCGACATGACGTATACGCCGGCTTCGCCGGCCGAGGTCACGAAGCTCTTGTCAGCCTTCACCTGCACCGTGCCGTTGCTGCCGGCAGCCCTTGAAACAGGCGCCCAGAAATGGCTGCGTGAGCCACGCTCACTGAAGGCGAGGGTGCCGAGCTTGCCGGCGGCCATCTCCCGAGCCAATCCAGGCAGTCCCGACGGCGGTGCTGCAAGAACCGGCATGAGAGCACTGATATGCATCAGGTAGACCATCGCCGTCGACCCGCATGCCTCCGCCAGGCGGGCCACCACGTCGACGAACTCCATCGGGCCCTCTCCCAACCCGCCTTGCTCGCGAGGCGCTGTCAGGCCAAACAGCCCTGAGCGGCGGAGCTCTGAGACAGCTTCGGCGGGAAAGCGCGCGGCCTCGTCCACCTCGGCGGCATGCTGGCTCGCCACGGCCAGGACCGTCTCGAGCCTTTCGCTCAGCGTGCCTGCTGTGGGATCTTTTTCTGCGGTTTTACTGCTGGACATCGCTTCCTCCTAACACGGATCGGATGGCTTGCAAGTCGGACACCGCCCCGGCGGCAGCTGTTGGCAACAGCCACGGAGCCTCTTTCAGGAGCCATGCGGCAGTCGCAGGCGCGGCCTCGGGTGCCTGAACCAGGTTGCGTGCAAGCTGGCGGAGGTCACTGATCGTGTCGACGTCCGCCCACGATTCCAGGGTCGCGACCGACAGGCCGGCTTCAACGATGGCCTGCTGTGTCGCCTGGCGTGCGGATCCGCCGCTGACATGGGAGTCAAAAATTCGGCGCAGAACGGTGGTCTGGCGCGCCTCTCGGTGCCCGTACCGACGTGTGAACGCTGAGCGCTTGATCCCGATCAGGTAGTACCCACCGTCCAGTGTCGGCCCCAGGACGGCATCGAACCGGCGCAACGACTCAACTGCGAGGTGAACAAGCGGGGGTGGCAAGGTCGGGTTGTCGCCGCTGACTGCCATCGCCAACGGCGCTCCAGCGGCGAAGGAACTGGCAAAGACGTCCACCAGGGCCTCGCTCAGGCCCGGGCGATTCTGGACGTCAACTATCCAGGCTGGACCGAGCAGCTCGGTCATCTCGCCAATCTCGTCGCTCGCGGACACCATCAGCCGAGCTTCGAGAGCCTCCTCTGCCGCCGCGCGCAGCAGATGCGCCCCCGTGTCGGAGATCGATGCGGCCCAGAACCCAGACGCGACGTCATCGCCTGCCTCAGCTGCAAGTCGCGACTTGGCGCGGGCGGGACTCTTCGCCATCAGGAAGAGGCGTGGACGCGGGCTTGTCTCGGTCACGGCCGCGCGCAGGATTTGCAGTCCGGCCTTGATCGAGGGGAGCAGCCGCCCTGACACCTTGCTGGCGCCGCCGCGGCGCGCGCGGAAGCTGATCGGAGCCTCGACCGTGACCAAGCTGCGGTCTGAACACGCCCTGGCCACGAGCTCGGCAGTCCACGCATAGCCCTGCTGGCGCAGCTGCAGTCGGGCAAGGGCGGGGGCGCGCAGAACCTTGAACGGCGATAGATCGCGGACTCGGGTCCCGGAACGCAGCCTGATGACGGTCGTAGCGACGAAGTTGCCCGCACGCGCGTGCCATGGGTAAGCGCCTCGTTCGACCGTTTCGCGACGGCGGATCCCAAGCACGACTTCCGCGCGGCCGGCGTGTGCAGCCAGCAGGCCAAGTTCTCTCGGGTCGCAGGAACCGTCTCCATCCAGGAACGCGATCAGATCGTGATGATGCGCGGCCTGTGCGGCTTCCGCACCTGTCAAGCAAGCGCGCCCGTATCCGCGCCGCGGCTCATGGATGACGACAGCTCCGGATGCCGAAGCTCGACCGCAAGTGCCGTCCGAGGAGCCTCCGTCGACGACAAGAACGCAGCAGGCTCCAGAGGCGTGCAGTCCGCTAACCACGTCGCCGATGCTCTCGGCTTCGTTGAGAGCGGGAACGACGGCGGCAAGCCTAGACATCGACCGGACTCCAGACCTGATATCGACCGTCGTCCGCCAACAGACGCCGATGGAGTGGAAGCTGCGCCAGAAGAATCCGCCGGTCCTGGGGACTCATGAAGGATTCTGGCGATGGCACCCTGTCGACTACGACATAGCAGTCAGGACACGAGCGGGGCAGTATGAGGAGCTCGGTGCGCGATGCGAGAGGGGCGCCGACGTCATCGTCGGCGGCGACAGGAGCATCAGGAGGGATGACTGCTGTTATCGACAGCAGCCGGTTCAGGCCGGCCTCGCGCGCAAAAACTGCTTGAGCGTGGCCAGAAGGAGGCAGCATGCCCAGCATCGCTCCGAGAACGAGTCCAGGCGCGGCAAATAGAACCAGGGCAGGCGTCGCCGTTCGAAGCAGCCATGCGCGCGGCTTGGCCGGGCCGAGGCGAAAGTGCTCTGTCAGGGCCAGGGCTCTGCGGCCGCCCATCCCCGTAGCCACCATCGCCGGCACCACCAGCAGCAGGCCGTACTGGAGGTGCAGCGCCGGCTGTGGATAGTGGCGGCTGAGCAGGTTCGCCACCAGAGGCGGCAGGATCAGGATCATCCACCCAGGACGAAGGAGCGGAAGCCCGCAGCAGCATGCAATCAGGACTGTCGCCGCGGTCCAGCCGGCCGGGCTGGAGAGCTGAGCCCACACCGCCGCCGGCTCACGGAGCGGCGCCAGGACCGCGACCGGGCCGGTGCCGAGCCACCCGTAGTAATTGGCGGTATCCGGCTGAGCCCCGCTGCGGAGGGCAGGCATGATCACCGCGAACACCGTCACCCCCCAGATGACAGCGATGGTCACCATCAAATAACCCTGGCGTCGCATGCCCGAGCAGCCGTGGACCGCGACGAGCAGCCCGATCACCGCAATCGTGTAGACCTGATCCTCTTTGGCCAGGAGGGCGACCGCCGCCGCCACCCACATCAACGCGGGGCGACGGGTGAGCCCCGCCCAGCCCGCCAGGAGCGCGGCGGGGACGGCCATCGCCTCGGTATGAAATCCCGCCCTGGCAGCCTCCTGCATGATCGGCGTGAAGGGCAACGCCGCCGCGAGCCCGGCAGCGAGGTAGGCGCCTCGACGAGACGGCGCGAACGCGGCGCGCAGGAAAAGGAACGCTGCGGGAGCGGCGAGCGCGATCGAGAACGCGTTGATCAGCGTGAGCATGCGTGGGTCCGTCCAGAACAGTTCGAGGCCCGCCGGCACCAGCAGCAATGGCGAGAAGTGCAGGCCTAGAAAGGAGTTGGCCCCGAAGCTGCTGGTGAAGCCATGACCATGACCGACGTTCCAGACGACCTGCTGAAAGAATGCCTGATCGTAGGCGGGCGTTCCCAGCCCCTCGTCGCGCCTCAACAGCACCCACGCAATCCAGACCGACGCCAGACCCGCCGCTGCGAGGACCATGCCGGCCGGCCCTCGCTGTCGGACCCCTTCTGCAAAGGCGACTCGCGCAGTAGGCACCAGAATCACCGGCTGCACAGGGGCATGTCCTTGCGTCAGTACATCCATCGTGTACCGCAGCCTCGACAGGGCTCTGGCGGGTGATCGGATGCATGCGCTCGACGAAAGGCCTGATAGCGGTCGCCGTGCCAGATCTCGCTGAGCGGTCGCTCTAGCAGGTTGCCCAGGATGATGTTCCCGTAGTCCTGGGTGGAGAAGGGGGCGATGCAACAGGGGAGCACGTTCCCGTTGGCGGTGACGTAAGTGGAGCGCCAGGGCCGGTTGCACCCTGACCATGGGCGCTTCGCATCCACCTGGGTGAATGCATCGCGGGCGTCTCGCCGCCCGGAGCCCTCGAGCCGAACCCCAAGCCTGGCGGCGGTCACGACGCAGGCGTCGATGAGGCGCTCGACCTCGGCGTCGGCATGGTCGCCAAAGACTGATTGCGTCTCGACGGCCTCACCGGTCCCGAAGTAGACCAGGCGCTGGAGATTCACCGCGCTGACGCCCATCTGGGCCGCTCGCTCGATTACTGCCGGCAGCTCTGGCAGGTTCTCCCGCATGCAGATGAAGTAGAGCCAGACCTCGGGCCTTTCTGCCCCGCGCTCACGCAGATAAGCGCAGAAACGCTCCGTGTTGGCCATCGCCTTTTCGTAGCCGTTGACTCCGCGAATGCGGTGGTAGGTGCGAGGGTCGGCGGCGTCCATGCTGACCCGCAGCTGGTCGAGGCCCGCATCCACCAGCTGCTGCATCAGTCGGGGCGACAGGGCGAGTGCGTTGGTGTTGAACAGAACCTGTGCTCCGCGCCCGTTGGCCTCGGCCACCATCAAAGGGAGCTCCCTGGCAAGGAGAGGTTCGCCGACTCCATGCAGCACAACCCGTCGGACGCCCGGAAATTGATCGAGGATGGTCACAAACTTGGTGAAGTCGAGGTCCGCGGCGGGCTCGCGCTGGAAGAAGGTGCGCGGGCAGGTGGTGCAGAACTCGTTGCACCGGTTGGTGGGTTCGATATAGACCTCGAGAGGCGTCTCGGGCGGCCGGGGCGCTGAGGTTGCGTCGACCTTGGTCGCAGCCAGCTTCACCAACTCCTGTTCGCAACAGCCGGGGCGTCCTGATCACCATAGGGCTGCCACCTGATGCGGTCCTGAACCAGTCCTGAAAGCTTTCTGAAGCTGCTCCTGGCGGCGCTCCAGCCCGGTGACGAAGACGCGGCCTGTGCTGGGATCGACGGCGACGCTGTTGGGCTGGCGCACCGTGGCAAAGCTGGCAACGCGCGTGGGCGGGGTCGGCCCCACAGCGAACTCCGCCAATGAGTTTGTCGCCGTCAGGGTGACCCAAAGCCGTTTTCGCACCGGGTCGAGGGCGATTCCATAAGGCCTACCGGGAACCGGAACGCGGGCCACGCGCGCGAGGACCGGGAGCGCGTTGAAGAGGATGATCGCGCTACCGCCGGTGTCAGCAACGTAGAGCGCGTCACCATATGCGACCAGGTGGGTCGGGCCGTCGCCGGCTGGAGCCGTCGCAAGCTCGTGCAACGATCCGGGATCGAACACCTCGAGCAGATGCGACCTGACCCCCAGTACCCCGACGAAGCCCGCACCGGCTGCGATTCCGCCCGGCTGGGTCGGGCCGGAAAGGGTGGCGATCACATCGGCGCCCTGGACCACGGAGATCGTGTTCGAGAATTCATTGGTCACGAAATAGCGGCCGTCTGCCTGCACTGCGTCATGCGGCTGGCGGCCTACTCGAACGCGGGCGATGATATCGCCGCTGGGTAGGGCAACCACGTCCAGGTCGCCGGATCTCTCGGCCGGAACCAGGAGCGGGCCTCCCGGTCCGGCGAAACTCAGGTGACGTGGGGCCGCCGAAACATCAACGCGTTGCAGCAGATGGCCGTCCCGGTCGAGAAACAGGACTGCGTCCGGGCTCCGCACGCCCACAGCGAGGATGCCGGTGAGGGGATCGAAGGCAATCCCCTCGGGCTTGTCGCCCACGGCGACGATCAATCCCGCAGGGGGACTCGACAGCGGCGGAGCCACTCCCGGCTCGGCGACCGGACCGCTGGGATTCGGCAGGCCGCACGCTGCAAGGCAGCCCGCAAGTAGGATTGCCAGTGCGCAGTCGCCCGTGCGGTTA
>WNFF01004961.1_pt1 | contig 13354 bp, 8 predicted proteins | sample 5400441 | NCBI WGS metagenome assembly WNFF01 (sample SAMN13153345, study PRJNA577476) | soil metagenome | isolation source: 120 cm saprolite under Douglas fir tree site 2 hole 3 replicate 1 | place: USA:California | collected 2015-04-18
AGCGCTCCCCCGCAGCGACGCCCTTCGGCGCCATCTCGTCGATGCGTCTCAGGTCGTCCGGCGTGAGCTTCACGCGGAGCGCGCCGACGTTCTCCTCCAGGTACTTGCGCTGCTTGGTGCCCGGGATGGGGACGATGTCGGGTCCGCGCGCGAGCAGCCAGGCCAGCGCGAGCTGCGAGGGCGTGCAGCGCTTCTCCGCCGCGATCTCGCGGACCCTCTCCACCAGCCGCAGGTTCCTTTCGAAGTTCTCGCCCTGGAACCGGGGCTGGTTGCGCCGCCAGTCGTCGGCCGGAAGGTCCTCGAAACTCTGGAAGCGCCCGGTGAGGAACCCGCGGCCGAGCGGGCTGTAGGCGACGAAGCCGATCCCGAGCTCGCGAATGGTGGGAAGGATCTCGTCCTCCACGTCCCGGCTCCAGAGCGAGTACTCCGTCTGCAGCGCCGAGATCGGATGCACCGCGTTCGCCCGCCGGATGGTGCCGGGCGCCGCCTCCGAGAGGCCGAGGTAGCGCACCTTGCCCGCCCTCACCAGCTCCGCCATGGCGCCCACGGTCTCCTCGATCGGCACCTCGGTGTCGACGCGGTGCTGGTAGTAGAGGTCGACGTGGTCGACCCCGAGGCGCTCCAGCGAGGCGTCGCACGCCTTCCGCACGTAGTCCGGTTTCCCGCTGACGCCCAGGAAGCTGCCGTCCTCCCCGCGCACGTTGCCGAACTTGGTCGCCAGCACCACCCGGTCGCGCTTCCCGCGGATCGCCTTGCCGACCAGCCGCTCGTTGGTGAAGGGCCCGTACATGTCGGCCGTGTCGAGGAAGATGACCCCCAGCTCGATGGCCCGCTGGATGGTCGCGATCGACTCCGCCTCGTCGCGCCCCGCGTAGAACTCGCTCATTCCCATGCAGCCGAGGCCCAGCGCGGACACGCGCAGGCCCTGCTTTCCCAGCGCTCTCGTCTCCATCACAGCTCCTTGGTCTCGCCCGGCTTGAACGCCAGCACCTTCGCCGTCGCCCCGGACTTCTTCAGCGCCGCCGAGAGCTGGTCGGGCGTCCCGGCCAGCGCTGGGAACGTCCCGAAGTGCATCGGTATCACCGTCTTCACCCGGAGCAAGCGGGCGGCGAGCGCCGCGCCCTCGGGATCCATGGTGAAGTGCCCGCCGATGGGGAGCATCGCCACCGTCGGCCGGTAGCGCTCCGCGATGAGCGCCATGTCCTGGAACACGTCCGTGTCGCCGGCGTGGTACAGCGTCGGGCCGCCCTGGATCTCCAGCACGAACCCGAGCGGCGATCCGCCGTATTGCGGAGTCGCTTTCGGATCGCTGCCGAATCCGCTCGAGTGCACCGCGGGGACCAGGTGGATCTTGACGTCCTTCACCTGGACGGTCCCGCCCGCGTTGGCCCCGTTCCCCTTCTCCGCGCCGATCAGGCCGACCAGCTCGTAGGCGCCGATCACCTGCGCGCCCGTGCGCCGCGCCAGCTCGGCCGCGTCACCGACGTGATCGAAGTGACCGTGCGTAACGAGGATGGCGTCCACCTGCTCGGGCCACGCGGCGTCCTTGGGCGCCAGCGGGTTCTTCAGCCAGGGGTCGATCGCGATGGTGGCCCCGCCCGGCGATTTGACGATCCAGGCTGCGTGCCCCCACCAGGTGGCGGTCGTCTTGCCGGACTTCTGCTGCGCGGCAGCGGGGAAGGCGAGGAGCAAAGCCGCGAGGGCGAGCTTGCACATGGTGCGGACCTCTGATGTGGGCGTTGCTCTAACCGCGCCGCATCGACCTGTCGAGGTACTTCCGGCCGGGGGGCGCGGGCGGACGCCGGGCCGCCCCGTACGTGAGCACCGATCGGTCGGTTCTGGCATCTTCGTCTCCAGGAGGTCATTCATGGCGTTTTCACCGGACGATGTCCGTGCCAACCGGGAGTTCTTCGCGGCCAAGCTGCGCTCGGAAGCCGAGAAGCAGAGCGTGGTCAACTGGGTGAAGAAGGAGCCGGGAGCGCACGAAATCGTGCTGCTCGACACGCGCGCTCGCGACGCCTTCGCCAAGGCCCACATCGAGGGCGCGATCAGCGTCCCGCTCGACGAGTTGAAGCAGCTTGCGGGCCAGCTCCCGCGCGACAAGACGCTCGTCGCGTATTGCTGGAACCAGTACTGACACATCGGGGCCAAGGCCGCTCTGCAGTTGGCAGAGCTCGGGTTCTTCTGCAAGGAGTTGAACGTCGGTTGGGCGGAATGGGTGGAGGCGAAGCTGCCCACGCACGAAGGCCGCGTCGAGCGCGGATCGGTGAAGTGCACCTGCTCCCGGATCTAGCCGCGACGTGACCGGCGCCGCCCCATCGGCGGCGGCCGGCGGCAGGCTGGTCGCGCTGCGATCGCGCGACTTCCGCCTGCTGCTCGCGGGCCAGGTGGTTTCGCTCACCGGCACCCAGATGCAGCAGGTGGCGGTGGTGTGGCAGCTCTACCTGCTCACCGGCTCGCCGCTCGCCCTGGGCATGCTCGGCCTGTTCCGCGTCGCCCCGATCGTCCTGTTCGCCCTGGGCGGCGGCGTGCTCGCCGACGCGTTCGACCGCCGCAAGCTGATGCTGCTCACCCAGAGCGCCCTGGCGCTCGTCTCCGTGACGCTGGCCGTGCTCGCGCACGCGCAGAAGACCACGCCCGCCGCCATCTACGCGCTCGCCTTCGTCGCCGGCGTCCCGCGGCTGGTCGACAAGAGCCAGCTGTCGAACGCGCTCAGCCTGTACGTCACCGTGTTCCAGGTGGGCACCATCGCCGGGCCTGCCCTGGGCGGGCTCCTCCTCGCCACCACCGGTCCGACCTTCATCTACGTCGTCGACGTGCTCTCCTACGGGGCGGTGATCGGCGCGCTGCTCGCCCTGCGGCACCGGCACACCGGGCACGGCGGGTCGCCGATCAGCCTGCGGGCCATCGCCGAAGGGCTGCGCTTCCTGCGCGGCGCTCCGATCATCTGGTCGACCATGCTGCTGGACTTCGTGGCGACCTTCTTCGCCGGATCGCTCCTGCTGCTGCCCATCTTCGCCGACCAGCTGCTGCACGTCGGGCCGCGCGGGCTGGGCCTTCTGTACGCCGCGCAGCCCGCCGGGGCCGCGCTCACCGGCGCCGCGCTCTCCAGCATGCGGACCATCCGGCGGCAGGGTCCCGCGGTGCTCTGGTCGGTCGCCGTCTACGGCGGTTCCATCGCGTTGTTCGGGCTGTCTCCGTGGTTCTGGCTGAGCTTCCTGCTACTCGCCATTTCGGGGGCGGCCGACATGGTGAGCGCCGTGATCCGCAACATCGTGCGGCAGTCGCTCACGCCCGACGAGCTGCGCGGCCGGATGAGCTCGGTGGTGATGATCTTCTTCATGGGCGGCCCGCAGCTCGGCGAGGTGGAAGCGGGCGCCGTCGCCAGGCTGTTCGGGGCGCGCGTCTCGGTCGCCTCGGGAGGCGCGCTCTGCGTGCTGGCGGCGGCCGCCGCCGCGGTGCTGGTGCCCCAGCTGCGCCGCTACGAAGGCTGATCCAGCATCTCGCGGGCCTTGCGCACCAGCGCCTCGGGAGTGAAGGGCTTGCTCAGGAAGCCCATGCCGGCGGCCAGCGCACCCTGCCGGATGCCCGCGTCGTCCGTGTAGCCCGAGGTGAACAGCACCTTGAGCCGGGGGGCGTCCTCGCGCAGCCGCCTGGCCAGCTCTCGCCCGCCCATCTCCGGCATCACCAGGTCGGAGACGACCAGATCCACCGCGCTGCGCTCGCGCCAGCGCTGGAGCGCCTCCTGTCCGTTGCGCGCCTCTACCACCTTGAACCCGCCGCGCGAGAGGGCCTTGCTTGCCGCCGTCCGCACGGAGTCCTCGTCCTCGACGAGGAGCACCGTCTCGCCCCGTCCGGCGGCCTTCTCCTCGGGAGGCGCCGCGTCCGAGGCCGAGGGCGCGCCGTCGGAGACGGGCAAGTACACCTCGAAGGTCGAGCCCCGGCCGACCGTGGAGGTGACGCGGATGTAGCCGCCGCTCTGCTTCACGATCCCGTAGACGGTGGCGAGCCCCAGCCCGGTGCCCTTGCCCAGCTCCTTGGTGGTGAAGAACGGCTCGAAGATGCGCTCCATGGTGTGCGCGTCCATGCCCGCGCCCGTGTCCTCCACGCGCAGCTGCACGTAGGGGCCTCGCTGGATGGGGCAGCCGAACATGCGGAAGCCGTCTTCCTGGGTCAGCTCGACGGTGCGGGTGCGCAGCGAGAGCGTGCCGCCCTGGGGCATGGCGTCGCGCGCGTTCAGGGCCAGGTTGAGGATCACCTGCTCGACCTGCCCGGGGTCGGCGCACACGGTGCAGCCGGTGCCCACCTCGGCCATCAGCCGGATGTCCTCGCCGATGAGCCGCGCGAGCATCTTCTGCATGTCGGTCACCGCGGCACAGAGGTCGAGCACGCGGGGGCGGAGCACTTGCCTGCGGCTGAAGGCGAGCAGCTGGCGGGTGAGGTTGGCGGCCTTCTCTCCCGCGCCGCGGATGTCGTCGAGATCGCCGCGCACGGGGTGGTCCCCGGGAAGCTCGGAGAGCGCGAGCTGCACGGTGGTGAGGATGGCCGTCAAGAGGTTGTTGAAGTCGTGCGCGATGCCGCCCGCCAGCCGGCCCACCGCCTCGATCTTCTGCGACTGCCGCAGCTTCTCCTCGCTCTGGCGCAGCGCCTGCTCGGCCTCGTGGCGCTCGGTGACGTCTCGGCAGTTGATCAGGATGCCGCGCACCGCCTCGTCGTCCATCAGATTTCGCGGGGTGGCCTCGATCCAGCGATAGGCGCCGTCCTTGCGGCGGAACCGGGCCGTCCAGCAGCCCGACCTCCCCGGCGCCGCGATCACGGCCGCGAGCGCTTCCTTGACGATGTCGGCGTCCTCGGGATGGAAGAAGGGGAAGGGTTGCTGGCCGAGCAGGTCGGCCGGTTCCCATCCCAGGACGTTGCTGATCGACGGGCTGACGTACCGGACGGTGCCGTCGGGATCGCAGATGACCACCAGATCCGAGGCGTTGCTCAGCAGCGTCCGGTAGAAGCGCTCGCTGAGCACGTTGGGGCTCGCGTCCGGTGCGAAGCTGGCCGAGTCGGGCGGGCCTGAGAGGCGCCGGCCCCGGGGAGGTCCCATCGGCATCAGGATCGGCAGTGCGCGGGCGGACTTGAGCCCGGGGCGACGCTTTGGCCACCATTCCCTACAGACGACCTGCTAGGCAACGCCGCGGGCGGGTTGCGAGCGCGGGACGCGCAGCGTGAAGCACGCCCCTTGTCCCGGGGCGCTGTCGATGTCCAGGGTCCCGCCCAGGCTCTGCACCACGCGCCAGGCGATGGTGAGCCCCATGCCCATCCCGCGGCCCGGACCCTTGGTGGTGAAGAAGGGCGTGAACAGGCGCGCGCGGTCCTCCGGCTTGATGCCGTGCCCGTTGTCCTTCACGCTGAGCACCAGCCGCCCGTCCTCGACGCGTCCGTGCACCTCGACGCGCCCGGTGCCGTCCTCCGGGGACGCCTCGATGGCGTTCTGCACCAGGTTGGTGAGCACCTGGTTGAACTCCTCGGGCACGCACTCCACGCGGCCCTCGCCCTCGAACCGCAGCTCGACCTGCACCTTGCGCCCGGTGGCGGGGAGCACGATCCCGACCACGTCGCGCGCTGCCTCGAACGCGTCGTGGGGCCGCAGCTGGCGCGCGTAGCCGGCCTTGCTGTAGTTGCCCATCAGCTCGACGGTGCGGGTGATGCGGCGGATGCCCGACTCGGCCACCTCGAACAGCTCGCGCATCCGCTTCTCCAGCCGCTCCATCTGCCCGGCCGACTCGGCGTCCGGCGGCCTGCGCGAGATCTCCAGCAGGGCGTGCGTGTCCATGCGCACGCGGGCCAGCGCGTTCTTCACGTAGTTGAGCGGGTTGTTGATCTCGTGCGCCAGGCCGCCCGCGATCGACTCCAGCGAGTCCATCCGCTGGGTGAGGAGGATGTCGGCCTGGGCGGCCTGGGTCTTGACCAGGCTGCGCGCCGAGGAGAGCAGCTCGCGCGGCGAGAACGGCTTGGCCAGGTACGTGTTGACCCCGGTGTCCATGCCGGCCACGCGGTCGTCCAGCTCGCCGCGCGCGGTGAGCATCACGATGGGGATGTGCCGGGTCGCGGGATCGTCGCGCAGCCTGCGCGTCAGCTCCAGGCCGTCCATGCCGGGCATCATCAGGTCGGTGACGATGAGGCTGGGCAGCTCCTTCCGCGCCATCTCCAGGCCCTGCGCGCCGTCGGGCGCGGAGAGCATCTTGAAGTCCTGCTGCAGCGCCATGCCCACCAGGCGGATGACGTCGGGCGTGTCGTCGACCACCAGGCAGGTGTGGCGCCGCGAGTCCTCCTCGGGATCGCGGGCCAGCGCGCGGCGCTCCGTCGCCTCGTGGATTTCCAGCAGGCGGAACTCCTCGCGCGCCTGCATCTGGGCGGCGAAGTCCATCAGCCCGCGGTCGCCGGCGCGCGCGCCGCTGAGCACGTCCCGGCGGTGGCTGCGCCGGTCGAGCACCTCGGGTCGGAAGTGCTCCTTGTCCTTGATCAGCTCGACGGTGAAGCGGGCGCCGTGGTCGCTCTCGGCGCGGATGCGCCCGCCGTGCAGCTCGACGATCTCGCGCGCCAGCGCCAACCCGATGCCGGTGCCGCCGTAGCGGCGGGTCTCGCCCATGTCGACCTGGAAGAAGCGCTCGAAGAGCCGATCGGCCATGTGGGGCGGGAAGCCCGGCCCGTCGTCCTTCACCACGATCCAGGCGGTGTCGCCCAGGTCGTGCAGCGAGACGGTCACGTGGCCGCCCTCGGGAGTGAACTTCAGGGCGTTGGAGAGCAGGTTGACGAAGACGCGCTCGATCCGCTCCAGGTCGCAGTTCACCAGGCAGGTGCCGGAGGCGACGAGCTTCATGTCGATGCGCTTGCGCTGCGCGAGCGGCTGCACTTGGTCGCACAGGCCGCGCAGGTGCTCGGCCAGGTCGTGCTCGGAGATCTTGAGCCGCAGCCGCGACTCCTCCAGCTTGGAGAGGTCGAGCAGGTCGCCGATCATCTTGAGCAGCTTCATCCCGCTGCGGAACATCATCTCGAAGGTGGCCCGCTGGGTGGGGCCGATCCCGCCCACCTCGCCGTGCAGGAGCAATTCCAGCGGCGAGAGGATCATCGCCAGCGGCGTCTTGAACTCGTGCGTGATGTTGGCGAAGAACTGCGACTTGAACCGGTCGAGCTGCTTGAGCTGCTCGTGCGCGGTCTCCAGATTGGCCTTGGTCTCCTCGAGCGCGACCTGGTTGAACACCTGCTCGCGCTGGGACCGGTAGAGCACCATCTGGCCGATCGCTCCGATGATCGCGATGGCGATCAGGAAGGCGAGGTTGGAGAAGGCGCTGCCGTCGGACGGCCATCCGTGCACGATCAGGTTGGGCGAGAGGAACGAGCCAAGAATCAGCGCGTGCGTGCACAGCACCGTCCCCGGGCGCCAGACGAAGAGCAGGCCGGCGCCGACGATGACCAGCGAGAGGCCGGCGTAATACTCGGAAGCCAGGCCGCCCATCACCACGGTCATGGCGCTGATCCCGCTGGCGATCAGGATGCAGTACGCCGCCGTCACCAGCTCGGGATGGTGATCGAACCCCCGCCCGCGGCGGAGCAGGAACATGAGCGCGGTGCCGGCGATGACCAGCGCGCGGATCGTCCACAGGAACCGCAGCGAGCTGGCCCCGACGAGGATGTCGAGAATGCCGAAGCAGGGGATCAGCGCGAGCGCGATCCAGAGTGCAGTCCGGAATCGGCGGCGGTTGCGCTCGAGGAGCCACTGGCCCCAGCGGGCCTCGAACGCGACCGGCCACCTGCGCATCATTCCCGGAAGATTTCCAAGAATGGATTGACCCCGCTCTCCTCCTCGAGGATCTGCAGCCGGGCGTGGGGCGCCGCGCGCGTGCCGATCTCCAGGAGGTCTGCGTGGGACCGGTAGATGAGGTTCCATTCCAGGTGGTGCTCCATGTACCAGCGGCTGGGGTTCTCCGGGACCATGTTGGCGATGAGCGCCGCGCCGCCCGGGGCGAGCTGCGCCTCGAAGGTGCGCGCAAGCTGCACCGCGGTCGCTGGGCGCAAGTAGTCGAACATCCCCACCGAGTAGATGAGGTCGAACGGCCCCACCGGCGTGAACAGCTGCGAGTCGCGCAGCAACCGCTTGATCGACTCGTGCAGGTAGACGAGCTTCACCTGCCGCGACCAGCGCGCATCGACGATGGGCCGGAGCCGCCGGTAGGCGTACGCCAGCGCCCCCTTGTCCTGCTCGAACAGCACGATCTCGAGGCCTTTGGGAAGATCCTCGCCCTCCTGCAGCAGCTCGTAGAGCTCCTGCGCCGATCCGGCGGCGATGGAGAGGATGCGCAAGGGCCGCCGGCGCGATTCGATCAGCTCGCGCATCTTGCGCTTCACCAGGTCCTTGCGGTGGCGCACGGCGCGGGCGGCGCGGGTCTGGTCGAAGGCCAGGCTGATCGCCTTGGCGAAGAGCGTCTGGCCCTCGAAGGGCCGCTCGTAGATGAAGCGCATCACCTCGTAGTCGCCCGGGTAACCGAACGGCTTCTGGAAGGCGCGATGCATGGAGGGCGCCTGCATGAAGAATTGGTGGAGGTGGCGCCGGGACCAGTCGATGAGCGCGGCGTTGTGCGCCGGCGGCGCCGAGCGGACCGCCGCGTCGATCTCCTCCGTCAGGCGCACCACGTCGCTGGCGAACCCGGCGCGGATCTGGTCCATCAGCGCCGTCCGCGCCGGCGAGGTCGGGTTCGAGTCGCCGTGCAGCACGTGCCAGGGGAGGTTTTCCTCCAGCCGCCCGAACTGCTCCTCGGCGTCCTGCATGAAGAGCTGCAGCTCGGAGACGAGCACCTTGAAGCGCTCGTGTCCGGGGGCGCGCCAGGGGGCCTGCGCCGACGCGCGGCTGTTGCTGAACTGCTTGATCGAGCGCAGGTGCAGGATCTCGTCCACCTGCAACAGCAGCCCCTCGAACGAGACGCCCACCACCGTGGCGCCACCGACGTCGCGCACCGACCCCACCCGGCCTTCACCGCGATAGTTCTCGTAGCCGTCGAACCGCACCGAGAGCTCGGCCAGGTGGTCACCCACCGAGAGGGGCGGGCGCCCGGCGGGCCACTCGAAGGCGACGCCGTTCTGGGACACGTCGTGCAGCGGGTAGACCTCGAGGACGCCCCCTGCCGAAAGCAGCACCTCGCCGCGCAGCGGAAGCAGATCGGGGGCGCGATATCGCTGCGGCCGGAAGAAGACCTCGCGACCTTGCGCGCCCTCCAGCTCCTCGTATGTCCGAATCTGCGCGACCAGCTTGGGGGGCGTCATGCGCGGCGTTCCTCTCAGGCAGCGCTCGGGGACAGCCGCACCTCGAACCTCGCCCCCCCGGACGGTCGATTCGAGACGCGGATGCGTCCTCGGTGCGACTCGACGATGAGCTTGGCCATGTAGAGGCCCATGCCCATTCCCCGGTCGCCCTTGGTGGATACGAACGGCTCGAAGATCTTCTCCTGCAGCTCCCGGGGCACACCCGGGCCTTCATCTTCCACTGCGAGGACTACATCGTCCGCATCGCGGGAAGCTTGAATGGAGATCCGCCGCGAGCGCTCGGTCGCCTGCAGGGCGTTGCGCACCAGGTTGACCAGCACCTGGATCAGCTTCTGCCGGTCGCCCTGCACGTACGGCAGGTCGTCCTGCACCTGCACCTCGACCTTCCGCGCACGGAAGTTCAGGTCCATGCGGGAGATGGCGATGGCCCCCTGGACCACCTGGGCGGGGGCCACCTTGTCCATGGCGAGGTGGATGGCGCCCGCCGAGGCGAACTGGTGCATGGACTCGAGCGTTTCCAGCAGGTTGTGGATCCCCTGGGTGCCGACGTTGACGCTCTCCAGCAAGTCCGGCGAGGCATTCTGCTGCTGCAGCTCGCGCTCGATGAAGTTGACGCTGATCATCACGTTGCGCAGGTCGTGCGTGATGCCGGCGGCGAGGCGGCCCATGGTGCCGAGCCGCTCGAGGTGGAGCATCTGGCGATGCGCGGACTCGATCACCTCCAGCGAGGCGGTCAGCTCCTCGGTGCGCCGGGCGAGCAGGGCGACCAGCCGCTGGATGGTGCGCGACTGGTAGACGTGCTCGCAGGCCTGCCGCACCGCTTCGAGGATGTCCTCCGGCTGCCAGGGCTTCTTGAGGAAGCGGAAGACCCGGGCCCGGTTGATGGCGCTGATCAGGGCGGGCGGGTCGGTGAAGCCGGTCAGAACGATCCCGGCCACGTCGGGCTTGCGCGAGCGCAGCTCCTCGAGCATCTCGACGCCCGTCATCTCCGGCATGCGCTGGTCGGCGATGACGACGTCGATGTCCGTCTTGTCGGCGATCTCCAGCGCCTGCTTGCCGGATTCGGCCTCGTAGACCGCGTAGCCGCTCTCGAGGAATCCGCGCAGGACGAGGAGGTTGGGGCGCTCGTCGTCCACCAGCAGGACGCCGCTCTTGCGCGGGCCGTCGACGCCGTACTGCGCGACGAGCGCTCGCAGTCCTTCATCCAGCATGCCCTACAGTGTCCTTGTTTCGACGTTGCTCAAGCAAATTCCAAGTGCAGCTTTTTTGAACACCCAGGAGAATCGCACGGTTATCAAACATCTGTACAGCCTCTGAGTGAAATCCGGGGCCGCATCGCGCCCGTTCTCGCGGTCCGGCTTCCCTCGGAGGTACGACCATTACCCACATCGATGAGCGAATCGGCCGTCCGGGCGCCGGAGAGCAGCGAACGCACCGAGATTTGGCAGGTTCGGATTTGCCGGCGGGCGCCGCGGCAATGGCCGCGGTTTTTTGTTCACCTGCGTCGCGAGAGCGTGGCGAGATCGGACCGGCGCAGCGCCCAGGCGGGAAAGGCGGGCGGGCCGTCCAACGTTCCCACCAGGGTGGCGGGGTAGCCCTCCAGCACGGCGCGCGCCGGGAAGCGCGCGCGCTGCTTCACCAGCGCTCCCGCATGCACCAGGCTCTCCTCGCCGACCACGCTGTAGTCGCAGACGATCGCGGCGGGCTCGATCACCGTGCCGCGCCCGATGCGGCATCCGTGGATCATCGCCGCCGGGCCGATCACCACGCCGTCCTCGACCACCAACTCGTTGTCCGGCAGGAGGTGGAGCACGGCGTTCTCGAGGATCTGCACGCCCGCGCCGATCCGCACCGGACCGTGTGAATCGCCGATGATCTTCACGCCCGCGCCGATGATCGCGCCCGCGCCGATGGTGACGTCGCCGGTGATCTCCGCGCTGTCGAACAGCACCGCGCTCGGGTCGATGCGGGGCTCCTTGTCCAGGTAGGCGTAGACGCGGCCCATGGCGGCTCCGGCGGGCATGCTGCCCGAGAGAGGTTGCAGGAGGTACGGCGGGAGCGACACGTCGCCGCCGCGCAGCCGCAGCAGCCGCGCGCGGTCCGCTTCATTGGCGCGCCGGATGGCGCGTGCGGGGCGGCCGACGACCACCGCCTCGTCGGGGAGGTTGGCGCCGGACGGCACCAGCGTCCCTTCGCCCAGGATGCAGCCGCGGCCGAGGCGGGCGCCCGCGAGCAGGATGGACCCGTTCCCGATCTCGCACAGGTCGCCGACCGTGGCGCCGATCACCACGCAGCGATGTCCGAAGACCACCTTCTGGCCGATGGAGACGGGCTGCTCCGCGGTGCCGATGGCGACTGTGTTCTCCAGGAGGGCCGACCCGGCGCCCAGCTCGACCGCGCCGCCCGGTGTGCGGATCACGGCTCCCTGCGCGATGTGGCACCCGGGGCCGGCGCGCAAGAGCCCCAGCACCGCGCCGCTCGGGGCCACCTGGGGCGCGTCGGCCGCCGGCCTCCAGTTGAGGCTCATCGGCCCGACCATAACCGGACCCGCGCCCGCGCGGAACAACGTCGATCTGGCCATGATCTTGAAGGGCGTTTCAGGGGAGCGCGGGAGATTCGGGAGCGCGGGAGAGTTCGGTGGGTTTCGAGCACGCGCGCGCGCGCTCGCTCCGAAAAAACGCAACCTCCCGCGCTCCCGTTCCTCCCGCGCTCCCTTGAAACGCCGTTGAGGTTTACATCGTCGCTTGCGCGGCGGAGGGGAGGGCGAGGGCGTCGACCAGGCGCTCGGCGATGGTGCGGGCCTGGGAGCGGAGCTCGGGGATCGCGGTGGTCTCCCACAGCTCGCCGCGCCTCAGCGCGCCGAGCGTGAAGAGCAGGCCGCGGGCGCCTCCGAGTAGCGCGCCGTCGCGGTCGGTGGAGAAGCCCATCCCCAGCGCGTCGGGCCGCGCGAGCCCTTGCGCGAGCAGCGATCCGACCAGCGGGTGGCGCGCGTCGGCCAGGGACGAGGCGGGACCGGTGCAGTTCACCACGCGCGCCGCGCGCAGCTCGCGCGACGGGCGCTCGCCGCGCGGGCGGTACAGCGCCACAGCGGACCCGCCGGCCACCGCGAACGATTGCATCCGGCCCGCGTGCACGCGCAGCTGTCCGCGGGCCTGCAGCCGCGCGACGGCGGCGCCGGCCTCGGGAGCCATGCGGTGCCGGTGCACCTCCCAGTGGGTCCGCAGGTGGCGCAGGAAACGTCGCCGCTCCACGGCCGACAGGCGCGACCAGATGCGCTGCGTGACCGGCCGGAGCGCATCGAATGCCGGGCGCCAGTCGCCCGCGTGGCGGATCGCCGCCCGCAAGGCGCGGAGCAGGCCGCGCGCGGCGCTCGCGCCGATGCGCGGCTGCGCGGGCCCGCTCGCATCGCCGTGGACCTGCGGCAACAGACCGTGCCGCGAGAGCGCGAGGATTCTCCCCCGGTGGCCGCGCCGCTGCAGCGCCAGCGCGGCGTCCACCATGGCGAGGCCGCTGCCGAGGAGGAGGACGTCCGCTTCGGGGGGGACGCCGTCGAGCGCGCCGCGTTCCCACGGAGAGCGCCGGTAGAGGGCGCTCGCGTACAGCCCGCCGTCGGGGACGGCGAGGTCCGGGCCGGAGAGGTTCCCCAGCGCGAGCACCGAGGCGCGCGCCTGGATCTCGCGCCCCTCGCGCAGGGCGATCCGCACCGCGCCATCGTCCACGGCCGCGGACACGGCCTCGCCGCAGACGAACTGGAGCGTGACCCCGGGCGCGGCGCGCGCGTGCGCCTCGGTGAGCAACGCCTCGAGGTACATGCCGTACACCGCGCGCGGGACGAACGCGTCCGGAGCGGCGCCGCTCCAGCGCACGAAGTGGCCGGGGTCGTCGGGGAGCGCGCTCATGCCCGCAGCCGGCACGTTGAGCAGGTGGCAGGATTCCGCGGGCCCGTAGGCGAGCCCGCGCGCGAGCGCTCCGCTGCGCTCGACCAGGGCGATGCGCCAGGGCCCGCGCGCCTGCCGCAGGAGCTGCACGGCCACCAGCGTGCCGC
>WNFF01003262.1_pt1 | contig 13350 bp, 10 predicted proteins | sample 5400441 | NCBI WGS metagenome assembly WNFF01 (sample SAMN13153345, study PRJNA577476) | soil metagenome | isolation source: 120 cm saprolite under Douglas fir tree site 2 hole 3 replicate 1 | place: USA:California | collected 2015-04-18
GTCCGTATCCGGCAAAGTGCCGTGACGGTAGCGGACGAGGTCCTCGATCTCGTTCCGGCGGCGTCCGCGAATAATCTTGATGATGTCCGTCTTGGATTTGCGCCGCCTATACCGGCGAGCGATCTCGGCTCGCTTGGCTTTGACCTCCTTTTCAGACGGCCGTACCCGTGGTGCAGGTGGGGCAGTCACTGCTGCCGCTCCTGTTAGTCCGACGGTGATGGTGTGCCGTCGGTCGAGGGAGGGCCTCTGTACACGTGGCCGTCCTCGGGTCGTTTTCGGTGGCGGTATAGGTGGTGCCGCATCTGCTGATGGTCGCGGTCGGCACCCGCGCTTGATGCTTGTTAAAAAAGACGCGCATGAATCAATGTTTAATTCTGCATTTGATTAGACGCCTCGTCTCCGAAAAATCAGGGGAAAACTGTCTGTGCTTCGCTCATGGAAAGCGAGCACACCGAGTGGTCTGGGCAGCAGCAGTTGGGAATCCGCTCGTAGCACTTTGATGCGAAAGATGGGCTTTGGTGTCCGGTTGGGAAAAAAGCGCTGTGCAATCAACACGGCAAAACGGACTCTTAATCAGCGGGTCCCAGGTTCGAGTCCTGGTGCGCCCACCAATCGCTCACAAATATCAATTAGTTATGACGGGGAAAGCGGATGCTTTGAGCTGTTACCGTTCTCGTGTCCGCGCAGTGTCCGCAGTCGGGAATCGCACGACATTCGGGTCGCCGTGTCTACCAGCCCCGCCTCGTGGGCGACCAATTCATGATGTCGAAGGACCTGGAACGGCTACATAAGGAATTACTGGAGTATGACGTGGTCGGCCACTCAGACGGCGGATATGACGAGGGCTATTCACGCTGCTCCTGCTTTTGGGGTAAATCCCCTGGGTCACTCGTCAAGCGCTTTCTCTCAGAGAACGTAATTCCGCAAGGTCTCAGTGTCCTCGACCTTGGCAGCGGGGAGGGTAAGAACGCTTTTGCATTTGCTGAGGCTGGCGCCTTCGTCGTCGCCGTCGATTGCTCCGCACTCGCTTTGACGAACGGACAACGCGAGTTTGCGCATCCCCAAATTGAATGGGTCCTGTCGGATGCTGCGGCCTACCTCCGAGAATGCGGTTCATTCGACGTAATAATCATGTACGGCTTGTTGCACTGTCTTCCTTCGATTGCGGCCATCGCATCCGTTCTGGAATTGGCCATTTGCAAAACAGGAAGCGACGGCCATCATATCGTGGCCGCCTTCAATGATGGACCACACGATTTATCCGCTCATTCCGGCTTTGCGCCGACGCTCGCATCACACAACTTCTATCTGGCGCAATACCACGGCCATCGAATTGTCTCGGAGTCAAACGAGCTTCTCCACGAGACTCACCCACACAACAAGATTCCACATTTTCATAGCCTGACTCGATTGATTGCGAGGAAGTCAACATGACGTGTCCAACTGACCTCCGGCGCCTCTACAGAGACAGGCGAGTCATTCCGTTCGTGGGTGCCGGTGCTTCAATGTCAGTCGCGTGGGGGCCTGATGCCAAACGTCGCGGGCCCGCGTGGGAGGAGATGGTAGATCAGGCAGCTAAGATTCTCGGCTCCGATGACCCTGAGTTGCTCCGCTGTCGAGGCTCGGACCTTCAGATACTTGAGTACTTCAAAATAATGAAAGGCGGATTTGCTCCTCTGACGAATTGGTTATCGCTCCAATTTTCAGCCGCGACGGACGACGACATTTTGCGATCTCCCGTTCTTTCTCAACTCGTTGAGCTTGATTTGTGCAACTTGTACTATACGACCAATTACGACGATTTCATTGAGCGAGCCCTTCGGAAAAGCGGACGAAAGACTCACATAACGTCGTCCGAGTTGAATGTTAGTCACGATAGATCATTTGTTGAGGTTGTGAAATTCCACGGTGATTTCAACTCGCCTGAACAAATGGTCTTTTCTGAATCCCAATACATGGATCGCATGCGGCTTGAAAGTCCCATGGATTTCAAGCTGAGAGCTGACATTTTGGGTCGAGCAGTTCTCTTCATCGGCTATAGTTTTCGCGACCCCAATGTAAATTATATTTTTCACATCGTGAACCGGTTGTTTTCTGACCTGCCCGACTCTGCTTCCGGCAAGCGAGCTTACATTATCTTGCCGGAGCCCTCAGAGTTTGAGCGCCGTCTGTTTCATGCACGAAACATTGAAGTCATTCCAATCAAAGGCGACAAGATTTCCGATAACACGGCTGCGATTCTTCACGGGATGAGGAGTTAGAGACGATGGCGCTCTCTCCCATCATTCTCACTTACTGCTCATGGAGCGAGTTTAAGAAACAAGAGTGGGACGTAGCAAAGCGTGTGATCGAGCTTGATGCCAAACCCGGGGTGAAGCTTGAGCAGCTTTTCGAACTCGAATTCCGAAAGGTGCAAACGACAGAGCCCTTACTTTGCGATCTTGAAAAGATGGTGCGCTTTAAGGTCGAGTCAGCCTATCGCGCGGTGCGCGTGCCCTGCATAGTTGAGCACGCTGGACTGGTCCTTGATGGCTACGAGTCGGCATTCTTCCCCGGGGGACTAACCCAACCAATGTGGGATGCTCTCAAAGCGGAGCGTTTTGTTGCTAGTTGCTCGCCGCTAACCCGGCAAGCAATCGCACGGGCCGTAGTCGGATACTGTGATGGTATGAACATTTGGACGTTTGTTGGCGAGACGAAAGGTGCTCTGTCTCCAAAGCCAAGGGGCAAGCGCGCGTTCTATTGGGACACGGTCTTTTGCCCTGAGGGCTTTGGCGACAAAACGTATGCTGAAATCGTTGATGAGGGCGGCTTGGAGAAAAAGCTGCAAGTGTCGCAGTCGATCAAGGCACTAAAAAAATTCATGCAGCACCGGTTGGACAACGCCCCCGCACTTTTCCCCGGCTTGTGATTGGCGTCTCCAGGACCGGCTCTTTCCCAGATAACCTAGCCGCGACCGTATCGAGGGTGCGGCGGAACGGCTCCATCCCAAATGAATTGTAGATGTATACCTGAGCCCTGCGACCAAGGCTTGGAATTTCAGATTCCACGGGAGCGTCATAGACCTCTAGAAATTCTCGATAGCTGAATGCAAGTGCACCTTGCACTTCACGCGCACGATACATCTCGTACGCCACGTCCGGCGGGGTTTGAACAAATATCAATCCAACGTCTCCGCCGAAACGGGCAGATAGATTTTCGTATGTTGATAGATTTCTAATCCCGTCCACGATGCAGCGATTCGTCCCGACTTCATTGACCCTAGCATAGATGGACGCGGCCAACCGTTCAGGGCCACCGTCGCTGCGAATGAATTCGAAGGCTTTTGTTTGGAAGTCGTGCCGCCCGATTTCGGACATCGGCGGCGTGCCCATAAGCTTTTGCAGCAGCGTACTTGACTTGATGAGTGGCCAACCGAGCTTCTGGCTTAGATAGTTTGCGGTCTCGCTCTTGCCGGAGCCAATTCGGCCAGCAACTACTATCACGCGGTCGCTCGGTACTTTACCTTTGTTGATAAATCTGATGCCCGAGCGGGCAATCACGGTGGAGGGGTAGAATTTTCGCAAACAAAGCTGAGACCAATATTCGAAGTCAGCGATATCCAGTTTGTCCTTCGATAAATCAATCCACCCAAGCCCCTTGATGGAAGAGTCGCCCTTATCCAATTGACGAGCCAATTCCCAGTCGGGAAGCCATATGCGATAAACCACCGCTACATGCCGGCGTCCAGCTTCAGAAGAATCATCGTTCAGGATACCAAGGCGCTCCAACGAAGCGCTTTGAAAGAGACGGACGGTCGCATGATTAGGAAGATGTGCGTTATTGTTTGTGCCGGCTTCGGAGGGCGCTAGTGCCGGCTCCATCTCAAGGCTTGGTAGTGACAATTCCTCCATCAATTCCCGACGAGCACACGCTGATATGCCGTGATCGTCGAGCGAGAGAATATCAAAATCCGCCTCGCTAACGTGACCTCCGAAACCAATGCACTTTGACCCGCGTAAAAATTCAGCGGCGCGACTCAAATATGAGCGCCTGAAAAAGAGGAGCCGTTGGCCGCATTGCACGAAAACGTATGTGATGAACTGCTTCGCATCGTTCCGGACTTCAGCTTCCGCGCGCGAGACATATTCAACACTGTCATGTCGCAACAATCGACTAAGAAGGACAGCAGCGTCAGGGTCAATTCCCTGAAACGTGAGGACGTCACCGAAGGCACTCTCCGACGCACAGAGAACCTCCTCCCTGGGAGTCCTCAGCACCCTCTTTTCAGCGACGTATTCGACAGCAGGGATATTCGCTGCGTTAAACAGCTTCGCTCGAAGCTCGAAACGACCGCGTGCGGTTCGTAGGAATTTCGATTGCCCGCCGCGGTTCAGAATATCCATACTGAGCCGAGCCTGCATCGACTTCTCGGGAGTGCGGCTCAAGACATGGTCACCGAATAGACCCCGCTCTATGCCTCGGTCAACGATTTCTCGCGCCTTCAATGGCGACAACGCGTTTGCCAAGACAAGCTCAGCAACGCGAAGGTAGGTCTGATGCTCACCCTCGGCCGCTTCGCCGGCTAGACTGTGCGGGATATCGGTTTGCATTTGGTTACTGTGATCCGATTTCCGCAACTTCAAGCGGAGACCACCAGAAGACCGGCCCACGTCCGCGCGAAACTAGCACGTAGCGGCAACGGAGTAATCCGAGCCGGCAATGCAATCCACGAGCTTTGGGTGCGAGTGACCCTTCACCCTGGGGAAGCGCACCCTTCGGCATCGCCAGTCGGGCCCCATCCAGTCAGCCGCGACGACCCGAGGAATGACTGTACCGACATGACGCCTCCGCCTGGCGGGCCTGTTTCGGCTCCGCACCCGGAGATCATCGGCGCTCCCCTACCGGACCGCATGCCGGCCAAGCCGCCTCCTTCTGGGTTGAGCCTTCCGCCTGACGCCGCGCCGGCGTAGGCTTGCAAAAAAGCGGGTGTCGGGAGGATTCAAGATGAAGCGCAGCGCGGCGATTCCCTCCTTAGTCTAAGTGATTGAAAATGCTACAGCGCCCCTGGAACGCAACGTGCGGATTTGAATGCAAGTGCCGTTAGCGTGACAATGCCGCTGAACGCTCCTAGCGGAGGAAGGAAAATGGCTACCAACGGCGCGCTACCAGGCTGCCTGACCGGTGTCCGTGTTCTGGACCTGACCCAGTTCGAGGCCGGCCCATCCTGCACCGAGGCGCTCGCCTGGCTCGGTGCCGAGGTCGTCAAGGTGGAAAACCCGCAGGGCGGCGAAGCGGGCCGCTCCTTGTTGGGCCGGCAGTCCGGCCCCAGCCAGAGCCCGAACCAGGACTCCTGGTATTTCCTGTTGTTCAACGCCAACAAGAAATCCATCACCGTCAACCTCAAATCCGAGCGTGGGCTCGATCTCGTCAAGAACATGGCGAAACGCGCCGATGTCATGGTGGAGAATTTCGCGCCCGGCGCAATTGAGCGGCTGGGGCTCGGCTACGACGCGGTGCACGCCGTCAATCCGAGCATCGTCTACGCGCAGGTGAAGGGCTTCGGCACCGGCGGACCCTACGAGAACAACCTCGCCTTCGACATGATCGCGCAAGCGACCGGCGGCGTCATGAGCATTACCGGGGAGCCCGACGGACCGCCGCTAAAGCCCGGCGCGACGCTCGGCGATACCGGGACCGGCATGTTGCTCGCCATCAGCATTTTGGCGGCCCTCTACCGGCGCCGCGACACCGGCCAGGGCGAGCACATCGAGATCGCCATGCAGGACGCCATGCTGCAATACATCCGCGTGGCGCTATCCAACCAAGCGACCTACGGCGTGGCGGCCAAGCGCAATGGCTCCAAGGTGATCGCCGGCTTCGCGGTGCCGAGCGGCATCTATCCGTGCAAGCCGGGCGGGCCGAACGACTACCTCTATGTCTACACCAGCCGCACCAATCCGGCGCATTGGCACCGGCTGCTCGAAGTGATCGGACGCAAGGATCTGATCGGCGATGCGCGCTTCGACACCGCAGCGGCGCGCCTTAAGCACGAGCCCGAGGTCGATGCGATGATCGCCGCCTGGACACGCCAGCACGACAAACGCGAGGCGATGCGCGTGCTCGGCGGCGCCGGCGTGCCGGCCGGGGCCATCTTCGATACCATGGAGCTAACCGAGGAAGCGGATTTCGAACGGCGCGGCATCATGCAGACGATGGAGCACCCGATCGCGGGCCCGTTCAAGATGCCGGGCTGGCCGGTGCGCTTCGGCGGCCGCACGCCGGACCTCAAGTCGTCGCCGCTGCTTGGACAACACACAAGTGAAGTTTTGAGCGAATGGCTTGGTCTTCACGCAGACCAGATCGACCAACTCGGCAAAGACAAGATCATCTAGCTAGCGTGGACTCATAATTCGCGATTGTCCGCCAATCGCTGGCTGATGTCCGCTTTGCCCCCCGCTATTGGAGATAGAACGGACCTCCGCGATGAGGTTTACCAGCCAAGCACTGGGCTGAAACCCGCTTTTATCGGTATCGCCGGGCCAACCGCAGCGGCGCCGACATCAATGAAAAGACGTTTCCCAAGAGGTTCTGAGAGCCGATCGCTGGTCGATGGGGATCTGTTCTGATGCGGAAAACGTATGGGCATGAATATCCGCGCACGCTGGGCGCGCTGATGGCGTGGTCCGAGCTCGACCCGTCTGGACCAGCGGTGACCGACTCCGCGGGCACGCTGGACCGGCGCGCTTTCCAAAACCGTGTGTTGTGCGTAGCCGCAGGTCTGCGCAGAGCGGGGGTGGGCCCAGGTGCTCGGGTCGCGCTGTGGCTGCCGAATGGGGCCGGCTACCTCGCCGCAATCTTTGCCTGCGCTCAGCTTGGCGCGCTTGCTATCCACATCAACACGCGCTTTCGCATGGCAGAGGTGGGGAACCTCCTGCGCCAGTCCCGCCCGGTCGCGATGCTGACGGAATGGGGATTCCCGCCCGTCGACTTCCCCGCGATTTTCGCTGCCCTACCCGCGCAAGATCGCGCCGCCCTCCGCTGCGTGCTTGGGTTCAAGGTTTCTCCCAGTGTGACGCAGCTCGCTGGTCTGCCGGTGTTGTCGCTGGAGGGTGCCGCAGCCGACGCCGGGCTGGACGAGGCGACCGGGGAGACGCCCTGCCTCACATTCACGACCTCGGGCACCACCGGCGGCCCGAAACTAGTCCTGCACGACCAGCAAGCCATCGCAGGGCACGCCATAGACGTCGCTCGCCGAATCGGACTGGATGCAGCGGATGCGGCGCTGCTCGCAGCGCCACCGTTCTGCGGCACGTTCGGCAATGCTGCGGCGATGGCCGCGATTGCTGGCGGCGCGCATGTCGTATGCCTCGCACAGTTCGACGCTGAAGCGGCGGTCAGGCTGATCCGTCAGCACCGGGTCACCCACGTGATCGGCGGCGATGATATGTTCGGCCGCATTGCTGCTGCGTCCGTCGGATGCCGTTTCGACTCGGTGCGCTTCTCCGGTTTTGCCGCGTTCCATTCCACCGCCGCGACCTCGATCGCGGCCGCGGAAGCGTTGGGCATGCAGCCCCATGGACTCTACGGCAGTTCAGAAGTGCAAGCGCTGTTCGCGGTCGCGGAGGGCAAGACCCGCCTGCTCGGAGGCGGCGTGCCGGTAAGCAGTCAAACACGGCTTGCGGTACGCGATCCGCAAACCGGGAACACGCTGCCATCCGGCGCGTCCGGCGAGCTGTGGATCCACGCGCCGTCTCGCTTCATCGAGTATCTGGAAGATCCGGCGGCAACCGAACGCGCGATCGACGCTGATGGCATGTTCCGCACAGGTGATCTCGCCCGCCTGGCTGGCACCGACTTCGTCTATGAAGCGCGGATTGGCGACGCCATGCGTCTCGGTGGCTTCTTGGTCAGCCCCGAGGAGATCGAGGCTGTCATTCAGGCGCAACCTGGCGTGGCAGCTGTACAGGTTGTGGCGGCGTCGAGAGGGGTGGCCGACCCGGTGCCGGTAGCTTTCGTTCAGCCGGCGGCCGGGGCGGAGGTGGACGAGGCGAGCCTGCGCGCGCGTTGCCTGGAGCAGTTGGCGCGGTTCAAGGTCCCGGAGCGGATTGTGGTCGTAGAATCGTTCCCGATTATCGAGAGCCCAAACGGCCCCAAAGTGCAGAAGCTGCGCCTGCGCGAGATGGCCCAGGCGATATTGCGGGAAGAACGGCAGGATCGGCACGATGCTTTTGTACAACTGCCGCAAGGCTGAATTTGGGAGGTGATGATGAAGAGATCGGGTGTTATCGCGACCAGCGCCGCGCTGTTGCTTGCATCGCCATTCGCTGCGCTAGCCCAGGAAAAGGTTTCCGACGGCGTCGTGAAAATTGGCATGCTCGAGGACATGTCGAGCATCTACGCGGACATCACCGGCATGGGCGCGGTGACTGCTGCCAAGATGGCGGTAGAAGATTTCGGCGGAAAGGTGCTGGGCAAACCGATCGAAGTCGTCGCCGCCGATCATCTGAACAAGCCCGACATTGCTTCCTCCATTGTGCGGGAATGGTTCGACATCCAGCACGTTGATGCGCTCATGGATGTCGCCGCTTCGGCGACCGCGCTCGCTGCTATCGAGCTTGCCAAGACCAAAAACAAGATCGTCGTCCTCAATGGACCGGGCGCGACGCGCATCACCAACGAGGCATGCACGCCGATCTCGATCCATTACACGTATGACAATTACGCGCTCGCTCACGGCACTGGCTCCGCCACGGTCAAGGCTGGCTACGACACATGGTTTTTCCTGACGGCCGATTATGCTTTCGGCCACGACCTTGAGCAGATCACTGCCACGTTCGTCAGGGCCGGCGGAGGCCGCGTGCTTGGCAACGTCCGGGTTCCGATGAACACGTTGGATTTCTCTTCGGCGCTGCTGCAGGCGCAGTCCTCGAAAGCGAAGGTGGTCGGGCTTGCCAACGCCGGCGCCGACACCACCAATTCCATCAAGCAAGCGGCCGAGTTCGGTATCGTGCGCGGTGGGCAGAAAATGGCGGGGTTGCTGGTCTTCATCAACGACGTCAACACCCTTGGCCTGGAAGCGGCACAGGGCATGCTGCTCACCAACGCCTTTTACTGGGACCGCAATGAGGAGTCGCGTGCCTGGGCACAGCGCTATTTCCAGCGAATGAGCAAGATGCCGAACATGACGCAGGCGGGAATCTATTCTGCGACCACGCACTATCTCAAAGCCGTAGAGGCGGCCGGCACCGACGCGACCCCGGCGGTGATGGAGAAGATGCGCTCGACACCCATCAACGACTTCTTTGCCAAGAACGGAAAAATCCGCGAGGACGGCCGGATGGTCCACGAGATGTATTTGTATGAGGTGAAGAAGCCCACGGAATCCAAGGGGGCATGGGACTATTACAAGCTTGTTGCCACGATCCCGGCGGACCAGGCATTTCGGCCGTTGTCGGAATCCAAATGCCCGCTGGTGAAGAAGATGCAGTAGGCGGAGGCCGCCGGAGCGGAAGTCAGTCCCGCCGCCAGCTTTTTGCGAATGCGGTCATTGCGCGAGTGAAGACAGGCGAATGCCGGCTTCTGGCACGTTGCGGTGGATCGCGTGGCTCAGAGGACTGCCTCGGCGATCACCCGCAGCGCTTCCGTGTTGGCATTGCCGCTGAGCAGCATGCAATCGACGTGCCGCTGTTTCCCCGCATCCTTCCAAGCCTGCAGCTGGTCGCGAATGCGATCAGCCGAACCGACGAGCGCAATCTCATCGACCAGAGCATCGGGCACAGCGGCTACCGCTTCTGCCTTGCGGCCGACGAGGAAAGCATCTTGGATCCGAATTGCCGCCGCCTCGTACCCCAGGCGCTTTGCAGCGTCATTGTAGAAATTCTTGTCGCGGGCGCCCATGCCGCCGATATAGAGGGCAAGGTTCTGCTTGATCGGTAGCCGGGCCTCATCGAGGTCGTCACCCATCGACACCGGCACGAACGGGCAGACATCGTAAGTCGCCAGGCTCTTTTGATTGCCGCTCTTGGCGAAGCCAGCGTTGAGGTGCGGCTCGAACAGCTCGAAGCGTTGCGGGTTCATGAATCTAGGGAACATCCCATCCGCTACCTCGGCGGAATTGCGGATGCTCGCTGGTGCGATAGAGGCCGTATATATCTTCATCTTTGGATTGCCGTGCATGATGCTCTTCAGCGGCTTGCCAAGTCCGGTCGCGCCCGGACCGGCGAAGGGGATCTGGTAGTGCTCGCCTGCGTAGGTCAGCGGCTCATTGCGCTCGAGTATCTTGCGGATGATTTCGATGTACTCGCGGGTACGCAGGAGTGGCTTGCCATAAGCGACACCGTGCCAGCCCTCCACCACCTGTGGGCCGGACGGCCCGATACCAAGGATAAAGCGACCGCCTGAGAGCGCGTCGAGCGTCATCGCAGTCATCGCCGTCATGGCAGGCGTGCGTGCCGGCATCTGTATTATCGCAGTACCCACCTTGATCCTCGTCGTCCGCGCCAGCACCCACGCGGCGGGAGTGACGGCGTCCGAACCATAAGCCTCCGAGGTCCAGACCGAATCAAAACCTAGTCGCTCGGCTTCCAGCACCCGGTCGATAGGCAACGACATATCGGCACTGGAATAGGGGAGCACGATACCGAGTTTCATGATGTTATCCGTTTGATCTTGGCACTGACGTCATCCGAACCATCGTGAGGCGTCGCGGCCTCTGCTGGGTGCCGAGGGCCGTCGCGGTGATCCGCTTCACTCGCCGGATCATCTCCTCGGCGGCTCGGCGGGTAAACGTCAAAAGCAGGATACGGTGCCGCCGTGATGATACACTCCCGGTCCATGAAGCTCGGCATCTGTCTGCCGCACTACGGCCGTCCGATCGAAGTCCCCCGGATGCTGGAGGTCGCGCAGCGCGCCGAGGGAGCGCGGTCTCGACTTCGGACATGACGATCAAGGGCAAGGCCTACATCGCTGGCATCTTTGAGCATCCCACGCGCAAGGCCGACGACAAATCGCTCGCGCAACTGCACGCCGAGGCCGCCGCCGGCGCGCTCGGGGACGCCGGGCTCACACGCGCCGACGTGGACGGCTACTTCTGCGCGGGCGACGCGCCCGGGCTCGGTGGCCTCTCGATGGCCGACTACATGGGGCTCAAGGTCCGCCACATCGACACGACGGAGAGCGGCGGCTCGTCCTACGTGATCCACGTCGCCCACGCCGCCGAGGCGATCGCCACCGGCAAGTGCAACGTCGCGCTGATCACGCTGGCGGGGCGGCCGCGCGCCGAGGGCATGGCGACGGGCACGGCGCCGCGCAGCTACGGGCCGGCGGCGCCCGACGTCGCGTTCGAGTTTCCTTTCGGGCCGACGGTGGTGAACCAATACGCGATGGCGGCGATGCGCCACATGCATCAGTACGGCACGACGAGCGCCCAACTCGCCTGGATCAAGGTGGCGGCCTCGCAGCACGCCCAGCACAATCCCCACGCGCTCCTGCGCGAGGTCGTGACAGTAGAGGAGGTCGTGTCCTCGCCCATCATCGCCGATCCGCTGCATCGCCTCGATTGCTGTGTCATCACCGACGGCGGCGGCGCCATCGTGGTGACGAAGCCAGAGGTGGCGAAGAGCCTCAAGCGCCCGCTCGTCCGCGTTCTGGGCGCTGGCGAGGCGGTCAAGCACCAGATGGGTGGCAAGGTCGATCTGACCTACACGGCTGCGGTCTGGTCGGGGCCGGCCGCCTTCGCCGAGGCCGGCGTGACGCCGTCCGACGTGAAGTACGTGTCCATCTACGACAGCTTCACGATCACGGTGCTGATCACGCTTGAGGATCTCGGCTTCTGTCCGAAGGGGCAGGGCGGCAAGCTCGTCGCCGACGGCAATCTCATCTCCGGTGTCGGCCGGCTGCCCTTCAACACCGATGGCGGCGGCCTCTGCAACAACCACCCGGGCAACCGCGGCGGGCTCACCAAGGTGGTCGAGGCGGTGCGCCAACTCCGGGGCGAGGCGCATCCAAAAGTACAGGTGAGCAACTGCGACGTCGCCCTCGCTCACGGTACCGGCGGCTCGCTCGCGACCCGCCACGGCAGCGCCACGCTGATCATGGGGAGAGAGTGAGATGGCCGGCAGCGCGCGCACGATCCCTCCACCGCCGGTCAACCCGGAGACGAAGCCGTTCTGGGATGCTGCCGCCCAGGGAAGGCTCCTGATCAAGCGCTGCACGGCGTGCGACGAGCCACACTGGTATCCTCGAGCGATCTGCCCGTTCTGCGGCAGCGAGCGCACCGAGTGGATGGAGGCCTCGGGCCAGGGGACGATCTATTCTTATAGCGTCTTCCGTCGCGCGCCGATCCCCTACGCGATCGCTTACGTCACGCTCGCCGAGGGACCCACGATGATGACCAACATCGTAGACTGCGATCTGGACGCGATCCGGATCGGCCAGGCAGTCCGCCTGGCGTTCAAGCCCACGGACGGCGGGCCGCCGGTGCCGATGTTTGCGCCGGCTTAGCCCGCGGCGCGCTTCTGAATATTCGCGCGCGCCGCGAGCGGCCATGCGACGGCTACGACGCTGCGCGATAGCCCGCTGCGCGGGCGACCTAACCGCGAGCGCAGTTACCTCAGGAGAGAGCTTCTGTCACTAAATCAGCTGTGCCACCGGAACTGCTGCGGCTTGCGGGCGGAGTCCTGCGAGATCACGACATTGACGAGGGCGGGGCCGCGGAAGCGCATCGCCTCGTCGAGGGCGCCGCGCAGGTCCTTCGGGTCTTCGACAAAGAAGCCCTTGCCGCCGAAGGCCTCCATCACCCTGTCATACCGGGCGCCGTAAATCAGTGCGTTGGGCTTTAGGTTGAACATCGGGCTTTCCGGGATCTCCGGCATCCCGGGGCCGATGCCGCCATTGTTCAAGACGACGATCTTGGCCGGGAAGTTGTAACGGACCAGCGTCTCCATCTCCATGCCCGAAAAGCCGATCGCCGAGTCGCCCGAGAGGTGGATGACCGGCCGGTCGGGATGCACGATGCAGGCGGCGATGGCGTGGCCGAGGCCGACCCCCATCGTCCCGTAGGTGCCGGCGTTGAGGCACGAGCGGGCGTCGAAGCTCGGCAATTGGGTGAGGCCGATATCCATCGTGCCGGCGCCCTCGGCGCTGAGGATCGCGTCCTTTGGCATCCAGGCGGCGACGTCGCGCAAGGCCCGGAAATAATTCGCCGGCGCCTCGTCATCGTCGATCTGCGGCCGGATCTGCGCCGTGTTCTCATCCGCCTTCTTCGCAATCATCTGCCGCCACGGCGTGTCCTTCGGATAGAACCACTGGCGGCCGGCGAGCGCGTGGTTGAGCTGCCCGACGATTGCCTTGCCGTCACCGACCAGCGCC
>WNFF01004964.1_pt1 | contig 13349 bp, 12 predicted proteins | sample 5400441 | NCBI WGS metagenome assembly WNFF01 (sample SAMN13153345, study PRJNA577476) | soil metagenome | isolation source: 120 cm saprolite under Douglas fir tree site 2 hole 3 replicate 1 | place: USA:California | collected 2015-04-18
CGCCGCGGTAGTCGTAGAATCCGCGCTTGGTCTTGCGACCGAGCCAGCCGGCCTCGACGTATTTCACCAGCAGCGGACATGGCCGATACTTGGAGTCCGCCAGCCCTTCGTGGAGCACCTGCATGACCGACAGGCAGGTATCGAGGCCGATGAAGTCGGCAAGCTCCAGCGGGCCCATGGGATGGTGGGCGCCGAGCTTCATGGCGGTGTCGATGGCATCGACCGAGCCGACGCCCTCATAAAGCGTGTAGATCGCCTCGTTGATCATCGGCAGCAGGATGCGGTTGACGATGAAAGCCGGGAAATCCTCCGCGACCGCATATCTCTTGCCGAGCTTGGTGACGAAAGCCTTGGTGGTCTCGTAGGTGGCATCGTCGGTATTAATACCGCGGATCACCTCGACCAGCTCCATCACCGGCACCGGATTCATGAAATGAATGCCGATGAACTTTTCCGGCCGATCGGTCGAGGCCGCGAGCCGCGTGATCGAGATCGACGAGGTGTTGGTGGCGACGATGGCGCTGTCCTTCAGCACCGGGCATAGCGCCGCCAGGATCTTGCGTTTGACGTCTTCCTTCTCGACCGCCGTTTCTATGATGAGATCGCAATCTGCCAGCGCTTCAAGCTTGTCGGCGGCCGCGATCCGCCCCAGCGCCGCCTGACGGTCGTTCTCGCTGATTGCGAGCCGTGCCACCTGGCGCGCCAGGTTGCCGTTGATGGTTGCGATTCCCGACCTGACGCGTTCCTCCGAGAGGTCGTTGAGCGCGACTTCGAAGCCGGCAAGGGCGCAGACATGAGCGATGCCGCTCCCCATCTGACCGGCGCCGATTACGCCCACTCGGTGAATGTCAGCCATGTGAGTATCGATCATATTGTTTGTGGGCTTTTCGTCCAGGGCCCCCTCCCTACCCTCCCGGCTAGCGGGGAGGGTAGGGAGGGGGCGCTTGTAGCCAACCGATGTTCTACCGACAACTGTTCCCAGTGACTACGGCCATGAGACCATTTTGTCGTTAAGGTTTACCGCCCGAGCTTACCCAGTTCGTCGGCAAGCTCCGGCAGCGCCTTGAACAGATCAGCTACGAGACCGTAATCCGCGACCTGGAAAATGGGCGCCTCTTCGTCCTTGTTGATGGCCACGATCACCTTGGAATCCTTCATGCCGGCCAGATGCTGGATGGCCCCCGATATCCCGACGGCGACGTAAAGTTCCGGCGCTACGACTTTACCGGTCTGACCGACCTGCCAGTCGTTCGGCGCATAACCGGCGTCGACGGCGGCACGCGATGCGCCGACCGCGGCCCCGAGCTTGTCGGCTACCGGCTCCAGATACTTGGCGAAATTCTCGCGCGATGCCATTGCGCGTCCGCCGGACACGACGACGCGTGCCGAGGTGAGTTCCGGCCGGTCGGTCTTGGAGATTTCTTCGCCGACGAAGGTCGATAGCCCCAGATCCTGGGGCGGCGACACCTGCTCGGATACCGCAGTGCCGTCCTCACCTGCAGCCTGGAAGGCCGCAGTTCGCACCGTGATGACTTTCTTGCCGCCTTTGGAACGCAGCGTTTGCACCGCGTTGCCGGCGTAGATCAGCCGCTCGAAGGTATCCGGCGATAACACCTTGATGATGTCGGATATCTGCATGACATCGAGCAGCGCCGCGACCCGCGGCATGATGTTCTTTGCATTCGCGGTTGCCGGAGCCAGAATGGCATCATAGCTGCTCGCGATCGAAACGATCAGCGCTGCCGTCGGCTCCGCCAACATATGCTCGAGTGGCGGCGCATCGGCAATCAACACCTTTTCAACGCCGCTGAGCTTCGCCGCCGCCTCCGCCGCGGGCCTGCAGTCCTTACCGGCAATGAGCACGTGTACCGGAGCGCCGATCGCCTTCGCGGCCGTCATCGCCTTGGCGGTCGCGTCTTTCAGGTGTTTATTGTCGTGCTCAGCCAGGAGAAGGGTCGGCATTAGAGGACTCCCGCCTCGTTTTTCAGTTTGCCGACCAGTTCGGCGACCGAGCCGACCTTGCCGCCGGCTTTGCGCATCGGCGGCTCGGTCGTTTTGAGAATCTCAAGCCGCGGCGTGGTATCGACCCCGTAATCGCCCGGCGTTCTGTCGGCGATCGGCTTTTTCCTCGATTTCATGATGTTCGGTAGCGAGGCATAGCGCGGCTCGTTGAGCCGCAGATCGGTCGTGATGATGGCCGGCAACTTCAGCCGCACGGTCTGCAGCCCGCCGTCGACCTCGCGGGTGACGTCGACGCTCTCGCCTTCCATCACGACTTTGGATGCAAATGTTCCCTGCGGCCAGTTCAGCAGCGCCGCCAGCATCTGGCCAGTCTGGTTGCAGTCATCGTCGATTGCCTGCTTGCCGAGAATGATAAGCCCCGGCTGCTCGGCTTCGGCGATGCCCTTGAGGATTTTTGCCACCGCCAACGGCTCCACAATCGCGTCGATCTTGACCAGGATGCCGCGGTCGGCCCCCATGGCCAACGCCGTCCGGATGGTTTCGGCAGCCTGCTGCGGCCCGATCGAGACCGCGATGATCTCCGTTACCTTGCCGGCTTCTTTGAGACGGATCGCCTCCTCGACGGCGATCTCATCGAACGGATTCATCGACATCTTGACGTTGGCGAGCTCGACGCCGGTCCCGTCGGTCTTGAGACCCGCTTGACGGGCACAAGAACCTTCATCCTGGTCTCTCCGGGAACGGCCGCGCAAACTATGACCCGCACCGCAGCGTGTCAACGCGCCTGCCGCATTGCATCATCGTTTGATTGTGAATTGCCAACACCATGTCTTGCGCCCCTCCCTACCCTCCCCCGCACGCGGTGGAGGGTAAATCGATATATCCTCCCCCGCGTGCGGGGGAGGATAGGGAGGGGGCTTAGCGGTTCCGGCCGGGCACCCAAAGCACGTCACCTTGTCCCCCACCTTGTCCCCCACTTGGCCCCTTTTGATTGACATAGCGGCTCGCCACAAAAAGAAAATCCGACAGCCGGTTCACATATTTGAGCGCGACCGCGGAGACCTCCTCGCCAGGTTGATCGGCCAGTTCCGCCATCATCCGCTCGGCGCGGCGACAGACCGTGCGGGCAACATGAAGGTGTGCAGCCGCCGGCGCACCGCCCGGCAGCACAAACGAGCGCAACGGCTTAAGGTCGGCGTTGAGCCGGTCGATCTCGGCTTCGAGCCGCGTCACCTGGGCCTGGGTGACCGTCAACCTGGCGCCGTCGGGCCCCTTACCCTTATCGGAAGCGGGCGAACAGAGGTCGGCGCCAAGGTCGAACATGTCGTTCTGAATGCGCCCCAGCATGGCGTCGATCTCGGCGTCGTGAGACGCATGCAGGCGCGCGACCCCTATGGCCGCGTTGGTCTCGTCGACCGTCCCGTAACAGGCGATGCGCAAATCGTATTTTTTGCGCCGCTCGCCGGTGCCGAGCGCCGTCGTGCCGTCGTCGCCGGTGCGGGTATAGATGCGGTTGAGAACCACCATGTTGGGACCTTCCGAGGAGGACCTACCGCCCCATCGCCCAGACCGTTAACATGATTATAATAACGGCGATGAATTGCAGCGCGACGCGCCAGCGCATCAGTTTCTGCGACAGGTTGGGCGACCCGCCCCGTAACATGTTGTAAAGACCGAGCACCAGCACGAGGGCGACAGCAGCAATCGCCACCGGAACGACATATGCGGAAAGAAAGTTCGTCATTCGCACTATCTAACACCGGCACTGCGCCGCCGCCATGGCGGGCCCCGGCATGAGGGGTCGTATCGTGGTGTTGGGCGGCGCCGGCCGGCTTGGCCGTGCGGCCGCGGAGGCATTCAAGTCCGCGGGATGGCAGGTCGCAAGCCTGGTGCGCGGCAGCTCGGCCGGAAGCGCTGCGCCTGGGACTGAAATCATCGAGGTCGATGCGCGCGATGCGCAAGCCGTCATTGCGGCGACAAGCGGCGCAGACATGTTGCTCAACGCCCTCAACGTGCCCTACGCGGATTGGGAGCGGCTCGCGCTTCCGCTTGCCGATACCGCCATCGCGGCCGCCCGCGAAAGCCGCGCAACGTTGATCTTCCCCGGCAATCTCTACAATTACGGGGCCGGCATGCCGGCCCGGATCGATGAAACGACTGCGATGCATCCGACTTCGCGCAAAGGAGCCATGCGGGTTGCCATTGAGACGCGCATGCGCGAGGCGGCCGACGGCGGATTGCGCACGATCGTCGTGCGCGCGGGCGATTATTTCGGCGGCGAGGGCAGAGGCTCATGGCTCGACCGGATTATCGTGAAAGGGATCGCCGCGGGTCGACTGACCTATCCGGGTCCGCTCGATACCATCCATGAATGGGCTTATCTGTCCGACGTGGCGCAAGCTATGGTCCAACTCGCGGAACGGCGCGAGCGGCTTGCACCATTTGCGACGCTTGGATTTGCCGGCCACGCGGTGACGGGTCGGGAATTCGTTGCCGCTATTTCACGCGCTTGCCGGCGGGACTTCAAGATCGACTTCGTACCGTGGCGATTGTTGAAGATGATGGGCGTCGTCGTGCCAGTTTTCCGCGAGCTCACCGATATTTCCTATCTGTGGTCGACGCCGCATGCCATCGACGGGGCCCGGCTCACGGAAATCATCGGCGAGATTCCGCGAACGCCGCTCGATCGCGCGATCACCGCCTCGCTCGCGGCACTTGGACTGAAGCGGCGCGGGTAAACAGTCGCGAATTGGGGCAAGTCGATTTTGTCCGGTGTTCCCGGGGAACGAAGTGACCGGAGAAATACTCTTATAGGTAGAATAAACAAATGAAGCATAGTTGAAGTAAGGTTTCCTGTTATACTTTCAACCGATATGCCTGCATCGAGCCTTTGTTTCTGAGCCGGATTGCAGCATATCGCAGACGTTCGATAGAAAAGTGCGGCAATGAGTAGTGTTATTTTCTGGTGCAGCCGATCTCGGCCGCCCTCCCCAACGCATCTCACGAACGCGAGCCGCCTAGACCATGCGTTATAGCCGCATTTCGAGGCTCAAGGCCACGACGCACGGGGTGTCAGCCGCGGAATCCGGCACGGAGGCGAGTCATCCGCGTCACTGTCTTGAATGCGGAAAACCAATTGTCCACCGCAGAATCACGGCGCTCTATTGCTCGGGAAAATGTCGTGAAATCCACAACGCTCAAAAGCGCCGGCTAGCCCGACACAACGCAGTAGATGCGCCGCCGACAACCTCCGCGCCGGAAACGGATGCATAGCTCAAGTTGTGAAATGGATTGAAATACAATTCCCGGCATCGTGGCCGAGCCTACGACCTTATCTCATACCACCTTGCCGGGGTTGAGGATGTCCTTGGGATCGAGAGTACGTTTGAGCATGCCCATCACGTCGAGGGCGACCGGGTCCTTCAACTGCGGCAACAGCTTGCGCTTCATTACGCCGACGCCATGCTCCGCCGAGATCGAGCCGCCTAATTTCGCCACCACCTGATGGACGGCCTCGTTCATTTCGTCCCACCGGGCGAGGAACGCCTCGGTGTCGGCCCCAACCGGCTGGCTGATGTTGTAGTGAATGTTGCCGTCGCCGAGATGGCCGAACGGCACCGGCCGGCTGCCCGGGATCAGCGCTTCGACGGCCTCGCCGGCGTCATGCAGGAAATCCGGCACCGCCGCGACCGGGACGGAGATGTCGTGCTTGATCGAGCCGCCTTCCGGCTTCTGCGCTTCCGGCAGAATCTCGCGCAAATGCCAGAAGGCACGGCGATGCTCGACACTGTCGGCAACGGCAGCATCGCTCACCAGACCGCGCTCCATTGCGGTTTCCAGCGCCTCTTCGAGTGTCGTCCGCAAATCCTGCCGCGCCGCCGATGCAAGCTGCAACAGGACGTACCACGGATGCTCCTGGTCCAGGGGGTCGCGCACGCCGTGGCCGTGCCGGACCGCGAAGTCGACAGCTAGGCGGCAGATGAGCTCGAAGCTGGTGGCGGCGCGATTGGTCCTCTCCTGTACCAGGCCGAGCAGCTTGATTGCGGCCTGGGGCGACGGGACGCCGACGAAGGCGGTCTCCACTGTCTTCGGCGCCGGAAACAGTTTGAGCACCGCGGCCGTGATGACCCCGAGCGTGCCCTCCGCGCCGACGAACAGGTTCTTCAGGTCGTAGCCGGTATTGTCCTTCTTGAGCTTGTTGAGCGCATTGAGGATGCGCCCGTCTGCCAGCACCACTTCGAGGCCGACAACAAGGTCGCGCGCGACCCCATAGGCGAACGCGCCGGTGCCGCCGGCATTGGTGGACAGATTGCCGCCGATCGTGCAACTGCCCTCTGCGCCAAGCGAAAGCGGAAACAGGCGGTCGGCCTCGGCGGCAGCCTCCTGCGCTTTCGCCAGCACCACGCCCGCTTCGCAGGTCATGGTATCGGACAGGACGTCGACCTCGCGAATGCGGTCGAGCCGCTTGAGCGACAATACGACCTCACCGTGATGGGGGATCTGACCGCCCACGAGGCCGGTATTGCCGCCCTGCGGCACAATCGGGGTGACGGTTTCGTTGGCGAGCTTGACGATCGCCGCGACCTCCGCGACCGAGCCGGGCCGCAGCACCAACGGCGTGCTGCCGCGATAAAGCCCACGCCCTTCGATCAGATATGGTGCCTGCTCCACCGGATCCGTGATGGCATATTTTTCCCCCACGATCGCGGCGAAGCGGGCGATCAGCGCCGGGGAAAGGGTGGCGAGCGGCCCCGTAAGTTGCGAGTTCATGCGGTGATTCCCGGCCGCAACGTACCTAACTCGCCCTCTGCGGTCGAGTCGTTTGGACAGCGCGATGGCGCGGCGCCGCGGCATGCCGGAGCCGGTCGTTGATGGCTTCCCCAAGGCCCTCGCCCGGTATCGGCATCACCGCAATGGAATCGACGCCGGCGCCGTCCAATTCGCGCAGATAGTTGAACAGATTTGCGGCGGCTTCGACCAATTCGCCGCCGGCCGACAGGTTGAGGCTCATCCGAGCGTTGCCGGCGTCCTGCGGCAACGTCGCTCCGAACGCCAGCAGCGCCTCTCCAGGTGCAACCGTGGTGGCGTTCATTCGCAGAGCAGCTCGCGGCGCATAGTGAGAGACCAGCATGCCGGGGGCGACCGGACGCCCGCCGCCGTCGGCCGCATCCGTCCACGTCGTCGCGATGGCGATATCGTGGCCGAGAAAACGCGCGATGGTCTCGCGCGGGACGGCGCCGGGGCGCAGCAGCACCGTTCGGCCGCGACAGGCCAGGATGGTCGATTCGAGCCCGAGCGGCGAGGCGCCGCCATCGACGATGAGATCGATACGGCCGGCAAGGTCAGCTTGCACATGCTTTGCCGAGGTGGGCGACACCCGGCCGGACCGATTGGCGGAGGGCGCCACCACAGGCTTGCCGAACGCGGCCAGGATATCGCGAGCGACCGGGTGGTTCGGCGCCCGCACCGCAATGGTGTCGAGCCCCGAGGTGGCAAGTTGTCCGACCGGACAGCCGCGAAGCTTGGGAAGCACGAGCGTCAGCGGTCCCGGCCAAAAGGCCTCGGCCAGCTTGAGCGCCTCGGCGTCGAATTGCGCCAAACGGCGGGCTGCTGCGAGATCGGCCACATGGGCAATCAATGGATTGAAGGACGGCCGCTCCTTGGCGGCATAAAGCTTCGCCACCGCGCGGTCGTTGGCAGCATCCGCGCCGAGGCCATAAACCGTCTCGGTCGGAAAGGCCACGAGCCGGCCCGCCGACAGAGCGGACCTGGCCCGCTCGATCGTCGCAGGGTTCGCCCGCGCGACGACAGTGTCAATCGCCGGCATCCTGGATGTCTCCGTGTTTGACCACATATGCGGCCCGTAGAACGCAAGCGCAATGGCGGCGGCGCAGCGCGGCGAAGCCGGTGTGCCCGCCACAGACTTCTGTGTTGGCTCGGTGCTACCCGCCTTTGCGCGGGCCCGGGCTTCTGGCGATGGGCTTCTGGCAATGGGCTTCTGGCAATGCTTGCAGCCCAGCAGCGGTAGCGCTATAAGACCGCCTGCTAAAGACGTCGGAGTGTGGCTCAGCCTGGTAGAGCACCTCGTTCGGGACGAGGGGGTCGCAGGTTCAAATCCTGCCACTCCGACCAGAACTTACCAGCTAAATCAATGACATCTAAGGATCTCCCTCTAATACCGATCGGTTAGGGGGACAGGTGCGGGGACAAGTGTGCTAGGAGCGCGATGAACGACGCACCCTTGCCCGGCCGTCCGGCCGACCTCCGGGAAACACTGCTGACGTTCCCATCACCTGCACCGAGCGTGCTCCTTCGCAAAACTGCAGACTACGAATCTGGGGGTCGGAGGTTCGAATCCTTCCGGGCGCGCCATCTAACATCCTGCCAGACAATCAATTTCAGGATCGGCTCCCAACGGCCCCAGACTAAAATTTCCGTTTAGTCTGGGTTTTAGTCTGGGGAATTTTCTGTGTGTCCCCGGGAGCGGACGGAGCGCGCCGACCAGAGCAGTATTCTTCCGGCCGAACCGTCCTCGGTTCGCTCGTTACGGCGTGCCTACGATCGGTCTCTGCTTTAGGCCTGGGCTATGGCCGCCTATGGCTATTATGGCGATTCGTGCTACGCGTGATTCCCCGAATTGGATGCCACTGGGTCTGTAATTGCGGCTATTGATGTCGGGTCGAGTCGACCAGTCCTCGTGATCGATCGCGAACATCGGCCCGTACGCGTACACCCGCAGACTGTCTGCAATGTACGGACGTTTCACCGTGTGCTTTACCTGGAATAACATTCGTGACCTTTACAGCGGCCGGCGCTACGGCTGCAGGACTGTCAAATATGATCAGTAAGCCGGGCGCCAGCAGCGATGGTATGCGGCCCCATCCGTCCGCCGTGACCCGCTTGGTGGTCGGCAAGAGGGACGCTGGCACGCTTCGCAACCAGTTCGATGGCATCCCATGCCATCGCGACGTCTACTCTCACTGGACCAGGGCCGACATGTAGGACGGCCAGCTCATGGTGCGTCAGCAGTTCGACTAGGCGCTTGAGATGAAGCACACCCGAAGCCGAATTTGCCGATGTTGCTGGTCACGTCGCGTCGGGGATTTCGAGCACGGGACGGCGAACCTCGCTTGCGGCCGAACGACCGGCACGGTTACCATGAATTCGCCGCGGGCAACGTCCTGTTGTGTAGAACGCCGATCGTGCGGTCAAGCGTCGTTGGCCTTCGGAATCTCAAGCGATAATCGCGATCTGAGGAGAACACGATGGGCGATGATACCAAGCTCGAATTGGTCGCGAACAATTCCGAGGACCAGGTGCGTGAGGCTACCAAGCAGCGACTAGTACCTCGTCACAGTGATTTTGACTCTTTGGTCAAGAGTTTCGGGTAGGCGCGGCCCATTTTGTCACGTGCTTTCTCGGTGGTGAACATCCATTTTATGCGGGTGCGTGATGTATTGCGCTCCCGCTCCCAGGCGGCGATTTCGGACACGAGGCGTTCCTTGTTATCGATGCGCCGATCCAGGCATTGACTGCGCAGCACGCCAATCTCAATTTCAACCATGTTCAACCAGCTGGCGTGCTTGGGGACATAGTGGAACTCTAGGCGGTGCAGCAGGCGTCGGGCTTCGACCGGCGGGAAGGCTTCATAAAGTGCGCCGGCCGTGTGGGTCGATAGATTATCCAGCACGACGCGGATGCGCTCCGCTTTGGGAAAGTGAACGTCCACGAGTTCCCGCATGCAGGCAGCGAAGTCGATGGCGGTGCGGCTGTCGGTGACTTTGACCTTGCGCCAGGGCCGATGCACGTCGAGGAAGATGAACAGATTGGCGGTGCCATTGCGCTTATACTCGCAATCGTAGCGCTCCAGCTGCCCCGGCTCGGCCTTGATCGGCTGGCGAACCTCGCCGATGAGCTGGGTCGGGCTTTCGTCGAAACAGACCACCGGGCGCTTCCGATCGGGTTCTTCAGCATAGAGGTCGAGCACATCTTCCATGCGGGCGACAAACTCGCCATCGACCTGCGGGATGCACCACATGTCCTTGCGCCAGGGCTTGAGCTCGTTTTCGGCCAGGCGCCGGCGCACGGTTTCGCGAGAGATGTTGTCATGCTCGGTGAGCCTGACCAGTTCATCGGCCAGGAGTTCCAGCGTCCAGCGGGCGCGGCCTTCGGGCGGGCTCGAACAGGCTGTTGCGACCAGCAAGGCCTCCTCTTTGCCGGAGAGCTTGCGGTCTGCTCCAGGACGCGGCTCTTCGCTGAGCGCCGCCTCCAGGTTGCCAAGCACGAAGCGGCGCTTGGTCCGATAGACGGTCGAGCCGCCCACCCCGACGCTCCGCGCGATCTCCTCGTCGCTGGCGCCGGCGTTCGCAGCCAGCAAAATCTGCGCGCGCTTGAGCTTGCGCGCCGCGTGTCTGCCGCCGCTGAGGAGGGCCTTGAGTTCATCGCGTTCGGTTTGGCTGAGTTCGACCCGATAACGTATGTTCATCCGTGCCCCCTGCTCGCTGGAGGCACGGACGAACAACTGAATCGGATGGCCGGCGTGAGTCCTTCCGCAAAAACCTTCACGCCCAAGCAGGGCCAGTACTTGGCGTATATCCACCTGTACACGCGCCTGCATCGCCGGCCGCCGGCGGAAGCCGACATCCAGCAATATTTTCGCGTCACTCCGCCTTCAGGACGGCGCGCCAGGGTATGGAGTACCGATCCGGGTTTTTGATTTCTCTAAGAGGCCGGATCCCGAAATCGACCCTGATGACGTGACGAACACAATCATTCGAGGGGCACTCGGCATGGTCTCAGCACTACTGTTGACGCCGAGGAAAACCCCTCTATCGGCCAGCGGCGCACGGCAGAAGCCCACGATCAGCCCACGAATGAGCTGACGGCGGCGTGATCCCAAGCGCTCCCGGGCACTGTTGGCCGTTGTCTCGCCCGCGGCGCCGACCGCCCAAGACGAACGCCGGTCGTCCAAACCTGCCCGGTGAGGACGGTCCTTTGTTTGTCCGTTCCTATCCGCGGACGCGACGACGCCAATTTCCATATTCCGTCGGCTCCGCTCTCATTGCATCTCCAGTTCTGCGAGCTCGCAAGCGCATCGTTTGCTTGGTCTGAGGACGAACGCTGCGCCTGCGAAAAACCCTTCCCACACTGTCTGACAAGACTGGCAGGACCGATGCATGGAACGGCTTCAGAACCTCGATTTATCTCCGACGACCGCCCTCGGCGCAGCTTTGCTGCACTTCATCCTGGCGGGTTTCTGGATCGCTCACTGGTGGTTCAAGGTCGGTTACCGCGGCATGCCCGTAACGGAGTCGTTCTTCAAGCAGCAAGGCCTGCCGGTCTGGCTTGCATGGTTCGCTATCAGATTCGACGTCGTGATCGCCGCCGGTCTCATTCTCGGAATTTATGTGCCTCTGATGTGCCTGATCAGTCTGCCGACGCTTTTCGCGTCGATGCGGATATATCGCAAAAACGGGTTCTATTTTTCAGGGGCAACGGGAATTGAACCGATAAGCCTGTTGAGCCGAACGCGATCCAAACGCGTCCCACGGTCGCCCCGACGTTCGAGGGCGGCCCGCATTTGCCGTGAGGGACGACAGGCCACGAAAGCCGTTCGTGGCGTCCGTCGTCGGGATGCAAACATCGACAATTCTGGAAATCCGAATCTGTGGGATTACGACGACTACATCGCCAGCGCCCTGAAGACCGAGGGAGGCCATCTCTCGATCGGCCGTGGCGGCTTCGTTCTTTACGGCAGAACCTCACGCGGCTACAGGCGGAGCGGGATGACTGCGGGAAAGGTGCTCGCCGACTTGAAGGTGGAACGCGCGAGGATGCCGGCAAACGTCATCGCGCTGCACCTTGGCCCGGTCAAACGTATCTCGCCATGGTCAATGACCTGGCTACCTCGCTGCCACATCGGACGGCCTCCGGTGACGAAGGCATCTCCATCGCGTGGACGCGGCTCTTGCCCCCGCGATCACGGACCCTTTCCAGCAGGGCATTGAAATCTCGGCGGCCAGGGCGATGCCGACCGAACGACTGCGGTTGGGCGCCGGCGATCACCGCACGAGGGAATGGGCGGGGCAAAGCGGTGAAAAGCCAATGTTATGCCCCAGTTTGTCTATGCATCAACAGACCTCACCAAGGCAACGTGTCGAGCTTGCGTATGGACTCGCGGCCCGCTCCACCGAATCCGACGCCTGCTCAAGCGAGTGACTGGAGCAAACGCAAGGTTCGTCGCCTCCGTTCCGGATCATATTCGCGCCGTTTCTTCGCGTCCACGTCACGTCCGGTTATCCTCCGAAACTCAGCATAAAAGCAGAAAGCCCGAACTCCTGAGTGGGCTACTGAATAACCTAACCTTTCTTCGGCGACCAGCATAAGCCTTGGCACAGGCACCGCTGACGTGTTCTGGCCGCCTTGATCGGAGTGATTAGTGTGGGCTTGCGCATTCTCCAGGCGAGGTTGAGAATGTCTTCAAACTGCGGCAAATGCATCGGATGATGCGGCTTCACTCCGAAGAAGCCGATGCGGAAAAGTCTCGGTGAAACTATCTCGCCAGGAGGAACCCATGCGTATTATCGCCTTCGCCATGGCGGCGTTCGTCGTCAGCGGCCCCGCTGCCGCACAGAGTTGGGAGGAGTACAGCTATCCGGAGTACGCCTTCTCGGTCGCATTTCCGGCCAATCCGAAGATCGAAACGACGACCTATGAGGTCGCCGCTGGCCGTTCGGTCCCAGCACGCGTCTATTCAGCTCACCAGGATAAAAGCCAGTTCAAGATGACGGTCGCTGATCTTGCGAACGCAGGGCTGGATGAAAAGGTCGTCATGGACCATGCGATTAAGACGCTGTCTCAAGGCGCCACGGTGAGGGTCAACGTTCCCGCCCGCATCTACCAGGTTTACGGCCGTCAGCTCACGGTCGAGGGGGCAGACGGTAGTCGCTCGATGGTCGCGGTGTTCGATATCATGGGGCGGCTCTATCAGATCGAGGCCAAAGGGCTTCCCGGCGGGAACGAGTTCGAGCTCACTCGCTTCCAGCAATCGCTGGTATTCGAGCGCGGCGTCACCAACCGCTCGCCGGAGGAAGTCCGCGCCATTCGCGAGGCGTGTCCCGGCTTGGCCGGCGTTCTCAATGCCGCAGGCAATCCCGTTCAGCCCGCCGGCCCGGATGATCCACGCTGCCAAGCCCGGCGATGAAAAGGTTTGGCGCGGTAGACCGGTTGTCCACCCGATTGGCGTGGCCTAGCAGCCTGTCGGACTCAGGTGTCGGTCTTCGTGCGCGCAGACAATAGCATCGCGACCGGCGGATTCATGGTGATTGTCCCTGAGGGGTCGATGCTATTTGAGCGAGCATTCCCTTGCCAAATGGAATGGCGCACGC
>WNFF01008952.1_pt1 | contig 13349 bp, 8 predicted proteins | sample 5400441 | NCBI WGS metagenome assembly WNFF01 (sample SAMN13153345, study PRJNA577476) | soil metagenome | isolation source: 120 cm saprolite under Douglas fir tree site 2 hole 3 replicate 1 | place: USA:California | collected 2015-04-18
GGGAAGGGGCGTCAGGCGCCGAGGCGGGCGATGACCGCGTCGGCGAACTCGGCGGTGCCGAGCGTGCCGCCGAGATCGCGGGTCTTGCAGCCCTCGGCGAGGGCGTGGTTGTAGCCGTCCTTGATCCGCTGCGCGGCCGTCGCGCACACCGCATCGTCGCGCGTCTCGGCCAGGTGGTTGAGCAGCATGACCGCCGACATCAGGAGCGCGAGCGGGTTGGCGATGCCGCGGCCCGCGATGTCGGGCGCGGAGCCGTGCACCGCCTCGAAGACCGCGCCGTGGTCGCCGATGTTCGCGCCCGGCACCACCCCGAGCCCGCCGACCAGGCCCGCGCAGAGATCGCTCAGCACGTCGCCGTAGAGGTTCTCCAGCAGCAGCATGTCGAAGCGGGTGGGATCCTGGACGAGCCCCATGCAGCCCGCGTCGATGATCATCTCCTGGTAGCCGATCTGGGAGAACTCCTGGTCGTGCACCGAGCGGGCGCAGCGGATGAACATCCCGTCGGTGAGCTTCATGATGTTGGCCTTGTGGAAGACGGTGATCTTCTTGCGGCCCCGGTGCTGCGCGTAGTGGAAGGCCCAGCGCGCGATGCGCGTGCACGCCTTCTCGGTGGCGACCTTGGTGGTGGTCACGACCCCGGGCGCGAGCGTGGCCTCGATGCCCGAGTAGAGCCCCTCGGTGTTCTCGCGGATGATGACCAGGTCCACGTCCCGGTAGCGGGTGGGCACCCCGTCGAGGTTGCGGACCGGCCGCACCGCCGCGTAGAGGTCGAGCTCCTTGCGCAGACGCACGTTGATGGAGACGAAGCCCTCGCCGATCGGGGTGGTGCACGGCCCCTTCAGCGCGACCTGGAGGCGCGTGATCGCGTCGAGGGTCTCCCGCGGCAGCACGTCCTGGCCGCGCTCGAGGGCGGCGAGGCCCGCGCGGCACTCGACCCACTCGACGGGGGCGCCCGCCGCATCCAGGATGCGGCGGACCGCGACGGTGACCTCGGGGCCGATGCCGTCGCCGGGAATGAGCACGGCCTGGTGCGTGGCCATGCCGTCATTATCCACCCTGGAGATTAAATCCTGACCGGAACGAACTCCGTCGTGTAGTGCCGATCGAGCGGCAGGCGCTGCTTGAGAACTCCCAGGTCGAGCACGATCGGCGCGGGCGCGGGCGTCGCGGGTCCGTCGGGCATGCGCGCATTATGCTACAGTGCGACGGGAAAGGAGGAGCCCATCCATGGCGGACGCCGTGCATCTGGGTAGTGGAAAGGTCCGCGAGCTCTACGCCCTCGACGACGAGCGGCTCCTGCTCGTGGCCTCCGACCGCATCTCCACCTTCGACGTCGTGCTGCCGACCGCCATCCCGGACAAGGGCCGGGTCCTGACCGGCCTGGCCGCCTTCTGGTTCGCGCGCACCCGCTCCATCTGCGGCAACCACCTCCTCGCCCTCCGACCCGACGGCCGCTCCACCGAGTGCCGCCGCCTCGAGATGCTGCCGATCGAGTGCGTGGTGCGCGGCTATCTCTCCGGCTCGGGCTGGAAGGACTATCAGAAGACGGGCCTCGTCTGCGGCCACCGGCTGCCCGCCGGCCTGCGCGAGTCCGACCGGCTGCCCGAGCCGATCTTCACCCCGGCGACCAAGGCCCAGTCCGGCCACGACGAGAACATCACGCGCGAGCAGGGCGCCGCCATCGTGGGGGCCGAGCGCTTCGCGGAGGCCGAGCGGCTCTCGATCGCTCTCTACCGGTTCGCGGCCGCCTACGCGCTCGAGCGCGGCATCATCATCGCGGACACCAAGTTCGAGTTCGGCGTCGACCGGGAGGGGCGGCTGGTGCTGGGCGACGAGGCGCTCACCCCGGACTCCTCGCGGTTCTGGCCGGCCGACCAGTACGCACCGGGAGGGCCGCAGCCGTCCTTCGACAAGCAGTACGTGCGGGACTTCTGCGAGAAGATCGGCTGGGGAAAGACCTACCCCGGCCCCGAGCTACCCGAGGACGTGGTGACGGGCACGCGCCGGCGCTACGTGGAAGCCTTCGAGCAGCTCACCGCCCTGCCCTTCGAGAGGTACCTGGCCGACCCCTCCGTCGTCCTGGCCTGATTCCCTCTCCGGAGGGGCGCTTCAAGGCTGCGGCGCGACCGGGTGAGCACCCGACTCGTGCGGGTGAAAGCCCGGCGCGTCCGGAGGCGGCGGCGGGCGCCTCAGCGCCCACGCCAGCGCGATCCCCCCGATGCCGATGAGGAGCCCGTCCAAGACGCGGAGGACCGGCGAGAGCAGCGGGCACCAGGCGACGAGCCCGATCGCGTAGACGATGCCAGCCCACCTGGGGAGCGCGCGGCTCCGGGCGACGGCGACGGCCAGCACGATGGCCCCGATGGCGAGCAGGAGGAGCCCCAGCAGCATCACCAGGGTGGCGCCGCCGATGTAGATCAGGCTCACCGCCGGCGCGATCGACACGTTGCCGGCGAGATAGATCCGTCCGATCGCGGGCAGCGCGTACAGCTCCACCCCGAGCGTCGGCAGGATGAGCGCCACCCCCAGGCCGCAGAGCAGCGTCGCCAGTCGCGAGCGGGCCTCGACCCCCGCGGCGGCAAGGCGAGCGTGCAGCGCCGGCAGCACGCAGAGCAGCAGCACGAAGCCGATCAGGGCCAGGTAGTGGGCGAACCGCCACAGGCCGGAGGTGACCGCCGGGGCCGCCGCGTCCATGGTCTCCATGGGCTGCGTCGGATCGAAGAAGAAGAACGGTCTGAACTGCGGGAACAGCGCGAGGGCAAGACTCGATAGGCCGAGGGTCAGGGCCGCTCCACGCATGGTCGACTCCTTACCGCGCTCCGCGCCCGGCGTAGCCGCGCTGGCGATCGCGCTCCCGCAGCTCCCGCGCCCGCTTCCCCGCCGGCCCGTACCCGCCCCCGCCCGGCGTGCACACCAGCACGCGGTCGCCGCGCTCGAGCACGTGCTGGCGCCGGTGATCCACCTTCTTGCCGTTGATCCGCACGTCACCGAGGCCGCCCGCGCCGCCGCCGGCGAGCCCGGGCGCCGGGAAGCGCGTGCGCTCGGCCATGAAGCTCATCACGATGGGCCGCGCCGACTCGCTCTCGATCAGGATGTCCTGGCCGAGCCCGCCGCGGAAGCGCCCCCGCCCGCCCGAGCCCGGCCGCATGCGCTTGTAGTGGAAGAAGAGCGGGCTGTTGCGCTCGGCCACCTCGACCGGGGTGCTCGAGATGTTGCTCGGCCACGAGAGCACGTGCTCGCCGTCCTTGGACGCGGTCGCCCCCATGCCTCCGTTGAAGAACAGCACGGTGGTGTACGGGTGACCGTCGTCGCGCACGCCGGACTGGGCCAGCGCCCAGAGCGGCGAGCCCGCCGCCGCGGCCACCCGCTCCGGAATCACCTGGTGGAGCGCGCCCAGGATGAGGATCGGCACGTAGTGGCCGGTCTGCGCGCGGCTCACCACCGCGGCGGGGAACTTCGGGTTCAGCAGGCAGCCCTCGGGCGCCTCCACCGTCACCGGCCGGTACATGCCCTCGTTGTTCGGCAGCCCGGGCAGCAGCGCGCAGCGCACCGCGTACGCGGTCATGGCGTAGGTGTAGGCCATCACGCAGTTGATGGCGCGCGGCTGGGCCGGTGACGTGCCGGTGAAGTCGGCCACGATGCGGTCGCCCGCCACCGTGAGCGCGACGCGGAAGCGATAGGGCGCCTCGAAGCCGTCGGTGTCGATGCCGAACCGGTAGGTGCCGTCGGGCACCGCGCGGATCGCCTCGCGCATCGCGCGCTCCGAGCGGCCGAAGAGCTCGTCGCCGAGCCCCTCGAGCGAGGTCAGCGCGTACTCCTCCATGAGCCGCCGCACCCGGTTCTCCATCAGCTCGTTGGCGCTCACCTGGGCCCAGATGTCGCCCACCGTCTGATCCGGGGTGCGCACGTTGGCGCGCAGCAGCGCGACCAGGGTATCGTCCACGCGCCCCTCGCGGATCAGGTGCGTGAGCGGGATGTGGAAGCCCTCCTCGAACAGCTCGCGGGCCTCGATGGCGCGGATCCGCCCGCCGATGTCCGGCATGTGGGCGGTGGTCGCCGAGAAGGCGACCAGCCGCGGTCGCCCGCCGGAGTCGAAGAAGATCGGCTTCACCAGGCAGACGTCGCTCATGTGCCCGGTCCCCTGCCAGGGATCGTTGGTGATCAGCACGTCGCCGGGCTTCAGCCGCTCCGGGCCCAGCTCGCGCAGGAAGTGCCGCACCGTCGCGGGCAGGGTCCCGATGAAGGACGGGATCGAGCCCGAGTTCTGCGCCAGCGCGTGGCCGCGGGCGTCGGTGAGCACGCACGCGAAGTCGTTGGCCTCGTTCGAGAGCGTGGAGAACGAGGTGCGCACGATCGCCTTGGCCGCCTCGTCCACCACCGAGATGAGGCGGGTCCACAGCACCTCGAGCGTGATCGCGTCGAACCGGGCGGAGGTCATGGCCCGGTATTGTCACACATCGCGGGGCGCTGGGGGGGCGCGTCGGACACGCTCCGCGAGCACGTACACCGCGGGCAGGGCAAGCGGGGTCAGGAAGAGGGTCGAGAGCAGGCCGCCGACCACCACGGTGGCGAGCGGGCGCTGGATGTCGGAGCCGATGCCGTGCGCCACCATGGCCGGGATCATGCCGAGCGTCGCCACCACGATCACGAGCAGGACCGGCCGCAGCTGGGCTCGCGACGCCGCCACCACCGCGTCCCGCAGGGGCACGCCGGCGTGCCCACGGCGCCGGGTGATGTCGGAGATGTAGAGCACCCCGCTCATCACCGCGACCCCGAAGAGAGAGATGAAGCCGACCGCAGCGGAGACGTTGAGGTTCATCCCGCGCAGGTAGAGGGCCAGCACGCCCCCCGCGACCGAGAAGGGCACCGTGAGGAGGACCAGCCCCGCGTCGAGCGCGGTGCCGAACGTCACGAAGAGCAGCACGAAGATCACCGCGAGGGTGATCGGCATGATGAAGGCAAGGCGGGCCTTGGCCCGCGCGAAGTTCTCGAACTGGCCCCCCCAGTCCACCGAGTACCCGGGCGGCAGGGTGACGCCGCGGGCGAATCGCTCCTGGGCCTCGGCCACGAAGCCGCCCTGGTCCCGCCCCCGGATATTGGTGCGCACCGTGATGGCCCGCCGGTTCTCCCGCCGCGCGATGATGGTGGCACCGTCGGAGGTGCGGATGTCCGCGAGCTGGAGCAGCGGCACCCGGGCCCCGTCGCGGGTCGGGATCAGCAGCTCCGCGATGGCGCCGGGACTCCCGCGCGATTCGGGGGTGAACCGCGCCACGATGTCGAAGCGGCGCTCCCCCTCGAAGACGTCCTGCACGTCGCCCACGTTGATGCCGTAGCGGGCCACGCGCGGCCGGTCGATCGCGATCCGGAGCTGCGGCTGATCCGCCTCCTGCTCGATGGATGTGTCGGCCGCGCCCCGCATCGGCCCGAGGATACCGAGGGTCTGATCCGCGAGGCGGCGCAGCTCCCGAAGATCGGAGCCGCTGATGATCACGGCCAGGTCCGCCGACGACCCGGTCACGATCTCGGTGGCGGTGTCGATGATCGGCTGGGTGAAGTTGAAGGCCGCCCCCGGGATGGTGGTGGTGAGCCGGTGCGCCAGGTCGTCCACCAGGCCCGCCTTGGTGCGCCCGCTCGCCCAGGTGTCGTAGGGTGCGAGGTCCACGAGCAGCTCGTTCCGGTTCGGCCCGAAGGGGTCGGTCCCCGAATCGTTGCGCCCGGTCTGCGAGGCCACCCGCCGGACCTCGGGCGATTGTCGGATCAGCATCCGGATCTGGCGCGCCAGCTCGGCCGACTTGCCGAGCGCGATGCCGGCGGGCAGGTTGGCGCGGATCCAGATCACGCCCTCATCGAGCTGGGGCAGGAACTCGGTGCCGAGCCTGGTCCCGAGCCCGAGCGCGCAGGCGACGACCACCGCCGCCGCGCCCACCACCCAGCCGGCCCGGTCCACCAGGCTCCGGATCGCCCGGCCGTACCAGTCATTGAGCCGCTCGAGCGGCCGGTGGCGAAGGATCCGGGTGTCGCCACGGAAGAGAAAGGTCGCGAGCGCCGGGATCAGGGTCAGGGCGAGCAGCAGCGAGCCCAGCAGGGCGTAGCAGACGGTGAGCGCCATCGGCATGAACAGGCGGCGCTCCACCCGCTGGAGCGTCAGCAGCGGGATGTAGGCCGCGATGATCACGAGCATCGAGAAGAGGATGGGCCGCTGGGCCTCCACCGCGGCGGCCACGATGGTCTCCCGCGGATCTCCGTGCCGGTCCCCCTCGAGACCTCGAATGATGCGCTCGACCATGACGATCGTGCCGTCCACGATGATGCCGAAGTCGAGCGCGCCGATGCTGAGCAGGCTCAGCGACACGCCGCTCGCGTACATGCAGACCAGCGCGAACAGCAGCGAAAGAGGAATCACCGCCGCGGTCAGCAGGGCGGCCCGCCCGCTCAGGAGGAACGCGAGCAGGGCGATCACCACGATCACGAAGCCCGCGATCAGCACGTGGGACACGGTGTGGAGCGTGTTGGCGACCAGGTCCGACCGGTCGTGGATCGCCACGATCCGCATCCCATGGGGCAGCCGCGTGGCGTTCAGCTCCTCCACCGCCTCGCGCACCCGGGGCAGCACCTCGCTCGGGTTCTCGCCGCGCCGCATGAGGACGATGCCCTCGACGCCGCCGGAGCCAACCGGCTCGTCGTCCATGGCGAAGATCCCGGTCTGGGGCAGCGCGCCCATCCGCACCCGGCCGATGTCGCCCACCCGGATCGGCACGCCCCGCGGCGCGTCGAGCACGATGCTCTCGAGGTCGGCGGGAGACTGGATCAACCCGGAGCCGCGGATGGGAAGCTCCTGCTGCCCCATCCGGAGCAGGGCCCCACCCGCGTTCCGGTTGTTGCTCTTCACCGCGTCCGCGATCTGCCGCATGCTCAGGCGATACTTGTCGAGCGCGCGGGGATCGACCTGGACCTCGTACTGGCGGACGACGCCGCCAAAGGTCGCGACGTCGGCCACCCCCGGCACCTGGAGGAGTCGCGGGCCGATCACCCAGTCCTGGATCTCACGCAAGGTCGCGGTGGCGATCCCGGGTCCCGCCACCACGTACCGGTAGAACTCGCTCACGCCGCCCGACAGCGGGCCGAGCGTGGGGGTCACCCCGTCCGGGAGCTGGGCGCCCTGCAATCGCTCCAGCACGAGCTGCCGGCCCAGGAAGTCGTTGGTCCCGTCCTCGAAGGTCAGCTCGACGACCGAGAGCCCGAAGATGGTGCGGGAGCGGCGCGAGATGACGTAGGGCGTGTTGTTGAGCGCCCGCTCGATGGGGACCGTGACCTGCTGCTCGACCTCCTCGGCCGCGAACCCGGGATAGAGGGTGACCACGACCACGGTCGGGTCGGTCAGATCCGGGTAGGCCTCGATCCGCAGCTGGTCGAACGCCCACACCCCGGCGGCGGCCAGCACGAGTGTCGCCGCCACCACCACGAGCGGCCGCGCGATGGCGAAGCGGACGAGCCCGTCGATCACGGTGGCGTCTCCCGCGACGGGCGCGGCGGCCGGACCGCGCCGCTCAGCGTCCCCGGAGCAGCACGGCGCCGTCGACCACGACGCGATCGCCGGCCTGCACGCCCTGGGTGATCGCGAGCAGGCTCTCGTTGCGCGGGCCCGTCGTGACCTCGCGCCGCTCGAACCGGCCGGGGGCGCGCTCCACGAACACCACCGGCCGCCCGTACTCGAGCACCACAGCGTCGGCGGGCAGGACCGGCAGCGGTCGTCGGGGCCCCGGCTGCCGGATGCTGCCGAACATCTCGGGGCGGAAGCGGCCGCCCGGGTTGGGCAGGTCCACCGTGACCTTGAGCGTGCGGGTCTGGGGATCGAGCACGTCGCCGATGCGCGAGACCGAGCCGTTGAACACCTCGTCGGGGAACGAGACCAGGCTGACCGCGACCGGCTGGCCGACGTGGACGAGGCGGAGGAACGGCTCGGCGACGTCCGCGGTGACCCACACCGTGCTCAGGTCCGCGATGGTCAGGAGCGGCGCGGTGGTGTCCGTGCTGAAGGAGACGGCCGCCCGGTACTCCCCGGGCGCCACGTTGATCTCGAGCACCTTGCCGGAGATCGGTGCACGGACGAGGGCCGCCTGGCGGAACGCGTCCGACCGGAGCCCGAGTAGCTCGAGCTTGCGTGACGCCTGCTGGCGGGCGGCCTCCGCGCCCTCGATCCCGAGCCGCGCCTGGGCCGCGTCGTTCTGCGCACTCAACACGTCCTTCTCGGCCACCGCCCGGACCTGGTAGAGATCCGTCGCGCGCGCGAGATCGGCCTCCGCCTTTTGCAGCGTGGCCCGCGCCTGGCGCTCGGTCGCCTGCGCCTGGAGGAACCCGGCCACCGCCGCTTCCGCGTCCGGGCTCTCGAGCGTCACCACCGGCTGCCCCTGCTCGACGCGGTCGCCGAGCCGCACCAGCACGCCGGTGACCCGTCCCTGCACCGGCGATAGCACCCGCGCCGTACGATTCGGATTGGCGATGACGCGGGCGGGCGCGACCAACTCCTCGCTCGCCACCTCGGCGATCTGGACTGCCTCGACCTTGATCTGCTGAAGCTGTGGCGAGTCGGCCGGCACCACCACCGTGTTCGCCGACGAGCCCGGCGCGCTCTTTGCCATCTCGGACCCGGTCTCGCCGCGTCCGCATGCGCCCGAGGCCAGGGCCAGGGCCAGGCTGGCCGCCCACGCCATCCGTCTCGACATGGCGGCAGTCTAGCCACCGAACATGAAGGAATCGTGAAGATGTCGGCGTGCACGCTTTCTTGCCGCGCCGGGGCCCCGGCGGTATCGTACGGCCACGATGCGGCTCCTGATCGTCGACGACGATCGCAAGGCGGCCCAGATCCTCGCCCGGGGTCTCCGGGAGGAGCGCTTCGTGGTGGACGTCGCCTCCACCGCCGAGCAGGGGGACGAGATGGCGACCGCCACCGACTACGATCTCATCGTGCTCGACTGGCTCCTGCCCGATCAGGAGGGGACCGCGCTCTGTCGCGAGTGGCGCGCGCGGGGCCTGGCCGCGCCCATCCTGATGCTGACCGCCCGCGACGCCCTCGAGGATCGCGTCACCGGCCTCAACACCGGCGCCGACGATTACCTCGTCAAGCCGTTCGGCTTCTCCGAGCTGATCGCCCGCATCCACGCCCTCCTGCGCCGCTCGGAGCTCACCCGCCCGGTCGTCCTCGCGGTGGCCGATCTCACCCTCGATCCTCAGAGCCACCGCGTCGCGCGCGGCGGCGTGGCGCTCAACCTCACCCCAAAGGAGTACGCGATCCTCGAGGTCCTGATGCGCCACGCCGGACGGCTGGTGACCCGGCCCCAGCTCGCCGATCGCGTCTGGGAGACCGAGCAGGATTCCCTCACCAACCTGGTGGACGTGCACGTGAGCCACCTCCGGCGGAAGGTCGACGGCTCCGGAGGGCCGCCGCTCATCCACACCATCCGCGGACGCGGCTACCTGGTGGGCCCGGCCGCGGAATGATCGCGCTCAATCTCAAAGCCCGCGTCTTCCTGCTGCACGTGATCGCGGTCGGCCTCATCCTCGCCGCCGCCGCGGTGGGGGCCAACTGGGCCTTCTCCCGGATGGTCCTGGGCCAGTTCGACCACTCGCTGCTCGAGCTGGCCCAGACCGAGGCCGCCGCCGCTCTCGCGAACCCGAGCCAGCCGCCCCACATCCACGAGATGGCGCCGGGCGCGGCAACGCCCTCGTTCCCGCGCCTAGACAAGCTCATCCAGATCGTCGACCTCGACGGCCACGTCGTCGCGCGCAGCGCCAATCTCGGCTCGGCCCGCCTGCCGACCCCGCCGGGGCTCATGGCCCGGCTCCGCCAGGGCGATCCCGTGCTCGAGACGCTCCCCGACTTCGGCGACGAGCCGCTCCGGCTGCTCTCGGTGCCGCTCCAGCTCGGGACGGTGGGCTACGTCATCCAGGTCGGCGGCTCGCTCGACGACGTCCACGTCGCGACGCGGTGGGCCCGATGGCTCTTCCTGACCATGTCGCTGGCCATCCTCGGCGCGGTCGTGCTCACCGGGGCGATACTGGCGCGCGCCATCCTGCGGCCGATCGACCAGATCGTGCTCCGGGCCCGAGTCATGGGGGCCACCGGCCTCGCCGAGCGGCTGCCACACCCCGGCGGGCGGGACGAGATCAGCCGTCTCGTGGAAACGCTCAACGAGATGCTGGCCCGTGTCGAGCACGTCTTCGAGGCCCAGCGCCGCTTCACCGCGGACGCCTCCCACGAGCTGCGCTCGCCGCTCTCGCGGCTGCGGGCCGAGCTGGAGGTGACGCTCCGGCGGCCGCGCGAGCGGCCCGAGTACGAGGAGGCGCTCCGTTCGTGCCTGGCCGAGGTGGCGCGCCTCTCGCGGCTGACCGAGGCGCTGCTCACGCTCGCCCGCCTCGACGCGGGTGAGTCGCGGGAAGCCCCGCGCCAGGACGTGGCGCTGGGGCCGATCCTCGGCGAGACCGCCGCGCGCCTCGGGGCCAGCGGACATGCCCGCGACGTGAGCGTGGTCCTCGAGGTCCCGGACACGCTCCGGGTCGACGTGGCGCCCGCGGCGGTGAGCCTCGTGATCAGCAACGTGCTCGACAACGCGATCAAGTTCTCCCCTCCCGGCGGCAAGGTCACGATCGAGGCCTTCGTCGAGGACGGCGCCGCCGTGGTGGCGGTGTCGGACACCGGCCCCGGGGTGCCCGAGGAAGAGCTGCCGCGCCTCTTCGAGCGGTTCTACCGGGGCACCTCGGCGCGGGCCACCGACACTCCCGGCGTCGGCCTGGGTCTCGCGATCTGCCGCCTCGTGGTGGAGGCGCAGGGCGGCAGCATCGCGCTGGTGCCCGCGCCCGGCGGCGGCGCGAGCATCCGCATCCGCCTCCCGCTCGCCCGGTAGTCTGCCGCCGGCGCCGCCGCCTTCAGGATTCCTTCATCCGCGCCGGGCCACCATGCCGGCCGAGGTGATCAGGGGCGAGCCGGCGGGACGGAATCTGGTGGCGAGAACGATCGCGGTGACCGGGGCGGTGGGTGGAGCGCTCTGCCTCCTCGCCGGCCCGGGCGGCGCGCAGGAGGCGATCCGGCGGCTGTCTCTCGACGAGGCACTCGCCCTCGCGCTGCGCCAGAATCCGACGGTGCGCGCCAAGGTCGCGGAGCTCCGCTACCGCGCTCGCGCATCTCCAGGCGGTCGGCGCCTACCTCGCGGCGATCTACCAGCTCGAGGCCGACGTGGGCGCCCCGCTCGATCAGCCCGACTGAAGGCCCGGGAGGACGATCACCCCGCGAGGGTCATCACCCCGTGAGGGTCATGACAATATTGCCGCTCGGCGCGACTTCCGCGGTCGCCCCCGGCCCGATCACGAGCGTCGAGCCCTCTTCCTCCACCACCGCCGGGCCGCTCAGCCGGTCCCCCACCCCGAGCCGGTAGCGGTCGTACACCGCGGTCTCCACCCAGCCGTCCGCGCCCGTGAAATAGGCGCGCCGCGTCCCCTTGAGGGCGGCGCGCGCGCCCTCGCCCCGACGGCCCTCGAGCACCACGTCGCTGCCCGAGACCGGCGCGCGCACCGCCACCCGGATGTTGATGAACTCCACCGGCACGCCGGGCGGCGTCAGCGCGAACTTCTCGCGGTACGCGCTCTCGAAGGCGCCGCGCAGGACCGCGCGGCCCGGCTCGCTGTCCTCGTAGGGCCCGGCCGGCAGCGGCACCACCAGGTCGAAGCCCTGGCCCATGAAGCGCCCGTCGGCCAGCCGCTCCACCGTGGCGGACTCGAGCTTGAGCCCGGTCTCCGCCATCACCGCGCGCGCCTGCTCCTCGAGCCGCGCGAAGCCCGCCTCCAGCTCCGCGATGCTCCCCCGATCGACCCGGATGCCGACGGTGGCCCCGCGGTCCACCCGCGCCGGCGCCACCAGCAGCCCGAGCGCCGAGGCCACGCCGGCCGACGGCGGGCAGATCACGCGCCCGATCCCGAGCTTGCGCGCGACCGAGTAGGCGTGCACTGGCCCCGCGCCCCCGGTGCAGAGCAGCGCGTAGTCGCGCGGGTCGCGCCCGCGCTCCGCGATGTGCACGCGCGCCGCGCCGGCCATGTTCTCGTTGACGATGTCGTGGATGCCCCACGCGACCTTGGTGGATTCGAGCCCGAGCCGCCGGGCCAGCCCCTCGACCGCGCCGATGGCCGCCGCCATGTCGACCGCCACCTCGCCCCCCGCGAAGTAGTCCGGGTTCAGGTAGCCGAGCAGGAAGTCGGCGTCGGTCACGGTGGGCTCGCGCCCGCCCAGCCCGTACGCGGCCGGCCCCGGGTGCGAGCCGGCGCTGCGCGGGCCCACCTTGAGGAGCCCGATCTCGTCCACCGCCGCGATGCTGCCGCCGCCCGCGCCGATCTCGATCAGCTCGATGGTCGAGATGCGGATGGGCAGCCCGCTGCCCTCGATGAAGCGCCGCTGGCGCGCGGCCTCGAAGGAGTAGGCGGTGAGCGGCTCGCCGCCGTCCACCAGCGAGAGCTTGGCGGTGGTGCCGCCCATGTCGAAGGCGAGCACGCGGCCGTTGCCGTCGGCCTGGCCGAAGAAGGCGGCCGCGATGGCGCCGGCGGCGGGGCCGGACTCGAGCATCTGCACCGGCACCCGCTGCGCCTCGGCCACGTGGGTGAGGCCGCCGCTCGAGAGCATGAGCAGCAGCGGAGCCGGGATCCCGAGCGCCGACACCCGCTCGGCCATGAGGGCCAGGTACTTCTGGGCGAGCGGCTTGATGTAGGCGTTGGCCACCGTGGTCGACGCCCGCTCGTACTCGCGGATCTCGGGGGCCACCTCGTGCGAGGTCGTCACCGCGATGCCGGGATGGCGCCGCGCGATCAGCCGGGCCGCCTCGCGCTCGTGGCGCGGGTTGGCGTAGGCGTGCAGGAACACCACCGCGATGGCGCCGACGCCCGCGCGGTGGAGCGCGGCCGCGCGCGCGGTGACCGCACGGGTGTCGAGCCGCCGCGCGATGCGCCCGTCCGCCCGCGTGCGCTCGGGCACCTCGAGGCGCAGCTGCCGCGGCACCAGCGGCTCGGGCTTGGTGATCGCGAGGTCGTACAGCTCGTACTTCCGCTCCCGCCCGATCTCGAGGGTGTCCGCGAAGCCCGCGGTCGTGATCAGGCCGGTGACCGCGCCCTTGCGCTCGATCAGCGCGTTGGTGAACAGCGTGGTGGCATGAACGACGCGGGAGAACGCGGCCGGATCGACCCGCGCCTGGTCGAGCAGGCCGGCCACGCCGGAAGCCACCGCGCGCGCGGGGTCGTCGTGGGTGGTGAGGACCTTGCGGCTGAAGCGGGCGCCGGTGTCGTGATCGTAAATCACGAGGTCGGTGAACGTC
>WNFF01003263.1_pt1 | contig 13347 bp, 8 predicted proteins | sample 5400441 | NCBI WGS metagenome assembly WNFF01 (sample SAMN13153345, study PRJNA577476) | soil metagenome | isolation source: 120 cm saprolite under Douglas fir tree site 2 hole 3 replicate 1 | place: USA:California | collected 2015-04-18
TTGCCATCGGTAGCCGCGGCGCCCACTTGAGTTCGACGCACGCCGACATTGACCCCGATAAACAACGACCGTTCGCTGCGCAGGGACAGCCCAATTGGCGGCCGGCCACGTCGATTTATTGTCCGCCGTGATGGCGCGGCTTCGCACAACACGCCCGAAGCGATTAGAGGCTTGACGATCTCAGTCACTGTGCTCCGATTGACCTCCAGCCGGCGGGCCAGATCCACGCGCGAGATCGGTTGCGCGGCGCGCACAATTCGCAACATCGTGCGCGCGGTATCACCCGACACATTGGATGGTTCCGCAGCGACCAGATCTCGCTCGTCTGGTGAGGTATTGTGAACTAACTCGCTTGCAGCAAAAGACCTGTCGATCTTGTTACCGGCGCTTCCCACGTTAGGAATCCTCAGAGTTGAAAAGCCGGCACGGCTCCTTTTCTGGGCCAGCAAACGCCCGACTGCGTTCGGCACGAAGCCGAGTTGAGCAATCGCGCTCTCGACGCGGGCACGCGTCTCTGACTTAACGCCCGTGGAGTTGTTTACCACGCGGGAAACTGTCATCTTCGAAACACCTGAGAGGCGTGCCACCTCGCGTAAAGTCGGCATGAAATTCAACCCTCCCTCAACTAACTCTTTTCAAATCTGCCCAGACTAATGCAACTGATAGACCAACATTCGGCCTCGCCGATTAGACATGCTATAAAGTGCGTTTTTATGAACACGAGTATGATCCTATCCGGCGAATTCGCTATGCTTAGATTTGTTAGACGACTATACAGGTTCAATGTTACGACGAGATTAATTTTGCCTCAGAGAGATTATTGATTTGATCTTGTGAACATTTCTGTAGACCCGAGACAATTTTGGCGACGAATTCGTAGACGCTGAGATCGAATTAGTAGAGCGTGCGGTCAGGAACCTGCGTGATGGTGATTGACATAACGTTGAGCGAGGGAGAGACGCTTCTCGTAAGCCTCGCGCGCGATTTGCACATCTTCGAGGAATCGCGGCAGCTCGTTCAACAGCAACGCCTGCGGCCCATCGACCAGCGCCTGGTCCGGCGCCGGATGGAAATCAGCGAGTATCAGGTTGGCTCCAGCAATCACCCCCTGCGCGGTCACATGCATTACATCAAGGATGCCCTCCGGCCCGGCGCGCCGCGATCCAATTGCGTGTGAAGGATCGACACACACGGGCATCCGCGTCAAAGCCTTCACCACCGGCACGTGAGCGAAGTCGGCGAAGTTGCGGTGTGGATCCCCGAGACTCGATTTAATACCTCTTAGTCCGAAGATAACTTTCCGATTTCCCTCGCTTGCGAGGTACTCGGCGGCGTGCAGCGACTCCGTCAAGGTAATTCCGAAACCACGCTTCAGCAAGACGGGGTAATCCTGCTGCCGCCCTACTATCTTCAAGAGCTCGAAGTTCTGTGTATTGCGCGTGCCTATCTGTAGCAACACGCCAGTGGGGTTTCCCGTTTGATGCAGCGCCCCAGTGATTTCATCGATGTGCAGTTCGTGGGTGATTTCCATGGCGATCACCTTGATTCCGTACTTGCCCGCCAAGTCGAAGACATACGGCAGGCACGTCTTGCCGCGCCCCTGGAACGAGTACGCACTGGTCCGCGGCTTGTAGGCGCCCATGCGCGTGCAGACCTGGCCGTTATCGCGCAGCGCTCGCATCATCATCTCGACGTGTTCCTGGGTATCGACCGCACACAATCCGGCAAACACGTGCAGAGTGTCCTGACCAAAGCGCAGCCCCTGATAGTCGAAGTGCGCCGGCCGATCGTCGTCCTTGTGCCGGCCAAGCACTCGGTACTCCTCTGACACGCGCACGACCCGTTCCACGCCGGGCAACGCCTTCATTTCCTCGACGGGGATCGCCAGGGTGTTTCCAATCAGGTAGATCTCAGTCAGCGTCTGCTCAGTCCCACGCTCCTGGTGGACGCGCGACTGAATATTGGGCAAGCGCGAGAGATGCACCATCAGCTGCCGGTACAATTCGCTTTCCGGTTTGAGGTCAGGAGTCAGGATCAGAATCATGGTTCTTAAGATTTCGGATTTTAACTTTTGGCGGGTTCTCGCCTCAGAATCCTGTTGATCTGGCCAGCCGGTACGACCGCCGATCGGTAAGCCCCCAGAATTCGAATCTCCACGCGACGCTCGCGAAGTTCGTTCAGCGCGGCTGTCACCTCGATGTCGTCGGGAGCACCTCGCAGATCGAGATAGAAGCAGTATTCCCAGGGACGGCCTTTGACCGGTCGACCTTCAATCTTGAGCAGGTCAATGCCGCGCCGCGCGAAGGGATCGAGCGCATTGTGCAACGCGCCTGGCTGGTGCGGAAGCTCGATGACCAGAGAGAGCTTGTCGGTCCCCTCCGGAAGCTCCGCTGATGGCGCGAGCAGCAGAAATCGCGTGTAATTCTCGCTGCTGTCTTCCAGGTGTTCGCGGAGAATCACTCCGCCGTATTGCTCTGCGGCGCGCTTGCCGGCGATCGCGGCGCGGGTTGGATCACCCTGCGTGACGACTCGCGCCACGCTACCGGCCGTATCCTCTGCCGCGATGCGATGAATGCGCGGATTGGCAGCGAGAAAACGCCGGCATTGCTCGAGCGCCACGGGATGCGACTCGACGGCGGTGATTCCTTCGAACACCGCGCCCGGACAAGCGATCAAATAGTGATTGATGGGAATGATGACTTCCCCTGAAATGTATAGTTTGCTCGCCAGGAGCAAGTCGTAGCACGCGTGGACGAAACCTGCCAGACTGTTCTCAATGGGCGCGAGAATACAGTCCGCCGCCTGATCGTTAATAGCGTTGAAAAGAGATTCGAAGTCTTCCCGCGGCACGAGGGTAATGTCGTCACCCAGAAGTTTGACCGCTGCTGCTTCGCTGAACGCCCCGCGGGCGCCCTGAAATGCTACCCGCAACGTTCCAGCGATCCGTGAGTCCGGATGAGGAACCTCAAGCGCCTGTTCCCCTTGCTTACCTCGATTCTGAATTCGCCGCGACTCGTGAATGATCGCGCGGTAGAGCTCCACAATTGCCCGCTCATCGAGGGGCCCTTCATTGGCTTCGCACATCCGCTCGATCACTTCGCGCTCGCGCGTGTGATCGCAAAGCGATGCGCCCGCTTCCTTCTTCGACTCGCCCACCTTCAACGCAATGCGAGCACGTTCGTTAAGCAAGCGCAGTAATTCGCCGTCAAGCGCGTCAATCCGTAAACGCCAGTCATCAATGCTCATCTCTATTTCCTTCGAGCACACTTCTCATGCGGGCGACCGCCTCCTGCAACTTCGCCAACGATGTTGCATACGAAACGCGCAAATAACCTGGGGCGCCAAAGGCATCGCCGGGTGTCACGGCCACGTGCGCCTCTTCCAGCAAACGAGTTGTTAGATGCTCTGAACTCAGTTCCGTTCCGGAATTGTACCTTGCTTTGACGCAGGGGAAGGCGTAGAACGCGCCCTCGGGCTTAGCGCAAGTGACTCCCGGCAAAGCGTTCAGCGCCGGGATCAACCAATCACGCCGTTCGCTATAGGCGGATAGCATTTCCGTGACCGAGTCCTGTGGTCCGCTCAACGCTTCTACCGCGGCGGCCTGCGAAATGGCAGTCGGATTGGAAGTTGAATGGCTTTGCATACACGTCATCGCTTTGATCCATGCACGTGGGCCCAGAGCGTAGCCGATGCGCCAGCCGGTCATCGCGTAAGTCTTCGACAGAGAGCCGGCAACCAGGACGCGCCGGCGCAATTCTTCCGGTAGTTGCGTTGCCGAGAAAGGGCGCGCTGGCTCGTAAACAAACTGGCTGTAGCATTCGTCAGAGATCACCCAGAGTCCGCGGCTAACGGCCAGGGCTACGATTCTTTCAAACTCATCCGGCGGTATCACCAGGCCGGATGGGTTTGACGGCGAGTTGATGATCAGCAACCTGGCGCGCGGGGTCAGCGCCCGCTCAACCGCGCTGGCGGTAACCCGGAACCCTTCGTCTTCGGTCTCGATCCAAACAGTGCGACCGCCCGCGAAGGTGACCACTTCGGGAAAGGTCACCCAGTAGGGCTTCGCCACCAATACGTCGTCCCCCGGTTCGATGAGCGCAGCGATGGCATTGAAGATAACCTGCTTTGCGCCCGCTGCCGCCATCACTTCCGCCGCTTCATACTGGACGCCGAAATCTCGTGCGAAGCGATCACAGAGCGCTCGCTTGAATTGTGCTGTCCCGCCGGTGGCCGTGTATTTCGTGTGCCCGTTTTCCATTGCGTGATAAGCAGCCTTCCGGATATTTTCAGGTGTAGGAAAATCGGGCTCGCCGGCTCCCAGATCGATCACATCCACGCCCGACCGGCGCAGCTTCTCTGTTAAAGCTGCCACGGCCATCGTCTTCGACTCGGACATTCCGGCGACGCGTGACGCAGTCCTAAACAGATCAGCTTTAGTGGCAGCTTTGACGCCAGTGCTCATCGGATCAATCCTCTCTTCACCGAATTGTTCTTACCTCGCTCGATCGGTGTTTGCTTCACCATCGATGCCATCCGTGCGATCCGTAATCGCTCCGAGGCTGCTGCTGGAAACCACGCGGGCGTACTTTGCCAGCACGCCTCGCCGGTAACGCGGTGGGGGCGGACTCCATACCGCCCGACGGCGTTCGACTTCCGCTTCTGAGATATTCAGTTCCAGCAAACGCGCCTCGGCGTCAATCGTGATCGAATCGCCTTCTTCGACCAACCCTATTGCGCCACCTACAGCCGCTTCAGGCGCGACGTGTCCGACGACCATCCCATGCGTTGCGCCCGAGAATCGCCCGTCGGTAATCAGCCCAACCGCGTCCCCCAAACCCGCGCCAATGATCGCAGAAGTGGGAGCCAACATCTCGCGCATGCCGGGCCCGCCTTTCGGCCCTTCGTAGCGAATCACCACGACGTCACCCGGTTTGATCTTCGCGGAAAGGATTGCCTGCAGGCAACTCTCCTCTGAGTCGAAGACACGGGCTGGACCGGAAATCCTCGGATTCTTAACGCCGGCGATCTTGGCCACTGCTCCCTCGGTTGAAAGATTGCCTTTTAAAATTGCCAGGTGTCCCTGCGGATAGACTGGATTCTCCCACGGACGAATCACGTCCTGATCTTTCCGCGGCTCGGCCGGCACATCTCTCAGGACTTCGGTTACTGTTTGCCCTGTGATCGTAAGCGCATCGCCGTGCAATCTATCGTGCACTAGTAGCATCTTCATCACCTGTGGCACACCACCCGCCTGATGCAGATCGGTGGCCACGTAGCGACCCGACGGCTTCAGGTCGCAAAGAACGGGGACGCGTTCGCGAACTTCCTCAAAGTCATCAAGAGACAGTGGCACTCCAGCGGCGTGCGCAATCGCCAGCAGATGCAGAACAGCATTAGTCGAGCCGCCAACCGCCATGACCACCGCGATTGCGTTTTCGAAAGCTTCCCTGGTGAGAATGCTTGCTGGCAGAATCCCTTTGCGAATTGCATCGGCTAAAACACAGCCTGAACGCGCGGCGCTCACGGCTGTTTCCGCATCCTCCGCCGCCATCGTCGAAGAATACGGCAGACTCATTCCCATCGCTTCAATAGCCGCCGACATCGTATTCGCCGTGAACATTCCGCCGCAGGAACCCGCTCCGGGACAAGCGTGACGCTCAACTTGCCGCAGTTCTTCTTCGTCGATCCGATGCGCGCAGAACTGACCAACGGCCTCAAAAGCGCTGGCGATGGTAAGGTCTGCTTCATTGTAGTGTCCGGCCTTGATCGTGCCGCCGTAAACGAAAATTGACGGAATGTTCAAGCGCGCGATGCCGATCATCGCGCCCGGCATATTCTTGTCGCAGCCGCCGACGACGACGAGACCATCGACGCTCTGTGCCTGACACACGGTTTCAATCGAATCGGCGATCACTTCACGAGAGACGAGACTGTACTTCATTCCTTCGGTGCCCATCGAGATGCCATCACTGACCGTGATCGTGCCGAACACCTGAGGCATCGTTCCCGCTTCTCGCAGGGAGTCGATCGTGCGCTCTGCCAGAGCGTTCAGACCAATATTGCATGGCGTGATGGTGCTGTAACCGTTGGCGACTCCGACAATGGGCTTATCGAAATCCGCATCGCCAAAGCCAACGGCCCGGAGCATGGCGCGATTCGGCGTGCGCTCAACGCCGCGGGTTACCCTTTGACTACGATCATTGTTCATTGACAGCCTGCTTATTCTGCCGCCTAGTTCTTTGCCTTATCGACCAGCCGGCCTGCGGCTAGCCAGGGCATCATTTCGCGCAAGCGCGCCCCAACGCGCTCGATCTCGTGCGCTCTTGTCTCCGCTTCCAGTTCACGAAAGCGAGGGCGTCCGAGACGATTCTCTTTCATCCACTCGTGTGCGAAGGCGCCTGATTGAACTTCCGCCAGCAGGCCCTGCATGCGACGCTTCGTCTCGTCGTTGATTACCACTGGACCGCGGGTCATGTCACCGTATTGCGCCGTGTTGGAGACTGAATAGCGCATTTCCGCGATGCCTCCCTCGTATATCAAATCGATAATCAATTTCATTTCGTGTAGGCATTCGAAGTAGGCCATCTCAGGCGCGTAGCCAGCTTCAACCAGCGTTTCAAAACCGGCTTTGATCAGCGCCGTCAGACCTCCGCAAAGCACAGCTTGCTCGCCGAAGAGATCCGTTTCCGTCTCTTCGCGGAAACTGGTTTCGATTATGCCGGCGCGCCCGCCGCCGATCGCCGCAGCGTACGCGAGGCCGACCTGGCGCGTGTCGCCGGTCGGATCCTGATGCAGGGCGAGCAAGCAGGGCACACCCGCGCCTCGTCTGTATTCATGGCGCACCAGATGCCCCGGCCCTTTCGGCGCCACCATAAACACGTTCACGTCCGCGGGCGTCTTAATGAAACCGTAGTGAACCGAGAAGCCATGCGAAAAAGCCAGATACTTTCCCGGGGTCATAGATATGGCGACATCTCGCGCGTACACATCCGGCGCAAGTTCGTCGGGCACCAGCATCATCACGATGTCGGCTTCGGCGGCGGCTTCCGCCACGGGCAGCACGCGCAGGCCCGACTGTTCGGCTTTCGCAACCGAAGGGCTTTCCGGGCGCAATCCGACCGTTACCTCACAGCCCGACTCGCGCAGGTTGTTCGACTGAGCAAAGCCCTGGCTGCCGTAACCTATCACCGCAATCTTCTTCGCTCGCAGCGCACTCGGGTTGGCGTCTTTGTCGTAGTAGATATTCATGGTTCGGATCCTCTCAAAGTGAATTCAAAACGATTTGTCTTCCATCTGCTCCTGCAACTAATTCCATATCATTTCGTGTCATCTCGTGGATCGTCCAGGTTGTGGTGTCCATTTGCTAGACGCCCAATCGCGATGCGACCCGTTCGCGTGATCTCATGAATGCCGATCGGACGCAGCAGTTCGATAAACGCTTCGACTTTTTCCTTGTTGCCCGAAGCCTCGACGATCATCTGGGTATGGGAAATGTCGACGACCTTAGCGCGGAACACTCCGACCAGACTGAGAACTTCAAGGCGTTGCGCTCCCGGTTCGGCATTAACAGTAATCAATGCCATGTCACGCTCGATGTGCGGGCTGGTGGTTACATCCAGCACCTCGCGAACCCGCGCCAGTCGTTCGCACTGTTTGACGATCTGTTCGATGGTGCGATCGTCGCCGCGGGTCACGATGGTGACGCGCGCCCACTGCGGATCGAGCGTCGCGCCTGCCGAAATCGTTTCAATATTGAAGCCGCGCGCGCTAAACAATCCGACGATCCGCGAAAGTTCTCCGGGCTGATCGGCGACCACGATTGAAAGGGTATGATTCATTGTCGATTGCCAGTTTCCGATTGCTGATTTTTAAGCCGACGTTTCTGTCCCACATTTGATCCAAGTTCAAATCCCTATGCGTAATCACGAAAGCCCACAGAACAACGCCTCAATTGGAAATCGGAAATCGGCAATGCCTAGACTCCTTCGCTCTGGAAAATCATGTCACGCGAGCTGGCTCCGGCGGGAACGATCGGGAAAACATTCTCCTCTTTGGAAACTACGACCTCGATCACGGCTACGCCCTTGTGCGCCAGGCCGGCCGCAAGCACGCCGGACAACTCGTCGGGACTCGTCGCCCGCACGCCGAACGCGCCATACGCCTCGGCAAGCTTGACGAAGTCGGGCGCCACGGACAAATCCACTTCCGAATACGCGCGGTCATAGAACATCTCTTGCCACTGCCGCACCATTCCCAGGTACCCGTTGTTCATGATCACGATCTTCACCGGGAGATCGTACTGCATCGCCGTGGCCAGTTCCTGGTTCGTCATTTGAAAGCCGCCATCGCCAACAACCGCGACTACGAGCTGATCACGAAAAGCCAGTTGCGCGCCGATGGCGGCGGGAACGCCAAACCCCATCGCCCCCAGGCCGCCACTGGTGATCCATTGGCGCGCCCGGTTGAATGGATAGAACTGAGCGGTCCACATTTGGTGCTGCCCCACGTCGGTAGCGATGATCGCTTCCCCATTCGTCAAGCGGTGCAATTCGCTAATCACGTGCTGTGGCTTGATGTGACTGCCGGCCTCTGGGAAGTGCATCGGCTGCTCGCGCTGCCACGAGCGTAATTGTCCCCACCATCGCGCCCGCTGCCCGGTGCTTTGATCGATCTCGGCTGAGCCGCGCGACTCAACTTCTGTATATAATGCTGCGAGCGCCTCCCGAGCATCTGCAATTAGTGAAAGATCGGGCGCGCGATTCTTCCCTACGTTGGCCGGGTCGATGTCGACGTGGATCACCTTCGCGTGGGGAGCGAACGTAGCCAATTTTCCCGTCACGCGATCATCGAAACGCACGCCGACCGCGATCAGAAGATCGCTCTCGGCGACCGCCATGTTCGCGGCGAATGTTCCATGCATCCCGAGCATCCCCAAAGTGAGTGAATGCGCGGACGGAAACCCGCCCAGGCCCATCAGAGTTGGGGTGACCGGCAGTTGCAGTTGTTCAGCAAAGGCGCGCAGTTCAGCGGCCGCGCCGGAATTGACAATGCCGCCGCCAACATAAAGCACCGGACGCCTGGCTTTGAGGATGGCCGTAGCTGCCCGATGCACATCCAAAGGATCAGGTCTGGATCTCGTCTCGACACATGGGAAGCTGATCTTTTCCAGTCGAGAGTAATGTGCTTGCGCGGCCGACACATCCTTCGGAATGTCGATCACGACCGGCCCGGGTCTTCCCGTCCGCGCCAGGTAAAAGGCTTCATGAACGACCGCCGCCAGATCGCGCACGTCGCGCACCAGATAGTTATGCTTGACGCAAGGCCGCGTGATGCCGACCGTGTCCACTTCCTGGAAAGCGTCGGTACCGATCAGTGGCAGAGGAACTTGCCCGGTGATCACCACGATCGGAGTCGAGTCCATGTAAGCGTTGGCGATCCCAGTCACCGCGTTGGTGGCGCCCGGCCCTGACGTTACCAGCGCAACGCCGACGCGGCCCGACGATCGCGCGTAGCCTTCGGCCATGTGCACCGCCCCCTGCTCGTGACGTACCAGGTAGTGCGTGATGCGGTCGCGCGCCCGCCACAATTCATCGTAAATGTGCAGCACCGCCCCGCCGGGATATCCAAAGATCGCATCGACGCCCTCATACACAAGGCCTTCGATCAAAATCTCCGCACCGCGCGGAAAGCGACCCTCGGCGAATGGCGGCGGCGGCGGCGTCTGTTTCAGAGTCGTTGGTTCTGCGCTCATATCTGTTTCTGGACCTTTCGAAAACATGGCGTGATGTTCTGCAGTGGCGACCTCAGTCTCGCTTTCTCGAATCGGATAAAGCCCAACTGAAACGGGTACTCTAAACACCACTACGGGAGCGCTGTCTCGCCCATCAAAAACTTGTCAACTCCTTTGGCGGCGCGTCGTCCATCCGCAATAGCCCAGACGACCAAAGACTGCCCACGAGTCATGTCGCCCGCGGCGAAGACCTTCGACACACTAGTCATCTGGTCGCTGTCGACTGCAACGTTGCCGCGCTCGTTAATCGGCACCCCGAGTTGAGACAACAGTCCTTCTGTTTCTGGTCCGAGGAAGCCCAGAGCGAGCAGGATCATCTGCGCCGGCCACTCTCTCTCGGTTCCCGGAACTTCATGCGGCCTCCCGTCGCTTCCTCCTGTCGCGTCGACCGCGACTGTTTGCACCGCGCGCAAACGTCCATCATCGTCGCCTACGAAGCGCTTTGTCATGACTGAGTGCGCGCGAGGGTCCTTGCCGAACAAAGCCTCCGCTTCTTCCTGGCCGTAATCGAGTCGATAAACTTTGGGCCACTGCGGCCACGGATTGTCTGGAGCGCGCTGTGCGGGTGGTTGCGGCAAAATCTCAAACTGGGTCAAACTGCGGCAACCGTGCCGCAGTGCCGTGGCCACACAGTCGGTCCCGGTATCTCCGCCGCCGATCACGATCACGTCCTTGCCTTGCGCGGACAGGTAACGTCCATCCTGGTGGTTGCTGTCCAGCAAGCTCCTGGTGTTGACCTGGAGAAACTCCATCGCGAAATGGATGCCCTGAAGGTTCCTGCCTGGCAGCGGAAGATCCCGCGGCCGTGTCGCGCCGCCGCAAAGGACAATTGCATCAAACTCTTCCGTAAGTTGCTCGGCGTGATAGTCCGCGCCCACGTTTATTCCCGTCGAAAACCGGATGCCTTCCGCGGACATCAGATCGAGGCGCCGTTGGACCACGGTCTTCTCCAATTTCATGTTGGGAATGCCGTACATCAACAACCCGCCGGCCCGATCCGCGCGCTCGAAGACCGTCACCAGGTGGCCGGCGCGATTGAGCTGACTCGCGCACGCGAGTCCAGCGGGACCAGAACCAACCACGGCTATTTGCTTGCCAGTGCGCACAGTCGGCGGCTTCGGCACTACCCAGCCCGAGTCGAATCCTCGATCAATGATGGCTTGCTCGATGGTCTTGATCGTCACCGGCGCATCGCTGATGCTGAGCACGCACGATCCTTCGCAGGGCGCCGGGCAAACGCGGCCCGTGAACTCCGGGAAATTGTTGGTCTGGTGCAAACGATCGAGCGCTTCACGCCACTGACCACGATAGACAAGATCATTCCACTCCGGAATCAAGTTATTGATTGGACAGCCGGAAGAGGCACCGTTAATGATCTGGCCCGTATGACAGAACGGCACGCCGCAGTCCATGCAGCGGGCGCCCTGCTCTCGCAAAGACGTCTCTGGCATGTGCTCATGGAACTCTTGCCAATCAAACACGCGTTCCGCCGCCGGCCGCGTAACCGGAACCGTGCGCGTGTATTCCATGAAGCCGGTAGTCTTACCCATCTCCGATTTTTAATTTCCGATTGCTGATTTACTTCCTTTCCGAGTTGCCTATCTCCGATTCAAGTCCCAAACAGAATCAAATGGGCAATTGGAAATCGGCAATGCTTCATTTCCCACCGACTCGCGACAAGTCATGCGAGTTCAACTCAAAGGCCGCCATCGCTGCCTCTTCGTGGGTCATGCCCTCGTTCATCATTTGCCTTTGTGCTGCGAGCACGCGGCGATAGTCGTTCGGGATGACGCGGACAAATCTCGGCAACCATTCATCCCACGCGAGGAGCACCTCGGTAGCGCGGACGCTGCTGGTATATTCGGCGTGCCGAAAAATCATATCTTTGAGCGTTTCAATATCCTCTACATCGTCCAACCGCGTCAGTTCGACCATCTCTTTGTTGCAGCGGCGTGAGAAGTCTCCGTGCTCGTCAAACACATAGGCGATTCCGCCCGACATACCGGCGGCAAAGTTACGACCGGTTGGCCCCAGAACAACGACGCGCCCGCCGGTCATGTACTCGCAACCATGATCGCCGACGGCTTCGACGACTGCTGAGACGCCGCTATTGCGCACGCAGAATCGCTCGCCGGCGACCCCGCAGATATACGCTTCGCCACTCGTCGCGCCGTAGAGCGCAACGTTACCGATGACCACATTCTCAGCTGCGATGAACGTCGCAGATCGCGGCGGATACACGATGAGCCGGCCTCCAGACAATCCCTTACCAAAGTAGTCGTTCGCATCCCCTTCCAAGCACAGCGTTATGCCCCGCGGCACGAACGCCCCGAAACTTTGTCCGGCAGAGCCGTTGAAGTGCAGGCGAATTGTATTGTCGGGAAGCCCGTCGGGGCCGTAGCGCCGCGTTACTTCGCTGCCCAGGATCGTGCCCACAGCGCGATTTACATTTCGAATCGGGAGTTCAGCCTCAACTTGTTTTTTCTCCTCAAGCGCGGGTTTGCAAAGTTCGAGCAAGGTAGTGGAGTCAAGCGCGTGCTCCAATCCGTGGTCCTGAACGACCTGACAATAGCGGCTCACAGACTCCGGCATTTCCGGTCGGTAGAGAATCTGCGAAAAGTCGAGGCCGTGCGCCTTCCAATGTCCAATGGCGCTGCGCCGTTCAATGCATTCGGTATGGCCTACCATTTCCTCGGTCCGGTGAAACCCCAACTCGGCCATCAACTCGCGCACCTCCTGCGCGATGAAATGCATGAAGTTCACCACGTGTGAGGGATCGCCAGCGAACCTGGCGCGCAAGGTGGGATCCTGCGTTGCGACTCCCACCGGACACGTGTTCAGGTGGCAGACGCGCATCATGATGCAACCCATACTCACCAGTGGCGCCGTCGCAAAGCCAAACTCTTCCGCGCCCAGTAAAGCGGCAATCACCACATCGCGTCCGGTCTTTAGTTGGCCGTCGGTTTCAATCGTGATGCGGCCGCGCAGGTTGTTGAGCACGAGAGTCTGGTGAGTTTCAGCCAGGCCAAGCTCCCACGGCACCCCAGCATGCTTGATGCTGGTGAGCGGCGATGCGCCGGTGCCGCCGTCGTATCCGCTGATGAGCACGACATCGGCGTGTGCCTTAGCCACTCCTGCCGCAACCGTGCCGACGCCGACTTCAGAAACGAGCTTCACGCTGATGCGGGCGCGTGGGTTCGCACATTTCAAATCGTAGATCAGCTCGGCAAGATCTTCGATTGAGTAAATGTCATGATGCGGCGGCGGCGAAATGAGACCAACGCCCGGAGTCGAGTGCCGTACTTTAGCAATCTCAGGGTAGACCTTGTACCCCGGCAGTTGCCCACCTTCGCCGGGCTTGGCACCCTGTGCGATTTTGATCTGCAATTCCTGAGCGTTGACCAGGTAGTTACTGGTTACACCAAAACGGCCGGACGCTACCTGCTTAATCGCGCTGTTGCGCGAGTCGCCGTTCGGTTCGAAGAAATAGCGTGCCGGATCTTCGCCACCTTCACCGGTGTTACTTTTGCCGCCGATGCGATTCATCGCAATGGCCA
>WNFF01003264.1_pt1 | contig 13344 bp, 12 predicted proteins | sample 5400441 | NCBI WGS metagenome assembly WNFF01 (sample SAMN13153345, study PRJNA577476) | soil metagenome | isolation source: 120 cm saprolite under Douglas fir tree site 2 hole 3 replicate 1 | place: USA:California | collected 2015-04-18
GTGCGGGAATGCCGGGTGATTCCGGTGTACTCGTTGTTACTCGTGTGCGTTCTACCACTACCAAGTGCACACGAGGCCGCGGGTGCAACGGGCATCCGGCGTTCCCCACGCCCTCTTTGGGCGGAAGATTCATCAACGCCTCGGGCGCATGGCGCGGCGAGGTCGCGAACGTATGTTTAGCCGTCCGTGTGTTTAGCCGTCATTGCGAGCGCAGCGTAGCAATCCATTCTTTCTTTGCGCGGCAAGATGGATTGCTTCGCTGCGCTCGCAATGACGTGATCATGCGATCACCGCGCCATATCCCCCGGCCGTCGTCGCCCGCGAAAGCGGGCGATCCAGTATTCCGAGACATCAATGATGAAATCGAAAGGCTGCGGCGTACTGGATACCCGCCGGAGCCCGTCATCGGGCGGCCATTCGGCCGACCCGTTGGCGGGTATGACGCCTCAGGGGAAGCGGGGCAGTGCACCACACCCTAATTCAACACCCGCTTGCTGTCGGGGCTGTCGAGCGAGAATGTCGGCACGTCGATCTCGAACCGCTCGCCGCTCTCGCTCACCATCTGGTAGCGGCCGGTCATGAAACCCGACGCAGTCGGCAGCGGCACGCCGCTGGTATATTCGAAGCGCTCGCCCGGCGCGAGCACGGGCTGTTCGCCGACCACGCCTTCGCCGCGGACTTCCTGCTTGCGGCCCGAGGCGTCGGTAATGATCCAGTGCCGGGTCCGCAGTTGCACCGTCTCCCCGCCGGTATTGGTGATAACGATGGTGTAGGACCAGAAATACTCACGTCTTTCGACCGACGAGCGTTCCGGCATGAAGTTCGGCTCGACGGTGACTTCGATCTGGCGGGTAACGGCGCGGTACATGCGGGCGAACTTTCCGAAAATCGGCTCTCGCATCATACCGAAAAATTCGGGCGGAACCAAACGCCGGGCCGGCAGGGGCGGCCGATGCCGTAATTATTCCAATCGCGGTTTCAACATAGTTCCGATCTAAAGCGCGCCCGTTCGGCGCCCGGCCCCGTATCTTGCTTGCAACCCGCGGGCCGGTACTATCTTCGTGTCGTGCAAGCGCCTAAAGCCGATTCTCAAAACGGTGCCCGATGACGTCCATTGCCGACCGAGTTGCCGGACCAACCCTTGCAGAGCCCGCGGATGCGATCGCGCCGGCGGCGGCTGCCTCGGCACCGGCTATTTCGCTTCCCGTCGGCGGCGAGCGCGAACTGCGGCTCGATCTGTTTCGTGGGCTGGCGCTGTGGCTGATCTTCATCGACCACCTGCCGCCCAACCTTCTGACCTGGTTCACGATCCGCAACTACGGATTCAGCGACGCCACCGAGATCTTCATTTTCATCTCGGGCTATACCGCGGCGTTCGTTTACGGTCGCGCGATGCTCGAGGCCGGTTTCGTGGTGGCGACCGCGCGCATCCTGCGGCGGGTCTGGCAGATTTATGTCGCGCACGTGTTTCTGTTCACGATCTTCCTCGCGGAGATATCCTACGTCGCCACCAGTTTCGAGAACCCGCTGTATTCGGAAGAAATGGGAATCATGGATTTTCTCAAGCAGCCGGACGTCACCATCATCCAGGCGCTGCTGCTGAGATTTCGTCCCGTCAACATGGACGTGCTGCCGCTCTATATCGTGCTGATGCTTTTCCTGCCTTTGATCCTGTGGCTGATGAAGTGGAGAGCCGATGTCACGCTGGCGCTGTCGGTCGCGCTCTATGCCGTCACCTGGCAATACGATCTGTACCTGTCGGCCTATCCGAACGGTTTCTGGGCGTTCAATCCGTTGGCGTGGCAATTGCTGTTCGTGTTCGGCGCATGGTGCGCGCTGGGGGGCGCCCGGCGAATGTCGCGGATTCTCTCGTCGCGGATCACGCTGGGGATTTCGTTCGCCTATCTGTTCGCGGCGTTCTTCGTCACGCTGACCTGGTATTTCCCGCAGTTGAATCACCTGATGCCGCGGCGGGTCGAGCAATGGATGTATCCCATCAACAAGACCGATCTCGACGTGCTCAGGTTCGCGCATTTTCTGGCGCTGGCGGCCATTACGGTGCGCTTCCTGCCGAAGGACTGGCCCGGATTGAAGTCGCCCTGGCTGAAGCCGCTGATCCTGTGCGGGCAGCATTCGCTCGAGATCTTCTGCCTCGGCGTGTTCCTGGCGTTCGCGGGGCACTTCGTGCTGGCCGAGATTTCCGGCGGCGCGGGGCTACATTTCATTATCAGTATTTCCGGAATCGTCATTATGTCCGGGATGGCGTGGGTAATTTCGTGGTACAAACACTCCGCCGACAAGAGTGCATCCCGGACCAAAAGCACCGGCGGCAACGCCGATATGGCGGGAGGGGGATGATGAAGTCCAACTCAGCGGCCGTGCTGAGCCTGACGTTGCTGGCGGGTCTTTTGGCCGCGGCGCCCGCGCGCGCCGACGATGCTGCCCCGGCCTGCGACGTTCCGGCTTACCTGCTCACAACCGAGAGCGCGCTTCCAAAGGTCGCCGACGCCCTGAAAACAGGCCATCCGCTGGATATTCTGGTGGTGGGCAGCCGATCGTCGACCATCAATACCTCGGACGGCAGCGCCTATCCTGGCCGGCTGCAGGCGGTGCTTCGTGAAAGACTGCCCTCGGTCGCGGTGAACGTATCCGTAGAACTACAGGTTAAGAAAACCGCCGAAGAAGTAGCCGGCGGGCTCGTTAAGCTGGTGGAAGGAAAAAGGCCTACTTTGGTCATCTGGCAGACCGGCACCTACGATGCTATGCGATCCATCGATCCCGATGATTTTCGCGGCGCAGTCGACGAAGGAGTTGCTGCGCTGCAAAATGCGGGAACCGACGTGATTTTGATGAATCTGCAATATAGCCCGCGCACCGAAACCATGATTTCCGCGCCTCCGTACCTGGATAATATGCGCGTGGTGGCGCAGCAGCACGACGTTCCGCTGTTCGACCGGTTTGCCATCATGCGCCATTGGAACGACGCCGGGGATTTCGACCTGTTCAGCGCATCGCATGGCCTCGAACTCGCCAAGCGCGTCCATGACTGCCTCGGCCGGGCTCTGTCGAAGTTTGTGATCGACGCGGCTCACCCGGCCCAGCAGAATTGAGGAATTAGTCTTAATGAGGTGTCACCGCCCTTTTTGCCGAAATACATCGCTGGCCGCAGCCGCAGCCGCGGCACTCGTGCTGCTGACGCCGGCGCAGGTTGTGCCCGTGCGCGCCCAGGCCGCCCAGCAGGCGACTCTCTCCGACATCACCAAATCCGACATCACCAAATCTGACAGCGCCAAATCTGACAGCGCCAAGCCGCCCGCGTCACAGACGACCGGCGCGGGCAATGTTGCGGCGGTCGATCAGGCCAATCCGGCGCAGCAAAAGAGCCTCACCAGCAAGGCGATCGAAAAGGTGAAACAGGTCGCGAAATCGGCCGGCGATATTTTTAACCGCGTTCCGTGCCTGCCGCCGAAGGGCGGCGCCAAATCGATGGGATCGCTGCCGCATGTGGCGAGCAAGCTCGCCTCGGGCGAGCCGGTGGTGATCGTCGCATTCGGATCGTCCTCGACGGTCGGTTACGGCACGACGTCACCCGAATTCACCTACCCCAACCGGCTGGCTGCGCAGCTGCATCGACAATATCCGAGTGCCGACATTACCGTCGTCAATCGCGGCCAGGGCGGCGAAGACGCGCCCGAAATGATGAAGCGGCTGCAGGTCGCGGTGCTCGACATGAAGCCTGATCTTGTGATCTGGCAGGTCGGCACCAATGCCGTGCTGCGCAACCTCGATCCCGCCGAGACCGCAAAGCTGGTGGAGGACGGCATCGCGCGCATTCAGGCCGCGGGCGCCGATCTCGTGCTGGTCGATCCGCAATATTCGCCAAGGGTCAACGAGCGTGCGGAAAGCGCAAGCCGGATGGTGAAGCTGCTCGGCAGGGTCGCCGAGCTCCGCCATGTCGGATTTTTTCCGCGCTTCGAGGTGATGCGCGAATGGCACGAGAAGCAGGCGATCCCGATCGACAATTTCGTCATCGCCGACGGTCTGCACATGACCGACTGGGGCTACGCCTGCTTCGCCCAGTTGCTAGGCGACGACATCATCAAATCGGTCGGCCAGATCAAGCTCGGCGTCAACGTGCCGTCCAACGTGCAGACCTACCGGCCGATGTGATTCGCCTGCGCGCCTAAAATAAAGCGTCACACCAATTTCAACGTCGTCCCGGCGAACGCCGGGACCCATACGCCCAGGACTCTCGTTCGGGCAGTGTGGCAGATGCCTTCTGCTATCAACAAATGCTGGTGGTTATGGGTCCCTGCGTTCCGCCGGGACGACGATGGTATTTCGAATCGCCTCACGCCTTCTCCAGCGCCGCCTGCAAATCCTCGATCAGGTCGTCGCGATGCTCGAGGCCGGCGGAGAACCGGACAAAGCCCTCGCTGATCCCGAGTTCGGCTCTGGCCTCCGGCGTCAGCCGCTGATGGGTGGTGGTCGACGGATGGGTCACGAGGCTCTTGGCATCGCCGAGATTGTTTGAAATCCGCGACAGCTTCAGCGCGTTGAGACAACGGAACGCCGCCGCCTTGCCGCCTTTGACCTCGAAGCCAACCAGCGTCGATCCGGCGCGCATCTGCTTCTTGACCAGGGCTGCCTGCGGATGATCGTCGCGGCCGGGATAGATCAGCCGTGAGATTTTCGGATGTTGCGCCAGCGCATCGGCAACGGCGCCGGCGGTTTCGGTCTGCGCGCGGACGCGGATCGCCAGCGTCTCCAGCCCCTTCAGCAGCACCCAGGCGTTGAACGGCGACATCGACGGGCCGGTCTGGCGCATGAACGTGTGGATGTGCTCGGCAATGAACGCTTCCGACGAGAGAATGATTCCGCCGAGGCAGCGGCCCTGGCCGTCGATGTGTTTGGTGGCGGAATACACCACGACATCGGCGCCCAATGTGAGCGGGCTCTGCCAGATCGGTGTCGCAAACACATTGTCGACGATCAGCCGCGCGCCGCCTCGATGCGCGATTTCGGCAATCGCGCCAATGTCGAGCACGTCGAGCGTCGGATTGGTCGGGCTTTCCAGAAAGCAGCTTTTCGTGTTCGGCCGCATCGCGCGTCTCCACTGGTCGAGATCGAGGCCGTCGACCAAAGTGGACCCGATGCCGTAGCGCGGCAGCAGATCTTCCACCACATAGCGGCACGAGCCGAACATCGCTTTCGCAGCCACCACGTGGTCGCCGGCCTTCAACGGCGCCAGAACGGCGGTGGTCACCGCGGCCATGCCGGTGGCGGTGGCGCGCGCCGCCTCGGCGCCTTCGAGCTCGATCATGCGGCGCTCGAACATCGAGACGTTGGGATTGGAAAAGCGCGAATAGAGAAAGCCGGGGTCCTCGCCCTTGAACCGTGCTTCGCACTGTTCGGCGGTGTCGTAGACAAAGCCCTGGGTCAGGAACAGCGCTTCGGACGTTTCGCCGAATTGCGAGCGCAGCGTGCCGGAATGGACCAGCCGGGTTTCGGGACGATAATGGGCGGTTGACGATACGGGTGACGTAGTCTCAGACATGTGACCTCCATCGTGACCACCTTTGAGATGGTCACAAAAAACCGGCCTGGAAAAATTCCACAGGCCGGGATCACACATGTCCCCGGCCTGTTTAGCGACTTATTTAACGTGGCTGCAAGCCGGCCGGCTCAAATCACCACGGGATAATCATCCTGATATTCCGTCATGCCCTTTCCGTCAAGCCGGCTATCGGATAACGCATAAAAGTCCGTATTTTCAGCGTCTGGATGGCAGCGATGTCATCCCGGGGACCGCCACGTGCCGTTTACGCTTCAACCCGACGCCAATGGCATTCTGCCCGATCGCATGATCGCGGCGATGGCGGACGCTGGCCTTATTCTGCCGGCCTACCCGTTTGTCGAAAGCCAGATCCAGCCGGCGAGCCTCGATCTACGGCTCGGCGACATCGCCTATCGGGTGCGCGCCAGCTTCTTGCCGGGGCCGGGCGCGACGGTGGCGGAGCGCATCGACGAGCTCAAGCTGCATGAAATCGATCTGACCGATGGCGCGGTGCTGGAGACCAACTGCGTCTACATCGTGCCGTTATTGGAGAGCCTGGCGCTGCCGCCGCAAATCGTCGCCGCCGCCAATCCGAAAAGCTCGACCGGACGGCTCGACGTGTTTACCCGGGTGATCGCGGACGGTACCCGGCGGTTCGACATGATCGGCGCCGGTTACCACGGCCCGCTCTATGCGGAGATCAGTCCGAAGACGTTTCCGGTGCTGCTGCGCGAGGGATCGCGGCTCAGCCAGGTTCGCTTTCGCACCGGTGATGCCGTCCTCACATCGGACGAACTCGAGGCGCTGCATGACCGGGAACGCCTGGTCGATTGCGACGACGCCGATCTCATCAACGGCGTGGCGCTGAGCGTCGATCTTTCCGGCGAGAATACCAGCGGCTTCGTCGGCTATCGCGCCAAGCGCCATACCGGCGTGATCGATATCGACCGGCGCGGCGGCTACCAGGTCGATGAATTCTGGGAGGCGATCGCGGCGCGGCCCGACGGCAGCCTCATTCTCGATCCCGGCGAGTTCTACATTCTGGCGTCCAAGGAAGCCGTGCAGATCCCGCCGGACTATGCCGCGGAGATGGTGCCGTTCGACCCACTGGTCGGCGAATTCCGCGTGCATTATGCCGGCTTCTTCGATCCCGGCTTCGGCTACGCCGGCGCCGGCGGGCAGGGCTCCCGCGCGGTGCTGGAAGTGCGCTCGCGCGAAGTGCCGTTCATCCTCGAGCATGGCCAGATCGTCGGCCGGCTGGTATATGAAAAAATGCTGGCGCGGCCCGCTGCCATGTACGGCCAGCGCATCGGCTCCAACTATCAGGCGCAGGGCCTGAAGCTGAGCAAGCATTTTCGGGTGTAAGTAGTCGTCGTTGCGAGCGAAGCGAAGCAATCCACTCTGGCTTCCCGGCGCCATGGATTGCTTCGCGGAGCCTGTCATCGGGCGGCGCTTTGCGCCGACCCGTTGGCTCGCAATGACGATGTTGTGCTACCGCGCCGCCGACTTTTCCGACGGCGTCACGCGCCATACTGCGTTGCCGACATCGTCGGCCACCAATAGCGCGCCGTGCTTGTCGATCCTGACGCCGACCGGGCGTCCTTGGGCTTCGCCGTTATCGCTGAGGAAACCGGTCAGCACGTCCTGCGGTTTCCCTGCGGGTTTGCCATCGGCGAACGGCACGAAGATCACCTTGTAGCCGGCGGGCGGTTTGCGATTCCAGGAGCCGTGCTGGCCGACGAAGGCGCCGCCGGCCATTTCGGGCGGAAACAGATTGCCGGTGTTGAAGGTCAGCCCGAGCGAAGCGGTGTGGGCGCCGAGCGCGTAATCCGGCGCGATGGCTTTCGCGACCAGGTCGGGCCGCTGCGGACTGACGCGGTCGTCGACATGCTGGCCGAAATAGCTGTAGGGCCAGCCATAGAAGCCGCCGTCCTTTACCGAGGTCATGTAGTCCGGCACCAGATCGTTGCCGAGTTCGTCGCGCTCATTGACGGTAACCCACAGCGCGCCGCTCTGCGGCTGCCACGACGGTCCGTTCGGATTGCGAAGGCCGGAGGCAAACACGCGCCACTTGCCGCTGGCACGATCGACTTCGAGCACCGCCGCGCGATTGGTCTCGGCCTCGATGCCGTTCTCGCCGACATTGCTGTTGGAGCCGACGGTGGCGTAAAGCTTTGATCCATCCGGGCTGGCGGCGAGATCCTTGGTCCAGTGATGATTGATGGTGCCCGCGGGCAGGTCGGCCAGCTTCACGCCGGGCGCGGTGATCTTGGTATCGCCCTCATGATAGGGAAATTTCATGATCGCGTCGGAGTCGGCGACATAGAAGTCCTCGCCGACCAGCACCATGCCGAACGGTGAATGCAGGCCTTCGATGAAGACACTTTTGGTCTCGGCGACACCATCGCCATCGGTGTCGCGCAGCAGCGTGATGCGGTTCGCGCTCGGCGTGCCGGCACCGGCGCGGCTCATGACCATTTTCGTGATCCAGCCCTTGATGCCCTTGGTATCGTCGGGCTTCGGCGGCGCGTTGCTCTCGGCCACCAGCACGTCGCCATTGGGCAGCACATAGACTGTGCGCGGATGATCGAGCCCGCTGGCAAATGCATTCACCGCCATTCCATTGGCCGCTGTGGGTTTGCCGCCGGCAGGCCATCCGGTGGCGGCGGCGATATCGATGGTCGGTATCCAGGAATGTTGCGGAGCCGGCAGGGTGGGAGAAGGTCCAAAGGTCTGTTCGGCGACGGCAGGGGTGGAAGGCTCGTTACAGGCGGCGAGCGGAAGCGCCAGCGCTCCAACCCACATTGCCAGCAGTATCCTGTTGCGCATGATGGCTCCTTGCATGTCGGCCTGACAATGCGGAAAACCCGCCGATGTTCGCGGTCTCTGCTATGAATTTCGTGTGAATTGGCAAACGCGGTATAGAACAGCGAAACAGGGTTTGGGGATGGCGATGACCGAGGCGAGCGGAACTGCGGACGAGGCGAAATGGCTGCGGTGGCGCGGTGTCGCCGACCTCTATCACGCTTTTTTCACCGGCTTGATCCTCACCGTCGTGACGCGGCGCGGGACCGCCGATGCCGCGGAATTCGTGTTCCGGGTTTTTCGCCGCCAGCAGCAGGAGCGTTTCCTGCCCGGCCTGGAAAAACTCGGCCTCAGCCATTTGCCGCCGGCGGTGGCGGCGGCGCAATATCATTATCTCTCGAACTGGATCGGCGGCGTATCGGTCGAGTACATGTACGAGACCGCCCGCAAGGCCTGGATCCGCTATCCGCCGCCGCGCTGGATCTGGCGCGGCACCGCGATCTGCGGCGTGCCCGGCGAAGTGTCGCGCGCGATGCTGCGAGGCTGGCACGCCAACAACGGCGTTGCGCTCGGCAATCCCAACCTCGGCTTTGTCTGCACCAAGCAGAGCGTCGACGGCCAGGACGGGTTAGAGGGTTACTACTGCGAATACGATCATGCGCTCGAGATCGATGCGCGCCTGGTATTCGCCCGCCACCTCGAAGCACCGATGTTCGATGCGGCAACCGCGCCGGCTCTGCCGGTTGCAAGCTGGCCGAAGCCGCGGTTGGAAAAAGCCTATCGGAACTACGCGATGGAATATGTACGGACCGCGGCACCCGTGCTGGTGCAACTCTTTGGTCCCGACGATGCCGGTTATCTCCTGCACCTCACCGGCAAGCTGATCGGCATGCAGTATTTCGATGAAATCGCGCGCGGCTTTGGTTTGGGTCGCGGAGTCGCAAGCGATTTTGCAGCCTTCCTGCGCGCGCTGTTCGAGGCGCAGGACGATGTTGCAGAACTCAGCGTGTCCGGCGGCGCCTTTGAAATCAGGCAAGCGACATGGAAGCTGATGGCGGACGTAGGCGGTTACCACCCGGCTTGCGCGAGGGTACTTGAGGGATTGTTCGAAGGCTTGGCGGCAGGCTGTGGCCGCCGCATCGCCGTCGAGATGAGAGCCGCCGCCGGCGGTGTCCCGCCGTTTGTGTGGTCGATCGGCTAAATCCTCGTTGTTGGTACGCGCCTGCAATCCCGCACAGGGCCATTGCGCCTGATGCACGTGGAATCGGCCTTGACCGTGCTAGGAAGCGGCTCGGCGCGGCAGCTAGATCGCGCCCAAGGGGTGAGAAATGTCTGATATCGGCGTCGCCGAAATACCTGTCGATGAGGACGAGCGTCCGCTTCCGCCGCCCGAGACGCCGATAAGAAACGCGCTGGTCGACGGTCCGATTCTGCGCACGCTGCTGTGGCTGGCCTGGCCCAACGTGGTCGCGCTCAGCGCCGGCACCTGCGTGGTCATCGCCGAGACCTCCTATATCGGCCGGCTCGGCGTCGAGTCGCTGGCGGCGATGGCGCTGGTGTTTCCGTTTGTGATCCTGACCATGACGATGTCGGGCGGCGCGATGGGCGGTGGCGTGGCCTCTGCGGTGGCGCGCGCGCTCGGCGCCGGCGACGTCGACCGCGCATCGACACTGGCCGCCCACGCCATGCTGATCGGTATCTGCTTTGGACTGACCTTCATGCTGGGCATGCTGATCTTCGGGCCGGCATTGCTGGAATTGCTCGGCGGCCGCGGCAAGGTTCTGGCTGACGCCGTCGGCTATTCGCAGATTTTTTTCGGCGGCGCGGTGTTGCCCTGGCTGATGAATTCGATGACGGGAATCCTGCGCGGCACCGGCAACATGAAACTGCCGTCGCTGATGATGCTCTCGTCCGCGGTCTGTCAGATCATTCTCGGCGGCACGCTCGGGCTTGGTCTCGGCCCGATTCCGCAACTCGGCATGCGCGGCGTCGCTGCGGGTTCGCTGATCGCTTACTCGATCAGTCTTTCGGTGATGGCGTGGTATCTGTTCTCCGGGCGGGCGCGCGTCGTTCCCAAGATCAGGGGACTTCGGATCAGGCGCTCGATGTTCATCGACATCCTGAAAGTCGGCGCGGTCTCCTGTTTGTCGCCGCTGCAGTCGGTGCTGACCATCAGCATCTTCACCCACATGCTGGCAGGGTTTGGCACCGCAATCCTGGCCGGCTACGGCATCGGCGCGCGGCTCGAATTCATGCTGACCTCGGTGGCCTTCGCGACCGGCATTGCGTCGGTGCCGATGATCGGCATGGCGATCGGGGCCGGGCGGATCGCGCGTGCGCGGCGGATCGCCTGGACCGCGGGCCTGGTTTCCTTCGTTTCAGTGGGCTTGATCGGCACGCTGATTGCGATCTTCCCCGACCTCTGGGTCAACATTTTCACTGGCGATGCCGGGGTGCGCGACGCCAGCCGGCAATATCTGTCGACCGCCGCGCCGATGTACGCGTTCATCGGGCTGTCGATATCGATGTATTTTTCTTCGCAAGGTGCGGCGAAAGTTCTGGGACCGGTGTCCGCGCAAACCGCGCGGCTCCTGTTCGTGGCTGCGGGCGGCTGGTGGCTGTCGACGCACGGCGCGACGGCTGCGAATTTCTTCGCTCTGGCGGCGGCTTCGATGGTGGTGCTCGGTGTGCTGTCCGCCGCGACCGTCATTCTGACCCGATGGGAACCGAAGCGCAGCCGACCCACGGAAATCAGCCCCGCGCTGTCCGGCCTTATTGACTAGCGCGTATTCCGCAAAAGTGGACACCGGTTTTGCGAATGGAATACGCGCAAATTTCTAACGCCGCCGGTGCCTGTGGTGGCGGTGCCCACCGCCGAAATTGACCATCTGCATCACCTGCGGAATCATGCTCATCAACTCGCTGCCACCGCCGCCGCCGCCGCTAAGCATGCCCGTGAAGCCTCCGCCACCCGAGCTCGTCCCGTAACCGTCCGCCGCGTAGGTTGTGCCGCCGCCGAAACCGCCGGGACTTCCGCCGCCGCCCAGCATTCCGCCAAAGCCGCCGCCGCCGCCGTTTTGCATCATCCGGCTCATCATCGGTCCCATGGTTTGCATCATCATGCCGAACCGGCGCTTGCCCATCTTGGCCTTCATCATGTTGAGCATCGGCGCCATCTGGGTCATCATGTCCTCACCGCCACCACCGCCGCCGCCGAACTGGGCCTTGGCGGGCACTGTCGAGAGGGTAAACAGCAGCAGCAGCGTGGCTGCCCAGCACGCTAGCTTGTCAGCTCGAGTCATGGTTCTGCTCCTCGCGTGCGCAAGCTCCGCGGGAGCGGTGCAAACCCGACGCACGCGGCGAGGCTAGGGGGAGCGCGCAACCGGCGCCGTGAGCAAGATCACGTTCGATGAGCAGAGGCGGGGACTACGCGACACGCCTGGCGGAGAATTCGACGTTGAGACGCCAGCTCGCTCCCTCATCGTCCGAGATTTCGCCCGTCCAGCGAAAGGAATCGCCCGTGATTTCCGAAAAGCTCCATCGGATCAACTTCCCGTCGGGCCGGTTCCCAAGCTGGACAATATCGTGACCTTGCGCGCGGCCGATCATGTGGAGAAAATTTTGCGTGACCGGATCGGTCCACTGGATCTGCCATGCATCGATCCTGGGATCGTAGACCCGCAGCGTCGTGCCGTAGGAATTGACGTTGGCCGCGGCGTCGCCGTGGCGCAATTCGCCACGCGGCGGGACGATCCAGACGTCCTGGATAGCGCGGCCTTCCAGCGCCCAGCCGAAATGCCATTCGCCTTTGCGCTGGCGCCTCACACCGTCTTCTCGAAATTGCGTGACGTCGAGGTCCCAGGACCCGACGAAGCGTCCGTACAGGTCCATGTTGCCGGCACGGTCGGCCGAAGGACCGTCGGCGCCGAGCGCCTCAAGGAATCGGGAAGTGGTCATACGGCGCTACGCCCGAGCGCCTTCTGCATCGCAAGCGCTGCCTGATCCATCTGCGCGTCGATATAGGGCGCGATTTCGTGGGGCAACACATCGACGATCCAGATCAGCCGGCTACGCGCCTCGCCATCGGCGAGGACTTGCACCGACGCGCTATAATGGCTCACCCGCTCGTTCGCGATCGCATAGACCAGCCGCCGCCGCGCCTCGTCGCAATCGACCAGCTGCTCGCGCGCGACATTGCCGTTGGCAAACGTCACGATCCGCGCGTCGCCATCGAGCCGCGCGTCGATCACGAAGCCCGGCGCCAGCCGCTGATGCACGGCGCCGAAATCCCGTACCGCGGCCCATACGTCGGCAGGCTGCGCATCGATTGGGATGTCCTTGTGGATGGAAGCCATGTGACATGATCCCGTGTTGGAGGGAATTCAGTTTGCGGTGATACGGTCAACAACGCCGTCATTCCGGGGCGCGAGCCTTGCGGCAAAATTGATGCTCGCATCAATTTTGCGCTGGGCGAGCGAACCCGGAATCTCGAGATTCCGGGTCTGTCGCCTCAGGTCGGCAATTGCCGACCGAAGGCGCATCCCGGAATGACGAAAAATGAGCCTAGAGATCCAGCGCCTTATAATGACGAAAGATGCCGTCCTCGTTGAAGGCGATGCGGCGGTCGCTGGCGAGATAGGCCTTGATGTTCGGCCTGTTGGCGACGCGGTCGTGCAGATCGATCAGGCCGGGGATCCGGCGCTCGAACGCTTTCATGCGGCTGGGAAATGCGTAGCGCAGCCCTTCCACGATCTGGAACAGCGATAGATCAGCATAGGTCACCCGGCGCCCGCCGAGATAGAGGCCGCCATTGCTCTTCAGTATTCCCTCGAAATATCCCAGATATTTCGGCACGCGTTGTTGCCAGAATTCCTCGGTGCGTTTTTTCGCAGGTGCACGCTGGTCCTCGTAATACAGCGACGGGCCGAGCGGATGGTGGGTATCGTGAACTTCCAGCACGAAATCGGCGACGATGAGTTGCA
>WNFF01003266.1_pt1 | contig 13343 bp, 13 predicted proteins | sample 5400441 | NCBI WGS metagenome assembly WNFF01 (sample SAMN13153345, study PRJNA577476) | soil metagenome | isolation source: 120 cm saprolite under Douglas fir tree site 2 hole 3 replicate 1 | place: USA:California | collected 2015-04-18
CTGCACCAGCGCCGTGGAATCGATGCCGAAGTAGAGGCGATTGGCTTCCACCGCGCTGCGTAGCTCGTCCCGCGAATTGAAGCGCTCAATCCCTGCGCCGCTGCCGCCGATGTTCGGCTTGATGACCACCGGATACCCAATGGCTTCCGCCGCCTCAAGCGCCTGCGACGGATGATTGATGACCCGCGCTTTCGGATATGGCAATCCCAGTTTTTCCAGGTTTGTCAGTTGCAGCGCTTTCGAAATTTCGTGATTAAAGCAACGATAGCCGTTGACGACGCGCACGCCTTTGCCTTCGAGATGCGCAAGATAGTTGAGCGTATAGAAAATGCCGTGGCCCAAGCCGCGTTGCCACGCCGAAGGACTCATACGATTGAAGAGCAGGGAATAATCTCGTTCCGGCGACGCAACATCGTAGTTGTGGTGCCGCGCATCAATCTTCAGCCACGCCACGCCGCGCTCATCCAGTTGCTGAAACAGCGGCCGGAACCAGTCCGGATGCTCGTAATAAATCGCAATCGGTTTTTCGAGTTCGTTCCCCTTGCCATTCGCTTTGTTACTCATGAAACCTCTCGCATCCCTTTCAAATTGCTCGCTTCACAATGAAAATCGTCCGCTAACCCGCCGAGTCCTCGAATTCCAGCGTCATATGGTTTTCGTCCACGAACCGCTCGCCGATCTTGAGCGACCTTGGTTCGGTTCCAAACACGCGAAAGCCCGCCTCTTTATAGAGATGCCGCGCCGCCTCTTGGGTTACGGCCACCATCAAGCGAACGCAACTTATCCCAGGTAGCGCTTTGGCCGACTTGATTACCTCCACCAGCAGCGCGCGCCCGACGCCCTTCCCGCGCACAGATGGAGAAACAAACACGCCCCAGACGTGACCGATATGCCGTCGCTTCAAAAGCGCATCCCGATAAAATCCCGTCATTCCCACCAGTTGTTCACCATCGAATGCGCCAATCACAAAGTTTTCGGTGCGTCCCGAGCGCAGCCGGGAAGCATACTCCTCGGCCGTCGTCCGCTTGAGTTCCTCCGGCGATTCCGCAAACGAAACCGGATCCGTCTCCAGCGCGTGGAGCCGCAGCCGCCACAGGGCCTCCGCGTCGTTTTCGGTCAGTTTCCGGATATTCATCAACGCTTTCCTACCTCACTGTTCAGCATACCAAACGCGGGGCACCGTTATTCCCATGCCGCCGGGAACTCGCGGCTTCCTGCTTCCGCCCAGCAAGGCGCTAAACTAGGTCGGGACGATTTCGCCACGTTTTTTCCAGCGCCGCGGCGCGCCGCCACTTCGCCACCTCCGCGTGGTTGCCGCCAATCAACACTTCAGGAACGCCCCAGCCGCGGTACTCCGCGGGCCGGGTATAGTGCGGAAAATCAAGAAGGACGTGATTCGTAGTCGGCGACTCGAGTTTCATGCGGCCATGTGCATCCACGGTCTCCCCTTGCAGGGGCGCAGCATGCTGCGCCCCTACTTGAGGAGACGTTGCCCTGGAAGCCGGACCCGCACTGAACGATTCATTCTGCGAGGAAGCTTCGTTTCCGAGCGCGCCAGGAATGAGACGCGTCACCGCGTCGACCACCACCATCGCCGGAAGCTCCCCGCCGCTCAGCACGAAATCACCAATGGTTATTTCCTCCGTAGCCAAATGCTCCGCCACGCGTTCGTCAACGCCTTCGTATCTCCCGCAAATAAAAATGATTCGCTCCAACTGCGCGTAACGCCGCGCGGTTTCCTGCCGGAACAGTCTTCCTGCGGCAGACATCAGCACAATGGCCGTCTTCGGATCAGCCGCGCCCGGCTTCGACGCATCTCCAACGCTGCATCCAAGCAGAGACTCCACCGCTTCGAATAACGGCTCCGGCTTCAGCACCATTCCCTCGCCACCGCCGAACGGCCGGTCGTCCACCGTCCGATGACGGTCCTTCGTGAACACCCGCAGATCCTGCACGTTCACTTCGACGAGTCCCGTCTCTCGCGCGCGGCGAAGTATTCCGTGATCGAACGGCCCGACAAAGAACTCCGGAAAGATGGTGATGAGATCGAAGCGCATGCCCCGCCAGTTTAACGAATTGATAGCCGGGCCGCTATTCCTGCCTCTTTATCCCGCTGTGCGGTAATTGCTGACCGTCGTCCCGTTAGCTTTGACGAGCCCCTCCATCGGCCCATTTTCTCTCCCGATAAACAGCTTGCCAGCCCTCGGCACGCCGGCGGAATTAGATGGTTCGCGCCTGACCTTCTCAGCGCTAGGACTGATTGAGGTCGCGAAGGCCTTCGGGCAGGATCACGTCAATTCGCCGCGCGGCTGGATCGATTTTCGTGCAGATGTCCACCGCCAGCGGAATCAGAATTTCCCCGCGCGATGTCTCCACTTCCAGCAGCGGCGTCCCGGAAATTCCTTCCCCCGGAAATTGCACGCCGCGGACCGTACCGAGAAGAGCCGGCGCTTCGGCAAGCGCACACGGCGAGGAAGCCACGATCGGAGGCGAGGCGGGACTTTCGAACACGGAACACCCGCTGAGGTCCGATACGAAATACTGTCCCGCCGGCAGCGTCACGCGCTGTGCGAACGGAAGCAGCACCTCCAGCCCGCGGAATTTTTCCGCTTCCGAGATGGAATTGACTCCATCAAAATGAAAAACCGCCTGCCCTCGATGGTTCTGGCTCAGCCAGCAGGATTTCAGCGGCATCCGTCGCGGCTCATTTTTGCCATCGGCAAGTCCTACAAAAACTTCCTGCAAGCGTGTGAGGCGTTCCGGAAAATCAGTGAGGATTTCAGCGGCGACTTCGCCCTTATTGCCGCGCGCCCGAAGGATGCGCGCAACCAGGACCCAGCGTGGAGTTTCAAGGCTCAATGGGAAGTAGGACCGCTCAGCGGCGGTCCTTCGAAAGCACGACCGCCAAGCGGTCAATCTTCAAGAATTTCCAGCGTGAATCGCTTGTGCAGCTTCATCCCAGACGCACCGAGCAGCGTTCGCATCGCTTTGGCCGTCCGCCCCTGCCGCCCGATCACCTTTCCCAGATCCTCGGGATGCACCCGCAACTCCAGCACGGTGACCTGCGACCCCTCGACGGACTTTACCTGCACGTCCTCGGGATGGTCCACGAGGGCCCTGGCGATGGCTTCAACCAGCTCCTTCATCAGGCACCTCCACGCGAGCGATTTTCCGCTAGAACTTGGAAAATGCGTTCCCCCTCCGGAGCAGAGGGGGGACGCGTAAAACTTGCCAGGCAGGAGGGGAACTAAGCGATCTTCTGCTGACGGAGAAAGCTGCGCACGGTATCGCTGGGCTGTGCGCCCAGTCCCATCCAATACTTGATGCGGTCTGCGTCCAGCTTGATCTCCGCCGGTTTCTTCAGCGGATCGTACGTGCCCACCGCTTCCTTCACGCGGCCGTCCCGCGGCCGGGTCCTCTCAATGACCACCACGCGGTAAAAGGGTTTCTTTTTCTTGCCAATCCTTGACAGACGAATCGTTAACACTAAGTCAGTCCTCCTGAACCTTCCTATTCTAGCCTGCCATGGTGCCGTGCGGCAATCGAAGTCTCAGCGGGGTAGCAGTTCAGTCTGAAGCTAAACCAAGCGATTGTCTATTTCACGACCACGCCGTGGAGATGGAGCTATCTGACCAAGAACCCGAGACTTCAAGGTACCGGCGGCCCTGCCCTGGCTCATTTCTTCGAACGGAATCTTCCCGGCTTTCCCGTTGTTTCCTTAACGGCCCGCGCAGCATTTTCGACGGCGAGGCCTTTTCGTTGACGGTGGGATTCGGTGCGGAAACCGCCAGAACCAAGCTCACAACGTTGCCGTGGAGCTGCATCACAGGTGGGACATGTCACGCGTAGCGAGAGGTCGTTGGCTTTCATGCCCAGAGCATGCGCTGAAACCAAAGAGAATTACTGTTCAAAATGGGACAGATTTAGACTCCAAACTGCTCCCTCAGTGGACTACCGTTTCGGCTATGCCCAGCTGAACTATGTGCGCAAATTGTGCCGCGGCCAGGGGCCGGCTGAAGAGGTAGCCTTGTCCTTCCGCACAGTGCCGGGCCTGAAGGAATGCGAGCTGTTCCTGCGTTTCGATGCCCTCGGCAACCACGCGCTGCTTTAGGTTCTTGCCCATATCAATTACCGCGCTGACGATGGCCGAGTCATTCGGATCGCCAGAGATCTGGTGGACAAAGGACTTGTCAATTTTCAGGACATCGATCGGAAACTGCCGAAGATAGCTGAGGCTGGAATAGCCGGTGCCGAAGTCATCCACCGCTAGGTGTACCCCCATCATTTTGAGCGTCCGAAGTACTGCGGCCGTGGATTCACCATCCTCCATAAGCACGCCTTCGGTGAGCTCGAGGTCGAGATAGCGCGCTTCCAAGCCGGTTTCCGAGAGTATCGCGCGGACACCTTCGACAAAACCCTTATCCCGGAACTCGACGGCGGAAACATTGACGGCAACAGGCACGGTCGGCAGCCCGGCGTCCTGCCAGGCGCGCGCCTGCCGGCATGCTTCGCGCAGCACCCAACGGCCGATATGGAGAATGAGGCCGCAATCCTCGGCGATGGGCACGAACTGCGAGGGAGGAACCAGCCCTCGATCAGGCTGCCGCCAGCGTATCAACGCTTCGACTCCCGTGATGTCACCCGTCTCGAGATTTACCTTCGGCTGATAATGCAACAAGAACTCTTCTCGCTCTAGGGCGCGGCGCAGGCCGCTTTCGAGCGATTGCCGCTCCACGGCCTTCAGATTCATTTCCGCTTTGAAGAACTGGAAATTGTTGCGCCCATTTTCCTTGGCGTGGTACATCGCCGTGTCCGCGCTCTTGATTAGCGTTTCGGCATCCTCTCCGTCTTCCGGGTAGATGCTGATACCGATGCTGCCATCGATGTGCAGATCTTGTCCCACGATGGAATGGGGTGCGCTGAGCGAAAGAAGTATCTTTCTGGTGCTCGTCGCCGCGTCTTCCGGATAAGTGATCTCCGACAGCAGGATCACGAATTCATCTCCGCCCTGGCGGCTGACCGTGTCGGAACCGCGCACGCCGGCCAGCAATCGTTTGGCAACGGACTGAAGAAGCTGGTCGCCGGTGGCATGTCCCAGCGAATCGTTGATGTATTTGAAGCGATCCAGATCCAGAAAGATTACGGCGATATGTTTTCTCTGCCGGCGAGCCAGCGAAATCGACTGGGAGATCCGGTCGTTGAGCAGCAGGCGATTGGGCAGATTCGTGACAACATCGTGCTGCGCGGAGTGCGTCATTTGGACCGACATGGCCCGCGCCGCGCTTACATCATGGAAAACGATCACCGCTCCGGTGACGCGGCCGGCCCGGTCGTGGATCGGCGCGGCGGAATCTTCAATGAGAGACTCAAATCCGTCGCGGCGAATGAGGACGCAATTCACGGTCAGTCCCACCGTCCGATTTTGCTCCACGGCCATTTCCATGGGGTCTCGAGCGGTCTTGCGCGTGGAGCCGTCAATAATTCGGAAGACTTCGGCGAGCCGTTTGCCTGTGGCTTCTTCGCGGCGCCAACCGGTCATGGTCTCGGCAACGAGATTGAGATAGGTGATATTTCCGGAAATGTCGGTGCACAGAACGGCGTCGCCAATCGAGTTGAGGGTGACCACGGCGCGTTCTCTTTCCACATACAATACATCCTCGACGACCTTGCGTTCGATCGCGTTGCGCAGTGCGCGCGGCAGCGAATAGCTATCGAGGTGACCCGGCAGGAGATAATCCTGCGCACCGCGCGCTACGGCCTCCTTCGCAAGAGCTTCGTTAGCGCTTCCGCCGAGGACCAGAATCGGGATGTCGGGCGCGGCGGCGAACAGCTTGTCGAACGTCTCGAGACCCTGGCTATCAGGCAAGGACAACGCGAGCAAGACAGCATCAATTCCTCTTTTGCTCAGCCGCTCAAGACCCGCGGAAAGTTGGCGAACCCATTCCACGTCGAACGAACCGCTGCCTGTCGCGGCGAGCGCCGCGCGAATCCCATCGGCGACACCCGGGTCGTTTTCAATCAGAAGTATTTTGGGGGACAGAATAAGCGTGCTCATCGTGTGCCTCATCAAGCCTCAGGACATCATTTCGTCATAGTGCACAGGAGGCTGACTGTGCGGTAGTACACACAACTTTAACTGTAAGAACGGTTTCACCTTGTGCGCAGCGCAAGAAGCGTCTGTTCCTTCTTCATCGCTGCATGATTATTTCCGGTCTTAGCTCAAACCATTCTTGCAGCGCGGACACGCCGCGAAATGTCTTCGAATTTAATTTCCCCGGAACGCTCATCCAATAGACAGTTACGCTATTTGTCAGGCTGTCGATGCACATGCGTTGATTCCTCTCCTTGGCCGTGTCCGGTGTGTTTTTCCTGAGCCACAGGACTGTTCCTGCCGCTGATTCATTCACCGCTATGAAGCCGCCTTGGCGAGCGGCAGTTTGAAACGCTTGCAGTCTTTCCATACTCCCTTCTTTCCGTGCTTATCCGCACCTGGCCTGCTGGACCTCTCTCTGGGGAGTTTCCCAGTAGAAAAACTCCACGCCAACTCCCGAACTTCCGCTCGGATCGTCTTTTGATTCGATGTGTGAAATCCGCCCGTTGAAAACTCTTTCCATGGGTAGTGTTCCTGCGACCCGCCTTGGCATCCGAAGAAGTACATGAACGGGCAGCCCTACAAATACGGGATGGCTCGTCACAAAGTAAACTCCACGCGGCGATATGTTTATGGATTTCGCGTGGTGACCATTTGTCAACGGAGAGTGCACCGGACAAAACACCAGCGGAACTTTCAGTCCGTAGCGCTGTGTATAGCGGCGTTCGGAATTGCTCATGGCTACCCCATAAGGGCCTGCCTTCTGAGGCGGGCCGCTTTTTTTGCTCGTATACAGAATGGCTTTGGAGGTGACTTATTTCTGTACAAAAAAGAACAGTGAGTACTGATTCAGTACGTTAGAGGACTGGATTTTTACTGTTCCATTCGGAAACAGCGATCGCCTGGAGTGCCGGAGAAATCGATCTGCTCACGCATCGCTCCGAAAGCCACCTTAAACCACAGATCGGAGCTTGACGGTCCCATTACGCTCGGCGGAGCACGACGAGGCGGAAATATAATCAGCGAAGCCGGTTTAGGCCATTGAAGGCCGCGGCTTTGTAACATTCCGCGAGAGTCGGATAATTAAATACTGTGTTCACGAAATACGTGATCTTGCCCTTCAGCAGGAAGACGGCCTGTCCGATGTGCAGCAGTTCGGCCGCATCTTCACCGAAAATGTGCACGCCCAGCAGTTCCAGCGTCTCGCGATGAAAGAGCAGTTTTAATCGCCCATCCGTGTGGCCGCTGATCTGTCCGCGGGCGATTTCTCGATAGTACGCGACGCCAACTTCGTAGGGAACGTCCGCGTCGGTCAACTGTTCTTCAGTCTTCCCGATAAAAGAAATCTGCGGAATGGTGTAGATGCCGTAGGGATAGCCGGCGGGATCGGTGTGCACGTCCAGGTTGAAGGCCCGCGCGGCGGCGATGCGACCCTGCTCCATGGAGACCGACGCAAGGCTGGGGAAACCAATCACGTCGCCCACGGCAAAAATGTTCGGCTGGGCGGTCCGGTAATTCTCGTCTACCTTGATGCGGCCACGGTCGTCGGCTTCGATGTCCGCCGCCGCCAGATTTAGTCCATCCACATTTCCTTGGCGGCCCACGGCGTACAGTAGCGCGTCGCCGAGGACGCGTTTCTTGCTGACAAGGTTCGCCGCCACCTTCCCATCCGGCAATTCCTCGACGCTTTCGACTTCTTCGTTCAGCCGCAGTGTGGCGCGCTGGTCCCGCATGTGATACGTCAGCGCCTCGACCATTTCCGTGTCCGCAAATTCCAAAAGCCGCGGCCGCTTCTCCACGATAATGACGCGCACGCCGAGCGTCGCGAACATGCACGCGTACTCCACGCCGATGACTCCGCCGCCTACCACAATCAGTGTTTTCGGAATCTGCGGCATGCTCAGGATTTGGTCGCTGTTAATGATGTTGCGGCCGTTGACCGGCACTTTCGGATTAGCCGTCGGCTTGGTGCCCGTGGCAATGACAATGTACTTGGCTTCGAATTCTCCGTAGCTGTTGCTGTTCTCCACGCGGATATGATTCGCATCGGAGAATTTTGCCATGCCGTGAATGAGCTCGACGCCATTGCGCTTGAGCTGGTCGTGAATCACTCCGACTTCATTTTCCACCACATGTTGGACACGAAAGTTCAGGTCCGCGATGGTGATGCTTTCCTTGCCCGTGTAGCTGGTGCCGTAAAAACTCTTGTCGTAGAAACCGGAGAGGTGCAGGACCGCTTCGCGCATGCTCTTGCTGGGAATGGTGCCGGTATTGATGCATGCGCCGCCAATGGCAATTTGCTTTTCGATGATGGCGGTGCGTTTTCCTGCTTTTGCGCCTTGAATCGCTGCGCGCTGCCCGCCCGGACCGGAACCGATCACGATCAAATCATACGGCTGCATTTGAAGAGTCCTGTGCTGCGGTGTCGGCCTCGGAGCCTGCCGCTTCGGCCGTGACGTCCTTGGAAGTATAGACGACCCCTGGAGTTCGTGGGCTGGGAGTGTGTGGAGAATCGACCACGCGTGTAAGCAGCATCAGCCCGCGAAATGAAGTGCAAGTGATATGCTGCGGCCTGCCCGAAGGAGGCCTGGTGAAGCTGAAGCTCATCATCGTAATCGTTGCGCTGCTCACTCTTGGAACGGCAGCCAAGCCGCCGGCGCAATCATCGGAAACGGCGACGGACAAGAAGATCGATGCGGTTTTTTCGGGAGTGACTTTTCCTGACGCGCCCGGGCTCGCCGCGCTGGTGCGGAAAAATGGCCGGCCTGTTTTCGAACGCGGTTACGGCGTGCGCGATCTCCGTTCGAAAGCCAGGATCGATCCTCATTCGAATTTCCGGCTCGCTTCCTTCACCAAGCAATTCACCGCCATGGCCATCATGCTGCTCGTGCACGACGGAAAACTCCGCTACGACGAAACGCTCGCGGAAATCTTTCCCGATTTTCCGGCCTATGGAAAATCCATCACCATTCGAAACCTGCTGAACCACACTTCCGGATTGCCCGACTACGAAGACTTGATGGACGCGGAGGAAAAAGCGAAGGGACCGATTTGGACGCCGGAAAAACAAATTGAAGACGCTGAAGTTTTGCAATTGTTGAAAAAAGAAAAAAACGGGACATTCACGCCGGGGGCGAGCTGGTCGTACAGCAATTCCGGTTACGTCGTGCTCGGACTCATCGTCGCAAAAGTTTCAGGAGACACTTACGGCGAATTTCTGCGCGAAAGAATTTTTGCGCCGCTAAAAATGAATCACACCATCGTCTATCAAAAAGGAAAAAACGAAGTCGCCGATCGTGCGTTCGGCCACTCCAAGGAAAACAACGCGCTCAATGGAACCGATCAGAGCGCAACTTCCGCGACGCTGGGGGACGGCGGCATTTATTCCAATCTCGAAGATCTCGCCAAGTGGGATGACGCATTGCGCAATCACACTTTGCTGAGCGAAAAAGGATTTCAGCCTGCGCTAATGCCGGTGAAACTCAACGATGGCTCCGAGCCCCACTGGCCCAAGGAACCCAACGACGACAATCTGCATCCAGGCAAGCCCGTTTCTTATGGCTTCGGCTGGTTCCTTGATCCGTATCAAGGGCGCCAGCGGATGTGGCATACCGGAAGCACGATGGGCTTCCGCACGGTGATCGAGCGCTTCACTGAAGGCGACGTGCTCAGCGTGATCATTCTTTGCAATCGCACGGATCTCAATGCGGAAAAACTGGCGCTGCAAGTTGCCGATCTAATTTTCAAAGAACAAAATCTTCGCCGTTAGAACAGCGACATTTTTAAGAAAGCCCGGCGAGTTTGCCGAGGCCTTTCATTTTGGTGCGGGCGGCCATGGCGCCGTACTGCTTCATCATGGTGCGCATTTGCAGATATTGCTTGAGGACGGTGTTGACGTCCTGGACGGTGGTGCCACTGCCCTTGGCGATGCGCTTGCGGCGTTTGCCGTCGATGACGTTGTGATCGCGGCGCTCCTGGTTGGTCATGGAATTGATGATGGCTTCGACGCGCGTGAGCTGGCCTTCGTCGACTTTCGCATCCTTGGGGAGATTCTGGAGCGGACCCATCTTCGGCAGCATGTCCACGATCTTTTCGAGCGGGCCCATCTTGCGAATCTGCTTGAGCTGATCGCGGAAATCCTCGAGCGTGAAATCTTCCTTGCGGAGCTTGCGTTCGAGTTCAGCGGCGGCTTTCTTGTCGACGGTCTGTTCCACGCGTTCGATGAGCGACATGAGGTCGCCCATGCCGAGAACGCGGGAGACGATGCGCTCCGGATAAAATCCTTCGAGGGCGTCGTATTTTTCCCCGAGGCCGACGAACTTTACCGGCGCGCCGGTAACTTTGCCGATGCTCAGCGCGGCGCCGCCGCGAGCGTCGCCGTCCAGCTTGGTGAGAATCACGCCGGTGAGGCCGAGGCGCTTGTGAAATTCGCCGGCAGAGCGCACGGCGTCCTGGCCAATCATGGAATCAGCGATGAAGAGCATTTCGCTGGGCTGCAACTCTTTTTTCAGCATGCTCAGCTCGCTCATTAAGTCATCGTCGATGTGCAAGCGGCCGGCGGTGTCCACCAGGACGACGTCGCTGGCGGAAAGTTTTGCTTCCTTGATGGCGCCTTTGACGATTTCGAGCGGCTTGTCCGTGCCGGTGCCCGGCCAGATCGCAGTGCCGACGGCTTTCGCGACTTGCGCGAGCTGTTCGCGGGCGGCGGGGCGATAGACGTCGGTGGAAACGACGAGCGGGCGATGGCCATGCTGCGAAAGCCATTTGGCAAGTTTGCCCGTGGTGGTGGTTTTGCCGGAGCCTTGCAGGCCAACGATCATCCAAACGGAAGGCGGGCGCGAAGCGAAAATCGGCTTGGCGTGCTTGCCAAGCATGGCGGCGAGTTCGTCGCGCACGACCTTGACGACTTGCTGATCGGGGGAAAGTTGCAACATGACTTCGCTGCCGATCGCTTTCGCGCGGATGTTAGCGAGGAGCTCATCGGCCACGCCGACGTTGACGTCGCCTTCGAGCAATGCTTCGCGAATTTCCGCGAGCGCGGTGTCCAGGTGCTCATCGGTGAGCTTGCCCTGGCCGCGCAGGTTCTTAAATGTGCGTTGCAGCTTTTCTGTAAGGTTCTCAAACATGGTTCGTCTTAATGCCCCATACTTTGCCCTTCAAGGATAGCAGGGCGGAGCGGGAGTGGGTATGGGCGTGAGACCCATCCTTGATCGGCGGAACAGCACTGCGGCTCAGCTTTTCTTAGAAGTCGTCGCGTAAAATGCAGCCCACTGCTGTTCCACTTTCGTGCTACCGCACTTCGGACACTTCACTTTGTCCTTATCGTGTTCCGTCATGGTTAGAACGAGGGAGAACTTTTTGCCGCAGGCCGCGCACAAATACTCGTAATGAGGCATGGCACCCTCCTCAGCCGGGCACCTTTAACCAGAATCATAGCTGCAAGCGTTAGCCGAAGCAATTGTGTTGTCCGCAGCTCTTGCGGCGCGAGAGGCTGTGTCCGGCAAATCAGTTTGCATCCCCACGGGAGTAGAATTGGGATTGCTATGGCAAAGCATCCACAAGAGACGCCGCCGGCACCGGTGGATCCGCGCGAGACTTCTCCTCAGGAAGAAGTGCTGGACATTGTGGAAGAAGCCTCGATGGAGTCTTTTCCGGCGAGTGACCCGCCCGCCTGGAATGCCGGTGGCAAAAGGCAGCAATTGGTGAAAGACGCGAAGACGCCTTGATCGGCGCCCTGGCGGAACACGAATGGTTCTTGCCGAGAGGGGGCGCGGCATGCTGCGCCCTTACAAGAAGAAAAGCGGACCGCCACGAATGGCTGTGCCATCTAAGACTGAAATCCTGGATACTATGCGCGTAGGTTGATTCTCGCTGCGGACGACTGGAGTCTTATTTTATGCTATCGATTCGCGCTGCCACGGTGAACGATGTGGCTCTGTTGAAGACTTTGATTTGCGAATTTGCGGAGTACGAACGGGAACGCCACATGGTGATGATTACCGAGGCGGACCTGCGGAGAGACGGTTTCGGGCCGGAGCCGAAGTTTCGCGCGATGATCGCGGAATGGGACGGGCAAGCGGCGGGATACGCCTTTTTTTTTGGTTTTTACTCCACTTGGGAAGGGCGTCCGGGGCTGTTCCTGGAAGATCTGTTTGTGCGGCAGGCATTTCGCGGCAAGGGAATCGGCAAGGCGTTGATCGCAAAGGTGGCGGAGATTGCGCGGCGCGAGAACTGTTATGGCGTGCGATGGGAAGTGCTGGACTGGAATCAACCGGCGATCGACTTCTACAAGACGCTGGGCGCTACATTCCTCGATCAGTGGAAAGCCGTGCTCCTGACGGGAGAAGCGCTGGGGCGCGCAGCAGAATCGAACTAAAGCTCCGACATCCCAACAGAGTCTAGAGAAGCGGAGTTTTCACACAAACTCATTCTGGTCGAGAGCTAGGGATTGCGTTTGGCGCTGTGGCCGAGGGCTACGAGGAAAATGGCGCTTTTACCTTCGGCATGGGGAGAGAAAAAGCGGGTCACGTCATCGTCGAAAAAGGTCAGGCCGGTGGCGCCGAGGCGCTGGGCGTAGGCCGCGAGATAGAGCTTGCCGCCGAGGATGCCGGCTTCGAGTTGGACGGCGCGATAGCCGCGATTGCCGAAGCGCTGCAAAATGGGGCGCAGGTCCGTGAGGAAAAAAATATCCACGGCGGCGTCGGCGGGCAGTTCCTGCTCCAATCCGAGGTAGCCGGCATCGGCGCGGAAATTTCCCTGCTTCAGACATTCGAGCACGCCACGGCTGCGGTGGAAGACGTAGGCTCCGGGCGGGAGTCCTTCGACGGCGTGAACGATTAAGTAGAGATCATTGAGCTGGGCTCCGGGCGGATCGAGGAAATCGGCGGGCACGCCTCGGGTGGCACGGTCCAGCATGGTGGAAAGCTGCGGCAGGGTGATCGGGCTGCGCACGAATTTGCGGGTGGAACCGCGGCGCTGGATGACTTGTTCGATGGGATCGCGCGGCATGTCGGCATCGGACAAAGGCTGGAGTGCCACGGGCTCGAGTTGAACGATTGGTGCAGCGGGCGAAGGAAAATCCGACATCGAAGGATGGCCGCGCCACGCTTTCACTTCTTCCGCGGAATCGAGCGAAGCGGCGGCGTGCATTTCTCGCATGAGGGGGTAGTCCACCTCGCGTTGAGAGAGCGGGACGGTTTCGAGGCGAAGTGGAGAAATTTCCGCAGGGGATGGCGGCGGGGGAGCCGCGACG
>WNFF01010969.1_pt1 | contig 13343 bp, 14 predicted proteins | sample 5400441 | NCBI WGS metagenome assembly WNFF01 (sample SAMN13153345, study PRJNA577476) | soil metagenome | isolation source: 120 cm saprolite under Douglas fir tree site 2 hole 3 replicate 1 | place: USA:California | collected 2015-04-18
CCGTACTGACACTAACACCGGCATCCCCGGTTACGACGATTTCCCCTTTTACTCGGATTCCAATCATCCGTCCGTTTTCTGGATCACGAATGGCGAAAACGACTTCGAGTACAACCAGGCGGCGGGCGCGGGCACCTGCGGCGCCTGCTACTGGTTTGTTCCCGCCGCGATCAGCGGCCCCTCTCGAAGGGAGCATTGGTTCCGCTACGGCGGCGAGCAAGAGGGCGAAAGCCGCGCCGGTATCACGCCGCTCGAAGAATTCCTCGGCAACTCCTGCAGCTCCGCGATGAACGCCTTTCAGGTCAACAGCGACACCGCCGCCTGCAATGGCGTCAACTTCCAACCCAGTCCGAAGCAACCCGACACTACGCTGGTGATGTTGCCCTCCGCCAATGCCACGAAAAACTTTCCGCCCAAAGCAAACGACACCTACTGGCCAATCGTCACAGGCGGCCATAAACCCACCCGTTGCAAGGAAGCCGACCAAAATCCCGATAAAGCCGAAGTCGATTGTTCAAAAGTCAAAATCTGTTCTAACGGCGACGAGAGCAACTGCGACGTTACAGTGCTGGACGCGTTTACAACTTCCTTCAACTGGGCCCAGCAGAACTTTGCGGCGGTTTGGTTACGGCCCCTCTGGGCGTTGGTGATCAACAGTGTGGTCAGCGATGTCCAAAACGGTGGTATCAACTTCGTTACCAGCGGCGACGTCAGCAAGTCGTCCGTGATCAACGGTTTCTGGGCGCTCGCGCGCAAAACGGTATTCATCGGGAGCACCCAAACTGACAATCCGCTGGCCTCCAATGCGGGACCCTTTAACCCCTTCACTAGCAGCGACGGCAAGGTCAAGGGGCTCTCTTGCGCGACTGATCCCAACAACGCCGTCTACAATTCGCTCTACTGTCTATCCAAGGACGAGGGCGTCAGTATCCAATTGAGCAACTTCTCGGACTTCCAGCGCTTCTTCAGCGTCTACGACGGTCCCGCCTATCAGGATTCCAACGCCTATCTGAATATTCATCCGACCTACCTGACCAGCGATGGAACCGTAACCGGTAACCTAATCGGCAGCTGCAAACCCGACACTAATGCCGGCAATCCCTGTGTAAATTCTGGCTTCATGAACGCAGGTCTCGCCGGCCTGCGCGCCGACCAGATGAATCAAAGATGTTATTTCCCGAATGCAGGAATTGGCTGGAAGCAGCCCAACGGCTTCTACTACTCGCCCGCATTCCACTCCACCAATCTCTTCTTCGACGGCGTGGACATCCGCCACTTCGTGACCGAGCCGCTGTTTCTTGACGGGACCTTCGACACCAACGTCACTGAGCTTAAACAGCAGTACTGCTATTGGGCACCCACTAAACAACCGGGTACTTTCACCGGGTTCACTGACATCGATCGGGAGACCGTATTGAACGACGATGACGGCACGCTGACCGGACTTACGAGCACGGTGAATAGCCCTGTTGCTCCGCTGAAAAGCGAAACCATCTCGGTCAACAAGGAGAGCTTTTTCAACGCGCCAATCTGCACCCATGAATGCGCGTCCGATCTGCCCCTCAACCCTAGGAAAGACGCAAAGCTATCGCCGAATACCGCCGACACCAGCCCTTACGAATATGTCACGGCATCGATCTATCCCGAATGCGCGCTGAGTGTCCCGGATTCGAAGGCTCCGGTCCGCTTTTGCGAAGACCGAAACTGGGGCAGCGGTTGTACTACTTCCGATCCGACTCAGCTCAACAGTTGCGTCGGCATACCTCTGTATCGCCAGTGGCTGACGGACGGCGAAACGGCAGGGCTCGCACAACAGAAGCGGTTGATGGGTCAGGATACGTTCCAGCGCAGCGGTCTCACTGTTAATCACGGCAGCTACTATATCGATACCACCGTCTCGAAGATGAAACAGACGGAACAAGGCGCGAAGAGCTGGAATGCCTTTGCCGGTGGTCACAAATATGACCTCTTCTTTCTCTTCGCCAAGAAGACGATAGCGCAGACCTACACGATGTGGTTAGGCCAAGATCATCCGAAGGACCTCGGCGAGACGCACGTAAAGTTCGGTTATGTCGACATCACCACGGCGAAATACCGATTCAAAGAAGCCAACGGCGGCCAGTTACCTGTGGGCTGGAGCAGCATCTACGACCCTGGCACAGGCTGGCTGAGACTGACGGTCAACATGGCCTCCCTTGCCGACGACTTCGACCTCACCAAAAACGTGCCAGGTACCGATCCGCCGGAGACCCTTGGCCAGGAGCTATGCCAGCCTTCGTCCATGTGCGCGTGGAAAGTCGACGGCATAAAGAAGAATACCTGCCAATGTAACATCAGCGACAAGTCTAACTATCTTTACAATGACTGCCACGAGAAGAATGCCGCCGGAAATGACGCGATCTGCAGTTGGTCGACCAAGGATCTCGATTGTCCGGCGAAAGGCTGCCCAGGCCTCCAGATCATGTTTCCCGGAGGCCCCAAAGGCTTCACGCCTGACGATGCTCAAGACCACCACCGGCCGCCGACGGGCTTCTTCAGTTTCGACCCGAACTATCAAGCTAACTGGAAGGTTCCTTTCGTTCTCCAAGACGTTTCGACGGCGGGTCAGCAATGCCTGTATACCCCCGCCTCGCTTCTCTCCTGCAAGTGAGCAGCCGAGAGGGCTTCACCGTTTATGGCAGGCACGACGTCGGCAATCGATCAACCAGAATAGCGACGAAAATCCGGACGGGGCGATGAGGCAACTCCTGGTTTTTGAGAAACTACTGCGTCGTCTTCACCAAACCGGCCGCACCCTCTCCATCGGCCGTGACCCGCTGAAGTCGTTCGCTTCAGCGCCGCGATGACCCCACCGCGTGGACGGCCTGCGACGATACATTGAAATTGGTGGCGAAGAACACTATCTGACTGATCACGACCTCCGCGAAGTAGAATACCCCGAGAATCAGTCCCCATCGCTGGTGCAGCAGAATCCCGACACGCAGCATAGACTATAGCCTCTGTCGTCATTGGCTAGTATGTCGCGAAGCTTTGTTTGGGACGGCACGTCGAACAGCCGCATCTTCTTGCTCAGCCTGGCGGTTCGCTGCTCCGGCGCAACCGGACTACCCGGCTGCGGTTGAGGGATTTTCTTTCCAGCGCTACACCTCGTTGGACATCGCAGGCCTACCCGGACACGTGCATTCATTATCCAGATTAGCGACACGCTTTTCTTGTAGAAGAAGCCCGAGTCGGCGCAGCTACGAAGCGCATTGCGGATCGTGCGAGCGTTGCGTTCTATGACCAGTGCGTAATATGAATCGTTACCTGCTGCTCGCAGACGGAGTGGCGGTGTTCCACGCCGCTTACGTTGCATTCGTCACGATCGGGTTTGCGCTGATTGCTGCCGGAATCGCGAGGGGCTGGGAATGGGTTCGAGCTTTCCGGTTTCGCGTGGCGCATCTCGGCGCGATCGCATTTGTATGCGCTGAGTCGCTGACGGGAACCGCATGTCCGCTGACGACTCTCGAGGGCCAGCTGCGTGCGATGAGTGGCGAGGCCAGCCACTCGCGCGATTTCCTCGGCTATTGGGTAGACCAGCTGATTTACTACGATTTCCCCCCATGGGCCTTCATGGTTGCATATGCGATGTTCGGGATTTTCGTGGCGATCGTCTTCATCTTGGCGCCCCCGCGGTGGCCGGGCCATCGCACCCCTGCCTCGGCAAGCCCTCGCCGCAAAATTTGAGCAAGCGCGAATCTCCTCGGCTCTGAACGCCGATAATCGCCTTCGAATATCGTGGCCCACGAGGTTCCAGTTTGGGGGCGTCACCGCGCAGGACGCGGTCTCTGAGGATCCGAAATGCCGTCGCGATCGCCGCGACGCAAATCAGAGCTCATTTTTGTAGATCACACCGTCCTTCATGATGAGCTTAAGATACTTTTGCGGGTCGGTCATGACTTTCACGTCGCTCAGAGGATCGCCTTCGACGACCAGAAGATCGGCATAGGCTCCGGCAGAGATGGTTCCAAGATTGCCACTCTGCATCAGCAACTCGGCGTTGATCTGGGTGGCAGAGCGAATGATATTGGGCGGATCGTCAAGCTCGATTCTCATTTCGAATTCTCTGAGCTGTGACTGTTGCGCCTGGGGACCCCACAGGTCGGTCCCGAAGGCGATAGGTACCTGGTAGCGCTTCGCCCATCGGTAGACTTGTTGGCCCTTCGCGACAGTCGCCCTCAGATTGTCAACGATAGTTTTCGGCAGCCCCGTTTCGGCCGCGGATTCGATTCGTTGAACGAGCGATATGAAAGTAGGGTCGAGGTAGGCTCCCTGCCGGGCCATCATCGCGACCGTTTCTTCGCTGACGAAATTGGCATGTTCGATGGAGCGTACGCCAGCAAGCAGACATCGCCGAACTCCCTCGTCGGTGTAGACGTGCGCCATGACGTAGGTGCCGCGGCCTTTCGCCTCTTCCACAATCGCGCGCAATTCTTCTAATGAGTATTCGTAAATGGTCGGATGGGCCTCCGAGGGAAACACCACTCCGCCGGAAACGAATACCTTTATTTGGGCCGCTCCTCTTCGGAGTTCTTCACGCGCGGCCTTGCGCACCTCGTCGATTCCGTCAGCGATCACCGACATCACGGAAAATGGACCCGCCTGACCACATGGATCGACCACCTCATCGGGGTTGCGAAAGTCTGCGCCTCCGCCGGTCTGCGTCAGCGCGCGTCCCGAGTAGAACAGTCTTGGGCCAATGATTTTCCCTTCGGCCAGAAGACGTGCGACGCTGTGGTCGGCGCCGCCCGCTTCTCTGATGGAGGTGAAACCGTCCATCAGGCTACATTGCAGATAGTTGGCGGCGGCAATTGCGATTTCGGAGGCCGGGTAGGAGATATTTTTTGGGCTCAGCGACAATCCCGTTATATGCGCATGTGCATCGATAAGACCCGGCATCAGCGTTCTGCCGCTAATATCGATCACGTTTGCATCTTCATGGTCCATGGGCGTTTGAGACACCGAAAGTATGCGGTTGCCTTGGACCAAGACATCGAATGATTTCTGCAGTTCCGCTAACCCTTCCAGAACAAGGTTCGCGTTCGTGAAGAGCGTTTTGGCCGGCATTTCCATCTTGATAAAGCGCCGTTTCATGGGCGCGAGCTTCATCTAAAGGGGACCAGCGTACTCGCGAGTGCGGCTAACCGGTCAATTTCATATCGCATCTTTGTTCTCCAACGTCACAGGCGCGAGTCTGCGGCGTGACGGGACTTCATACTTGCGATTTAGCAGATAAAAGCGAAAGGCCGAAGCTGTCGCCCAGCCTTTCTAAAGGCTCGTGACCGGGTGTCTCTAATCTCCCGCCCTCCGGTGTCAGCCCGGCGTCCGATGAACCATTCCCAGTGGCACTTCGACAAGCTTGACCATCCCCCCTGGGAAACGCGAACAACCGTGCAACCGTATGTGGACTCTTGCGCGGTTCGTTGGCGGGCCTTTCAGCTAAGGCCTGGCCTCCGGGCTGCGTGGTGCTCACCGCCCGCAAGTCCGCGCGGTGACCAGTAGAAATAAAAAAACTCGCCGGAACGGAACGGAGCGGATGCTTTCTTCAAACCACTTGCAACATTCTACGTGCCGAGCACATACGTTCGGAGTCGCATTTCCATTTCTCAGGGCCGGGCGATCCTACCGGCCCGCTCCTTCACGGCCCGAACCTCACAGACGCCCCAGGATTGACGATCTCGCTTCCAGGCTATGCGATAGCGGGCTTTGCCTGCCCCCGGTCGCGTATGGCGACAAGCCCGAGCGGTGCGAGAAACTCATCAACAGCTAATTCACAGGCCCCTGTTGATTCAGCACGAAACAACCGCTCGTTATGATCCCGTTACTTCTGGTACAAGGCTACATGTTCAGCGCGGTTAATCGCTGAATAGGCGCGGCAGGCGAGGCAACGGGGCTGGCGGGGCGAGGCTCGGGGCGGGGGCCTGGCTTGGCAAGCGAGACGGGGCGGGTTCTCGCGTGTCTCGTTAAATCAGGCTTCCAGAAATATTCTTCGACGCAGCTTATAATTTTCCCCAATTTCACCTGAGACATCCGAGACAAGTGAGACAATACAGTCAAATCAAGGGTTTTGTTGTCTCGGATCGCGTCTCAGGTCATGTCTCAGTTGGGAGAGCGCGCGTAGACTGTCGCCGCTCACGGACAATTGTGCGCCGGTCGGTATCCCGACACCTCGACTGCCTGCGGACTCTGAAACGGAACGCGATTGTCGGGTGAGATGTCGGAATAGTAGGGACACCCCGGCCACTCGAAGATATGACTTCGGCTGTTTCCGACCACGGGGGCCGCTAGTCGGCTCACTGCTCATGCGGCACCCCTTTGGGTCGAGCAACAGCGGCGAGTTTGTCCCGTGCCTGAAGTCCTGCGGCTGAACGGGATGAGGGTCACTCCACTGGCCGAGCTTCGACTTCATCGCGGCGCATTCAGCAGTGGCGTAGGCCTCTCGGTCGCTCGGACTCTGCTCGTCCTGGAATTGCTTGTAATGCCACGCCATCCCGGCCTTCACCTGGTCGAGATCCACGTCCTCACCGCTCGGTAGCAGAATTTTGCAAATGAGTCGTCCATAGGACCTCTCGCTCTCGCACTCCAGCGTGACGGTTTTGCCCGAAATTAGGGAGGTAAGATTTTGAGTCGATTGCGTCCCAAAGGCTTGGTCATGTTCCGGCGCGTCGATGCCAGAGAGGCGAACAGCGTAGGTGAAGTTATCGGAGCGTAGAACGTCAACGGTATCGCCGTCGGTGATGTTAACGACCTTTGCAGAGAATGTGTTCGAAGGGTTGAGCGGCTGGGCAGCCGTTGAGGCGGCAGGAGACGCAGGGATCGCCGGTACCGCAATGCTCGAACTCGGCGTTGCGACCTGTAAGGACCTTGCGGACCTTGACGACACGAAGTGCAGTACCCAAGCGCCTGCAATCGAGCCCGCAATGAAGTAGCAGGCCGCGAGCCCGATCATCGCACGATAAGCTTGAGGTGAGCGCTGCCAACGGAAACGCACGTAGACCGCGCCACACACAACGAGCGCGAAAGCGACGATGAGCGAGGAGGCCCAACTGACCATTTGTCAACCGGGGCCTGAGTTTATCCGGCGATAAAAGCGTGAGATAAAAAGTGCGTGATCCTTATGCAAGACGAACTCGTGCGAGCTAAGGTCGAGCGAGTAGGAGCGACGAGAGCACACGCGCCCAACGCAACAACCGTAATGATGAAAGTCGCCTTAGCCCCCATTGCGGTTGACACCGGATAGAGCGCCTGCGAGAGCGGTTGCACGGTTGCATGAGTTTCAACGTGGGTGGAGGTACAGCAGCGGGCGCTGATCTAATTCGCCCGCAAGTGTCCTACATTGAAGCTGGGTCTCTATCTTCGCCGCTTAGCCTTGGGTTCGCGCTTGCTCACTAACCCACGAAGACAATAACCACAAACAACGCGGTATCCCGCGCCCTTGAGCGGTCGAATCCTGAAATGCGAGCCCGGCTTGCGTTTTCCACAGACTACGCAAATCCGCGCGCTGCGATCATCGCATTGTTCGATAATCGGCAAGCTATGGTGGGGACCGACAGAAGTCCACGGCCCATCGTGCTTCATCGCTGACTCCAGTTGGAGGCCGAGAGAGGGAGGAAGCAGCGTATTCGTTGGGCCAGTTTGGTGGGGCCAGTCGCTCGGATGCGCTACATCCGGGGCCTCGGATCAAGCGCCGGGGGGAGGGCGCAATCAATGCTCTACAATCAACTTCTCATGCTGCTACGCTTCACGTCAAACGAAATGAAGATTACGTCGCATGGCCGCCCACACGCGCGAGTGCAGCGGCCCGTAGGGGGGTGATACTGTTCGCCGCTCGTGTCCTAATTTCGATGGCGGAGTGTCCTAATTTCCCCCTTTCGTGCGCCAACGGTCGATTTCCTCCATAGTAAAGCGCCATTCGTGCCCAACCTTGAAGGGGGCAGTTCTTTTCGTTCCGTGAGGCGATAGATGGTGGAAGGATGGACGCGGAGGTAATCGGCGATTTCACCCACTGTGAGCAGATGTGTAGCGGCGACGTGCCTGGACTTCATTGGGCACTCTCCTGAGTGGGCGTCGATCCACGCCGAATTGTCCCAAGTGTCAGTTGCTGAAGCTAGCAGCGACCCGTTGCAACTTCTCTTTGGCCGCCGTTATCTCGGCCTCAAGAAACGCCAAATACTCCGGGGTCGAGGCCCTCATGTATTCGTTGATGAGCTGGTCGATTCTTTCGAGCAGTTCACCAAGATCGAGCATGTCACGTCTGTTCATTTTGCCAAGCGCGGGTCATCATCTGGCGTGCAACGGCTCACTGCGCGCCGCTCAGCAATCGGGGACGGGATCGGCACATCTCTCATTATCGTGCAGGTAGTGTTCAGACAAACCCGCACACGATCCCGACTTTCCTGCGCTCTAAATTGCTCACAGTTACGGACTGTGGCAAAACCCTTGCCCACGATATTCCACTCGCTCACTGGTGCTCCGATGTCCACTTGAACTCCTACGCCCGTGTCGACCATCGGCGGAGAGATCAGCGCCCAGCCCACAAGCACGAGCGCAGCGATGTGGCTTAGCTTCATGCCGACCGGATGCTACCATAGCAGTAGAAATGTCGTCACTCGCGCAAAATGCCGCGCTGGAAGAACTCGCCAGGGGACTCGAAGGATTCCTGCCGGGATCGCCTCATCCATATGGGAACCCTGACCTCTCATTCCCCGCAGTGGCACAGAGCATCGGGCTCGCCGACTGCTGGGCTTCACAGGGGAACAAGCGACAGCGGATTAGGTTGCTTCTTGAGGGTGCTCTGCGCAAGCGACGGTTTAATGACCTTCTGAAAGAAATCGTGAATCGAAGAATGACGCACCACGCGGTCACGCGCGATGAAATCCTTCTTGTGAACCGGGTGGTCGAGCGCGTCGGATTCAGGATTCCAGAGCTAAGCGATCCGCATTTTCTCGATAGCCTCCCGGGCGGTGGTGGCAGTTCCGCTGCCCAGACTTATACGTCAGCGAGTCTCCACGAACTCGTCGCTAAGCTCGTCGAGCAATACACGGAAATGCGGCGTCTCGACGAAAGTCCCCGAGCGCGCGGGTTCGCCTTCGAGAAGTTTCTGTCGGACCTATTTGAAACGTTTGGTCTTTCGCCGCGAGGTTCGTTTAGGCTTAAAGGGGAACAAATCGACGGAAGTTTCACGCTTGCAGACGAGACCTATTTGCTCGAAGCAAGATGGCGAGCCAAACCAGCCGACAGGGGTGATCTGGTCGAGTTTTCGGGTACGGTCGGGGCAAAGGCGCGATGGTCGCGAGGCTTGTTCGTTAGTTACTCAGGGTTCACAAAGGACGGTTTGGAGGCTTATGCTTCGGGACGGCAAACGAATATCGTCTGTATGAGTGGTGTCGAATTATCCGTGATCCTCCTCAACAAACTCAATTTGCCCGAAGTGATCGGTGCCAAGGTTCGGTGCGCAGCCGAAACGAATCATTCCTTTGTTCCCGTCTGGAACTTGTTTGCTAACCTTACAAGATAACTCGAACAAACAAACACTAGCAGGATGCGAAAAGACTAGCATTTCTCACTTCGGAAATGTATGGTGAGTGACTATTCGCGGTTGTGAGGTAGGGCGGATGCGCGGGGCGGACTACGAACAGTCTTGGATGTTCAGTTACATTTCGGCGGAACGGCGAGTGCCCAAGGATCATCCGCTGCGGGCGATCCGCGCGATGGCAGATACGGCGCTTAAGGATTTGAGCAAGCGCTTCGATGGCATCTATGCGGCGCTGGGGCGTCCGTCGATTGCGCCGGAGCGGTTGCTGCGCGCGCTGTTGCTGCAGGTGTTGTACACGGTGCGCAGCGAACGGCTGCTGATGGAGCAACTCGACTACAATTTCCTGTTCCGCTGGTTCGTGGGGCTGAGTCTCGACGACCCGGTGTGGGACGTGACGGTATTCACCAAAAACCGCGACCGGCTGCTGAAGGGCGCGGTGGCCGAGGCCTTCTTCGCGGCGGTGCTAGCGCAAGCCCGCCAGCGCGGCCTGCTCTCCGATGAGCACTTCACGGTCGACGGCACGCTGATTGAAGCTTGGGCCGGGCAGAAAAGTTTCAAGCGCAAGGAAAGCACGGCCGCGGAGACCCCGCCGAAGGACGACGATCCTGGCAATCCGAGCGTGGACTTTCACGGCGAGCAGCGCCGCAACGATACCCACCAGTCCACTACCGACCCAGAAGCGCTGCTGGCGCGCGAGGGGTGCGGGCAAGGAAGCCAAGCTTAGTTATGCCGGCCATGTGCTGATGGAGAATCGTCACGGGCTGGCGGTCGACTGCTGCGTCACCCAAGCTACCGGACGCGCCGAACCAGCGGCGGCGCTGGCGATGGTGGAACAGCTTTCCAGGCTGGCGCCGGGTGACGCTGGGTGCCGACAAAGGCTACGACCGCAAAGCGCTGGTGCAGGAAATGCGCGAGCATCGGGTCACTCCGCATTTCGCGTGCAAGCAAACCAGTACCATCGACCAGCGCACCACTCGCCATGCGGGCTACGCGCTCAGTCAGCGCAAACGGGTGGAAGAGATCTGTGGCTGGGTCAAGACGGTAGGCGGGCTGCGTAAGGCCCGCCATCGCGGAGTCGCGCGAGTCGATTGGATGTTCAGCTTGGCCCTGGCGGCCTACAACTTGGTCAGAATGCGCAACCTGGCGTCGGCACCAGCATGAGTCATCGCGGCCACGGCGCTCAGTAGTCTCGCCGACCGTCAGACGCCGAGTAACAGATGGCCTCAGGCCCCCGTACTCAACGTCACCCGCAGCTGAAAACTCAATTTGCAAGGGGAAAATCACCACGAATCCCGTTTTTTCCGCAGCCTGCTAGGCAATCCCGGCTCGTTGTCGCTGATCGTCGCGCCATCGCAGCGTCAAAGCGTCGAGCAACTCCACGCGGTCACGGCGTCGTTTTGGAATATTGGAAACGAGGTAGCGCGGGGCGTCGAGCCCGGCCCCGATCCCGATTTACTCAGTCCGGGCGACGTTTCCAAGTTGAAAATTGAACTGAAAAACGGCTCGTGCATCCTGGCGCTGCCCGGCTCGGGCGCGACCATCCGTGGATACGCGTCGGTGTCGTTGATCGTGGTTGAAGAGGCTGGCCATTGCCCAGACGAGTTGTTGAACGCGATTCGACCGATGACCGCCGTGAGCCATGGGCGAATAGTTGCCCTTGGAACGCCAAACGGAAAACTCGGCTGGTTCTGGAATGCGCACCAGCAGCGTCAATGGCAGAAGTTTCACGTGCCGTCGACCGCTTACCCGCGCATTACGAAAGAGTTTCTCGCCGAGGAACTGGAAGCGATGGGGCCGTTGATGTTCGGGCAGGAATATCTCGCCGAGTTTATCGATTCGGCGACTAGTGTTTTCCCGCAATCCCTGATTGCGGGCGTACTAGTTAACGACGCGGATTTCGACCGACCGACGCTAGAATAATGGAAATAGGACTTCAGCACGCTTGGTTTTTTTCCCGCCGTTGAATAGCGACAGGGCATCGTGAGCGTCGATTTGGGCAAGCAGGCCGACTATACGGCGATTTGCGTCGGTGAACAGGTTTGGAAGCCCATCGAGTCCGGAGCGCCCGGCTGGGTAAATACCGAACTCCAGCAACAGGTTCACAAACCGTTTTTACGGTTGCTTCATTTGGAACGGCTGCCGCTCGGTATGGATTTCACCCATCAATGCGTTCGCATCGTACAGATCGTCCGGGCTGCCGGTCCGAATACGCGCGTGGTCGTGGATAAGTCGGGCGTCGGCGATCCTGTCGTCGATATATTACGGCAGCGCATCGATGTCGTCGGCGTGCGGATTACAGGCGGCGTCGGCGAAAGGCCTGATGAAACTCGTTGTTTGGATTGGTCCGTCTCGAAGTCACTTCTGGTTTCCATGACGCAGGCTTGCTTTTATCGGAAGGTGATCCGTATCAATGCCCGGATGCCGTTGGCTAGTTTGCTGTGAAGGAACTTCAGAACTTCCAAGCGAATCCGACCGCATCGGGCAATATTCAGTTCAGCGCCCGCAGCGGCCAACACGACGATATCGTTATTTCGCTCGCGCTGCTGATTTGGGAAGCCGAGAGAAACTCCACGCGGTATGGCGTCACGGTGACCCCGCTCGGATTTTAGGCGAGCAAATCCTGGCGCGGCCCCGACTGCTTTATAATCGGCTGTGCTTAGAACACGCAAAGCATTCTGCAAGCACGGCCATGCCCTAGTCGGGGGAAACCTTCGCCGCTACACGAACAGCAGAGGCTATTTTGTTGACGCGTGCCGGGCCTGCGACCGCGCCCGAATGGGGAATATCTCCGGCTTCACCCGCGACCCTATAAGCGCAAATTCGCCGCAAGCCGCCGTCTTCACAGCCAGATCGGATCGCAATCTCGCCGATTGTCGAAAAATACGGCCTGATCGACGACGACCATGTTCTTTATCCCACACCATCCCGTTTGATTCGCCGAGCTGCAGCGCTGCTCCGGTGTCTCGAAGATCTGAGGGCACGCCCAAGCGACCAGGATTTGAAGGTTCTGCGGGAACTAGCCTCGCGCGTTCCCAAGGGGCACAGCCGTCGCACGGACCGTGCTGTTGTTCCGGCAGAGCGGCCCGCCCTGGTCGGGATGGGCGGTGGCCCGCGACCGGCGATATGGTCGCCTGCTGAAGCGAGCATTCACGGCCCGAGGCGGAAGGTTAGTAATCCCTACGCGCGCCTTTTCAATTCGCCTTGGACCCAACCTGAGAGTTGGAGTGAAATCCTGCGCCAACCGCGCCCCCTGTCCCGCTGACGCGGGCCGAAAAGTGAACATCGGGGCGAATAGCGGGATGCGGGCGGCTGGGTCGTCCCGAGCGGGACCCCGGTCGAACTTCCCGTTTGCAACTGGCGTCAGTGCGACCGTAGCCGGCGCTCGGCATCGCGGATATGCTGAATCAGGTTCTGCTTGGCAGCTTGTGCGGCGATTCGCCCCGTTGTGGCGGTATCGAGCTTGATGAGGATCTCGTCGCCCACCTGCGCCTCGGGGTCGTATTTCGCATGCGCCTCCTCAAGTTCGACTTCGGAGCCCGGATTGGCGATATGCTCGACCACCGTTTTGATTTCGAACAATTCGATTTCGCCAAGTTCCGGATTGAAACGGGACTCGATATTGCGCTCGGGGCCGAACGTGCGCCGAGCGGCCGAATGCATCATCTCCTCGACCGCGTTGACCACGATCGTCTTGTCGATCCCCTTTTCCTTCGAAACCTGCTCGATAACCCGGTTCAGATCGACCGCCATATCGCCTCCGATGGGCGCG
>WNFF01003423.1_pt1 | contig 13339 bp, 11 predicted proteins | sample 5400441 | NCBI WGS metagenome assembly WNFF01 (sample SAMN13153345, study PRJNA577476) | soil metagenome | isolation source: 120 cm saprolite under Douglas fir tree site 2 hole 3 replicate 1 | place: USA:California | collected 2015-04-18
TCTCGCCCTCTCCATTAGCGCCGCGGAACTGGTCTTTCATAGCAAAGTTGCCGCCGGCGTCGGATTCCGCTGGCCGATGTTGATGGCCGCGGCGGCGACCACCTATTTCGCTTTCAATACCATTTCCGTCTCCGGCATCATCGCCATGACCGAAGGACGTAATCCTGTCCACGTCTGGAAGGAATGTTATTTGTGGGCCTTCCCCTATTATTTGCTGGGTGCGCTGATTGCTTGTGGGGTAAGCGCCATCAATCGGCTGCTTGGCTGGCAGTTTGGTCTTCTGGCCTTTCCCATCGTTTATTGGATCTACCGCTCGTATCAAACCTACTTGCAGCGCCTCGCCGCGCAAAAGAAACACGCTGAAGAAATTGCGGCTCTGCATTTGCGGACCATCGAGGCGCTTTCCCTGGCGATCGAGGCGAAGGATCACACCACCCACGATCATCTGCGCAGGGTGCAGGTCTATGCGGTCGAGATTGCCAAGGACCTCGGGCTGGATGAATCGCAGTTGAACGCCATTCGCGCGGCCTCCATGCTGCACGACATCGGTAAGCTCGCGGTTCCCGAGAACATTCTTTCCAAGCCGGGGCACCTGACTCCCGAAGAGTTCGAAAAAATGAAAATCCATCCAATTGTCGGATCGGAAATTCTCGATCGCGTTGAATTCCCTTACCCCGTTGTTCCCATCGTGCGTTCCCATCACGAAAAATGGGACGGCTCAGGTTATCCGGATGGCCTGAAACGCGAAGCGATCCCTGTCGGGGCACGCATTCTCTCCGCCGTGGACTGTTTTGATGCCCTTGCCTCGGAGCGCCCCTATCGCCGGGCCATGACTCCGGAAGAAGCCATGAGCAACCTCAGCGCTGAGAAAGGGCGGAGCTTTGATCCCCGCGTTGTGGAGGTCATGGAACGCCGCTATCAGGAATTGGAAACCATGGTGAGCTCCATGGAAACCGAACGAAGGCGCTTGGACATCGCTCCGAAGGTGGACCGCCCCGTCGCTCCCTCGTCCGGTTTCGCGGACATGCCAAATGAAGCTGAAATCCGGGCGACTTCCTTCCTGACTTCCATCATCTCCGCGCGCCAGGAAGCCCAGCTCCTCTTTGAGCTGGCCCAGACGCTTGGCAATTCACTGAGCTTGAAGGAAACGCTCTCCGTTGTTGCCATCCGATTGAAGGAAATGATTCCGTACGACTCCATTGTTTTCTTCGTTTGCCAGGATGGCGTGCTGATTCCTGAATATGTTCACGGCGTGGACTATGATCTATTTTCCTCATTGCGCATTCCTTTGGGGCAAGGTCTCTCCGGCTGGGTAGCGCGCAACGAGAAACCGATTACCAATGGCAATCCCGCCGCCGAGACGTTCCACCTCGGTACTTCCTCGCGCACCACAAACCTGCAATCGGCCGTGTGCGTCCCTCTTCGTGGCCGTGCGGGGGTCGCCGGCGTGCTAACGCTTTACCATCATGATAAAGACTGCTTCACCAAGGATCATCTGCGTTTGCTGTTAGCCGCGAGCTCCAAACTCGGAGTTTCCGTTGAAAATGCTCTACAGTTCGAACAAGCTCAGAGCACCGCCAGTACCGATTACCTCACCGGCTTGCCCAACACCCGATCGATTTGTCTGCACCTTGAAAAAGAACTCACCCGCGTCCGGCGTTCCAAGGGGCCGCTGGTCGTGCTGCTGTGCGACCTGGATGGCTTCAAAAAGGTCAATGATAAGTTCGGGCACTTGACGGGAAACAAGTTACTTCAGGAAGTGGCCACGAAGTTCAAATCTTCCTGCCGGGAATACGACCAGGTCGGCCGCTTGGGCGGAGATGAATTCGTCTTTGTCCTCCCAGAAATGACGAACGACCTCGTGGAAGAAATGGAAAACCGCTTGACGCGCGCTGTGCTAGAAGCCAGCCGCGCCGTGTGCGGTGAGACGATCGTTTCTGTCAGCGTGGGTAGCGCTTTTCATCCGGACGACGGCACCTCCGCGGAACAACTTCTTTCGGAGGCGGATCGCAGCATGTACCAGGTCAAGGAGAGGCATTATTCGAGACTCCAGTCGGCCCTTTAGTTGGGTGCAGGCCTGGCAACTCCCTTTTGCGCGGACGAAAAGTGATTGAGACCAAAAAATCCATGAGCTTGTTTCGACTTGGGCTCCGGCGCTTGCTGTTCCTTGCCTGTCTCGGACTCTGCGGGGCCCTCGTTAGCGCCACCTTGGTGCGTTTTGCGCCGGGATATGGCGCTGAAGAGCGGGAACTCGATCCAAGATGGAGCGCGGGTAGCGTCGAAGCCCTGCGCCGGCAGCAAGCCCTCCATCAGGGGCTGCCTTCATTCTACTTCCATTATCTTTCGGCGCTTGCCCACGGCGATTTAGGCGATTCCGATTCGCTGAAGAGGCCGGTTCGCGAACTTCTTCGTCAGAGGTTGCCCGTAACCGGCAATTCCGTGCTTCGTGGATTAGGTTTGGCATGGCTGGCAGCGTCGTTCTTGGCATTGTTAGGACTCGCCTCTCGCGGCTGGCTCTTCGAAGCTTCGACCGCGGCCTTCAACAGTTTGTTGCTGTCTTTGCCTTCCGCCGTGGTAGCCATTCTTGCCGTTCATTTGCGGACGCCGGTCTTTTGCGCGATCGCCATAGTGGTTTTTCCGCGGCTCTATAGTTATATCCGAAATCTTCTGCTTCGCGCGTACGGCCAGCCCCACGTCCTCGCTGCTCGCGCGAGAGGATTAGGCAGCCACGTCATTTTGTGCCGCCATGTTTTGCCGTTGGCAGCTCCGCCACTCCTTGCTCTTTTCGGCGTATCGTTCGCCATTTCCTTCGGTGCTGCGATTCCCATCGAGGCGCTTTGCGATTCACCCGGTTTGGGCCAGCTCGCCTGGCACGCGGCGCTCAGCCGCGACCTGCCACTCATCGTCAATGTGACTCTGGTCGTTTCACTCGTAATGCTCGCGGCCAATTTTTTCGCCGATCTGGCCGGCCGCACCTTCGCAGGAAGTGCACCATGAAGTCACTTCAGAAAGTGGCTGCCTCCATCCTCTGCGCGATATTCGTATTGATGGTGCTTGCAACCTTTCTCTTGCCGGCTCACTATGCCCGGCAGTTCAGAGATATTCCCAACGCCGGTCCTTCCACGGCGCACCCTCTTGGCACCGATGCTTTGGGGCGCGATTCATTGTCCCGCCTGCTCTATGGCACTCGCGTTTCCCTGCTCCTTGCTCCAGCCGCCGCTCTTCTTTCGACTTTGATTGCCGCTTTGTTGGGGAGCGCTGCAGGACTTCTGGGAGGCTGGTTCGAACGCATTGTCCTTGCAGCTACCGATCTCTCTCTCGCCTTGCCCTGGCTATTTCTTCTTCTTGTCGTGCGAGCTCTGCTGCCTCTGGATGTTCCGCCGCTCGTCTCGGTCGTCATCGCTTTCCTGATGATGGGCCTCTTGGGTTGGCAAGCTTCGGTTCGTGTCATTTGTGCTGCCGCGCGCGGCGTCAGGGATTCCGATTTTTTGCTCTTGGCTCGGTCTTCCGGCTGCAAACCTGCACGCCTCTTGCTGCGCCACGTCGCTCCAAACCTGCGCCCGCTTTTCTACGCGCAATTCTTTATTTCCATCCCGCTTTTCATTCTGACCGAAGCGAACTTGAGCATCCTCGGCCTCGGCGTGATGGAGCCAATGCCGTCTTGGGGAAACCTGATGCGCGGCTTCGAGGATTTTTCCATGCTCTCGGCAAACCCCTGGAGGCTAGTGCCTCTTGTCCTTCTCGTGATTGTCGTTATGTGCTTTCAATTGGTTCTTCCGTCGCAGGAGGTCACCCCGTGATACGCCGTGTTTTTGTTGTTCTCTCTCTAGCGATTGCCTTGTGCTTCCCTGCTTTCGTCACCGCGCAATCTGCCGGCCAGTCCGGCGGCGAACTCCATTTCTGTCTCCACGGCGAACCAAAAACGTTTAATCCTCTCCTCGTCGAAGACGGCCAATCCGAAACCATTCGCTACCTTACTGGCGGCGTCTTGATTCGCCTCAATCGCCAGACGCAAGCTCTCGAGCCCGCGCTCGCCGTTTCCTGGAAAGTCAGCCCGGACGGTCGCACCATCAAATTTCATCTTCGCACCGGCCTGCATTTTTCCGACGGCACGCCGTTTACCTCCGCAGACGTCGCCTACACCATGAAAGCGTTGATGGATCCGCAGCTTCACTCACCGACTGGTGACTCCTTCCGCTCCGGTGACGGCCAGGTTATCGTCCAAACACCCTCACTGGATGCGGTGATGGTCACTTTTCCTGCCCCCGTAGCGGGACTCGAACGCCTCTTCGACCAGGTTGCGATTCTCTCCGCTCGCTCTCCTAAGAAGGAAATGGCCGTCCTCGGCCCTTTCTATGTCGCGGATTACAGCCCCGGCTCCTACGTCCTTCTCCGCAGGAACACCAATTATTGGAAAAAAGACCGGGAAGGAAAGCCGCTGCCTTATCTGGATTCCGTCCGTCTGGATATTCAGCGCAATCACGACATCGAAATTCTTCGCTTCCGCCGCGGCGAAATCCATCTCATCAATTCCCTCGACGCCGATCTCTTCGACCGTCTCCAAAAGGAGTCTCCCGCTGCCGCGCACGACGCCGGCCCCAGCCTCGACTCTGAGCAACTCTGGTTCAATCAGGTCCCCACAGCCTCTCCCCCGGACTACAAGAAGGCTTGGTTCCGCACCACCGAATTTCGCAAGGCCATCTCCCTGGCCATCAATCGCGCCGACCTCTCCCGCATCGTCTACGCCGGCCATGCGCAGCCCGCTTACGGCCCCATCTCCCCCGCCAATCATTTCTGGTTCAATTCCGCGCTTCCCGCTCCCCAATACGATTCCGCCGCCGCTCTTCGCCTCCTCGCTCGCGCAGGCTTCCGCTTCGACGGCAGTATTCTTCGCGACTCCCTGGGCAATCGCGTTGAATTTACGGTCATCACTAGCACGGGCAATAAACCCCGCGAGCAAATGGTCGCCATGATTCAGCAGGATCTTTCTCAGATCGGCATCAAAGTGAATATGGTCACTCTCGATTTTCCTTCTTTAATCGAGCGCATTACCCGCACCTATGACTACGAGGCTTGTCTGCTCGGCCTCACCAACTCCGATCTCGACCCTAACAGCCAGATGAACGTCTGGCTCAGCTCCGCGGAAAATCATCAATGGAATCCCAGGCAATCTAAACCTGCAACGGCTTGGGAAGCGGAGATCGATCGCCTGATGCGGACGCAGGCCTCCGCCACCTCGGACAAAAAACGCAAGGCAGACTGGGACAGAGTCCAGCAAATCGCCGCCGACCAGCAGCCCTTTATCTATCTTATTAACCGAGACGCCATGTCCGCCATTTCTCCCGCCGTCATCGGTTCCGCTCCTTCGGTCCTCGATCCCCATGCCTTCTGGAACGCCGACGTTCTCCGTCTCGGCCCCGATCTCGCTTTGGGGGCGCAGAAGTGAACGAGACTCTACCTCTTCTCTCGCTCCAGCTCTCCGTCGATTACCGCAACAAGCCCGGAGTCCTGCGTGACGTCTCGCTCGAAATCCAACCCGGCGAAATCCTCGGCCTCGTTGGGCAGAGTGGTTCCGGGAAAAGCACGCTGTCGCTTGCGATTCTGCGCCTCCTTCATTTGAAAGGCGGAACAGCGCGTGGCAGTCTGCTTTTCAAGGGAGACGATTTATTCGCAAAGACCGAAGCGCAGATGCGCTCGCTCCGCGGCCGCGAAATCAGCATCGTCCTGCAAAGTCCGTTGTCCTCTCTCAATCCGGCTCTTCGCATCGGCTCGCAACTCGGCGAAGCCTGGCGCGCTCACGCTGCCGGCACGCAAGCGCAATGTGGCACGGCTATCAGCCACGCGCTCTTGAGCGTGAGTCTTCCCAATGACAAGGATTTCCTCCGCCGCCGCCCTGGACAGCTCAGCGTCGGCCAGGCCCAGCGCGTCATCATTGCCATGGCTATCCTCCACCGCCCTGGGCTCCTTATCGCCGATGAAGCCACCAGCGCCCTGGACACCATCACGCAATCCGAAATCCTTCGCTTGTTTGCGCAACTCAACCGTGAACTCGGAATGGGCATCCTCTATATTTCCCACGACTTGCTGTCAGTCGCCGCCCTCTGCCACCGCATCGCCATTTTGAACGCGGGCGAAATCGTCGAATGTGGCCCCCCGTCGCAAATCTTCGGCGCGCCCCAGCACGCCTACACGCAAAAGCTCGTCGGTGCCCTCCCGCGCCTCCCCGATTTCTCGTCACAGCCTTCTCCGAACTCCGGCCGGAACGCCGCTCCAGTTCTTACCCGCGCATAGACACCCCGCGTCTCACCAATCACAAAGTCACCAGCCACCCTCCTTTCAAGTACTATTGCCAATGCTCCTCCCCTCCTGTACACTCTCTTCATGTCAATCTTTACCCAGAAGAACGCGCCCGTGTGCATCTGTTGTATGTGCTGTATGCGTGTGTCTTCTGGCGCGGGGAGGCTGGGCTTCTAAAGTTTTGAACTAGCCTCGAAGGTCTTCCAATCCCACCGCCAGAAACGAACTGGCAGGTGGGTTTTTCATTTTGGGAGCAAACGATTTTCTAAGCTGAACGCAAAAGGAGAAAGCAATGTCTGACTACAAGCACCCGGAAGTTCTCGTTTCCACCGATTTGGCCGCTCAAAAACTCAATTCCCCCAACGTCCGCCTCGTCGAAGTCGACGTGGACACCACCGCCTACGACCAGGGCCACATCCCCGGCGCCGTTGGCTGGAACTGGCAGACCCAGCTCCAGGACAATATCCGCCGCGACCTGATCGACAAGTCCACCCTCGAAAAACTTCTCAGCGCCTCCGGCATTTCCAATGACACCACCATCCTTCTTTATGGCGACAACAACAACTGGTTCGCCGCCTATGCCCTCTGGCAACTAAAGCTCTACGGCCATAAGGACGTTCGCCTCATCAACGGCGGCCGCAAGAAATGGCTCGAGGAAAAGCGTCCTATCACCAAGGATCCCGCGAACGTCGCCCCGGCGTCCTATCACGTTTCCGGCGCCGACGATTCCATTCGTGCCCGCAAGGAAGAAGTCGCCGCCATCGTCGACGGCCGCAAGCCCGGCCAACTCGTTGACGTTCGCTCCGTCGACGAATTTACTGGAAAAATCATCGCCCCTCCGGGCATGACCGAAACCGCCCAGCGCGCCGGCCACATTCCCCAGGCCGCGAATATCCCTTGGGCGCAGGCCTCCAACGAAGACGGCACCTTTAAGTCCTACGACGACTTGAAGAAACTTTACGAGTCCAAGGGCATTACGGGCAAAGACGAAGTCGTCGCCTACTGCCGCATCGGCGAGCGCAGCTCGCACACCTGGTTCGTGTTGAAGTATCTGCTGGGCTACAACCAGGTTCGCAACTACGACGGCTCCTGGACCGAATGGGGCAACCTCATCGGCGCCCCGATAGTCAACGAAACCCGCGCCGCCCAGCCCGAAGCGGCTGCCGCCGCCCGCTAAGCCGTTGTAGTGGCGGGTCTTCAGACCCGTAAACCGCGGCAAGTGGCGGACGGATGTAGGGGCGGGACTTGCCCGCCCGCTAAGCCGGTCTTTGGGACACCGAGTCTTAGCCCCGAATAAGCCAAGCAGCAGGCAGCATAGGTTTGTAGGGGCGCGGCAAGCTGCGCCCCCATCTTGGCTAAAGACTCTGACTTAGAGGATCTTTCAGTAAGGCAGAAAGAGTTTGTTGGTGCAATACAGAGCAGGAACTGAGGGCGAAGACATCTCTCCGGTCTTCGCCCCTCAGGTCCTCTCATCCGGTGGCGCGGTCGCCAAGTGGTAAGGCAATGGTCTGCAAAACCATTATCGGCGGTTCGATTCCGCCTCGCGCCTCCAATTTCTCCCTGACCTCCGATACCTACGTAATGCCGTCCGGATCAACGTCTCGAATGTGCACATTTTGCACAATTTTGGTGCAATACTAAGTCCCTTTAGAATCAACACTTATAGAGATGACCGTAAGTGTTGATTCTAAACCACTTAAAAAAACCATAAGTTCTTTAGATGCAACACTTACAAAAATCAGGGGGTGGGGAGGCGATTTCTAACGAGGATAGACGTAGATGGCAAACAGAGTCAAAATAGCGACGAAGATAATCCCGAGGACTAATTCCACCAGAATCCTCAGATACCGGTTTTGTTTCATTTTTTCGGCGAAGAGTCTAACGACAACCAGTTCCACTGCCGCATAGGCTCCAGTCATCAGGCTAAACCAAGCAAAGTAGCGTAACGGCATCTCACGGGCTAGGCGCAACCAAAGCAATATGGACAACACAATGATTCCGACGAAGATCATCAGGCCCAGTCTGGTCGGTATTCTACGCATTGTCAGATTTCTCCCATTCTGACGACATTGCAACAGGATCAGTATTTGAGGCTAGAACGGCACAAAAATCTCTCAAATGATTCAATCAGAGAACCCAGCCTCGTCGGATAAAGATCTATCGGCGCCGACCTCTACACGCTAGCCAGTTCCTTCAGCAGCGCCTTGCCCTTGCGAAACCATGGCCGCTCCCGCCTCTGCATGTACCGCGGCAGCGTGCGCTTCTTCGCCTCCAGCTTCTGCAACCACTCGCGCGCCTCTTCGCGCCGGTTCGCCGTCTTCAGGAAACTCGCGTAGTTGTACAGGGTCTCCGGAGTCGTCGAAATCTGCGTGACTTCCGAGAAAAGATGATCCGCGCGCTCCAGTTGTCCCGTTCGCGCGCACGCATCGGCTAGTAATCCCGCAGCCCGGTAATAGTCGAATTTTCTATCTGCGGCGACCACGCGCTCTAGGTCCGGAATGGCGCCCGCCAAATCGTTCAGACCCAGCGACGACTGCGCCCGCGAATAAAACGTGTAGGCGGAATCGCCACGCCCCGTGATCGCATGATTGAACGCCTCGCGCGCCTTCTCAAATTGCCCCAGATCTTTGTAGAGCTCACCCAGCTCTTCGTAGTTGGCAGGCGAAGGATTATCCAGGATTTGCGTTTCCACAATTTTGACACGCGACCTTCGCCCGAATCCTTGAAACACGCCGCGAAGCAATCCCAAATCTGGCAGCACTTCTGCAAGGATGTACACAGCGGCGCCAGGCGGTCCGAGAAAAAAGATGACGTAAAACCAATAGTTCTCCGGCCGCCGCCTGATGAAATGCACAATCGCCAGGCCCTGCACGAGAAAGCCCCAAGGATAGAAAAGATGGCCCAAGCCAAACATGGAAGACCGCCCTGTCAACAGAATCGCTGTCCTTCAACGACCGGTCAAACGGAAACTCCGCTCCGTGCATGCGGTAGTTACTGCCCGAAGTTATTGCCTGATGGGACTGTTTCCCCTTGCTATGATGGTGCAAATGAGTCCCATCGAAACGCTCGGCCTCGCCCTGGGCGCTGGATTTTCTTCCGGCCTCAATCTCTATGCCACTGTCGCGACCCTCGGGCTTCTCCAGCGCTTCGGAGTGCTCCGTCTCCCGCCGGGATTGCAGGCCCTTGCCCATCCCTGGGTTCTGGGAATCGCGATCGCCCTCTATCTGCTGGAATTTTTCGCGGACAAGATTCCGTACGTTGACACCGTCTGGGATGCCATCCACACTTTCATCCGCCCACCCGCCGCAGCACTTCTCGCATTTGCTGCCGCTGGAGGTGCCTCGCCGGAATGGCGCTGGGGCGCCGCTTTGATCGCTGGCGGAGTTGCTCTTGCTTCGCATGGCACCAAAGCCAGCGCGCGCGCCGCTGTGAACGCTAGTCCCGAACCATTCAGCAATTGGGCATTAAGTTTTGGCGAAGACGTCCTCGCCGTTTGGCTCACCTGGATGGCAGCGGTTCATCCCTTTGCGACAACCATCATCGTTGCCATGCTCCTCGCGCTTTCCGCCTTCTTGCTCTACCATCTCTTCCGTTTCGCGCGTCGCGCTCTTCAGCGCCTACTCGCCGGGTGATACTTTTCGCGCGTCGCGTCCTGGTGACGGCCGCTTCTAGTCTCTTTGTAGGGCGCAGCATGCTGCGCCCCTATCTAGCTAGCTCGATCCGTTACTTGACGTATGTTCGTAGCCAATCCAAAAACGTCTTGTACCAAAACTGGCTGTTCTGTGGCTTCAGCACCCAGTGCCCTTCGTCAGGAAAAACCACCAGCTTCGACGGCACTCCCTGCCGCTGCAACGCGCTGAAAAATTCCAGCGACTGCGTGTAGGGCACGCGGTAATCGCGTTCTCCACAGATCACCAGCGTCGGCGTCTTGAATTTTCCCAGTTCGCTCGCGTATGTCGCCGGCGCCCACTTCTTGTAGCTTTCCGGATTCGACCATGGCGTGCCCTGCATGTCATGTTCTTCAAACCAGAGTTCTTCGGTCGCGTACATCGCTACTTTGTCGTATACGCTCGCATGGCTGATGATCGCTTTGAACCGGCCCGTGTGTGTCGCGATCCAGTCCGCCATGTAGCCGCCGTAAGAGCCGCCGGCCGCCGCCATGCGCGTCTCATCGAGGAAAGGATATTTTTTCAATGTGAAATCCACGCCGTTCATCACGTCGACGTAAGCTTTGCCGCCCCAGTCGTTCGTGATTTCATCCGTGAATTTCTGCCCATAACCCGTCGACCCGCGCCGGTTGATCATCAGCGTGACGTATCCCGCCGCGGAAAAAACCTGCGCGTTCCACCGGTACCCCCAGGCATTCGAGAACATCGTCTGCGGCCCGCCGTGCAACACGACCAGCAAGGGATACTTTTTTGTCGCCTCAAATTTCGGCGGCCTGATCAGCATCGCCTGCACTTTCGTGCCTTCTGCGCCGTCGAACCAGAATGTCTCCGGCGCATTCATCTCCACAGGCGAAAGAATAGAATCATTCTGATGCGTCAGTTGCCGCACGTTCGAGCCGTCGCCCGAGGCTGCGAAAATTTCCGCTGGAAGCGTCCAGCTGGTCCGCTCAAAGACCATCGTTTTGCCGTCCGCGCTGAACGAAATCGCGGTGTTGTAAGTGTCCACGATAATTTTCTTGGGCGCCGCGCCAAAGCGCGCCGCCATCGCATACACCGGCTTCTGCGTTTCGTTCTCCGCTGTAAAATAAATCGTCTTGCTGTCCGGCGACCACGCCAGTTCCTCCGCGCTGCGGTCAAACGTTTCCGTTAGGTTTTCGATTCTTCCCGCCGCGCGGTCGTACAGCATTACGCGCCAGCGATCTGCTTCGTATTCCCGCGTGAGCTGTGCGTGATACGCGATGAATTTTCCGTCCGGCGAATATACGGGATTCCCGTCAAACCCCAATTGCGTTGTGATGCGTTTCGCTTCGCCCCCTGTCTCCGGAACGGTGAACAAATCAGCGTTCGTGCTGATCGCTTCCATTTTGTCCGTGACGGCCGTAAAGCAAATCTCTTTTCCATCCGGCGAGAAATTAATATCTCCCGGGCCACCGCGCTCATCCGGTGGAACATCGTAATTGGCGCCCAGTGTGAGGTCTCGTGGCGCTGCGCTTCCATCTGCCGGAACCACAAACAGATGGCCGCGTTTGCCTTCGTTCCAGTGCGTCCAATGGCGGTAGAGGAGATGCTCGGCGACGTGCGCTTTCACCTTACTTTTTTCTTTTTCTTCATCGCGCTTCTTGTTGCAATCATCGTCGTTGTTTAGGGCAGCCGCCGAGCGGCTGACGCAATCGGGATAAACCGAAGACGTAAACGCGATCGTCTTCCCGTCCGGCGACCACTTGACCATGTCCGCGCCGGTCGAGAGTTTCGTCAGGGCGTGCGCCTCGCCTCCCTCCATCGAAAGCAAATACACTTGCGATTCGCCGTTGCGCGAGGAAAGAAACGCGAGCGTCTTGCCGTCCGGCGACCACACCGGCGAAGAATCGTGCCCGCTCTGCGTCAATTGCATCGCGGCTCCGCCTGCCGTGGGCACTACCCAGATGTTGCTCACGCTGCGGTTCGCTTCCGTGTCTGGAGTGGATACCGTGTACGCCACCCATTTCCCATCTCGAGAGATTTGCGGTTCCGCAATGCGATGCAGCTTCATCATGTCGTCAAAAGTGATGGCATGCTTCGCAAATTCTTGTGCAGATAACGCAAGTCCGCTTCCCAGCAGCAACGCGCTTGAGAAGCCACAACGCAAAATCACGCCTTTCATCTCGATTCTTCTCCTGTGAAACACCGAGTCGCAACTTTCCTGGCAGAATCCGGCCATGCAGAATGACACTTTGCAGAGTCACGAATGATGTCACGTTTTCCTTCCGAATCCAATAGTCCGGTCCGCGTTGCGGCTCTAACGTGCGGCACGGAAGCCTTATGCCGTCGTGAGATAGGGCTCTGCGACTCTGCTACAATCTTTTGCCGGACACCACATGCCAACGAGCAGCGGACTTTTCCCCCGCAATTTCAACAAAACGTTTCCCATTGCGTCTCGTGGAGAAGGTTGCTGGATCATCGCTTCCGATGGGCGCCGATTTCTCGATGCTTCCGGGCAGGCTGCGGTCGTCAGCATCGGTCACGGCGTGCCGGAAATCGGGCGGGCGATGGCGGAGCAATCATCGCACATTGCTTTCGCGCACACCTCGCAATTTCACACTGCGCCAGCGGAAAAACTTGCCGGGCGCTTGCTCGCGATGGCTCCGCCGAATTTTCAGAACGGCGGCCGCGTTTATTTCACGTCGGGAGGTTCCGAAGCAACGGAAACCGCCATCAAACTAGCGCGCCAGTTTCACCTTGAAAGCGGACAGAAGGATCGCTACCGCGTCCTCTCGCGGCGGCAGAGCTATCACGGCAGCACTCTTGGCGCGATGTCCATTAGCGGAAACGTCGCGCGCCGCGCACCCTACGAACCGCTCCTCGCGGAATGGGGACACATCGCCCCTTGTTCTTGTTACCACTGTCCCTTCGAAAAGACTTTTCCCCAATGCGAACTCGCCTGCGCCGACGATCTTCAAGTCCATTTACGAGAACAAGCGCAAGATCAAGCTGCTGCTTTTATTTTCGAGCCAGTCGCCGGCGCGACGCTTGGCGCTGCCGTGCCTCCCGAAGGCTACCTGGCGCGCATCGCGCCAGCGGCTACGCGCCGCTCGGCGGCGTGCTCGTTGCCGCGAGTCTGGTCGAAGCTTTCGAACGCGGCTCCGGTGCCTTCGTGCACGGCTTCACATATCAGGCTCATCCGGTGTCCGCAGCCGCAGGAAACGCGGTTCTCGACTACCTCGAAGAGCACAAACTTTTTGACCGCGTGAATTCAGCCGCGCAAGATCTCCGCGGCGCGCTTTCTCCGCTGCATTCCCATCCGAACGTCGGCGATATTCGCGGTCTCGGCCTGCTCCTCGGCGTAGAGTTCGTCAAAGACAAAACGACTCGCGAGCCCTTCCCCAAAGAACTAAACA
>WNFF01007257.1_pt1 | contig 13339 bp, 12 predicted proteins | sample 5400441 | NCBI WGS metagenome assembly WNFF01 (sample SAMN13153345, study PRJNA577476) | soil metagenome | isolation source: 120 cm saprolite under Douglas fir tree site 2 hole 3 replicate 1 | place: USA:California | collected 2015-04-18
CCAATGCACTCAGTAGGGATGATCGAATATCCAACGACACGCTGCTGTCAGAAGAAGCAGCATAATAAGAGCGGCAAACCACTGCCACAAGCTTCGGCTTGATTCAGGTTGTTCCATGATTTTTTTAGACAGTAGAACTCAACGCATTGTTCAGCGGCCGGGTCAAATTGCCGATGTCAACTTGGCTCGACACTCTGGTGGTGCAAGTCAAGAACGAAGCGTCTAATCCAAATCCCGACACCGCCTGTCCACAGAAGCAGATACTTTATCCAACTTCTAAGCCACCAGGGACGGAGTCTGAGGCCCAGCCAGTAGGCTTGTGCTGCTTTCGTGTACTCGCCGTCCCAGAACTGCTCGTCCCCAACAGCCATGTAAACGCGCGCTCGAACGTCTATTTCATCCTTTGAGTCCCTCACATGACTTCGCAGTAGCGCCTCGAAATCGCGTTCGCTCAAGCCTGGCCTTGTGCTTCCCCCTTGCCCTGACTTTAAGGCCCGAGCTGCTCGGCTAGCGATAGATGCGTTAAAAGCGTGGCCAAGGGAGAACACACCGGCGAGTTCGGCTTGGCGGGCGATCCGCCAAAGGACACTAAGTTCATCGACAACACAGACAGAGCTACCTTCCTGTTTAAATGCACTTGTGAGGCTCTCTTCATGAATCCTGACAAAAACCATAGGCTCGGGCAAATAGGCAACCTGGAAATGAAGGGCAAGCAGACACCACAGGTACCAGTCGTTTGCATGGGGCATGTCAAGCGAAAACAAACCCACCTCGTCATAGCACTTCTTCCGCACCAAAGTAGAAGACATAACGACACAATTACCGCGAATCAGCCGCATCAGGAAGCTACGAGCGTTCCAGATCTGTTCTTCCTTCCCGCAATTGGTCCATGGTGCTACGCCAACTTCTTTCGAGCCTCGCACTTCCACGGCGCGGCAGAAGACGTAACCGACCTCAGGCTTTCGTTCCATCAGGTCGACGTAGCGTCCGAGAACGTCGGGGCTTCGCAGCCAGTCGTCCGCCGAAACCAGCCACACATACTTGCCGCGCGACATCTCAATGCCTTTATTAAAGTTACGAACATGACCGAGGTTCGTCTCGTTGCGGATATGGTTCACCCTGGGGTCATCAAACGAACCTGCGACCTCTGGCGTGCTATCGGGCGAACAGTTATCCATGATCAGGACTTCGAAATTCTTATACGTCTGCGCAAGGATTGAATTGACACACTGCGGCAGTAGGTGCGCAAGTTTGTAACAGGGAACAACGAAGCTTACCAATGGTTTCACTTACACCTCATCATCTGCATTTTGCCGCGGCTTGCGTCGGTGTGGTTGTCCGGCCCACCACCGGGAGCGGTCGGACATGTCCGAAGGGCTGTTGGCCGAGTACCACCAGCAATTGAGGCAGATTCCATATTTATTGTTAGGCGGAAGCCAATGCATTCTCCTCGACCGAGGAGCGCTTCCGCAACCCTCGAACGAGTTCCATGTAGAACGCCTTTTGTCCCATCACGTACAAGAGCACTCCAAGATAGACGCAGACAAAAAAAGTAACGCCTAATATCAGCCTGGGCAGAGGAGACAACAGTGGACCGCAAAAGAATTGCAACGCAAAGGCGAGCGCTCCTGCAACGATGCCTGAAAGCAACGGCCGGCTCAGGGTCTGCACAACGTCCCGGAAGGAGACCACTGTGCCGTGGACGCACCACGCAATATGAGGAACAACCCACAGCGTCATAACAGTTGAGTAAGCAAACGCAACACCCTTGGGCCCATAGGGCAATCCCAAAACGATCCCCGTAATCACGAGTGGGGCGATGACCAGCGCGATTTTCAAGCTTCGTTCAACTAGTCCAATCGAGAATAGCAGCCATGAGAAAGGATTAATCATTGCAAAAATCAAGATGGTGGGGGCCAGCAAGCGAAAAATGGGGATTGCCTCTTTCCACTTTGGTCCAAGGAGAACGAGAATTGCGTCATTCGCAAAGAGCGTGCAGACAATAGTGATAGGCAGGGTCAAGGCCAAGACCAGCGAGTAGCCCTTTAGGAAGTAGCTCTTGAGACGCTGGGGATCGTCCTGCACGCGTGACAGCGCCGAAAACGCCACTCCACCAATTGACGAATTCAGATTGTCAGTCGGGATACTGGTTAACTGGTACGCTCTGCCGTAGATCCCGACCACATCCGCTCCCCAGTAACGCCCGAGGAGAACTTTCTCCATGTTATAGGCCACGTAAACAACAAGTCCGTTCAACGTGATGGTGCCGCCAAAACGCATCATAGAACGGATGCCCGCCTGTTTGTGCGGCATTCCTGGGATCCATGCCGTGGCTATCCAGGCACAAGCGGTTGAGACCGATGGACCCGTCAGAGTCATTCCCACGAGGGCCCAATATCCATAACCACGAAATGCCATGCCAATTCCGACCGCAATGCTTAGTACCAGGGATAGAATGTCTATCCCCGCGACGATCGTAAAACGCATTTGGCGTTGCAGAAGCGCCCCGTGTTGCACACCTGCGGCATTGAAAAGAAATCCCACGCCTAGCACAGCGGTCACACCAAGAAGGCGAGGCTCGCGATAAAAACCGGCAATAAAAGGCGCCATGAAAAAGGTTAGGAGCGAAAGTATCGCTCCGACCAGCATGTTGATCCAGAATAATGTCGAAATTTGCTCTTCGGTTACGGTTACCCGCTGGATCGCGGCCGATGAGAGCCCGAAATCCCGGAATAAACTGAGTACTCCAGTGAGAGCTGTGACCATGCCTACGAGTCCGAAGTCTCTCGGCGTGAGCAGCCGGGCCAGTGCCATCACGGAACCCACGCGAAGAAGAAAATTAGCTGCTTGGGCACAGACTTTCGCGAAACCACCACGGATCGCTCTTTCCCTCAAATCCTTCATCAGGCAGCTATCCCCTCTACAGTGAAATCAACAATTTGCGTTCTTAGCAGATCCAAACATGGTCCGCGGTGCTTGTGGCAGTTCATAGACTAACTTGCCATTTACGTTCTTCGCGCAAGCCAGAACAGCGCGGCCGGTCTCGTCACCTTCAATCCACCAGGAATCCCCATTCTTCACAACGTACATCTTACTTCGAGCTCTCCACCACGCATTGACATCACCCGGGAGGGCGAACCAGACAGGCGTTTTCTCGTGTAACTCTCGCAAGTAGCCCAGCAGACCCTCATATGCGGAAATTGCGCCGCGTTCTATAACGTAGTCAGGATGAACGATGAAACTCGCCAGACCATTCCTTTTCAGAATCAGGTCGACTTGGGTCTTCCACAAATCAATGGAACGTTCATTCAAAAGATGGAATAGCGTGTAGTCCTGAATTGTGGTGACGGGAAGTTCTAGGACATCGCCAATGAAATAAGGCATAATCGTGCAACAGCCACCGCGTTGAGGATCAAGGTGCGCTACATTCGGAACCGACATATCAAAGGCAAACTCAAATGCGTTATACCATTCAAGGTTTCGGTAAAGCGCGGCAGCCCGGAATCCCTTGGCGCCATACTCGCGCCCATAGCGGTTGATGATTTTCACGCGGCGCAGGAATTCTTCCTTGTCATCGAATAGCCGACCGTCGTGATTCAAGTCTTGGATTCCAACCTCAAATCCACGACTACGGATTGATTCAAGAAAATTTGGAGAAACCGCATAACGCTTCTCCGGGACGATCTGGAAGGACGCTTTGATACCAAAACAATCATCCACCTCCATCATGTCCTTGCAATGATCTCTGCCAGCCTCGGTTTCGACATCGTGCGTCATCATGAAGCAGGCGCGTGCGCCGTCGGGCCAGAACCACACGAATGGAACGCTGTCCACCCCATTGGCTTCCATCGACAACAACAAGAGTCTGTCGCAGATGTTTTCAACCGTCGTGTCCACGGGCCAACTGGGAAAGGGCAGCTTTCTCCAACCGCGCGCGTTGAACTTCTGAATCTGCTTTCGCACCGGCAGGGTTGTGAGCGGCCTCAAGACGTAATAAAGCTTCCTGAGAACGCTCCGGAAGCCGCCTACTCTACCCCCGGTGGTTGCATAGCGTTCCATACGAAGATTCTCGATTGTCTCCGTCGGATCGAAGGGCAACCTGAGCTTGGCGTCGTCGACTTGAACGTCCCGCAGTACGTCGTAAAGAGGAGCGTCCGCCCGATATCCGCGTGGTCCGCAACAAGAACGGCCGTAGCAGGTTGCATTGGCGCCGAACTGAAAATAACCTTCGTCGGATGATAACTGCCCGCTGAGGACGAAATTGAAGAAGCTCTCGGGACACCGATAGCGATCATTGACTGCTTGACTCAGCTTTTTCGCATTTTCCGGAACTTTTCTTCTTTCTACTCTAGGCAGGGCTCCAGCGGTAGTCATTGATGCATACAAGTTTCCAAGGAAGGCGCACGCATGGCCGAAAAATAGAGAAGTAGCGGCAACGCGGGTTAATCTGGACTTAGGATGTTTTCATTTTGGACAAAAAATCGCCATGTCCGACGTTCGCTTCGAGAGTTGGTAGTCGTTCAAGAGTTCCCGCATGAAGTTTGGCGTAAATCTTCGTTCCTTGTCGGGATCTTTCTGGTCAGAGCTAAGGCTAGCCCGCAAATCGATCCAATCTTTAAGGGGTTCTTCGTCTGAACGCAACGCGATCTGCACGGTCTGAAAGTGGTGCGTCCTGAGCACCTGAAGGACTTCATCCTCGCGGAGCCGGCGCGTCTTGATCATATCCTGGACAGAATACGGTTCAAACTCGAACGGTTTGCCAGCCTCATAGCACAAGAGAAGACTTTCGCAGAGGGATGGTCCTGGGCGCGTTTTTACAAATTCAACGGCAGAATTGAATTCGGTTTCACGGGCAGGTAGAAGCCGATTCAGTTCCCTGTCCCGGCGGAGCTGTCCTGGAGCGAACGTCAAGACGCTGATAAAGAGGAATGCAAACATCAACGCAGCGGCTGAGTTTGAAAGTGCTGGCCGCAAGCCCACGGACGGGAAGGTGATATCGGATAATGCAAGACCGCAAGCGATCGCCGTGGCTACCAGTGCATTGAAGAATATATTCAGATCAACGCCAAATCCGCCGGCTAGCAGGAATGCGAGGACATGGCTTAAGATAAACGCAGACGCCAACACCCTGCGCGAACGGAACGCGCAGATCGACCAGGCAGTTCCGATCACAAGCAGCGCCTGAAATTTCTCCACATATTTGTGGTAGTTGCTCCAGGCAATCCAGTATGAATAGGAACGACCGCCGCCACCCATCAAGTGTGTTGGGAAATAGCGACCATCAATCAGCAGAGTCATGCCCGTAAGAAACCCGGCAGATAAGAGCATAACGGCCGCCCAAGTGAGGAATGCTCTGCGCGATCGGAGCAGCAAATCAATCGCTACGGCTGCGGGAAATACAATCAAGTTATGCTTCGTAAATCCGGCAAGGCAAAATAGGGCGGCCGAAACGCACAAAAGACGATTTGAAACTGGATTGCGAAAATAAAAGTACAGACCCGCAGTCGACAGAGCCTCCCCGAGCAACTGAGGATCATACATCCCTATGCGGTTCGGCCTCAGGAGCGCGATCGCAATTTCATACAGCAAGAACGAAAAGACAGCAATCTGCCATGAAGCGCCTCCACGCCTAACGATCAGAGCCACGAAAACGCCAGCAGTAAACAGCGAAATCAGCGACACCAAACGGCCTATCAATGTAAAGGTGTTGGCTGTTCCCAACAATCCTATTAGGTGAAAGGAAAGTGGCGGATAAGCAGTCGCGGTCCCGAAACCTTGCGGAGGGCTGCCGTAAAGGGGGATTCCGCTGGCCACCATCGCTGCTCTGTATGCATTCCAGCCCTCATTGTAGTTAACTTCCACATTTGCAAAGGTGCGTCTCAGTGGAAACCAGAAAAGCGCAAGCATCGTGGCTGTCATGAGACAGATCACGGCTGCTGACAGCCAGGTGTCAAGCGTCGTTTGACCGATAGTAAAATGGCTGTTTTTCGCCGCCTCAGTCCGGCGATTCGGATCAGGTGGCGTATTCATTGCCTCTGGCGAACTCGATAGCGAAGCATCCATGAAATGTTTTCCTTCCACTTTTCCGGTACTCGATCATGTGGTTTCGGGTGCAGTAAGCGCATAGACGATGTGCGAATAATGCCGCCGCCACCCTCGGGGGAACAACCTTTCCAGGCGCGCGTAGTAGGACAGGCCCCACATCGCCAGCCCTTCCAGATAGCCACTTGAGGCCTGCTGGCGTTGTTCGGCGGAGCGGGTGATACCGGGCGGAAACGGTGGCATATCGATGTAACCGACATCCACCCGGATTCCAGCCCTCTGCAGCAGAGCCTGCAAGTCGGTTAGGCGCAACCCTGAGAGTCCGCTGATGTTGGTATGGCTGGGATTGTCTCCATTGGGCGCAAACAAGGCGATCGCCCGAGCTAACTTCGCCAAGGTCGTAACATACTGCTGGCCAGCGGCAGCACTGAGACGCTGGAGCACCTCCGAACCGAGGCATACGTCAAAACTTGGGGGCAACTCAGGCGCGCACCCAAGGTCCGACCACAGCACAAATTGTGGCCGTAGCCCGGTCAGCTCGCCCATAGTCTGAGCCGCCATCAGGCTCTTACGACCCTTTTCCAGGGCTTCCGGTCGGTCGTCTGCCACAACGATCTCGGTGGCACCCAACTCCTGGGCGATCAAAAGGAAGTCGAGGCTACTACCATACTTCTCAGGCAAACCTGCGATGAGGACACGCTGCGCACGCGTCCGTCCGTCCAGCCATCTGCCCAATACCAAGCGCTTAGCGAAGTATTCATATGCGGTGCCGATACCCTCACCTTCGGCAAATGCCAATCGGTAAAGAGACTTGATGGATCGAAACGGTAGCATCTATTTTAGCCCTTAAAGCTCCGCAACAAGATCGAAAACGCCAGAACTCCCGAATCGCAATCAGTCCCGCCGCAGAGCTAAGCCACGGCATGCGTGACTCTCGCCGGAAAATCATGCTGGGGCGTGGCCTGGCTCGTGATATCCTTTGCGGAGCCGTGGAGAGAAAGCTAGCTTACAAAGGGACTGGCCCGGTCGCTGAACTAACTGCCTGCGACAAGCTCTAGCGAATAATTCTGAAACATGCCTCTTCCGGGCCTGCAAGAATCTCAAAGACTGCGTAGATTGACCGCCGCATCGAGATTCCAGCACGCCGGCCGGCAGCAGAGATTCTGTCATGAGTTCAGAGAAGAATTCACTCATGCCATGAGTGATCACGGCTTAGCAAACTCACCCATACAGTATATTGGCGCGAAGCATTTTGTTGTAGCCTCGGGTTCATGCCCAATCGTATAGCGAGGCGCCGAACAACACGCCATGGAGAACTCACACAATGAATGACGCTAGCCACATGGACCCAAAGAACGCGGTAAACAAAAACGCATTGGTAACCGGGCCTACCGGATTTGTGGGCGTTCATCTAATTAGAAAATTACTCGACGAAGGTTATTGCGTTTTCGCCATTGCCCGAGATGAAAAAAAATTAATCGAGCTTCTCGGAACCCCCCCCCATGATCGGCTCGTAATTCTAAAAGGCGACTTGCTCAACGCCGCCGACCTCGAAAAACTTTCACATGACTTACAGAATCGAGTCGGCAACTTGCAAGTAGTGATCCACCTGGTGGGAGGCGGACCTCTGACTTCCAACAGGAGTTTAGCACCGCAGGTCTTCGATCTGAATTACACAACAACCGCGAATCTTGTCCGAATCCTAGAGGCTACCAATAAACTCTCAGCTGTACCGTTATTCATATATTTCAGTAGTTTAACTGCTATGGGAATGCCAGCCACCCCTGTAGATCGGATGCGCTACGATGAAACGACAGCTTGCAATCCGGTTCTCCCTCATGGGAAAGCCAAACTAGCCACCGAGGAATTTCTAAAAGAATTGGCAATCAAGAATAAATTGAAAGCCGTAAGTCTAAGGTTTCCTCAAATTTACGGTGGCGACAATGACCCTCTGATTCCCGTAATCAATCTCCTTCGAAAAGGAGTTTTCCCGGTAGTGCGCAACAAGGTCGGTAGTTTGCCGCTTATCCATCTCACGGACGCCGTTAACGCCACTTATGCTGTCATCGGGGGCGCCACCCGCATCCCTGGGAACTACGCGGTATACGTGATCTGTGAAAAAAGTTACTCGTACGATTATTTAACAGACTTAGTAAAAGAGAAATATGGCCACAGTGGGACCCTAAAAATCCCATATTGGTTGTTTTACCTGGCGACACTTGCCGCCGAAGGAGGATTCAAACTACTGGGAAAACCTGAACCACTCAACAGACTGAGATTGGTGTCGATGACCACAGATAGGATCATCGACTGTAGAAAATTCATCGACACATTTAATTTTAGATTCGGCCATGATCTTCAGAGCTTTGTGCTTGATCAGCTGACTTTAAACTGAACGATGGAGCCAGCCTGACGTGTGAACGTCTGGCGCTACAATCAGCAAAAACAGTAATGATTCGGTGGAGTCGATGAATCGGCTGAACCTCACTATCCAACCGCCTCCGCGCCGATCACTTTGACCGCCGGAACAATCGACCAAGTCGTGATGAAACCCGCCAAGTTACCGACCAATCCCCCCAATACCATCACGAGCGTCATATAAACGAGGTTGCTTCGGCCAAATACGAACATGCACAATCCTTGCAGAACCAGAACCCCAAGCAGGGCATAAATAAACGCTGGCCGTTCAAGCGAGAGCGCATAATTCAGCCAGATATTCAATCCAGCGTAGAGACCAGCGGCAAGGCATGCAAGTCCGAGGATGATGCTCGGGTTGGCGTAGGCAGCGCCAAACACGGTTCTCACCAGCGCTCCAGGGTACAAGAAACAGATCGTGGCCAGAATGAATCCTGGAACCAAGACGCCAGCTAGCGCCATTAGCAAAACTGGCCGGGCATCGCGCCCGGTCGCTTGGCGCAGCTTGGCCTTGGGGAGCAGAATTATTCCCATGGCCAACGGGAAGAACAAACACACCTTCGACAGGGTGACAACCGGGCCGTAATTGCCCGCTATCGCCGAACTGAAAAAGCGTTTGACGAACAGAGCGTCCAGATTCACCAACATGCCAAAGACTGCTAGCCCCAGGAGCGTATGGGCCGAGTAATGCCAGCTTACGCGATGAGCAACGACCTCGTCAGCATCGCGGAATTGGGGACGAAGCCACATCCGGGCCAGCACCAGGGCCGCGAAACAAGCGAGCGGCAGTGCGAAAATTGCCCCGACAGCTTGGTACCCAAGCCAGATGAAGCCAGCAGTAAAGAGCAATCGAAGAAATGCCTGACAGGCGTGCACTAATCCCAAGCGCCCAAAAGCCTGCATTCCCTGGAGTACGCCATCCGTGATCGGCCGGAGAAATAATGCCAGGATCATTGGAGTGGCCGCCCACAGCGGCCGAGAGCCGGATAACCGCAGCAGACGTCCCGAAGGGACGCTGAGAAGCGCGAGCAGCGCAGTCGCCAACAATCCCCACTGCCAAGCCCAGCGCCAAGCACGCTGCACAAAGGCTCCGAGGCTCGACTGATCGGCTTTTGCGCTCAGGTCCGCTGTGTAAAAAGCCACAACATTGCGAATGGCAATCGATAGATACAGAAAGATCTGCAGGATTGCCGCAACCGAGACAAATACGCCGAACTCGACAGGCGCGAGCCATCGGCCAGCCAGAACATTCGCAACGTAGTCCAACGCTCCAGCGAGAATCATCGCTGCTGACAAAATGAGTCCGTGCTTCATGCCGACCGAGCGGATTAATGATTGCAAACTGGCTTTCATTTAGCTCCCTGCATCGCACCACACTCCACTAGGCTCGGCCGAGTATCACCTTAGGGTTGGCATCTGCGCACGTCGCTTCACAACAGCTCCCGGACTTCTCAAATCGTGAGCCCGTTGTTCTTGAGCAATTTCTGAACTCGTTTTCGTAGCACAGCACGGTCGTAAAGCCCTGGAAAGAGGCGGTCAGCGAGATCAATACTGCGTTCCCGCCAACCGATCACCTGGGTCTTGCGTTTGCCATCGAGCAGGTTGACGATCGCCTGAGCGGTTTTGTGAACCTCTGCCCCCGCATCGGCGGAAGTGGGTTCAAACCCGTACCACTCGGCTTGATGGCGGAATTGGGTTTTCAGCAAACCTGGGAAGGCACAAATGAACTCGATTTTTTTGTGAGCATATTCGATCTGGAGACATTCCAGGAAACGAGCTGTCGCCGCCTTACTGGCTGAATAATAGGCCTCGAAGGGAACGGCTCGGCGCGCGGCGATGGACAGAATGGCCGCGAATTTTCCTGCCTGGCCCTTTTTGGTCCAGTATTCGGCGGCGCGCCTGGCAGCCGTCGTGCAAGTCCAGAAATTCAACTCAAACATCTGCCGCGCGCGCTCCAGAGGGATCAAGTTCGTGTTCCCGAAAACCGCGGCTCCTGCCACGAAAATCACGGCATCGATGGAAGCTGCAGTTTCTCTCTCGATTGTCGAATAGTAGGTTGACCAATCAACAGAGGTGGCATCGATGCAATAGAACTTTTGGATTCGCAATGCATCAGCCGGCTCAGTTCTGCCGAGTACAACCACTTTGTGCCCTTGATCGAGCAAGGTCTTGACCAGCGCTCCGCCGAGACCCCTGCCGCCGCCTACGACTAGGATCTGCTTCACTTCTGCAGTCCTTCTTGGATTACGGGTTCCAAGCTCTTTTCCGGCGAATACTGCAAGGGATCGATGCCCAGTCGCCGGAAGGTGTCAGAGGGTTCGTAGACCGTATCCAGACCAATGACCCCTAGCACTTCGCCCCAAGTCAGCAGGTCATAGCGAGGATTCTTGGAGCGAAAGGTATGCCGCAAGAGGGTGCCCATGAGAGTCAGCGGGAGTGGCAGAGTGGTGCCTTTTTGTGAAAGGTTTCGGCGAATCATCGCCTCGAGCTCACAATTCGTGATTGGCGCAGGATCGGCAATCACGAACGCGCTCCCGGAAGGTAGGTCGTCGGCACTGATGATTCGCCGGACCACTTCCACAAAGAGGTTCATGTCGCACAGGTGATGGCGGGCGGCCCGCGGGTACAGCCGGAGCACGATTCCCCGCTTTGCCAACTTCACTAAGCTGTCTACCATACCGTCCGTGTGCCGAGCATACAGAACTCCAGGACGGAGGAAAATCAGTCGAAAACCGGCCTCTGCTGCGGACCTCTCCAGGAACTGATCTACTTCGAACTTTGCCAGAGCGTAAGCCGGTGAGGGAAAGGACTTTGGGTCGGGCGGCTTGTGATTTCCGAGCTTGTGTTCCGAAGACTTGCCGAGCACAGCCGCGCTCGACATGTGAATAAACAATGCTCCCTTGCGAATCCAGGGAACGATTGCAGACGTTGCTCCCTGGTGCGACCGCTGATAGTCCGCGTACGTCAAGCCGGGACGCAGCCGGAAACCGCCGGCATTGATGATCACATCGGCGTTCATCAAGAGATCCTTGGCGCGACTGACGTGAACATCGCCGTTCTGGCAACGACCGTAAACGAGGCGTTCGGCGTGCAAGTCTTCCGCTAGGCGTCCACCGACAAATCCGTCGGCACCGACGACGACAATGAGTGGCTTAGTAGGCATATAGTCTGAGGAGAAGAAAATACTGGTGCATCCGCTCAAGTCCAAGCCGTGCGCGGACAGCACCTGCGGGGCAATGGGCGCACACGTTGGTCATTCCTTCGTTCGTTCGTAGCTCATGACCGGCCGGTACACGCAACCGCAGCGGCGGCCTTGCGGACAGTCGGGCAGAGGAAGACGTGGGGCTTCATCGGGATGGTAGATTTTACCCTGGGGCAGTTGCCGCGCTGCATCACAACACTCTTGCGTCGGCTGAACAGTTACGCCCACGATGGAACCCTTAGCGCGCATGCCGAGGCGGTAAGCCGCCAGAGTTTTCTCGGCGTAAGCCGGGTCTTTTTCCATATCGTGTTGAAACTTATTCAGCCATTCAAAGCCCATGAAAGTGTTCCTTAAGAACCACAGTTGCCAAAGCGGCTTCGCCTAGGTTACCTAGGTTACCAAGCTTGCGAGCTTTTGACCTTCTGCGCTACGATGTCGGCACGAACCGATGAAACTGAGCGTAATCTCGCCGACGTACAATGAGTCGGAAAATGTCGGCCTGCTCATTGCTGAGCTCGAGAAAATTCTGGCAGGTACCGATTACGAAATATTGATTAGCGATGACAACTCTCCGGACCTAACATGGGCGCGAGTTGAAGAGATCGGACGGCACAATCCCCGGGTCCGAGTTTTGCGCCGAACCTCAAATCGAGGTCTTGGGCCCAGTGTCGTGGACGGTTTCAATGCCGCTACCGGCGAGGCTGTGGCCTGTATCGACGCCGACTTGCAGCACGACCCCGCGGTGCTCCCGCGAATGCTTAATGAGTTGATGAACGGCTCAAACCTGGTGGTAGCCACCCGGTACATGCCCGGTGGTGGTACCGCCAACTGGGGCATAATTCGCCGTTTCGGCTCCTGGGGCTGCACGAAGCTGGCGCAGTGGCTCCTGGGAGTTAAGCTGCGAGACCCAATGTCAGGTTATTTCATGATGCGGCGCGACGACTTCCTGAAGGTCCGTGACCGCCTGGACGCCCGGGGTTTCAAGATTCTCCTGGAGATCGCTGCCCAGATGCACCCTTGCAACCTGGGCGAAATTCCGTATACCTTCGGTCCCCGGGCTCTCGGTGATTCTAAGCTTTCCAAGAAGATTGTTTTGGCGTATCTTTCGCAGCTCTGGCGCCTATGTCGCAAAGTCCGCTTCCGTAGGCTTGGCTCAAGCGCTCGTTGACAGTTAAATCGCGTCTCGAGACTCATCTTGCGGGGCGTGCTTGGGACCGTCGGTCAAGGGCGAGCGCCCGAACTGAATACCTTCGCCCCCACGCGCGCCAATGTCGGAATGTCGTGCAGCATGTTGGTATACGAAGCGTTGGCCAGCGGGCAATGACACTCCCTTGCCGCGATGCTCCGGCGCACTTCCTTGATTTTGTCGCCGAACCAAATCTCCTTGAAATCGTAGTTGTGGTCGCGCAGATTGCCGAGATTATCGGCTCGCACGCAGCAAGGCCACACGGTCCCATCGGCATAGATTTGGGCGCTTACCCAGCCGGCATAGCAGTCGATGACTTGATCTTTCTCGTCCAGAATGCGCTTGACCAGCTTGTAGTACTCCACTCGAAGTGCCTCGGTGATCTTGGCCACACCCGTGAACTGCTTACTTTCGACATAAGCAATCAGGCGGTCGATGGCCTTTGAGTACGCTTCCGAGCCGGGCGTAATCGGCAGGCCGACAGTGTCCAGCTC